>Ga0182027_10002243_pt1 | contig 31536 bp, 45 predicted proteins | sample 712E1DmetaG_FD_121300 | JGI IMG/M metagenome (GOLD analysis project Ga0182027, IMG submission 121300) | Permafrost microbial communities from Stordalen Mire, Sweden - 712E1D metaG (Illumina Assembly) | ecosystem: Environmental > Terrestrial > Soil > Wetlands > Permafrost | place: Sweden...
GATGGAGAACCTGAGAGGCAATACCTGCCCGGTATGCTTCCGTTATGTACCTGCCAAAACCCCGGAAAGGCACCTCAGTCAGGGAGTGAGATTGGTAGACGGGCAATGGCATGGGAACGAAGCTAGATTCGCCTGAGGGCCTGCTATGACGAACCAGTTCCAACTCGATTTCGATTCGAAACTTCCGGTATCAGCGCAGATCGGTATGGCCCAAGCTGACCTAAACGCGGAGCCGAGGTGGAAGAGAGAGATTGACGGATGCATTCTGGCGGTCGCACGAAGGTTGCAAGAGTTCACTGTTGACAATGTACTCGAGGAAATCGAAGCGTTACCGCATCCGTTTGAGACGCACAACCTGGCCGCGTTAGGCCCGCGGATGAAGGAAGTGTCCAAGACTTTGAAGTATATGGTGGCCACGGACCGAGTGCAGAGATCCAAACGGCCGGCATCACACGGGAATTTCTTGCGAGTATGGGAATCGAAGGTTAGAGGGAGGACGGAATGACACAGCGCCAGACGGAGCAAGGAGGAATGTATGGGTATTGAAGTTCTGAAGGGCAAGACGCTAACGAATATCGACGGCTCTACGGACAAGGATAGGTTGATCTTTTCGTGCAGCGATGGGTCGGAATATCTCATGCACCATTCGCAGGTTTGCTGCGAGTCGGTGACGATTGACGATGTTTGCGGAGATTGGGCCGATTTGATCGGAAGCCCTGTTCTGGAAGCCGAGGAATCGTAGAGCAATACGACACCGCAGGGCGTGGATGACCGCCACGGCGAAAGCGAGACATGGACATTTTACAAACTGGGAACAGAAAAGGGTCGCGTAACAATTCGCTGGTACGGGGATTCCAATGGCTGTTACTCAGAGTCGGTAGACTTTGACGAAACGAAACCTGCGGGGAGCAAGCGATGACAGAAGCATCCCAGAAGCCACGATTCGTTTCAGCGGATCAGGCGTGCATGAATTATGCCGCTGCTTATGCGGTCGTAAAGCGCCTACAGGAAGAGTTGGGCGATCCTGAGTATGCGGACTGCACGAAGCGGCAAGAGGATACCGGGGATTGCGTTGACCGCCTGTTCCATTGTCCCTCTGGCCCTGACGACGAACGCCCACGATGGCAAGAGTTTTTCGATGCAATGTGTCCGCGCTGCAAGGGAAGGCTGGCCCTGCTGGATGAGCGCAAGGCAGCTAGAGCAAAACTTGGAGCCGCTAAAAGAACGCTGCTGACTATCGGGAAAAGGCTATCGAAGGCTGGGGTGAGGGAGACGGAACAGTGACGCCGTATTTACAGGAGAGGGGAGTTGGTAAGTGGAAAAGTTAGATTGGCTCCCCCTATACATCGACGATTTACTTAGCAGTCCTGCATGGACGGATATGAAGGACTACCAACGAGGATGGTATTTGCAACTCCTGCTTCGTTGTACGCGCAGTGAACGATTGGGGTATCTGAAAGTGGACGGGAATCTGTGGAGGATTGCGGGGGCTCATAGCCAGCCAATGTGGGAGCAGCACAATGGGGTGGTTATGGCCTGCTTCAAGATCCGGCATGATGACGGGACACAGTGGCTCTACAACAATCGCTTGCTGGCAGTTATGGAGGATCAGTCGCAAAAATACCTGCGACGGGTTGGGGGGCGCACTTCTCCCTCTAGTTCTCTTGGGTTTCTCAGAAAAGAAATAACAAAAACCGGGGAAGAAGTGTCTTCAACAACCCCAGACTTACCAGCTCCGGCTTTAGCGAAAGGGATGCTTGAAATTATTGGCCTACCGGTTACTCAAGGGAATCTTTTTGCGGTCAAGGCGGCAATTGAAGCAGTGGAGAGAATTTGGGGAACCGGAGACGCGAAAGCGTTCGATTGGCTGATGGAGCGAGTTACGGTCGCAAAGGAACGGGGCGAGGAGATCACAAAGTTTTGGTTCGAGGACGCGAAATATCGAGAAACAGGGGGCGCGAAGCGTGTCAGTAAACGAGAGCAGGAATTCGCTGCGGCCCGCGAACGCAGCCGAACGGATGACTGACCGGATCGCAGGAGCCTATTCAAGTTTCCGGCCAGATTCCTACGCAGAATACAAAAGCGGATTTAAGCGGATGATCGGAGAATTCACAGAGACGCGCGTTGACCAGGCGGTGACGCAAGCGATCGACGCATTCCCTGGCTCATTCCCCCCGACTATCTCGGAGATACGGACGTACATCCGTCGAGAAGTGGCAGAACGTTCAACCTGTAAAGCCTGCCAAGAAACAGGAGGATTTATTAACGTCGATAAGTACACCGTGAAATTTTGCGACCATAGAGCGCCCGGCGTGAGCGCGAAAGGAATTGCAACGTGAAGCTGAAACTTAGTGAGCTTTGTCCTATCCATCGACGACGAGATTGTTGCGGACGATCAGAGTTCGTTCGCTACGAGAAGCCGCCCCATCCAAAGTGGGAACAGGTTCGCCCGGGCGTTCGAAGAATCAGAGACGAGCGCGCAGATCACCCAGACGGATACCGCTACAAACTTTCGCCGGCGGAGATGAAGAAAGTCCTCAACCGGAAAATCCAGGAGCAAAGCGGAATCTGCGCTCACTGCCACAAAGAGTTTCTGGACTATGCAGACGTTGGACCGGATCACATCAAGCCGAAGGGATTAGGAGGCGGGCGTGCAGATGATCGAGAGTCGAACATCCGAGCGCTGCATCATTGGTGTAATTCGGAGCGTGGAAGCAGGAGGCTCCCAGATGCGGAAAACTAATCGGTGCGTCCATTGCGGCAACCCCTGTGATTTCCGCAGCAATAAATGCGCTTCGTGCAGCTATCGGACACGCACCCGCTCAGCAAAGGAGCGACTCCTTGCAAAGGTGATTGTTGACGCACGTGGTTGCTGGAACTTCACCGGATTCACGTTGCCAAACGGCTACGGTCGCATAAAGGGATCAGTCTCGGGCGCCAGCGAACTGGCGCATCGCGTTTCATGGACCGTCCACAAGGGGTCGATACCCAAGGGAATGCTCGTTTGCCACAAGTGCGACAATCCGCGCTGCGTTAATCCCGACCATCTCTTCCTCGGAACTTCCGCAGACAACATGGCCGACATGGACGCGAAAGGCAGGCGCGTGAATCAATCGGCGATTCCGGGAACCCGCAATTCCAATCACTGGAAGGCGCGACTCACTATCGAGCAGATTGTTGAAATCCGTGCTCGCTCAAGCGAGCCGCGCAAGCAATTGGCGAAGGAGTTCGGAACCTCGCCGCGTTATATCAGTTCGATCATCTGCCGGAACAACATGAAGAAAACTCGCTTCAGCCGCATTCGGATGCGGATCTTGGCCGGGGACAAGTTCTCGCGGATTGCCCAGGACGAGGGAGTTACAGTGGCCTACGTCTCTAAGGTAAGAATTAAGGCGGAGATTCCGCGGAGGATTCAGCCGCGATGATGAACGAGAGGAAAACTATCGAACGCGCTGCGTGAACTTTCTCAAGTTCTTGGCGGTAGTGTGGAGGGGAACCAAAAGTGAACTGTAAAACGTGCGAAGTAGAACTGCCGGATGAATCTCTCGTGGTTATTCACGCTATGGCAAACCATAAACTCGCACTTTCATATGATGAGTTTGTCGCGTCGAAGCAGATCACGCTTGCCGATTCTGGACTTTCCACCGTTCCACAGCTTAATCCACAGCTATTTCCATTTCAGCGGGATATTGTGGGATGGGCGCTCCGCAAGGGGCGGGCTGCGATATTTGCCGATTGCGGGCTCGGGAAGACACCGATGCAGTTGGAGTGGGCGAACCGCGTACCTGGACGCGTACTAATTCTGGCACCGCTCGCAGTGGCCCAGCAAACCGTGCGCGAGGGCAGGAAGTTTGGAGTCGAACTGGAATATGCCCGCAAAACCTGTGATTCCCGCATCACGATTGCGAACTATGAAATGTTGGAGCACTTCAACCCGGATGACTACACCGGGATCGTGCTGGACGAATCGAGCATCTTGAAAAGCTATGACGGGGCGTTCCGCAATCTGATTATCGAGTCCTTCGCCAAGACTCCATTCCGGTTGGCCTGCACCGCGACCCCGGCACCCAACGATTACATGGAACTCGGAAACCACTCCGAATTCTTGGGAGCACTGACTCGGACAGAGATGCTTTCCACATTCTTTGTTCACGATGGCGGGGATACTGCGAAATGGCGCGTCAAACGCCATGCCCAGCGCGACTTCTGGAAGTGGGTATGCTCCTGGGCTGTGATGATGCGGAAGCCGTCCGACTTGGGATATGACGATGACGGATTTATTCTGCCACCACTCGTGATTGAGGACATTGTTCTGGACGTTGCGAAGCCGACCGATGGCCAATTGTTCGCCCTGCCTGCCATCACCTTGCAGGAGCGCCGTCAGGCTCGGGGAGCGACGGTAGAAGAACGGGCCGCCCGCGTTGCTGAAATAGTCGCCACCAAACCGAAAGAGCCTTGGCTTATTTGGTGCAATCTCAACTATGAAAGCCATCTCGCCGCGTCCCTGATCCCCGCCGCAACCGAAGTGCAAGGGGCTGATACCCGAGAGGACAAAGAATCTCGCATGCTCGGCTTCTCTGCTGGCCTGTACCGTGTGATGGTCAGTAAACCATCCATCGCCGGTTACGGCATGAACTGGCAGCACTGCCCGAATGTGGTTTTCCTGGGCCTGTCCGATAGTTACGAGCAGTTCTATCAAGCGATTCGGCGCTGTTGGAGATTCGGGCAACAGAAGCAAGTCAACTGCTACATCGTGACAAGTTCCCAGGAGGGTGCGGTGACTGAGAACATTAAACGGAAAGAGAAAGACGCAGCGAAGATGGCCGAAGAGATGGTCAACAACATGCACGAACTTAACCAGCAACAGGTTCGGGGCGTGAGTACGCATGATCGGAAGATCGTGATGCACAAAACGGAATCAGGCGAACGATGGGAAATGAACCTTGGCGATTGCGTGGAAGTCATTTCAAAGTTCTCGAGCGATTCAATTCAGTATTCGATTTTCTCGCCGCCGTTCGCATCGCTCTATACCTACTCTGCTCTGCCAAACGACATGGGCAACTGCCGGACTCATCAGGAGTTTTACGAGCACTTGCAATATCTACTTTCGCACCTGTACCGCGTGACGATGCCGGGGAGGCTGCTCAGCTTCCACTGCATGAATCTGCCAATCTCGAAAGAGCGGGACGGATATATCGGCATCTCGGATTTTCGCGGCGAACTGATTCGTCTGTTTCAGGCCGTCGGCTTTATCTTTCACTCGGAAGTCTGCATCTGGAAAGACCCGGTAACGGCGATGCAGCGCACAAAGGCGCTTGGACTGCTGCATAAGCAAATCAAGAAAGACTCCTGCATGTCGCGCCAAGGAATCCCTGACTATCTCGTGACGATGCGCAAGGACGGAGAAAATCCGCAGCGCGTGAGTCACACCAATGAATCATTCCCTGTTTCACTTTGGCAGAATTACGCTTCGCCCGTTTGGATGGACATCAATCCGAGCGATACTTTGCAGCGCAAATCGGCCCGCGAAGATGAGGACGAGCGCCACATCTGCCCCCTTCAACTCGAAGTGATCCGTCGCGCGATCCGGCTTTGGACTAACCCCGGCGATCAGGTATTCAGCCCATTCGCAGGCATCGGATCAGAGGGCTATGTCGCCATCCAGGAAGGACGACGCTTTCTCGGCATTGAACTCAAGGAATCTTATTTCAAGCAGGCCGTAAATAACCTGAGAATCGCGCACAGAGCTAATAATCCTCTGTTTGGGGATTCGGAGGAAGGTTTGTGATCAATCGTCAACCATTTAAGTGGTCTGGTCGTAAGTTCGAAGAGATCGTGGAGAACGGCGAACGGTCAATACTCCTTCGATTGGAAGACCCGCCGCAGGAGTTTATTGCACGAAGCGATGCCCTTCTCCGCGAAGAAGCTGCAGCAAGACTCTGGGAAAAGGTCCAATCTATGGGAGCTATAGTAGAAGCGGCGCGGAGGATGGAAGATGATTAGACCTCATCAAAGATGGTCATGTCGTTATTGCTGGGAACGCCATGGAAAGCAAGCGGCACCACGTCTATTTGGATGGAATGAACGTTGTGAGTTCGCGCGATTCCTTAATTATCGGATGCAGCAATTCAACGCGGCGCTCATTGGGATCGAGTCTATCCGCCAGGGACCGTGCGCACCAGTCAAGAGACGAGAAGTAATCGAGGTATTGCCCAATGGTAACGCAGCTTGGCAAGCGCTCAGTGACGAACGGAGATCACGATGATTCGCCGCCGCCCCATCCCGCACACCCAAGGAAGCACTGAGGAGATTAACATGGTTGCGCACATCTATTTTAAAAGTCAAGACGAGGCTTGCATCCAGACCTCTAGAGTTACAGTGACCGACCGCGCAACCTTGGTTGTCGGCACCATCGGCAGCAGAGAATTTAACGAGTGGGATCTTGCGAAAATCTCCTCCTTCTGGGTCGAGGAAGCATGATCCATCTTTCAAGTGCATCACTTTGCGCGAATTGCGATACGATCTCGGACGCAAAGCATGACGATTGTCCGAAATGCGGATCGAAGTCTTTATTGAACCTAGCGAGGGTGTTGAATGACTCAGCAAGAGATGCGAAAGGAGTTGGAGCCGGGCGGAAACTTGAAATCGTGGCAAGGTCCAATGTCTGCCGAAGATTGCGAGTTGGTAGCCCAGGTAATTAAGAATGAGGCAGAGAGATGGCAGGAAAGCCGTATGATTGGAATTAGGAGGGCACGGAGTAAGACGAGATGAGTTTCCCGGCTTTTGGCTGGGAGAGGGTCATAATAATGGACAACGAAGAGAAATGTGGAAGTTCACTCATGGACGAGCGCCCGCCAATTGATCCGCACTGGTATACGAACTGCCCGAGGGGCCATCAACTGCCGCTGGCAGACACGCTGAAGAGCGCTGACGGGAAACTCTATTTGAAGTGTCGAGCATGCACGGAGCAGATTCAGCTTTACTCTCTCTTGGAGCCCCCGCAGCCAGGGAAGGTCAGCCTAGATTCGAGCCCCCATCTTCACGTTGACCAGCGTCCGTCGAGCGCCCAAGACCACTGTCCCACCTGTCTAAGCGGCGACAAGAAACGCCTATTGGCTCCCTGCTGTCATTACGGGACGCTTGATGTATGGCACTTTCCGTATGGGAAATACGGCTCTTGCCAACCAGCAAAGGTCAAACGGAGAGACGAGGTGGAACCGTGAGCTACTTCGAACAGAACGGCCAGGTGAACCCATGATTCAACTTCTCTTGCATCTCTGGGGCGATTACATCCTGCAAAGTGATTGGATGGCTCAGAATAAGACGAAATCTAGTTTGCCGTGTTGGTGCCACGTCGTTTGTTATTCGTTTCCGTTCCTGATCCTGCGACCGTCATGGAGGGCATTCGCAGTGATCGCGGTAACCCACTTCTTTATTGACCGCTTCAGATTGGCACGTTTTGTTGTTCAAGCAAAGAACATATTAGGAATGCCGTGGTCGCGGGATTTCACGGTCTATCAAACTGCGACTGGTTATCCCGCCGATGCGCTGCCATGGCTGGCCTTTTGGCTCCTAATCATCGCGGACAACGTGCTGCATTTGACCATCAACTTTTTCGCGCTGAGGTATCTGTGATGAGCTACTCCGAGAAAGACGGCCCTAAACCGCAGACCGAGGAAACGATAGCCATGAGTTATTCAGAAGAGAAAGACGGCCAGGTGATCCCCACCATGAGCCGGGAAGATTACGGCGAGGTTATCCCCACCGACGATGATTATGTCGCTTGGCTTTGTTTTGTAGGCGCGACCGACGATCCGCACCGTCATCTGAAATTGTGCGACTCAGACACGCCGGGAGCATTCCGTGTATATCGTCGAAAGGAGATGCCGCCAGACTGGGATAAGTGGCGAAGCTACCGGGCGGGCGTAGCGGAGGGACTGGAACGGGCCACCTGGGCCGTCGTTGCGGAGTATTACGGCCACGATACCGGAGAAATGTCAGAACGAATCAGCCAAGCACTCGATGCTCTGGCTACCGAGACAGAGGAGAAGAAATCATGACCACAGAAGCGAAGCCACGCTGTGAATTATGCGGCGAGCCAATGCCAGTAGGCGAGGAGATGTTCAGGTATCACGGCCATAGCGGGAACTGCCCGAAACCGCCACTGATGCGGACGCCTGAAAAGGTTAAACCCTTGAAGGCATTTAGTGTCACTTTCGCCAGCGTCAAGGGTCCGGGTAGAAGTAACGGGGGGGAGTACAAGACGGCGTGCGTGATTGCCACGGGACCGATGGATGCTGCGGCGAAGGCGGAAATCTATCAAGCGAAAAACTGGCCCAAACTCTTCGTGGAAGAAATCCTTCTGAATGACAACTTGGTGATTATGTGATGAAAGACGCTCTGTGGAGGGGAAATGAAACTCGCTCTGGTTCGGCGGGGGGTAGGAATTTTAATAGCCTAAAAGGTTAACTTTACTTATTCTGCAATGGAACCAAAATTTATTCTTGACCTGCACTCCCATATCTATTCATAGTGATTACTGATGCGGGGCCACAAGATGTATGGTCCCTTCCCTGTTGTTTTCGCTGTGCGAGACAGCACGGCGCTGCTGATAGCCGTGCTGTCTCTGGAGAACCCCTCAATATTATGGCTGCCCATCGCAATCGCTTGCGAGTTCGCGTCCGTTCGTGCGTCGACGGCCACATTCTGCGCTACGTTTCTGAATCCGAAGCGCGGCTAATGATAGCGCAAAACGCCGACGGATCAGATAAATACGGCGAAGACGGCAAACCAATGGAGGCCGTGGCCTATCGCCTCTCCCGCCTGAAAGCAGCACTCACAGACATTAAGATGGCCATGCCGTTACATCGCGATCGGCAAAGTCCTTGCACAATCACCTGGGGTGAGACAGTAAACTCCGCCTTCGTTCATCCCGGCGTTCGCCTTTCGGCCAAAGATGCGATCAGGCCACTCGACGCAGCAGTGAACAAAGTTCAAGCGTGGCCATCCACGCATGACGACAAAGCGCCAGTGATCTCCGCCGGCAAGCCATACGGCGTATTTTGCCCATACCCTCCAATCGATCAGACGCGCATTGTTACTTTCGCCTAAGCCGCATCTCGATAGTGCGCGTAGCGTTGGCACTCTTCGTGAACGGCTCGGCCGTTTGCGTCCATTGGCGTTTCCTTGATAAGCCGTACTGGCTTGCCGCAGATCGAACATGGATGCGAAAACAGCGAGAAGTTCCTGCCTGAGAGAAGTTCGGCAAGGGTAATGGTTCCGCTCATGGGAGATTTACTCCTTCCTCGATAAGCGGGAAGGTAACACGCTCGAAAACTGAAGTCTGAGCAATATTGACCAACTCAAACCTTTTTTTATTTAGGAGAGTGACAAGCGTGGACACTACCTGGCTAAGCCTTTTTGAGCGCCACGTGCAGGTTGCCGGGATCGTCTTTATTGTTGGATACATTTTACGCAATCATGGAATTCTGGTCGAAGCAAGGCGTCGGCTGAACCAACTTTGGTGGGACCGTTGTGCAAGAGTACAGGAGCAATACACGGCTCTCGGCGCGGTCAATGGCTCAGTAATTCCGCCCCCGCACTCAGTGAAGGAACAACGCAACGGAGACCGAGATGCGCCACTATCCCAGTTGTGATATTTGCGGATTGCCACACTGGGCAGCGATCTGCCCGCTACGCAAACTGGAAGAACAACGGGATCCACTGGGCGAGATGATTCGTCGCCAACAATATCGCGCCCGGGATCAGGAGTGGCTGAAACGCAAAGAAACCTGGATCAACCTCGGAAGCACGCAAACCGCAAGAACTAGCATGGGAAGCAAACTTCTAATTGCTGCCACGTTAGCGGGCTTAGCTCTAGCCGGATTCAGGCAGGTAAGCGCTCAAACGGTTCATTCGACATACCTGTCCTGGGAACTGTCCACCGTTGACCATCCGTTATTCCAAAACGTCTATCGCCAAGTTAAATGCACCGGTGCATTTGTACGACGGGCAAAGCCTTCTAACACGGTGGTTGATTGGACCGATACCGCAGTCAAGAGCGGATTGAAATATTGCTACTACGTGACGGTCACCGCCAACGTGAACGGTGTTAAGACGGAGAGCGGCCCATCGAATACGGTTGAAGTCACGATTCCCTGAGACAACCATGGATCAAGCCACCCCGTCTCCGAGGGACAAAGAAGTGCTCAATGTACTGATGAATCTGGAAACCTGCCACTCAATTGAGCATACCCTAGGAATTGGCAAATCGGCAGTTAAGCACCACGTCTCAAGAATCGCACGGGTGATGGGAATCGATGAGAAACGATACCACTTGCGCCCGAGAATCGTGTATCTCGAAGCTGTTAAGTGCGGATTGATATGTGGCTCCGAAAGGCCATAAGTAAGATGGCAGCTCTGGCGCACGGCAACGTCAATCCATATCTCTCTCCGCAAGAGGTTGCAGCAGAATTGGCATTGCGAGAATTTCTCAAACTGTGCGCGCTGGTGGACGGCGGAGCGAGCCCGAACACAAAGTTTGATGTGATTGGCATTACGCGGGAAAACGGCGACTTAGCCGTTATAGTTCGTCCCGAGCACAGTTCCTGTGCAGTTCGCGTGACGGTGAAATAACCATGGCGTGTTCCGAAAAGGGCTGTGTATTCCCAGCCATAAGAAATGGCCGATGTCGGCGGCACGATGAAGATTCAAGGGCGCTGTTCTCTCTCCATCCTTCAATGATGCCGTTTGTCATCGCTCAGTCGGACGAAGATTGGAAACGCGAGCCTGAATTCGGCCGCGGCAACAGAATGCGTCACTTCGGGCCTCGATTACCCAAGCTCAAGAAACGCGGTTGCATAGAATGTCAAACATAAGTGTGGAGACGATGGATGAACCAACCGTCGCTGATGTGTATCTCTATAAAGCGTCGGCCGCAGACGTGCTTGGCGTTTCTCCAACAGAATTGACGATGCACCCGTATCGCTGGGGAAGGTTCGAAGCAGAACTTGAAAGCCTCGGAAGCGACGTGAAACGGGAAACGCGCATAGTGGATGGAGAAGAGCGAATTGTGCTCGAAGATCTTCTTGTGTGCTTTGACATTCAATTTCCAACAGATCAGATTTTGGTGAGCTGATGAGTAAAGGAAACAGGATCCCGGCCGATGACCGGCGCGCACGTTTTGTTAAGGAATACTTGATTGACAAAAACGCGACAAGGGCCGCAATTGCATCAGGTTACAGCGAAAAAACGGCGAGACAAGCAGGTAGTCGCCTCTTGGCAGATGTTAACATCTCTGCCGAAATTGTTAAAAAACGAGAAAAAGTTAACAACAAGCTCGATGTTTCAATTGAACGCGTCACGCTTGAGCTCGCCCGGCTTGCCTTCTTCGATGCCAGGAAATTCTTTCGCGAAGACGGAACAGCGCTCCCGATTACAGAGTTGGATGAAGACACGGCTAGGGCGGTGGCAGGCTTTGAGGTAGAGGAAGAATTTTCCGGCAAGGGCGAAGATCGACAACTTATTGGCTACATCAAGAAGTTCAAACTGCCGGACAAGGGCCAAAACCTAGAGCGCCTTGGGAGACACCTACAGATGTTCCCTAGCCCGCCGCAAGAATTGAAGTTTACGAATGATGCCACAGACAGTACAAAGCGTCTTGTCGAATTACTCGCCGCGGCAGCTAGCCGTGTTGGCGACAGCGTGGACGGCAGCGGAAAAGAAAGAAGTAGCAAGCCTGCTGGAAGAAAACAATAACAGGGGCGCATGGGAGGCGATTGGCAGGCAGGCTGCGTCATGGGAAGAGGGCCCCTTGCTTTGGGCAACAAGATACACCCAGAGCGAGGATTCGCACTGGATGGCAAAGGGCACAGAGTTCAAGGCCCCATTTCCAAGGAAACCATACTTCATCGACGTGATGCGATTGCTCCTCGATGAGAATGCACTGTTTATCTGGAAAAGCCGCGAGATGATGATGTCGTGGCTAGTTAGCCTCTACATTGCATGGATGTGCCAGTGGTTCCCAGTCTTTTGGGTTGCGCAGACAGGCAAAGAAGACAAAGTAGCCGAACTGATTCAGTATGCCAGGATTCTTCACGTCAATCAGCCAGAGTGGATGCGGTGCAAGAATCCTCTAGTAGTAGACAACGAACTGGAGCTCCGATGGCAGAAAGGGGGCCGCTTCTTGGGAGTACCAAAGGGCGCGGACCAGATCCGCATTCACCATCCATACGGATACTTCCAGGACGAGTCGGCGTTTCTTCCTGAGGCCGAGGCGAGCTTTAATGCAGTCAGGCCAGTATGCAAACAGATTATCTGTGTGAGTTCTGACGAAATGGGCTGGTTTCACAACGAAGCGAAGGACGGCTCCTAGATTGATTGATCGCGCCCAGTTTACTCCAGACGGAACAAATCCTCCGTATCCGGTTCCGCTCTCGGATATCTGTACAGTCCCAACGCCAGAAATGGCTTACCTGCTATCCGACCTGGTGCTTGGGAAAGATGGAAAAGAGAAAGACATCCTCGAGATAGGAACCGGATCAGGCTATCAGGCCGCAGTCCTAGCGGAGCGTTGCCGATCGGTTATCTCAATCGACGTTATTGCTTATCCAGGAACCGCAGCACGGCTTCCCGGAAACGTGGCACTGCTCTGCGGCAACGGCTACGAAGTGGACACGGGCGAGCTATTCGACGGCGTGCTGGTAACATTTGGGGCGAGTGCTGTATCGCGCGTTTGGGCTAAGCAACTCAAAGATGGCGGCCGCCTGGTGGCTCCGGTCCAGTGTGGACAGGATTATGCGGTTTCCGTATACGAGCGCCGCGGCGAAGAGTTGAAACTGGTTGATCGGGTAGCTTATGCCAGGTTTACGCCAGGAGTTTGCTAATGGGATTCCAACATCCAGAGCAAGAGAAGCACAAGTTAGACGGCATGGCGAGGGCTGCGCGTTCGCCAAAGACCCCAGACCATCTGCGCGGACATCTTGCAAGACGAGTAGGAGATACCACCATGCGAGTAGACAATTTACGGAAACCGGGCAGCAAGGTGCCGAAGCAGCAGGTTATGAAGTCAACGCTTGCGGGTGATGAGCGAGAACAGCCGCCGATGGATACCCAGCCCTTTGAAACGTCGGGAAGTGACATTTCCCCGATGGGTGAAAAGATGGGAGCGACCACTAAACAGCCTGCCCCGGCCGGCACGCGCCCGATGAACGTCACGGCGAGTATTCCGAAAGCTAAGGCGCCCGGAATCGGCGGCGTGAGCACCGCTAACACCCAGCCCCCGCGCGCTCCCGGCTTGAATCAGAACCTTGGTTCACTATCTCACCCTAACTCCTCGCGCCGTGTTCCAAGGGTTGCCTCAGTCGTTACAAGGGGTCAGCGTGGTCCTGGGATACAGAAGACCGCTACGGCGCAGAAAACGCGAAACATGCGCGGGCCCGGAGCCAACCCGAATTTCTATGGAGATTTCTAATGAAACGGCTGACATTACTCGCAACACTCCTGTGCTCAATCGGTGCCTTCGCGCAATTGGGTGCGAATGGTCAGGCGTCCAGTTCCATCTTTGTTCCGCCCTCGTTCAAGCTATGCCTTGGCGTTGACAATGGGCAGGGTGCCTGCCTCCAGCAAACCGGGATTAACGCTGCTACGTTCTCCGGGGCATTAACCGTTTCCGGGTCGCTGAATGTTTCGGGAATCTTCAGTAAGTACAACGGACTGACCACAGCCGGTCTCGGCGTGCCTGTAATTCTTGCCACGCTTGACCAAACCGGAGTCTCGACGGCTAACTCTGGGGCTGCGCAGAATGTGCTTGCATCTACGCCAGCCGCAGGACACTACAGGCTGTTTTACTATGCCGATGAAAGCGCGGGATGTACCACGGCCGGAAGCGCGGCGTTCACAATTCTAGCGGGATGGACCGATGCCACACATGCCCGAGCGACGGCGACAACTTCATTTACCCCCACTGCTGCCGCTACTGGCACAGGTCTGTTTACCCAAGGATCGGTTGACTTTTGGGCCGCGACAGGAACCGCAGTCACTGTGACGGCAACCTATACGGCGTGTACGACCGGGACGTGGACCTATGATCTACACGCTTACGTTGAGGAAGTTAAATAACACCCTGGGAAGAGGCAACACATGGCCGCACCGCGCCTGCTGTTTTTGGTAAAGTTTCGCGAGGATTCCGGCGGAAACTGCCCTGGCGCGGGTTCGTTATGGACTGGTGGACTTTATTATTCTGCTCTGTTTGTTGTTCAGATGTTGAACTCCTTTGGCATCTGGGCACAGGTAGAACAGGTAGTAGACAACAACGGAATTGATGCTGCGGTCGCGAAATGGAAGCCAACAACCGTAATCATCGAAGGTCTCTGGGTAATACCTCAGAAGTTCATCGTTCTGCAAAGGCTTTGGCCGCTAGTCAACTGGATTATCCGGTGCCACTCTGAGATTCCATTTCTCGCCTACGAGGGCATCGCGATCGACTGGTTGATGAAATATGTCCAATACGGCAACTTGGCGATTGCAAGCAACTCGGTTTACGGGACACGAGACTTCGAGGTGATGGTCAGCGCGGCGAACCCCTCGTGGGGTAGTAGTCGGCTAGATCAAAAAGTGCTCCATCTGCCGAACTGGTATCCACCCGTCACTCCGCTCGCGCTCAAGACCCGAAACAAAGCGTTGGATGTAGGCTGTTTCGGTGCAATACGGCCGCTAAAGAACCAACTAACGCAGGGACTGGCCGCAGTGGAGTGGGCGCGACAGTCAAATAAGTTGCTAAGGTTCCACGTCAATGGCAGGGTGGAACAAGGAGGAGACCGGGTACTCAAGAACCTCCTAGCGCTGATGGTGAACACAAAGAATATCCTTGTACAGCATGCGTGGGCGCCGCGAGAGCAGTTCTTGCAACGGCTGGCAGGAATGGATGTAGGGATGCAGGTGTCTCTCTCGGAAACGTTTGACATTACGGCGGCAGATACAGTCGCACTTGGAATTCCCCTGGTTACATCCAATGAAGTTCGTTGGTCGTCACCGGCGAGTCAGGCTATATCTCCGAACGTGGCGAGTATTCTTGCACGATTAAACGCGGTTACGGGAAGATCAAGGGCGGTCATTATCGCGGAGAATCAGTTCCGTCTTCGAGCGTGCTGCCACGAGTCCGAAACGGTTTGGAGAGATTTTGCCGCAAGGAGTAACTAATGCTGGGGATCGACGCCATTATCGACTGGCTATGGCCGCGCCGACTGCGGAAGCGGTTACGCATCTGTGCGCGCTGCCAGCGGCAGATCAAGCGCCACGAGCATTGGAGTCGGAAGATGTGGACAGACGGACGGACGCGGCATTTATTCAATTGCATGGCGCCGCCGCCGATCTCCGTTGAGAAGTTGGGCAATGATCCCTTGCCCACCGCCGAATATGTGAACTATATAGTCGAAGCGGGCGAAGGAGTAACCGATGCCGTGGAATGAAGTGATGGGCAAATGGAAATCCGGGTCACTCAAGAGTGGCGGCGGCAGCGGCAAGCCGGTCAAGAGTCAGAAGCAGGCAGTAGCAATCATGCTTTCTGAAAAACGGAAAGCCAAAGCTGGCAAGAGTGAGTACAGGGCAAACACCAAGGCGTTTTACGGGGAGTGATGACAGCCACCTTTCCACGGGAAGGACTTAGGGTCCACCAGAATTCTCACGGGATTACCGTACTTCGCCTGCACTATACCGCCGACGAAGACAAGGGCGCGGGAGAAAAGACGCTGGTTAAAGACATCAACCGGTCATTATCCCCTTGGGCGCTGGCGCAGTTTAAGCAGATGACCGACCCATCGGCTTATCTCAGGGAATACGAGATCGAGGCCGAAGCGGCGCTGGGCGCCAAGATATTTCAGTTTGATGAAGAAGCAACGCTCGAAGACAGTTTTTTGATCCCCCAAAACTGGACGCGAAGGATGGGACTCGATCCCCACCCCAGCGTCCCGCACGCGTTTCTGTGGTGTGCGTCCGATCCCTGGGGAGATCGGTGGTACTACAGGGAACTTTGGCCGTCACGCGCATGCTTTCGGTACGAAAACGGTTTGTTGCTAGGGAAGCCGGGGCCATGCCCCCCAGACGATCCGGTGATCAGAATTAAGGATTACGTCGAGACGGTGAAATGGTTGGAGTCTTCCTCCAATCCAGAAAACCGGACAGAGCAAGCGGTGGCGTTCGACGAGAAGATCGTCGCGCGCGTGATTGATTACGCAGCTAGGGCCTTCGGCAAAGGTACGAACGACGATGCCGAGCAGCCCAACTTCCAGATGCGCTATGAAGGATTCATGCAGCTTCTGGGGCTGTCGTGTTCAACGTTCGAAGATGCGAAGAAGGACCATGCGGTTGGGTTTGAAGTTGTCAACTCCGGACTGAAGCCGCGCGAGGTTATCGGCAACGACGGAGAAAAGCGTAAGCGCAGTAAGATTCATATCTTCCGCGATAAGTGCCCGGAACTAATCTGGCAACTTAAGAACGCCCGGCGGCAGTTGCTTACTCCGCTACAGGCAGAGTCCAAAGACCCGACTGGGAAGCCGATAGAAGTCAGGTTGCACATGGCCGACGATTTGCGCTACATCGAGATGGCAAACCCGGTTTACCTGAAGCCGAGCCCGCAAAAGAGTACATGGAAGCCGCGCGGTGAAGGGATCGCGTACTAAAATGGCAAACCCCACTAATCCGACTGGCGTACCGTCAGAGATTATTCAGCGCCGCGACGAAAGCAAAAAGTGGCTAAAGCTGAATTACTGGGACGAGTGGATCGACATCTACCGGATGATCAAGTGCCGGACGGTCCCCATAAACAAGATTGACTCCGCCGGCAAAGAGACGGCCGAGGAAGACCGGTCACGGACCAACGTCGAAAGCGGGCTCGCAAACCTGATCTTCCGGAAGAACGTTGCCAGACTTAGCGCTCAGCCGTATTCGCTACGTGTTCGCGGCGGAAATGACCCGACCGCAGCGCCACGGCTAAGCGCCCTACTTGGGCAGCAGTATGACCGCTCTCAGGAACGCGCCGAAGATGTGCGGGTGCGAATGGGCGCCGAATCTCTGGGAATCGGGATTTCCAAGGTTTACTGGGACTTTATTTCCCGGACGATGGTATTTCGAAAGGCCATCCTCAAAGAGGGTAAGGTAGTAATGCGTGACCGCTCCGAAATGATGCGCGCGCGCAAAGCCCCAGACGCAGAAATCCAGGAAGCGGTTGACGAGCACGGCCCGGATATGACCGACGAAGAAGTGCAGGAGTTCATCGGCAAGTCCGGAACGGAGTTAACCATTCCGACGGTAGTTGACAAGTATGAAGGGCCGCGCGTCAAGTCGTGTTTTCCCGGCGATGTTTACTGGGAGCCGTTCGCGCGCACGATGCGAACCTCCAGTTTCGTGATCGAGTCTTACCGGGAGTCAGATCTTTGGCTAAAGAAGATGCTGGGGTTGAAGTACAAAGACCCGGAAACCGGAGAAGATACTCCAGCGTTTGATCCCGATGCGGTTGCGGGCTTGATGCGGCTTGACCCAGAGCCGGTGGTGATCAAGGGAGAATTCCAGGAGTTGAAGGACCTGTTTCGAACGTCTATCGGAAAACAGGATCAAGTTCAGTACCAATTTCCCAGAAACCTGCGCGTCCGAAAGATGTACGACATCCTGGAGGAGCATAAGCAAGACGACGATGGCCGGATGTGGATCACCTGGGTGTCAGAGAACTACCGCGACAAAGTGCTTGGCAAAATGCCGTATCCGTTCAACTTCTACGGCGACACGGCGTTTACTGACGAAGTTCCGCTGCCTGACATGATCGATGCGATTGGGGATTCTACCCCCAGGTTGATGAGATTCATGTTTAAACTGTTCAACTTGCAGCACTGCCAGAACTTTGATTATGTAACCAACCTGGTTAGAAGGCACTTCTTCGCTCCCACGGGGATGGAGTTTTCGGAAGACACGCTCGAAAAAGGATTGTTCCGGATTACTCGCTACAGCGGCGGAAACAGTGCAAACTTGACGCCCGACCCTACCCCCCCGCTTCCTCCAGGAGCGATGGAGCGCGGCGCGTCCATTATGCAGTTGATTGGGATGTTCGAACCCTCACTGAACCTTACGACCGAGGGCTCGACATTCAACCCGCAAGCTGGCAAGACGGCGACCACGGCAGTTCTGCAATCGAAGGCCGCGGACGTGCTTCTCAACTTTAAGGTCGATGCGCGAAACCTCTATCTCTACCAGTTGGGGATGAAGAAGATCTGGATGAATCAGCAAATGGCCGACATGGAAAAGGATGTCGAGATTCAAGCCAAATACTTTACCCCCCAGATGCACGCATTGCTGAAGCAGCAAGGTCAGGCCGCGCAACAGCCATGGATAATGACCGACGTATCTGGGAAGATTTCCGCGGTCAAACTGAATCCCAGTGAGATCCAAGAAGACTTTGAATGTGAGCCCGAGGCTGGATCGTATATGGCGGTTGACGACGACCTTCGACGCCAGGCCGCAATGGAGTTAGATCAAGTTGCGATGCAGTCTAATGGACTACTGAACATGGAGAAGGTGCTCGTTAATCACCTTAAGACGATCAAGGGCATAGATGACCCAGAAGAGTTCTTGGCACCCCCGAAGCCGCCACAACCCCCAGTTCCCAAGGCCAATTTCAATATCGGACTTACCGGCAAACTGGAAGACTTTCCGGGCGTTCTGAATGGTGTCCTGCAAGAAATGGGTATGCCACCATCCCAGGATGCACAGGAGCAGCAACAATTGAACACAATCGGGCGTCTAAGCGCCGGAGCAAATCACGCCACAAACCTGTTGAGGCCGGCGGATCCCGAACCCGCAACACCGGAAGGCGCAGCAGAACAAGAACAGACTCCGTGACCAACTTAAACCAGATTGAGCAAGCGTCGCTTTGCGAGTTTCTTGGACGCCCGGGTCCAGTGCGGGAGGCGATAAGGAAGTTTGTTCAGCAGCGCAAACAGGAGATGGATAGTCGAGCTGCCGACTGCTTGAGAACTGTACCGCGGCAACTTGAGCAAGCCTGTGATGCTGCGGCGAAGGCGGAAGTTTACGCCGACCTATTGAAAGACCTGGAGAGATTCGCGATCAGCGATCGAGGGAGATAATAACATGGCGCTAAAAAAGGGCGAGTTGTCACACGGAACATTTACGCCGAACGACGATGGCAGCGTGCAGGTAGTCCTCCACAAGAAACCGAAACCGGGACGCAAGAACACTGGACCATGGCTGTCTGATGGCGACACGGAAGAGAAGTTGGGCGCGAAAGACCACAGGGAAGCGTCCAGGCACGTTGCCAGGGCACTCTCCGAACACTTCGGGAGCGGCGTTAAGAACACGCCAACGCCTGGAGTCAAAGCAGGCAAACCGGCTGCTGTAAAAGTTGATCATCCGGCCAACGATGACGGGCCAAACCCCGAGACCGACAGTTTCTAGCTTCTCGCGGGGTAGCTTAGCCCGGTAGAGCACCGGACTCATAATCCGGAGGTCGTCAGTTCAAATCTGACCCCCGCAACCAGATCAAGTTCAGCCCGTGGAACCACCCCGCGGGTATCGTTTTGCAAAGAACAGGAGCTTTATGGAAACACCAGGCACCGCTGGAACCACCCCGGCGGCCGCGGCATCGACAGGAACCACCCTGTCGGCGAATGATATGACTTCGTTTTTAGGCGTTGAGCCTGAAACCCTTCCTTCACTTCAACCCGAACAGAACCCGGAACCCACGGGTGTCGAAGCTGAAACAGCGGCAGAAACAGAAGTGGAAGAAGTTGATCAGGAACTAGCGTCAGAAGGGTTAGAAACCGAAGTACCGGAAACCCAAGAAGTTCAGGAAGAGGAAACGCCCGACGACTGGCTCCCCACCGAACAGGAGAAGGAATTTCCCCTTGACGTTCTTGTGAAATTCGGGAAACGGTATGGCTATACCCCGGAAGAGATTCAGGCCGACCCACGGCTGCAGAACACTCTAAAGGACAAACTCAACTCCGACATTTACATCGCGCAGTTTAATCAGGACGAGCAAAACATAGGCCTCGAGGAAACCACGCCTAGAGCCGAAGAGACGCCGGCTGAAACGACTGCCAATGCGACCCCCACAGATCCCCGCGCCGCCTACTATCAGCGCGTGGATGGCATGATTTCACAACTCGACCAGAAATCCCTGAACGAGTTAGGGACTGGACTGCTTCAGGCGTTTGGCGTGAATACCGACGTTGCGAAACTGGATCAAATGCTGGCAAACCCGAAACTTTCTCCCGAACAGCGGGCAGAAGTGCAGGGCGCGAAGGCTTTGACTCAGAACGCGGCGAAGGTAGGTCAGACGCTGGCCCGCGGCGCGGTGGACTTAATTCTATCCACGCTTCCAAGCGTCCTCCCAGAAATCATGGAAGCGGTTGCTCCTGGTCTGTTGACTGATCATGCGAGTTACCGCGAACGCAGCACCTATGCCTCGGCGTGGCAAGAAGTCACGTCGAAACCAAACCCGCAAACTGGGCAGCCCATATACAGCAACCTTCCCACTTACGGCACCAAGGAATTCGGTGCCCTCGTCAGGAAGGCCGAAAGTCAGCTAGGGCTGCAGCCGGGTGCGCTGGGAGCAATGGTATTTCGTGGAGTAGACGGAAAGCCGCTGCCCGCGATGGACCAAGCGCGACAAGCGTATGCGTTGGTGGCAAAAGTTGCGAGTGGACAAAGGGTCGCGCCCGCGGTTGTTCAGCGGGCGGTAAGTGCTGGACGGCAACAGGAAAGAACGCAACAGCAGCGGCGCGCCGTAGGGGGCGCCCTTGGGGCCGGGCAAACGAGCCGGCAGTTTGAGCAATCAGAGGAAACTGACCCGATCAGAGACGCACTGCACGAGGAAATTGTGCGACAGAACTCGCAGGGCAATCCTTTCCGCGGCGCGCGCGAGGTCAGTTAGTTTCCTAAAGAGCTCCAACTGAGTCGGCTGGAGATACTTCAATGGCAGAACAGGCAATCAGAACCTTTCAGGACTACCAGACGGAAGGAACTCTCGTCCGGGACGTGAGCGTGGATATGCTCCTGCTCGAGCCCGACCGAACCCCGCTATACGTCCTCACCAACAACAGCAAGCGCAAGAAAAGCGTTTACAACCCGATCTTTGAGTGGCCCGAAGATCAGGATCTTCCGATGCTGGGAACAGTGTCCAACGGGACTACCAACCTCTCATCGGCCGCAACCACAATTCCCGTCCAGGATGTTACCATCTTCGGCGTTAACGATCTGGTTCAGGTTCCTATTGCTGGAGACGTTGGGACTGGCATCGAGGAACTGGCGCTGATTACGGCAGTCACCATCGGAAGCGGCACTCCTTCGACCACGGCATACCAAATTGGCGCCGTGGCTGGAACGATTACCGTTACTCGTGGGTTCGCCGGAACGACTCCGGGCACCGTGGGCGCGACTCAAAGCCTTCGCATTATTGCGACGGCTGCGACAGAAGGTGGAGCAATTCAGACTCCGCGCTCTCCCTACGTCACATTGAAAACATCGGCTTGCCAGATTTTTGAGCAACCGATCCAGATTACGCTGATGGGTGCCGCGTCCCGGACTTACTACGACCGGAACGAGCGGGCCCGTTTGCAGATGCTGGCCATGCGGCGTGCAAAACTGGAAATTGAAGACGTTGGCATCTTTGGCGTATTCAGCCAGAGCGTCAACGGCACTTCGACCCGCCTGACTTCGATGGGCATTCGGTCAATCATTTCGCCCTTTGTCACGGACATGGGCGGAACGGCGACCTACCAGTCATTTCTGAGTGCGAATCAATTCACCTTCCGGTACGGCTCTCCGCAGAAGTTGCTGATTGCCTCGCCGCTGGTGAAAACCGCTCTCGATTATTGGGCCGCGAATAAGCAGTTGGTCAAGCCCGACATCGACCTGTTCGGCGTCAGCCTGAAAAAGTTTGTCACCTCGAACGGTACGTTCTTGCTGGCAAACAACTTCAACATGGGAGACTTTGGGGCCTCAACAAACTATTCGTATGAAGCCCTGGCAGTCGATCTTCCGTCAGTCGAGTTCTGCCCGTTGTCTGACAACGGCATCTCGTGCGACACCCAGTTGAAAACCAACTATGACACCACGAACCCGAAACTGATTAAGGATCTGGTGTACACACAGGCTGGCTGGCGCGTTCGCCATCCCGCCCGTCACGCCCGATTCACCAACTGGACCGCATATTCGTAAGGAACGCGAATCCAGCAAACGAAGCCCCCGGTTCTCGCCGGGGGCTTCTTCATTTCAACCAAAAGGAGTTTTATGCACGTTTCTGTTGATGAATGGAAGGGCAAATGCCAAGTGTGCGGGGAAGACGTTTCTTACCCCAAATGGAAGTGCTCAAAGCGGCCCGGCAATCATCGCATGGAGGAAAAGGTCTACTTTCACCTAGGCGGTTCCCACTTGCAAAACTGGCGCGAGCGCCGTGGCTGGAGTCCGCTGGTAATCCTGAAGGCTGGCCAAGAGGTTCAGGATCCTAGAACGGGAACCAAATTGCTGGAACCGACAATTCAAGCCATGTTCTCCAGTCAGCAACTTTGCACCGACGACCCGGAAATCCAGTATTACATTGAGACCAAGGGCGACCACTGCATTGTGTGGGGACCAGAGGGAAGAAAGGCCTGGGAGCGGATTTACCTGACTCCGGACCAGCAAAAAGATTTGGCTAATGCCGAACTCGCAGGCATCAATCGCCAGATCACTGAGCAGAATGAACTACTGGCGCAAGTCAGAGGCCGCGCCGGACAGATAAAGGCGCACGCATGAACTGCCAAGGCTGCGGGGCGGAGACGACGCGGACCTCCGCCCGCTACGACAAGGGAGGATTGGTTTCCGAGGTGTGTCCAGCCTGCTCGCCCGAAACGTTTCAGGGAGAGAAGGTCACCGATCCAACTGACCGGAGAATCTGGAACAGCCATGAAGTTGAGCCCGAGCGCTACTACACCCCAGACAGTGAAAACGTGGTCCGCGCTAAAGATGAGCTCCGACAAGACATCTGGAACGAGTTCAACCGAGATCCCGAGCAGGAACGGGTAGAGCAGAAGCGGCGCACGCGGCGCACGGAACCCTTAACGGCAGATGAGATTCGCGCGTCAGAAGTTGTCACCAGGGAAGTGATTCGACCCGCAATAGAAACTGCAGTCTTCAACCAGCGATACGGTCACGTATGAGAAAAGAGAATCTAGAAGTAAGCGACACCATGCGGCTGCTCGACGAGTTGAAGCAGCAGGGCGTTAGTGAGTTGAATCGTCTGGACGTAGCCGACGCTGAAAAACGACTGGCGCGGATACTGAAATCTGCGGAGGGCAAAGAGGCTTTCCGGCGAGTAACTGGGCTTCGCGAGGCTGTGTTTGCTGGCGACGTGAAGAAGTCAGACCAGCAACTGCCGATCGTGGCCGTCTTGATGCCAAGTTACCGCTTACCGGCGCCACAAGCGTGGGAAGGCGTCAACCGGATGATCCGGTCAAGCATGAATGTCTGTCAGCCGTTCATGGAGCCAACGATCCGGCAGAGCGTTGTTCACTGGACGCGAAACTATGCGCTCAGTCTTCTACTGAAAAGCATGAAGCCCTGGGATTATGTGCTGTTCATCGATGATGACATAGTAATGCCAGAAGACGGACTAGCGAAGATGCTGGCACACAAGGTTGACTTGGTAGCGGCCGCCTGCACGGTGCGGGTAGATCCACCCATGCCGAACTTCCGGGTTTACGACCCAAAGACGCGAACATTTTGCACCTGCCTGGACTGGAATCGGGAGGGATTGGTCGGTGGGAAGAACTTCGGGATTGGAACGGGCGCGGCCTTAATCTCCCGAAACTGCCTAGAGCGGGTTGCGGAGTATTACATCAACTGCAAGTACGAACAGAAGTTTTATGGCTTCTCCGGTGAGGAATTAGACCGCGTGCAATCGGCGCGACAAGCGCGGGCAAAAGAGACATCAGATTTCTGGTGGTTTGAGTTTCTGAAGCAGCCAGACGGACTCGGGGAGTTTGGGGAAGACATATCCTTCTGCTTTAAGTGCATCGAGCTCGGAATCCCGGTGTATGTGGATACGACCATCCGCCCCAAGCACATGGGAGATTACGGCTACAACCTTGACGATTACTGCGATCTCCGACGGGATTACGAGGGACGCCTGAGAGCCAAGGGTGGCGTATCGCTCACTGAAGAGAAGCCAAAGAAGATTCTGATCGGAGTTCTGAGTTATCACGGTGCGGACGAAGAAGAGAAAGCGATTCGCGAGACATGGGGCAAGGATGTTCCCGATGGTGTCGATCTGCGATTCTTTGTCGGCGGGGAAGATGCGAAACACTCCGACCAGATCGTACTCAAGTGTGGAGACAAACTGATTGATCTTTCTAGTAAGGTCGTGGCGATGTGCAGTTGGGCGTTGGAGCAGGGCTATACACACCTGTTCAAATGCGATTCGGACACACTGGTACGACCTGTGGAACTCGTTACCGATGGCTTCCCGCAGCACGATTACGTTGGCGGAGAAAACAATGGATTCGCTAGCGGAGGAAGCGGATACTGGCTGACCCGTAAAGCGATGGAGATAGTCGCAAACGCTCCAATCACTGAGACACACGCAGAAGATGTGAACACAGCCAAGGCGCTCGCCGCCAAGGGAATTGGGGGCCATTTCGATAGCCGCTATCTGTGGGCACCCGGCGCAGTAGCCGACGACAACACCGTGGCCATGCATCTTTCGAGTATCCGTGATTTGGATGCCAAGTCAAAACCTGAAGATATGTACGAAGCCTACCGCGATCTTAAGGCTGGGAACTACCACTCTTACGTTCCCGTTCTCCGCGAACAGAAACCATGGATGCGATGATTGACGCCCAAGCGATCTTCAGCGGATCCAAGATCGTTCATCACCAGGACAGACTGGGGCCATATGTTGAGAGTAGGCGCACCGCATCTGTTCCCGTGACGATGGAAATGGACCTGACCAACATCTGTTCGCATCGCTGTCCATCGTGTGCGGGAAGAAGGATGCCAGAGTCTGCTGCGGATCAGTTGTTTACGGTTCTGGGAGACGGTCGCTCCATACCCGAAGACCGGGCAGCTAATTACATAGTCCAAATTGCGCGCGCCGGGGTAAAGGGATTGATCTTTACCGGCGGTGGTGAACCGACAGTCCATCCGGCAATACAGTCGCTGATCTACCTAGCGCGCGCATCGGGAATGGATGTTGGCTTGGTTACGCATGGCGGGTTGCTGCACAAACTCGACATCGACAGACTGGTTACAGATTGTACTTGGATCAGGGTAAGCATCGACGCGGTTGACGAGAAGCAGTTTTTGGAGGTTCATGGACGCCAGCGAGATGAATGGCTCCGCGTATGGAACAACGTCGAAAAGATATCGTCCTCGGCACGGAGACTTAAGGGAGCCGGCCAAACCGCCGCCACCATCGGGGTGGGTTATCTAACCGGCCCGGAAGATATTTCAAAAATTACCGTTTTTGCTCGACTGGCGAAACAGCACGGGGTTGACTACGCACAAATAAGACCCTTCCATCACTTCTGCCACCTGGACGCAGAAGCATATGTCCGAGAGGCTAGCGAGCGCTTTGATAGCGAGACATTCCACGTGGTCGGAAGCAATCATAAATATGTACACATTCACAATGGGGATATAGAGCCACGGAACTATTCGCAATGTCATTTTGCCAACTTCGCATCGGTTATCTGTGCAAACGAGAAACTTTACGTCTGTTGCCACCATCGCAACGTAGAAGCCTTCTGCATCGGTAACCTAAGAGAAGAATCGTTCATTGAAATCGTGCAGGGAGATCGGCGAAATAAGGTAACAGAGTCTGTCAATGTTGGACGGTGCCAGCCCCTTTGTCGCGGTGACCACATGAACCGAGATGTTGAGCAGATAGCAAATGGCGGCTTGGTCTCACTAGGACCAACCCCGCCACACGTGAATTTCCTGTAGGGAGAAACAATGTTTACTCGCGCACAGATTCTACAGGTAGCGGCCCTTCGGACAGAACAACGCGCGGCGGCGCTTGACCAGAACAGCGAGTTCTTTATTGCGCTTCAGGAAGTGTGTTTAGAGCATCGCTGGTGGTGGCGTCGAAGGGTCAACACGTTCACCGTTCAAGCCGGCATTCCGCAATACGACCTGACTTCCGCGACTGGAATTAACGCGCCCGACTTGCAACAGATTGCCAAGAACGGATTCAAACTATTCTATCCAGGAAGCACTCCAAACGGGAACATCAATAGCCCGTGGAACAATGTGCCGTATTCGCTTCCCGAACCAGTGTTTGACGTTGACGTTCAAGACACAATCATTGCCACCCAGAATCTTTATCCACCAGGAACGCCGTGCCGATTCTTTCTTACTCCAGGATCAATTACCCAGTTATGGCTCGACCCTATTCCAGATGCCAGTTATCCGGCAGCCTTTGCGTATTGGGCGATTCCCGACTACACGGATGACGCTGGAGACGAAACTATCCCGCTTGCGCCCGGATACATGCACGCATTGCTTATTAAGAAATTGGAGATGCAGTTTGAGCGGTTTGCGATCGGAGAAGGGGCAGATAAGTATCAGGCCACGGCCAGCGAATACGAGAATTTGAAACAAAAGCTGCTGCTCTATCGTCAGTTTGCCGACGGGTTTGTTGAAGAGTTCCGCGTGAAGTCACACCAAGATTCAATCAGAAGCACATAAAATGCCATTGAAACCAGCAGAGGCTTATCCGGCAGGAGGGGTTGACTCGCGATCCAATCCCATCTCCATGCCTAAAGACCGATACTTGGCGGTACACGATCTTTGGCCGCAGCAGGACGGCAGTTTTCGTCTGCGCGATGGCTACGTCTTACTGGCAAACGGACTACAGTCGGGCGTCCCGATCCACTCGATCGTGTCAGTTTCCGGTCCAGGGCCAAACTACACACCCCTAATTGTCTTTTGGCAGAACACTACGCCCTATGTTTACGATACCGTAACTGGCCTCGTGGGCACTTCAGTCGTCAAAGGAACGCCCATTACTATCGGATCCCGATTCTGCTATTTCTACCAGAATGGACACCTGCACGCATTCAACGGGAATTCCGCTAAGTGGTTTGACGGAGTGTACTGGCGGGACATTGGATTGCCAACGTTGACCGCGGCGCAACTTGGCGGGATCGTAGTCCAAGAAGGTCTTTTTGGGATCGAACCGGCCGAGGCGCTATCCGTTACATTGACCGCGGCATCAGGGGGAAGTTGGGCGAGTGGGGCTGTGGCCCTTGTCTACCTGTCGTTTTTTGACACAGCATCCAATACCCTGATCAATTCCATTCTTCCCCTGGGCTCCCAGCCGGGACCGACGATGGCGACAGGCCAAAAATTGAACCTGACCAACCTGCCCGTTCGTACCCTTTCTACATGCGTTGGGCTGTTGTCAGTTGACACAGGAAGCGGGAACTCAGACTTTTGTGTTGGCACGATACCAAATCCAGACATTAACTCGCTTACGGCGTCTGGCAATACCGTCACAGCAAACTGTCCAGGCCACAGCTTGACCACTGGAAATGTGATTGTTCTACAGACCTATTCCCCCCCGACGGCAGAATGGGGCGCGAACGGATTCGGGCCATTCGCGGTTACGGTAATCGACGCCAACAACTTCTCTTTCCAAACGCCGAACGCCGCGGCTTATAACGGAGGGTCCGCTCAGTTTGCTCTACTTTCCGTGGTGCCGCATGGCAGCACGACAGCATCCATTTTAAGCAACTTCCAAATTGACGACGAACAAGGAACAGCATTCGATCCGGCAGGTAATAACCTGCTCCCATACGCCAACTCTCCAACGACCGGTGGAGTTGCCGCGAGCGGAATTGGCGGGGCCCAGCCCGGCTACCAGTTTTACGCATCAATCTACAACCTAGCGACGCAACACGTTGGCAACCGCCAACCGATCGGACGGAGAATTGCCAATGGAGCAGCATGCGTCTTCGAGATTACCGGATTGCCCGATTTGTCGTCTATTGATTCGGAATGGGGGCTGTTAATCGGGCGAACGAGCGACGGAGCAGAGATTCCCTATGCTGTGATAGACGCGTCGGGGAATTGGATTTACGCGCCCAACGCGCAGACCTCGGTAAACGTCTCACAGACAAACATTGACGGCAACTCAGAACTTCCTTCGCGCAACTGGCCTCCGCCGGGAACGCTGGATTACAACTATCAACTATCTCAACTCCCAGGAGGAGCGGCGCAGAATCCTCCGATTAACAGCACATTCGTGTCAGTCTGGCAAGAAAGTGACCATTCCTGCGGAACATTAGGCGGTTCTCCGACCGTCTATCGCTCGGGCTCGGCGCAAGACATGCGCGAAGGCCAATACGTCGGATTGCCGGAACAAAGTTGGGATCCATCAGACATTGAAACCTTTCCAACCGGGCAGCCCATTGTTGGCGGCCAGGGCTTCCAGCAGGAATCTTGGGTGTTCACCGATGCCGACACGGGGATGTTGTTCGAGCTCTCTGGAGAAACACAGTGGCAGGGACCGTTTAACGAAGGCGCGGCCGGTCAATATGCTTGGGTAATCGGATGGCGCGGTCTGCCATATTGGATCACGAAGCGCAAGCAGCTTTGCACCGTGTCGCAGGGCGGATATGCGCAGATGGCGGGAATGTATCAGAACTTGGCCGCCGGACCGGTCCCAATTTCCGATGAATACGAACGCGCGCTTTTAAGTCAAATTGGAAGTGCATATCTCTCTCAAACAGAAATCGTGTATGTCAGAAATCCCGACGAGCGGGTTGATCACCTGCGAATCTGTGCGCGTGACTCCAGCGGAAACCCGCTGACTATCATTCACGATTTCAATATGCGCGACGACCGGAGCCCTTACGGGCAGGCGTACCTAGAAAAACTTACCGGCCCGTTGTCGGAAGCGTCGTCCTCGCCTAGTCAAATCGTTCTCAATGCTTCATCTGTCTCCCGATCAAGCGGAGTTGTTTCGGCAACAATTAACGATGTGAGCGTGTTCACGCTTGCGCGTATGGGAGTGTCAATCGGAACTTCACTTGTCTTCGATGCGGGATCATATGACATGCTGGCGTGGATGATGATGTCGGCCTCGCTCGCCGCAGGCAATCACCTTGCCGGTACGAAGTTGGATGGAGTTACAGCGTCCAATCACCTGTATACCCAAGGAGCTTCAGGGCGATTTTATTGGATCAAGGGTGATGCCGGATTCCCGTGGGACATTAACATCTTCGATAATAATTATATCTACCAATCAACCACCGAGCAGGGCTGGATCTATGCCACAACGGGAAAGCGCTTTGAGTCCTTGAATGGAGCCATAGGTCTCAAGGGAATGCCGATGGCGAAGCGGTTTATGAACATCGGGGACGTAGTCTACTCCTCAGACACGCGCTTTGGGATTTACGCTAACCAGAACGACTTCGCAAACCAGACGCAGACCTATAGCAATCTGGGTACGGCGAAATGGACGCTAACTGGGCCATACATCGAAACTATTCCCGGCGCTGGCGGAAATCTCCCACCGAATCTGAACACCATCCACCTCGAATATGAATGGAGTTTGGATGGAAGCTACAACCATAAATCGGGGTCGGTGAAAGAGACTTACACTCTCTGTCAGCCTTACGGATTGGTTCACTGGCAAACGCAGAACTGGAACGTGGGAAACGGTTCTTACGATCCCCCAAATGACGCGACGAATTACAACATTCTAACTTCAGGGGCGGGGCCGGCGTTTGCTGATCCTAACCCGTTTGGCGTCGATGACGGCGGGGGCCTGCCAACCGTTTCAGCATGGAATGGAACCTTTACGATCACCGGTATTGAGAGCGCGGGCGTTGGGCGCGTGGCGGCAATAATTACTTGGGATCAAAGCGGACCAGACACCACAGGGCCAAATGGAACCCTTACAAATGTTATTTCCACCTTTGCTTCCGCCATTTCCACCTTTGCTTCCGCCAAGGATGAGAACTTTCTTCCAATCACGGTTGCTGGGGGAGTGGACGGCAACCTCTACTTGCTTTACCAACAGAACGCTCCCGACGTTGGCTCGACTTCGATTACCGGCGAAGCGTTAATGCTTGCCTACCTCGGGCCGGAGCGCAACGCGGTTAAGTGTTTGGAATGGTACGGCGACCCGGCCGCACAATGGTTTGTCAACAGAAAGATGAACATCTCAGTCGGGAATTCGATCCCGTTCGATGCTAGCCAAATGCAGTGCTTGACCGACGATCCTACCGATCCAGAAATGCAGCTTCAGGGCGACGAAAACAACAGTCATTACGTTGTCAACGTACCAGTCCCCGAGATGATCCACATATTGATCTTACTTCGACTCTCCGGGATTTCTCCGCCAGTTCTTACCTTCCCGCCGCATGTTCCGCTTGAATACAGCGGGCGCGTGTGGCTGGTTGCGCCGCAGTTGGGCACTGCGAGGCCGCGATGAAGTCAATGGTTACGTCGTTGGCTGGTTCACTGAATCGCGCGCAGGAGAAGCAGCAGGTTTCCAACCAGATGCGCGTGCGCGGCGTGCCTGGACTTCCCGAGCCTCCGCGGGATGTCCAGGTGCAAAGCGCTGCCGGTGGAGTTTTGGTGACGTGGAAACTACCCGTAAATCATGATCGGGTGGCCGGTTGGAGAGTCTACCTGAACAACGAAAGCAACCTTACCACAAACATCCGAGACAAGGGAACACGGCAGGCATTTATCCCACTAAGCTCTGGAGCAACCCCGGCATCGGTGAATGTCATGGTTTCTGCGGTAACTACGCTCGGCCGGGAGAGTGGAAAGGTTGTCATCAAATCGGCACCCCTGGCACAGGCCGCAACGACAATTGTTCCGACGGTTCCACCGGGATACGGTCAGGAAAGTGCGGGTGGCGCCAATCGAGGACTGCTTCGCTTCCACGGGGAAAGCCAATACATTCACTGAGGGGGATGGGTGATTCGAGCAATCGCGCTAGATTTTCTACGGGAAGGTGGCTATTCACTTCCCAAAGACAGAGACTTGCACAAGCTAGCCGTGCAGTTCGCGGAAAAGCAATTGGTTTCCATCCCAAACTTCGCAGAGTACACAAAAGTATGGGTGGCGGCAGAAATGGATGGCGAGACGCCAACGGAGATCCGCGGGGCGCTCGGATTCACGATGCGACCAGATTTTACCCTGGCCCGGTTTTTAGATCGTGCTGCAGTCGTGGCGCTCTATAACCGAGCAAACGCCTTCCTCGCGGACAATGGAGCCCGCGGAAGCGAGGTACTGGTATTCGTGAGTTCAGAAGAAGGTCCGGAACAGCGATGTCCACAGTACAAAGAGACATTGGAAGCATTGAAGGCTAAACCGGCTGACCGATACTTGATTACAATCCGCTAGGAGATGCGGAAAGGCACCTCAGTCAGGGAGTGAGATTGGTAGACGGGCAATGGCATGGGAACGAAGCGAGATTCAGCCGAGAGGCTCTGAGGGGGGATAAATGGCATTCACGACAGTGGGAGATATTTA
>Ga0182027_10002245_pt1 | contig 31529 bp, 18 predicted proteins | sample 712E1DmetaG_FD_121300 | JGI IMG/M metagenome (GOLD analysis project Ga0182027, IMG submission 121300) | Permafrost microbial communities from Stordalen Mire, Sweden - 712E1D metaG (Illumina Assembly) | ecosystem: Environmental > Terrestrial > Soil > Wetlands > Permafrost | place: Sweden...
GATCTTGTTCTCCAGCGCCTTGGCACTCTCCGGGTTCTTGTGGAGATAATCAACAACGCCCGACTTGACTTCGGAGATGACCCAGCCGCGGATCTCGGTGTTGCCGAGCTTGTTCTTGGTCTGGCTCTCAAACACAGGCGCCTTGAGCTTTACCGCTATGGCGCCCGACATGCCTTCGCGCACGTCGAGGCCCGAATAGTCTTTCTTGTAGAATTCGTTGATCCCCTTGAGAATGCCCTCGCGGAACGCCGAGAGGTGCGTGCCGCCGTCACTCGTGAGCTGGCCGTTCACGAACGAGAAGTATGTCTCGCCGTAGCTTGCGGTGTGGGTAAACGAGAATTCGAGGAACTTGGTCTTGTAATGCCCGATGGGATACACCGTTGCCTCGCCCACTTCGTTGGAGAGCAGATCCAGCAGGCCGTTCTTCGACTCGAACGTCTGCTTGTTGAAGAGAAGCTTGAGGCCCGTGTTGAGGCAGGCGTAGTTCCACAACCGGCGTTCCACGTATTCGTAGTTGAACGCGAATTCGCCGAACAGCTCCGCATCGGGCGTGAACTCGATAAGCGTTCCGTTGTGCTCGCCCTTCACGTTTCCCTTGCGCTTTGAAAGCTGCTTTCCTTTTGAGAATGTCGCCTCGAAGAACTCCCCGTCGCGAAACGACGCGACGCGGAAATGCGACGACATGCCGTTGACCGCCTTGGTGCCCACGCCGTTGAGCCCGACGCTGAACTGGAATACGTCGTCGTTGTATTTTGCGCCGGTATTGATGACCGACACGCATTCGATCACCTTGCCCAGGGGAATCCCGCGGCCGTAATCGCGGACCGAAACGATGCCCTCTTCGATGGCAATGTCGATCTTCTTGCCGTACCCCATGATGAATTCGTCAATCGCGTTGTCGATCACTTCTTTGATCAGGATGTAGATACCGTCGTCGGGGTTGGTTCCGTCGCCCAGGCGTCCGATATACATTCCTGGACGTAAACGGATATGCTCGAGCGAACTGAGGGTCTTGATTGTCTTTTCGTCGTAAATGGGGATGGAGAGTCGTGTATCGGACATAGATGATATGTGGTGGTGTCTTTCCAGGTTTATACTAGGGATTGTATGAATAATATAATAAATGGAAAGGCGGAAAAACCCCGATTTGGTTTGTAGGCAAGTTCACAGCACGCCGTCGCGGTCCGGAAGGAATACTTCCGTCAACATGGCGCTGATCGCGGCAAAGAGGGCGAAAAGGAATACGCGCCACATAAAACCGACAAGCAGGTGATTGACCCCTGTCTGCACCGTGCCCAGGCAGACGGAAGTTCCTGTCGCGAGAATTCCCATGAGTACGCCTGCGATCGCCGCCGACACAATGCGCTTCTGAAGCGAAGCACCGCTGCACCCCAAAGTGACAGCCGCGCCCGTGAAGAATGGCACAAGAACCATCGGCAATGCCATGTCCTTGAGCGTGGGCAGAGCGTGGAATTTGTTCTGAAAAAGATACTCTGTTGCGCCCATCGCCGCCGCACCGACGATCGCCCATGCGACGATATGCCAGCGGCGGGCGGGCAGCGCAGCGCGCCGCTGCTGGCGGCGGACAAGGCGGCTTCGAATTGTCAATGGCCAGTTGTAAAAGAAACCGAACACCCCATGTTCCAAGAGCGCTCCGGACTCGCCGAACACCGGCACGATGTGCACCGCACTCGTGGCCCAATGCACTGCCATAAAACGGGCAAGAACCGGGTAACGATATGCCATCTGAATGGGAAAAGCCAGGTACCCGACATATTTGAAAAAGGCAAGTACGAGCGCGATGTTGTAGTCCTTGATGTTGCGCTCCCTGATGACAAGATAGAGCACGTACAGGCCCCGCGCGATCGATCCCGGGGAAATGGGGATCACCTGGAAAAGCGCGACGATGCCCGCGCCGACCGCCCAGGCCTGCGCATGGGGCATGCCGGGGTGTGTGACGACATACCAGATGGCAAAGGCGATCGCCACCACATGGGTGGTGGGCATCAGACAGAGGTGGACGGCAAGGCTCCTGAGGTACTTTTGAATGAAAGGCTCATGAACCTGCGACGTGATCGTCACGGCATCGCCTTGGCTGATCTGCCGCTTCTCGCGGCCCTCACGCACCATGTCCAGAAGCCATTGCTCACGCGCGGCGCTGTTGAATAAGAGCCGAAACGGGCGGACAAAGAGGTAGTCGACGCGGTCCTTGGCGAATTCCCAATTGGTGAGGAATGTGTGGATACCTGCAGGCAGGATCGACAGGCAGGCATGGAGGGTGAAACGGCCGAAGGACGACGCAACGGCCCTGGTTTCTCGCTCATCAATACGGCCCGCCCTGTGCCATGTGACCGCCTTTTCAATCATCTTTCCCCTGACCGCGTCGCCAAGGTATTTCCCGTTTGTCACCAGCCGGCAGTAGTGGCGGCGCCACCCCTGGTGGGCCCACAGGCGGCGGACAATTTTCCCCGCAACCGGAACGCATCCGGCCAGGCTAAAGAGCAGGGGTTTGAAGCTGTTCTTTCGAAGCGCCTGCTCGCCTGCGGTGTCAACCAAGCCCCTAACGCTCCACCCGGTGACTGCGCTGTCTTGCATAGTTTTCCAGAGGCTGGGGCTAAAAAGAAGGCGGATGTGGTTGTGCGTGATATCCGCAACCGAATCGCGATAGATTGCCTCCATGGCTTTGAGTTCGTCAAGCATGCCGTCCATGTCCCGGAACTGTTCCCGGTGGGATGCCACGAACGATTCGAGCTTCTTCACGTCGCCGCGGTCGAACTGGACAATGCTTCCGCGGGCAAGCCCTTTAAGAATCAGCACCACGTCGCCGGGGCTCATGGGCAAAAAGGGCAGGAGCACCAGGCCCGACCTGAAATCGACCGCGACAAGCCCGGTGGCCGGATCGCTGTCGGTTTCGAGGCGTTTGAGGCAGTTGGGCTGGCTCTTCCATGTGCTCCATTCGTACTGCCGCGCAAATTCATGCGCGCCGATGCCGTGCAATAGAGAGACAAAATCGGCCATGAACCGCTTCTTCCCGCGAAACTCCGGCGATCCGAGTTTCGGTTCGTCAACCCTTTTGCCCCGCATCCACCTGCCAAGGAGATCCATGCGTTCGTCAATCTCCAGCCGCCAGGTGCGGCCGGCGATCCAATCGCTCATCTCTCCCATGCTGCCGAGCGTTTTGTCGGCAAAGGTCCCATGGACGTCGTTGACAAAGGATTCGTCGCCGAACCTCAGGCGGGCCGCCCGGCGGATGAATTTCTGCCACAGGGCGCCGCTTCGGGCTGCGGCCGGATTGCATTGGAGCTGAAAGGCTCCCTGGAACCCGATCGCATAGAGTGCATCGCGAAACCATTTTGAGAATGTCGAGGGCGGTATGAGAATTTTCAAGGCGTACACGCCGCCCACGGCCACGCCCTTCAGTCCCTGCGGTCCCAGGTTCTCGACGCGCACCTTATACACCTGACCCGCAAAACCGCCGCCCACGAAACGCTCCACTCTCACCTCGGCACGGCATTTTTTTTGGGCGCCCTGCGCGGCAACGGGCTCCATGTCGTATGTCAAAATCGCCCCTTCTTCGTAGCGGGAAGCGGGCGCGGGCCGAAAAAGGTTCAAACTGCGGTAGCTCAGTTCAAGTTCCCGGCGAACCTCAGGGGAGTACGAAATGTTCACTGTTCTTCCCTTTTGTTAAAGAGTGCGTCGCATGTTTGCCGGCGGGTCCGTCTCAGCCGGCGCAGATCGGAAAAAATAGTATTTTGAGGGCCACGGTTTTCGGTTATTATCGCTTTTGGTGAAATTGGTTGTGAAATGATTAGCAAGACGGCGAATCTGAGAAAGTTTGCGTCATCTATCTGATATGTGGGCAAAATGCGGCATTTATCCTTATAATTACAAGGATGCAGCATTGCTTGCCAATCTAAGCGATTAACCCCTTTTGAAAATGGAAAAGGCGGGTGAAATGAATCTTCCGACATCTTTGAGAACTGCCTTGCGCACCACGGCGCTCCTTGTAACGGTGATATTGACAAATACAATGGCGGGCGGATGGAAGCTGTTCTGGTCAGACGAATTCGACAGCACCGCGCTCAACGAGAGTAACTGGACGGTGGATCCATCCAACAATCCGGACAATGGCGAACAGGAGCATTACACAAGCGGACACGATCAGGCAAGTTCCAACATATTCGTCAAGAACGGCTGCCTGATCATCGTTGCACGGAATAACGGCGGGATCACCTCCGGCCGTCTCAATACGGAGAACAAAAGGAACTTTGTGTATGGACGCATGGAGGCGCGCATGCGTCTTCCCATTACCCAGGGAATGTGGCCCGCGTTTTGGATGCTCGGTTCCAATTTCAGCTCGGTTGGATGGCCGGGATGCGGGGAACTTGACATAATGGAAGGACGGGGACGACTGCCGAACTGGACGTCCGGATCGTACCACTTTCCGGGTTTCGACGTCTTTAACCAGTACACATTACCCAGCGGGAACGTTCACGACAGTTTTCACATTTATGCCGCCGAATGGAGCACCGATTCGATACGCTGGTTTTGCGACAGTGTGAACTTCGGGACCCTGCGCAAGGCGAGTGACCCGAACCTGCCATTTGACAATAACTTCTGGTTCATCTTTAATCTTGCCGTGGGCGGCAATTTCGACGGCGCCAGCGATAACACCACCGTCTTTCCCGAAAGCCTGATCGTCGATTACGTCCGGGTTTACCACTGGGACCCTTCGCTTACCGCCGCTGCCCCTCCTGCGCCGCGCGCGGTCGCGCCTGCTGCGGCGGCCACACTTCGCGGAACACGGCTTTCGGTTGAGCTTCCGGACGAGCAGGCCTATTCGGTGGAAGTCGCAACCGTAAATGGCAAGGCGGTCCTTTGCCGGAAAGGCTTTGCGCGATTTGTGACGGTTCCAACGGAACAGCTTGCGCCGGGTGCATATTTTGTGAATGTGCGAGGCGCGTTTGGGGTGGTGGCGCAGCGGATTGTGGTGCGGCGATAATCAGATCAAGAGAAGATTCACCACGGAGACACGGAGGGCACGGAGAAGACGAATTGAATTCAATTCTGGCTTGCTGAGCGGGTGCAGCGTAGTCATGCACCTCGGATACCCGAGCGGCTGGCAAAGAGATAATCCAAATACATTGATGCATCTATTTTGTCGTGTCCTGTCGAGCCTTTGTTGCGCAAAGGCAAACGATAGTGCAAGTCAATTTGTGTCGCACCTATACGCCAATTATCGGAACGACAGTACAACTATTGCATTTTCATTTAATGGTCGCAGAGCCGACACCATTTTTTCGCAAAGACTTCTTAACCTGAATCCGTGAGATAAATTGCGCTTTTATCCATGAAAACTGCTTTGCAAACGGCAATAAGTAAAGGAACAACACAACGGATATTCTCATTTTGACTTCCACCCGGTGTTCAAAACTTCTTAGAACGTGATTTCAAGACTGTCCCAAGTTCCGACAAAATCCTTCCCCGCATAATAATGGAAAACAAAAAGTCCATTGTTTCTAAATATTGCGGTATCGACTACAGACGACATCGTGGCAGTTTGGGAAAAAGGTCTATTAATGGCTATCGGCGCTTTGGCTGAATCAAATATTGCCGCTATTTTTATTTTGCTGGTATCGCAAAATGCAACATATTCATGCAATGTATCGATTGCCAACGCCATGAAAAATGGGATGGATATTGCTCCGGACGTTAAATTGACAAACAATGTGTAGTTACATGGGCTTCCACAACTCATTAATATTTTCAACAAATTTTGCGATACCAATCGGCAAGATGGTTCCTTTGAATATTCAGTTGCGAATATTCTGGTACCATTCTTTAAAAACACAAATGTACTGCATTCCCCGTCTGCACATTTGGTGTCGTAAGGATTCTTTAATGAATCCTCAATTGCCCCACTACTTTGACTTACAGGCTCGCTTGGGTGCGTGATGTTTTTATTGCCTATTGCTTTTCCCTTTGCACAATTGAACCATAACGCCAAAACAAACAGCACGCCTACAAGAGCTATGTTCTTCATTGTTGACCTTATTTGTATTTGTAAAATTTAAAATCATCCTTTTCAAAATTTGGAGATCACTTCATTCAATTGTAGGTATTTCTTTTCGGAGGTTTTGCCGTTCGTGACGTTGATCTTTGAGGAGTCGCTGAAATCGTCGAAAAACCAATCGTCACTCAGCCCGACGACTCGGTTTGTAACGATCTTTTGTTGGGGAACATAAAACAAGACAACTTGATCTTTTCCACCGGCAACTGGCTCAAGTTCTACAATTAGCCACTTATTATCCGGGGTCCTGTTGAGGACGTTTAGAGCGGTATCATGGTTTGCCAAAATTGGTTTTGCTGAGGAATCTTCGTAAACCGCGAATATCGTGTCCGCTTTCTGCATATTCTGATAGATATTGATAACATGATTTGATTTTGTGGAAGTGGTTGCGCTCTTGCATGACATCAACAGAAGACAAAAGACGAAAACAAGCATAGGATACTTCACTGGTTCTTCCTTTGGATTATGTTGTCCACATATTGAGTAATCTCTGAGTATTTACCTGCGTTACCCCATTCCTCAGGAATTGCTTTCCAAAGCGGAGAGTTCACCTTGTCCGCTCGATTAATGATTTGTTCCCATGAAGCGTTTTGTTGTTTACCGATAGCGTATGCGTCCGAAATAGTTTTTTCCCCAGAGTTATAGGCTGCAAGCACAAACTTCATTTGGTCACCTGCTGAGGGTGAAGTTGTGTAATGCGAAAAAACGAGTTTGTTGATGGAGTTGTGCTTTTTAGTCAAGATAACTGCACCGCCATTGATTGATTTCTCTGGCATAAATCTTTCGTCGTTATTGAAATCAAAAACCCACTGTCCGTTTATCTTGGCAGTAGCACCTATGCTTAATCCCGCGTCTTGGATTGCTCCGCCCCCAATTTGTGTTAGTCCGGCGAATCCAAAATTATTGGTTGATTTTGGATCAAAACTACTCTCTTGGGCAATAAGCGATTTAAGAAGAAATGGATCAACGTTGTTCTTTTTCGCAGCACGACTAATAGCATCATTGTACTTGTTCTGATCGGTGATGTTCCTTCCAAATCCATTTTTCCAATCGGTATGGACGTCATCCTTCGGCACCTTCCCGCCCTTATCCACCACCGTCTGTAAATATTCTTGAGTCTTCGGACAGAGATCACCTCTGCGATAGCCGGTCAGTTTCTCGCCGATGTCAGTCAAAACGCCGTCGATCATGAATTCTCCCTTTCCCGCCGCCTCTTGAAACAGCTTCACGGCGTCCTTCATCTTGTCGAAGAACCATCCGTCCTGCGCGCAACCGGTGTAGACGTAAACGCTTTGCAAGTTTTTCTGGTTATCTACAACCGGCGTACCCTGATGGTGGTCATCGGTTCCGCGCTTTCCCTTGCCGTTGTTAACCCCGGTATCGTCATATTCACCATGCCGGAGCGTCGGGATGGGCTTGATCCAGTCGTTTTGTAGCCATCGGTCAAGCTCGTCGCGGGTCGTCTTATCCACAACACCGTCTGGCTGCTGTTTGTCGAGGGTTGTATCCGTCTTTTCAATGGTTCCGGCGTTCCGTTTCATTCGGTTCGATTTTATCGCAAAATGTTGAAACTTGCGAACCGCCGCATCTGTTTGGTCGCCAAAGAATCCGTCTTTGGAACCATCGGGCAACAAGCAAATCTTGATGAAATCCCCCTGCAATGCCTTCACAACTTCGTTCGGCTTGAAATCGTCACCCGATTGTGGCTTATTGTAGGCGCTTGCACCGTTCTCATCGTAGTGGCCTTTACGCAACTCTACAAACTTCGATGGCTTCGGAAAAGTCAGTTGTTCGCTTTCCATGGGTTTTTCCGCTGCCGCGCCCTTGGCGCGAACAAACAATTTCCAAGTGGCATCGGCGGGTTTGTCTTTATCATTGGCATATGCATCGGGATCAAAAAGATGGTCGCACGTCCCGCAGAACGTATTCGAACTTGTGTCGAGGTCAGCTTCTATGCCGCCGGGCACGAAGTTGTCTTCCTGACCGTTGTAGAGGCCGATGGGATAAAGCAAGATCTTTGAGGCGACCACCTTATCACCGAGAAGCTCAATTGAACCCTCGATGTCGAATGGCTTGTTGCGTTCGAACCCTTGCGCGGATTCAACAATGCTTACTTCCTTGAATCGGTATTCCTTGGCCAGCGGCTCTTTGGCATCGGCTGGGCTGTCGTCGATGCCGGTATTTGGTTTCTTTGGTTCGTCTGTTTCCGGCTTTGGCTTGAACAGTGGGCCGGGGTCGTTTATGTCACGCCAAGGTTCAGACATCAAAACCTTCCTTTTCCGGTACTTGGACCTAAAATAGTATCTCTTCGGCAGTAAGGACTGTGACGGCCGTCACGGCCGGACCCCATAACCCAATATTATATTGTGTTGTGTCAAAATCCACTTCTTTACGGAGAAAATAGTATGCGCAAAAAATTGTGGTGGCTGTTCGTTCTTCCGGCATTTCTTCTGCCTTTTGTGTTTTCCTGTTCAGACACGCCCAGCCCCTTCACAGCATCAAACGCGTCGATATCCATGATGATGGAAAATTCCAAGAGCATTAGAAATGCAGATTCCCTTTCCGACACGGTTGGCAAGGTAGTCAAAATCGGCCTGGCCCCTTATCTTTCCAAGTACATCAACTCGGTTACGGTTTCAATTGCAAAAGGCGTAGGCGATACAGACACAACGTTCACCTTTCTTGCCCCAAGCACCTGGACAGACACTGCCTGGTTTTCCATAACTCTTAATTCCGCAGGTACAAGAACGGTAACGGCGTCCGCCGCTATTCAGGGTGAACCGAATTACAGCCTTACTGCCAAAATAGTTATATATGCAAGGCCGTCCACTATCACCTATGACGGCAATGGCAGCACTGGCGGCAAAGCGCCTGTTGACCCGACGTATTATCCGCTAGGAGCAAGCGTAACCGTTAAGGCAAATGTAGGCGCACTGGTTAGAACCGGGTATACGTTTGCAGGATGGAACACTGCAGCAAACGGTACCGGCGCATCATATGCCGGCGGAGAAACGTTTGTTATGGGCGCAACCAATGCAACGCTTTACGCAAAATGGACGCAAAATCCAACGTACTCGGTCGTCTACAGCGGGAATGGAAATACCGGCGGAACCGCTCCGACAGACTCCAATGCTTATGAACAAAGCGCAAACGTAACGGTATTGGCAAACACCGGAAGTCTTACAAAGACCAGCTTTACTTTTGCCGGGTGGAATACTTCTGCCGACGGCAAAGGCACTACCTATGCCGGTGGCGAAACATTTAAGATCGCAACTGCGAACGATACGCTTTTCGCCGTGTGGACGCAGAATGCCACCTATACCGTCACCTACAACGGCAACGGCAGCACTGCCGGAACCGTGCCAAGCGATGCAAACGCGTACGAGCAGGGTGCAAGTGTGAATGTCAAGGCCAACACCGGAAACCTTGCTCGCACCGGATACACGTTTGCAGGATGGAACGCTGCTGCAGACGGCACCGGCGCTTCGTATTCAGCGGGAACGTCCTTTAATATCGGTACTGCAAACGTTACCCTGTATGCAGTCTGGACGCAGAATCCGACCTATACGGTAACCTACAGCGGAAACAGCAACACCAGCGGTGCTGCGCCGACAGATGCAAATGCATACCAGCAAGGTGCAAGCGTAACTGTCAAGGCAAACACGGGAAATCTTGCTCGCACCGGGTACACCTTTGCCGGTTGGAATACCGCGGCTGATGGTTCGGGTACAACGTATGCCGCCGGGTCAAATTTGACAATGGGGAGTTCCAATACCACGCTCTATGCAGTCTGGACCCAAAATCCTACCTTTACCGTCACCTACAACGGCAATACCAATACCAGCGGCACAGCGCCGACAGATGCAAATGCCTATCAGCAAGGCGCAAGCGTAACGGTCAAGTCCAACACGGGCAATTTGGCAAAAACCGGCTATACCTTTGCAGGCTGGAACACGGCAGCCGACGGCAGCGGAACACCACATGCGGGCGGAGAAACATTCAATATCGGCGCAGCTAATGTAACCTTGTATGCAGTATGGACCCAGAACCCGACCTACACGGTAATCTATAGCGGAAACAACAGTACCGGTGGCGCAGTGCCGGTAGACGGCAATATGTACGAACAAGGCGCAAGCGTTACGGTTAAGGCCAACACGGGAAACCTTGTTCGCACCGGCTATACCTTTGCCGGTTGGAACACTGCTGCAGACGGTTCTGGTACATCTTATGCAGCAGCAGGCACGTTTACAATGGGTGCTGCGAACGTTATCCTCTACGCCAAATGGACGCAGAATCCGACCTACACTGTTACCTACAACGGGAACAACAATACCAGCGGCACAGCGCCAACCGACCAAAACGCGTATTTGCAGGGTGCCACCGTAACCGTTATTGCGAACACCGGGAACCTGGCAAAAACCGGGTTCACCTTTGCCGGATGGAACACTGCTGCGGACGGCTCCGGTACTTCCTACGCCGCTGCAGCTACGTTTTCAATAGGCAATTCGAACGTTACGCTATATGCGAAATGGATGGCGGTTTACACGGTGACGTATTTCGGGAATAACAGCACCCTAGGATTGCCGCCTGTAGACAGCAAATTGTATGCGAGCGGGGAGACGGTAACGGTACTTGACAATACGGGAACAAATCCACTGACGAGAACGGGATGGACGTTTGCAACAAAGTGGAACACGAACGCGGCCGGAACAGGAATCGATTACATACCTGGAACCCAGTTTACTATTACCGCAAATGTGAACATGTACGCGAAATGGACGGCGACGGTTACATTTGACGGCCAAGGTGCGACGGCACAGCCCGATCCACAGTCGATAACGATCACCACCCCAACGATAACACTCGGTACATTACCTCCGGCGCCGACGAAAACAAGCTATATCTTCGGAGGATGGTACACCCAACCCAATGGCGGCGGGTCACCCATCACGGGAACAACACAAATCAACCAGGGAATGACCGTTTATGCTTATTGGCAAATCAAAGATATTGATGGGAACGTGTATACTGAAGTTAAAATCGGAAATCAAGTATGGATGGTGCAGAATTTAAAGACAACCAAGTTGAATGACGGTACGGCTTTGATAAATGATACAAGCTTCAGTCAATGGGGGTATGGACTAAATTGCTGCTGGGTGAACAGCAATATTGCCAATAAAGATCCTTATGGCGCGCTGTATATATGGGATGTTGTAAATACGGGGAAACTTGCGCCTGATGGGTGGCGCGTTGCGAATGATGACGATTGGAACGCGCTTGCCACTTTTTTGGGCGATAGCGCCGGCGGAAAGATGAAAGCGACCGGTAATGCTTATTGGTTTGATCCAAACCAAGGAGCAACAAATTCAAGCGGATTTACGGCAGTCGGTGCTGGCGAATTTGGTGCCACCCCGCTTGAAGATTTTTGGGGGTTCCAAAATTGGAAAGCTGTATCGAAGTGGTGGGGCTCCACCGACCTGGGACGGTTTGCGAGTTGCTACGTGATTACCTCATCTGATGCTGCTTTTTCAACAAGTCAAAATGATCAGAAAATTAATGGATTGTCTGTTCGGTGCGTCAGGACCTGGTAATGCTGCCCTAAATGGTAATTCTACAGGAGAACCTTGTAAAATGCTTCTCTTCGGTTTATAAGAAAAGGCGACCGACAGGTCGCCTTTTCTTTCCCTTAGCTGCAACTTTTTTTTCGCGGATCAATGACCAACATAATCGCCAAATCTGATCATTGCCGTACCCCCAATCTGTTTTGCCGCAGCGCCGGTATCGTTTACCGCATGCAGAATGGTCCCCTTGTCGTCGCCCAAAGAGAAGGTGACGACTCGATGGACTTCGCATCCCGGCACCTTTGGGGTTTCAATGGCGTTGGTTTCGACGAGCCCCGATGTTTGGAAATTTGAATACACGCCTAGGCCCCATCCGTAGAATTTCGTAACGCCGTCGGTTACTTTAATGGAAGGTATTCCCAACGTTGAACCCTCCATGAACGACGCCTGATTCGGCACGTTGTATGAAATCTCATTTTGGTAGAAATACTGTTGGCCGTTGTTGCCATTCCAGATGGTATTATACTTTTGCCAATGTTCTACCATTTGTGCATAGGTTATGCAGTTGTTCCCGTTGATGACGATACCATTTCTAACAGTGGTGGTATCCGATAGCCACCCTGCACCGGCCCCATGGTCGGCGCGCCAGATCCAGCAGTGGTCTAGAACGGTATTGTTGCTGTTAAAGATTGCACCAATTTTGCTGGTACCTGCGACAGAACCGCCCGCGCGGATAAAGAGGTCGAAAACAAACGGTGGATTGGCGCTATGGTCTGCTGCGCTACCGGCATCTCCAACCTGGAACAGAACGGGCGAATCGCCGCCTGAGCCTGCTTCGACGAGCAGGTTGGCAATAGTAATTCCGTCGGCGTCGGCGGTTTTGAGACATGTTGTGCCGTTTTGCGCTTGTAAAGTGGCCATGCCGAGACCCAGCACAACAGTTCCCGGACGCTGAACCAGTATGGGCGTACTGATAAGGTACGTGCCGGGCGTTAGAATCAAGTTCTTACCGGATGCGAGTGCCGCGTTAATCGTGGTGGCATTATCCGTCCCCGCAATTGCGATGTAAAACTGGTCAATAGGCAAAAGGTCTCCGGCAGGCGCGCCGTTTCCCCATGTTATTCCTTGCGAATTTGTGCGCAAGGCCGGTACAAATACCGAATAGGCATTACTGGTTGCATCAAATGTGATATAGGGTTTCTCGCGAACAAGTGGGGTTTTTGCAACAACGGAAATGCCTCCTGTTGGCCAAGTTTCCGTTGGCGGATTGTCGCAGCCTTGCACCATAAAATTCCAATTACCGCCGGCATTGATTCCACTTAGGACGGTGTTTCGTATATAAAATTGTTGTGCACAACCGGAGGTTATCATACCGTCGATTTTTGAATCGGACAAGAAGCCACCGCTGGCACCGCCATCACAAATACTTACTTTACCTTTTACATGTATTCTGCGAAATGGACAAGCCTGGGATACTCCCCACATAACCGAGCCGCTCGTTGGGGTCGTGGTCATCCCTTCCGCGCCGCGCCAAAAAGAATTTTGGTTCTGCCCCGTAATATCCTGTATTGAACCTGCTATCTGCACGTCTTCGGGGGAAAGCCCTAGTCCATAGGCCTGAATATAAAAATTCAGTGAAATATTGACGGTATACGTCCCGGGCTTGAAGAAATATGCGTTTCGATTACTGTTGAATTGCGCACCCGAGGCGCCGTTGATTCCATCCATTTTAGACTGTATCGTACTCATCGACATCGTGGGATCGAAAATACTGACGTTCGGTCCGAAATTGGGCGCAGTGAGCGCACCGAGGGTGATATTGACAACGCCGGTATAAGAGGAAATCTGCTGCACATTGGCTTGATACCCTGTCTTGCTTGCCTGCAGCCAGTCGGTTGCCATAATTTTTGCAAGTTTCCCGTTTGCAAATGATGGGCCGGAAATTCCAAAGCCGCCCGCTGAAGCCGGCGATAAGGTGTAGGTTCGAATAGCGCCGCCGATATCTGCGCGCAGAAGAAGCATACCGTGCCCCAGGCGTTCCTGCGGAAGTTGCACAGTGGTAGCGCCCTGATGCAGCAGACCGGAGAAAACGCTTGCGACCATTCTGCCGCGAAAATCGTACACGCTGATATTTGCGGGCGACGATACTGCCGAGTTTACAACGAATAAGCCTTTTTTGTAGGTAATGCCAAACGACGATGCCTTGGAAATTCCGTTCAGGACCGCTGTTGAACCGGACAAGAGGTATGTTCCGTCTGCCTTGGTAGTGCATGACAGCGCCGCGGAAAACAGTTTAACAACCGCGCCGGAAATCGGCTGCGCCGAAGAATTGGAAACTGTTCCCGAAATATTGATCGTCTGGCCGAAAATGGCGGACGCGAGGAACAGGACGGTTATTGATGCATTCTTCATTTAAACAAGCCTCCTTGTAGGGGGTGGGTAGGTTGTTTAACCGATAAAGTTATTGGCTATGTTTCAACCCTGATATGAGAAGAGTTACAGTAATCATCTTAATTTTCAACCAGTGCAGCCAGAACAATGTTAATCTTACGAAAAATTCGCCAGGAATGCCATGTTTGTTTTCGCTCTCGTGCTTTTTATACCCCTAAATATAATAACAATTGGAAGCAAAATTATGTATTTTTCCAACATTGTCCAAAGTATTTGCGAACATGTTAATCTGTAACATATTGATATTTAATTATATACAATCTCGTAACATGCGCGAACACAAACAATCCGCGAACACCTCTTTGATCTTTTGGTCTGCAGCCAATATGCCGCTGAATCATAACCGTCCGCTTTGCAATCCGCCCCGGCATCAATTCGCGCAGCAGAAACGATGCGACATCCTTGCTTTACAACCGCCCTTCGATGGTGGGCCCAACAGGTATTCCGGGCCCGCAACCGGGCCGCACCACGCGCAGCTCGCCCGGGCATTCGAATTTACTCATTGATTGCTTGGCAAGAGCAGTTGTAAGGTGAGAATTGGTCGGATTGCGGTTTGTTTGTTTGACGTCAATGCCTGACAAAAAGCTATTTTGTGAGAGGAGGTTCGGGTTCGAAAGACAAAAGACCCGTATTCTGAATTGGAAAACTTGATTTTGGAGCATTAGAGAGCCGCGGCAATACACGTCCAAGTGAAGACTCCGGTGCGGCCTTGACAGTTCAACAAATTCCGACCCGTCGGCAGAGCGGGAATTGCTCTTACCAAAGGGGAAACTGCATGATACAACGCGTGGTTCTGGCGCTTCTGGTGCAGGTAGTTGTCCTGTTCGCAGGGCAGGGTTACCCGTCGTCGTATGTGAGTGCGCTTCTGGGCATCACCGTTTCCTACGATGTTATTCTGCCGGACTCCTACGTGCGAGACGCCGCACAGGGCAAACGGTTCCCCGTTCTGTACCTGCTGCACTGCGCCGGGGGTGACAATACATACTGGCTCCAACCCTGTTGCGGCAACATGGGCACGCTCATTGAAAGCGTGCATTTTATCGCGGTTGCGCCTTACGACAACAATCGATTGGGATGGTGGCTCGACAGCCCCAAGATCCCGAATTACGCTCATTCCCGGTTCCTGGTGGAAGAGCTTAAGCCGAGGATCGATTCATTGTATGCGACGCTTCCGGGCCGCCTCAGTACCGGTGTGGCAGGCCACAGCATGGGTGGTTTCGGCGCCCTGCATAACATCATTCAACATCCGGATGTGTATGGCTCGGCTTTCAGCATGAAAGGCGGCGTAGATCCCACGCTTCCGCTCAACCCGGAATGGCAAAACACCAATTTTGGATTATTCAACGATCTGGGAAACGATTCGGCTGATACGGTTAACTGGAATGCCGTCAACATACTGCGCAATATTCACCGTCTTAAAGGCGACAGCGTCCACCTGGGTTTGTACGGCGGGCAAAATGACGAATATTTTGCCGCGGAGAACCGGGAGCTCGACACCATCATGACCGGCCTTTCCATGCCGCATCTCTTTTTTGAAACCGATGAATTCCACGCGGGCGTTCCGGAATCTTCAATGGTCCGCGTACTGCGATTCTTTGACTCGGTCTTTGTCTTTTCGCCCTCCGCTGTCCGCCAGCCGCCCCGCGCCGGCGCGCAGGCACAACGCTGGGCCATGCCTGCGGGCAAAGTGGCGTGGTATGACATCCGGGGCCGTCGGCTGGCGGCGACGCCGGCGATTGACAACAGGCATTTGCCCATTGCGCCGGGTATCGGAATTGCGGTGATGCCCAATGGCGTGTGCCGGGTGTTTTCTTTTGCAGGGCCCTGACCGGCGTCACCCGACGAGACGAAATGCGGGTGATCGCCGTGCCGTTAAGAAACCGTTTTCCTCCAAGCTCCCCCTGCCGCCCTGTCAAGAAGCCTACTTGAGGATCGTCTTCACCACGGAATCCAGCCTGGCGCTGAACTTTTGCGCCCCAACGGTACAAAGGTGGTTCGCATCATAGGCATCGGCGTCGGTGTAGTCGTGATTGCCCAATTTGTCGGCGTCGTAAAAGTGGAAGTATCCGGGGACACTGTCCTGCAGAGCAACCAGGTCATTGCAGATCATCGCTGCAGTTTCCGAACTGGGTCCGCCATTTTCAAATTCGTCAAAGGCCTTGTAGTACGGGCTCACGGGAGTGAGGTAAAGAAGGAAATGAACCCCTCGCTGCGCCAGAGTTCGTGCAAAATTTGTGATGAGCGTGAGGTTGTATTTGTACAAGGAATCTTCCGTCGTCCAAGTGGGGTAGGCTCCATGATCGGGTGTGGCGCCTCCCCATCCCTGGCACGTATGTCGGTACAGTCCAAGGGTATCGAGATCGGGAATAGCGGGAACGGGAATCTGATTCATGAGGCTTAAGAAGCTCAGGGGAAGCCCCTGGCTCCAGAACTGATGGTTCTTATCGTAGTTGTAGCCTTTACTTGACATAATACCAGCATCCCAATCGGGCACAAATGCAACATTCTGCGCGAACAGGAGCGCAGGAATCAAATCCATGCCCACGAGCTGCAGAGAATCGCAGTGATTGAGCAGATACCCCGTTATCATGGACGTTTCAACCGGAAAATCCCCCCCGGAAATTGCCATGTTATACACTCCCGGAATGGTGAAGCTCCCGGGATCCACGCCGAATGCGGTTTGAGAACTGCCGGTGAAGACGACTTTCATATTCCTGAATTCCTGCCAGAACGGCAGCATCCGCGCCGCAAAGAAGGGCTGCGTATAACTGATCGACGGGTTGTTGTAGCCGCCAAGGCTGTCCAGGGATATTTTGTTCCCGGACAGATACAGTGAGGGATTGACCCATAAGAACGGCTCTTCGAGGTCAACGCCTTCCAGGATCTTGAGCGTCGTATTATTTTCCAGATCGATCAGGTACACGGCGTGCGCCTCGCTGGCGCCGTTCATGCCGCTTGCGATTGCCAAGGGTGCAACATTCGACCATTCGGGGTAATCCCACGCAATGTCTCCTGCCGGACATTTATACCACGACGTGACCCCGCCGGAATAGCGTGCGGTAAAAAGGTAGGCATGGACGCCATACGGTTCCCCGGTGAGCGTGCTCACCGATGGGCAGCCGAAATCCAAGAACAGGCACACGCCGTTATTGCCGGAATCAGGGGACATTGACGTGTTGCAGACCTGCGTTGAACCGTTTGCCTCCTTACCGTTGTTGGGGTATGTGAAAAGGTTTGCGTCGGTGTTGGTGTTCAGGTCACGCATTAAAAGTTTAGTGAAACCGGTTACAATAAATTGTCCGTTGGCCGATCTGCCGTCATGGAAGCTGCCGCTCGCCACCAGCACTTGCGGGATGCCGACCGGACTTGCGCCGGACACCTTTATCATATACGTTTGTGACACGGCCCACAACGGCGAAGCATTGTCTATTGACGAATTGGTATAGATCAGAAAGGTGTCCTTGGAGGCCGGGTCAACCCAGAACCGCGGGTCATAGGCGCTGTCGGCTGGGATTTTGACAAGCGGCGACCCAAGGGAATCGAGACTTCGCAGGTACACGGTTGCCGCGCCTGCAAAGCCCCAATTGCGGGTGCCGAACGCGACGAATTTCCCGTTGGGGGAAATAGCCGGCGTGAAGACCGTTTTGCAGTCCCGGTATTCCACGACGACCGGAAAGGACCTTGCAAAATCGACGGCGCACAGCGTCCGGACATCGTTGTTGACATTCACAAACACCGCTTTGGCAAGTGACGCCGGCAGCATCGACTGGAGTGAGGTGACGACGACGCTCACCGGATAGGTGGTTACGGTTGCCGTGTCGGTGGTTATGAACGACGGGTGTGCAATGGGCCCCCGTGCGCACCGAAACCCGATGTATTCGGCGGTGCTCGACTGGGGCGTTCCATAGGTGGACGATCGGCGGGAGAATCGGAGGTTCAGAAAACCATGCTCGAACGAACCACCCTTGACTACCCGTTCATTGCCGCTGTTGGGCTGCATAGCGCCGATGGAATTGGTGATACTTGACACGGAATAGAGGCCCCGCCAGTCATTTGCCCATTCGTACACGTTGCCCGCCATGTCGTACAACCCGAAACTGTTCTTTTCACGCGTTGCGACCGGGTGGGTGGAGCCGAGTGAGTTTGCAAAATACCAGGCATACTGATCCGCCTGTGAACTGTCGGAAAGTCCGGGGAAAGGGATCACTGAAGTGCCTTCGCGCGCGGCATATTCCCATTCCGATTCTGTGGGAAGCCGATACCCATCCCGGTCATAATGGATTTGCAGGCCTGCAAGATCGTACACGCTGCCGTTTTGTTCAAGCGGAGATCCGAAATAGCTGTATACAGTGTCGAGGTTCTCTTTCCTGCTTCTTGCATTGCAAAACAAAATCGCGTCGAACCAGCTGACATAATAGACAGGATGGTCATCACCCACGCCGAAGGCGCTGGAATCTTTTACCGGGCGCTTCCCCGTGCAGGCGGCATATTCCAGCTGCGTAACCTCGACCGTATCGATCCAGTAATCATAGGAAAAGGAGGCGGTCATCACCGGTTTCTCGTCTCCCGATGCATTGGAATCGGCAGCTCCCTGCAAAAAAGATTTGCCGGCCGCGGTTATCTTTTTCATGCCGGCAGCGGGATGAAGTTGCCCGGTCGCGTCCGGTTTGTTGGGCGCGCAGCCTGTCGACAGCAGGAAACCGGCAATAAAGAACATTGCCAGATGAGGCGGCATCCGGGACCCCAAACCCTTGAGTGACAAATGGCAACAGTTTCCATTTTCCATGCTATTCCACATCTCCCCTGTTCATTCCGGAAATCGCTTTCGAATCTATTGTCCGGGTTGTTCGCTTATGTGAACACGTATTGCCGGAAGATTTCCATTTTCGCGGGCGGGCGTTTGGCGGGAGGTCCTTTGCAGACGCTCATTGACCTACAATTTCCCAGCACGCCACGTCTGCAGCCTGACCGGTTTCGAGGAAAAATATAGGTGTTTTGCCCATCATTGTCAAATCTGCAAACGGCGATGTCCCGGCTTGGTGTTCGATGGCCCGTGAACATGTGGACGTACCCATCTTCCGCAGCGTATCTTAGTGACGGGAGAAAAGAGAAGAGCTCCAGGAATAACCGGGCGTTGGATTGACGTAAGGAAGGCGGGCAAATCACATGAGCCGCGAAATGTGCTACCGGTGTTTCTGGCCGAAAAGCCTGTGCTGGTGTTCGTCGGTTACGCCGATCGACACCCGCACGAAGATCGTGATACTCATGCATCCCAAGGAATACAAGCAGGAAAAGGCCGGAACGGGCCGCCTCGCCCATATCTGCCTTAACAACAGCGAAATCCACATGGGCATATGCTTTGACCGGCAAGAGCCGGTGCAGGCCCTCATCCGGGACCCGTCCAACTTTCCCGTTCTCCTCTACCCATGCAAGGAAGCCGTCACTGTTTCGGAACACGGTTTCTTTGCCGCGGTGCCCGGCGATCGCCGCCTGATCGTGTTTCTGCTCGACGGCACATGGAGCCTGGCAAAAAAAATGTTTCTCAGGAGCCGTACGCTGCAGGCGCTTCCGAAGATCATGTTCGTGCCCCGGGAAAAGAGCCGCTATCTCATCAAGAAACAGCCTCACGACTGGTGCCTTTCCACCATCGAGGCCGCCCACGAACTCATGAACGCCCTTGAGAAAGCGGGGCTCGACCGCTACCCCCGACCCGCTCAAATGCTCGACCTTTTTGCAAGGATGCAGGAGTATCAGATTGCGAGCATGAAGGATCCGGCGCGGCAGAAGTACCGGCCGTGGGAAGGACGACGGTTTCGGGAGCTGCAAGAGAAGACTCACCACGGAGACACGGAGAAAACAAGAGAAGATTCACCACAGAGACACAGAGTACACAGAGAGAGTTGAAAGTCAAACGTTGACAGTTGACAGTAAAGGGGCACGATGCAAATAGACTGCATATCGCCGTGCTCAGGTCGGTCTCGTTCACGCTGCGCGTCCGGCTCCGGCCGGCGCCGGAGGTATATTATGCCTGCGCCGATTGTTGCATCCCTTTATCAAAATGAAATCCATACCCGATGAATGATTTTTCTTTACTGCCGCTTGCTCCCGCGATGATGGCGAACCTGAAAGTTGTCGGCTATACCGCGATGACGCCGATACAGGCGGAGAGCATTCCTGCGATCCTCAACAAAGACGATGTGCTCGCGCAGGCAAAAACGGGAAGCGGCAAAACCGCGGCCTTTGCCATCGGCATTCTCCATAGTCTCATTGTGTCGCAGCATCAGGTGCAGGCCCTGGTGCTTTGCCCAACCCGGGAGCTATCGGAGCAGGTAGCTACGGAGATTCGCCGCCTCGCCCGATTTACATCCAACATCAAGATTCTCACCTTGTGCGGCGGCACGCCCATACGTCCGCAAACACAGTCTTTGGAACATCGTGCTCACATCGTGGTAGGAACGCCGGGGCGCATTGGAGATCATCTGAGAAGGGGCAATCTTCATCTTGATTATCTCACGACGCTTGTCTTTGACGAAGCGGATCGAATGCTGGATATGGGATTCGAAGAAGAAATAAACGGGATCATGCCGTTCGCTCCAAAAAAAAGACAGACGCTGCTCTTTTCGGCCACCTTTTCCGATGCGATCAAGACGCTCAGCAAAAAATTCCAGAACAGCGCAAAAGAAATCACCGTTGAATCCATTCATGCGGAAAATGTCATTGCTCAGCGCTTTTTTCAGGTGGAATGGAAAGACAAACTGGCCGCAACCGCTTCGATCTTGTGGACCTTTAAACCCGAGTCAACACTCATCTTTTGCAATACAAAACAGCAATGCCGCGATCTTCTCGAGTACTTGTCGAAGGCCAAATTCCATGCGCTGAGCATTCACGGCGACCTTGAGCAGAAAGAGCGCACCGAAATGCTGACGCTCTTTTCCAATCACAGCACATCTATTCTCATTGGAACCGATGTTGCGGCGCGCGGTCTTGACGTAAAGGATTTGAGCGCCGTGATAAACTTCGATATGTCCTTCGATCCCGAAATGTACATCCACCGCATCGGCCGTACCGGACGGGCGGGAAAAGAAGGCCTGGCCTTTTCCCTTATGACGCCCGGAGAACAGCATCGGCTCGACGACATAAACAGGTTTCAAAAAAGCAACTTCCGCGCGGAAAATACCCATAGGCTTGTTGCGGCCGGAGAAAAGGCCCTGCTGCCGCCCATGATGACCATCTCAATCAATGGCGGGCGAAAAAGCAAAATACGGCCCGGAGACATTCTGGGTGCGCTTACCAAAGAAGCGGGAATAGATGCAAAGCTGGTCGGCAAAATCAACGTTTTTGATCTCTACACCTATGTTGCAATAGACAGGTCCATTGCAAAAGACGTGGCAGAGACCCTCACCAAAACCCCTGTCAAGGGACACCGCTTTATCGTGCGACTGCATGACTGAGCGGTCTTGCTTCCTTCGGACGCCTCCTGGCGAAAGCCCCGAGTGTGGTGTTTCTCAATTGGCTATACATCTGTCTTCGTTGTCATGCCCGGGAAAACGGGCATCCATTGAGGATGAGCGAATGGATTGGCAAAGCCTCTGCTCCCGTCATGGGCAATCGGCGTCCTGTTTTCCTATTGTTTCTCCACAACGACTCCCGGCTGTCCCACCGTGCGTGAAAGATTTCTCCTCTGCGCCGGGATGTTCCTCCCCAGAACATCGTACACGGGATTTGATCCCAGCTTGAACGTCCTGCCCGCCCGGCCTGACGCACTTTTCGAAGGAGAAGTTGACGTTGAGGTACGCGTACTTGCCAAAAACTTGAACCAATTAAGATTAATGAGGTATCCGCTCGTGCCGGTAAATTGCCCGTCGTTGCCAGGATGGTTTCCTGCGTAATGCTCATCATGTCGGAGCCCAATTTGCACAACACGGGTTTGAACGCACCGTTCGGGTTCATGCAGGAGGAGACAAGCAGATACGCCTGGTTGTCGTCATCGACAAATATCATTGGATCATAGCTGTATTGCGAGTTGGCTGTTTGATATAATTTCCTGGCATTCGTAAAAGGGCCTGTGGGAGAAACGCTTGTGGCCACGCCGATAGCGGAGTTTTGGGGATAATAAAGATAATACAGCCCGTTTCTATACATACAATCGGGCGCCCACAGCGCGGCGCCATTGCCGAAAGGCGAGTCCGTGTTTTTGAACGCGATTCCGTTGTCGATCCAGTTTACAAGATCCGTGGATGAAAAAACGTGGTAATCCACCATATTCCAGTCGACGTCCGCGTCCTGATCGTGTGAGCAGTACATATAGTATGTGCCGTCACTCCATTGATGGGGTGATGGGTCGGCCGTATACGTCGAGGTAATGATCGGATTCGCCGCATGAATGCAAACGGAGTGAAGCATGGCAAATGCACAAACGGGAAATATCCTGGCGGAAAAAAAATGTCCGGTCGGCTTTTTCATCTGAACTCCCCTTTTTACCGATAGCCTCACAGGGATCCGGATAATCCTCATGCGGAAGGTCCGGGTTTGCCTTCCCGAATTGTCAAGATGCAAAACACAGCCTAAAGTACTATCAATATATCCGCTGACAAGAAACAAGACCCAAGGGAATTGTTTACTCTATTGATATATTATTATATCGTTGAATGGATTTGACCGGCAGGTAATCCGATTTTTCGTAATCGAGTGCTGTGATCGGGGATACAATGCGGCGGCCGTTCTGAAGAAAAAAAATCCCTTACTAGGTAAAAAGCCTTATAATTAATAAAGTATCCGTTCCATCTGCCTTCAAATGTCTTAAAGGGGGGGGGTATCATGGTTTCAAGAACGCTCATGTCCATGCTGATCGCCGCCGGCATCGCGGCCGTGGCGTGTCACGCAGAAACCTATTTTCCCGAACAAAGCAACAGGGTGAAAATCAATCTGGGGGCCACGCCCTGGAAATTCATCAAATCCGACCCCACGGGAGCGCAGGCTCCGGCCTTTAGCGACGCGGCATGGACCACGGTGGGCATACCTCACTGCTGGAACGAAAACGACACCTATACCAACACGCCTGCCGGCACGGGCAACGCCTGGGCCGGCATGGCATGGTACCGGAAGCACTTTACGCTCGATAATGCCTATGCGTCAAGAAAAATATTCATCGAGTTCGAGGGCGCGCACGTGGGCTGCGCCGTGTACATCAACGGCACCTTTATCCCCGGCAACAGCGTGGTGAACCCGCAGGCGACGCACGTGATCGGCTTCCTCCCGTTTATCGTCGACGTTACCGGCAAGGTAACCTTCGGCGGCGCCGACAACGTGCTTGCCGTGCGCATCAGCAACAACGCCGGCGTGCTCTTTACCGACCCGAATTTCTCCATGTCGTTCCGATTCGGCCAGCAGGACGGCGGGCTTTTTAGGCCCGTGTACATGCACATCACCGACAAAGTGTACATTCCGGCGAACGTGTATTCGGTGGTGAGTAAATGGGGCACGTGCGTGGGAACCGTGTCGGCGACCGACGCCTCCGCAACGGTGCGGATCATGACCAACGTGCAGAACGAGAGCGGCGCGGCCGAGGTGGTCTCGCTTACCACGAAAGTGGTGGACGCGGACAATAACGTTGTTTTGACAAAACAGAGTTCCCAGTCCATCGCCGCGGACTCGAGTTTCGTGTTCGACCAATCCGGCGACATCACGAGCCCGCACCTGTGGTATCCGGCAAACAGCATGTGGGGCACGCCGTACCTGTACAAGGTGTATCACATCGTGAAAGTCGGGAACACAACGGTCGACGTCTTCCAAAGCCCGCTAGGCATCCGCGTGATCACCTGGGACAAGAACTTCCCCTATATCAACGGCCACCAGCATTACCTGTGGGGCGTGGCCAGCAGGTACGACTATCCCGCGCTCGGTTCCGCGGTGCCCGAGGAGCAACAGTGGCGCGATGTTAAGCTCGCCGCGGCATGCGGCGCCCGGCTCTGGAGGCCGGGGCACTCCACGCACAGCCACGAGCTGGTGGAGGCGGGCGACGCGTACGGCGTCATGATCGTCCAGCCAAGCAGCGAGGGCGAAGGGTCGTTTGCGAACGTGACCGGCACCGAACCCTCGTGCCTTCTCAAAAACGAGTGCCACCGCGACATGATCGTGCGCGACCGCAACAACCCCTCCATTCTCGCCTGGGAAGTGAGCAACGCCGGCATCACCGCGAGCTACGCCCAGTCTCTCAAGGACCTTGCGAAACTCTGGGACCCCATCACGCAGCACCCGCAGTCGGACCGCGGGTACCTGCGCGCCTGCCAGGACAGGGTCTCGGACCTGATCTCGTGCTCATTGACAGGATGCGAAGCAGGCCAGAAACTGAACTCGCTGTGCACCGACTTCCCCGGCTGGGGCGCGGAGGGCTGGGGCACCAAGACGTTCCGGTACGACTACGACAACGAGCTGTTATTTGCCGGCGAATACATGCAGGACTGGAAGAACGACATCAAGGCCAACGCGTTCGGCCTCGCTCACTGGTACCTGGCCGAATCTCCCGGCGAAACCGGCCTGGGCAGGTCGTTCGGGACCTCCCTCATGGATTTCAGCCGCATTCCCAAGCTGCTCTACTTTATCAACAAGGCGTGCTGGATCGACTTTGCGGTAAAACCCACGGTGTGCCTTGCGCATCACTGGAACCGTTCGGGCAGCGTGACGGTGAATGCATTCAGCAATTGCCCGACCGTGGACCTCCTGCTCAACGGAACGAGCCTGGGCAAGAAAACCCCGAATCCCTGGAACCCTGCAAGCGACGACAAATCGAATACCTCTACGTCTTTGCCGTACCAATGCTGGTGGAACAATGTGACCTGGGCGGCCGGCACGCTGCGCGCCGAAGGGCTCGACTCGGCCGGCAACGTGGTGTGCTTTGACGAGAAGAAAACGGCGGGAGCGCCCGACCACGTCGTGCTCACCGTGGAACCGCCGCTTGTAAAGCCCGACGGCGAGGTCTTCAGGATTACCGCCAACGGCTCCGACTGCGCGTTCATCCTCGCCACCGTGGTGGACGCAAGCGGCCTCTGGTGCCCGACCGCGACGAATCAAATCAACTTCAGTGTTTCGGGGCCCTGCATTTATCGCGGCGGCGCCAATCAGGACGCCGGCGCCAATCCCGGCGATCCGTATATGCTTGCCGAGGGCGGCATGTGCAAAATAGCGGTACGCTCGTCCTTCGATTCGGGTACGGTGACGGTCACCGCCGCGGCGGACGGGTTAGGCGGGGGAACGGCAACGTTCATCACGGGCGCGGTGAACCCGGTGGTTGCGCTGCAAAGACCGATGCGCGGGGCCGTTCTTTCGTCCGGGGCGCCGGAAATTATTGCGGCCGCCGCAGGCAGCGAGATCCGCTATTTCCTGAGCAGGGCGGCATCCATCGGAATACAAGTACTCGACGCCCGGGGCAGGATTGTTGCCGGCGTTCCGCGCGAACGCGCGGCCGCGGGCTGGCACCGGCTTCGGCTCGGCGCGTCGCAGCGCACAGGCCTGACAAAGGGCAACGGCGTCTATTTCTTCCGTTGCTCCGTTGACGGCGGGGACCGGTATGTGAAGCGTCTTGTTTTGGTGCGGTGATTTACCAAGGAGAAGATAAGAGAAGACTCACCACAGAGACACAGAGGACACAGAGAGTTGAAAGTTAAAAGTTGACAGTTGACAGTAAAGAGTCGCAATGCAAACCCGCCGTTCCCCGGCCAAGCTCATTGCGTGCCCTCCATCTCCCTGAGGGAGCGCTACGGATCGACCGGCAGGACGTATTCCTCCGGCATCCAAACGCGGAAAATCCGCTCATCATGAGCTTGTCGACCGCGACTGCAACCGCGTACGAATACCGGGAACAGCCGCTTTTTACGAACTTTGGGGACCGCGATTACAACCGGATGCACGCCCCAGTGAGCAGCCTGCAATGCGCTCGCTGCGGGATTCACCACGGAGGCACAGAGCGCCATGAAATATTCTCTTCCCGCGTTCCTGCAGGGACGGTGCACGGTGGACGTGTACCGGAATTGGCTGCTTGTGAAGGCCAAGAGCCTGCATCTGCGTGACCTGAAGCTGGGGCGGGCGTACGCGGCGAAAGGCACCTGGACCCTGTACCGGGAAGCGATCCACGAGGCGGTGCTTGCGGGCGGCGAGCGCGATCCCTTTACGGGTGTGGCGCTGTCGTGGGAGCTTATAGGCACCTGGGACGACAAGCGCGCGCACGACATCGGCCAGGAGTACTTCCGGGAATTCTACCTGCTTCCCTCCGTTGACCACACCGACCCGGCGCTCTTCGAGTTTGAAATATGTTCCCTTCTTGTCAACTCCTGCAAGAACCAACTCTCGGCCGTGGAATTCGTTGCCCTGTGCCGGAAGATCACGGCGCATCGTTCGGAAAAGCCCGGGGCCGAAAGATCCTGCGGCGGCGGGCCCATCAAGTACGAGGTGCCGCCGTTTCTGCAGGGCATCGTGACGCACAAGTTCTATTCCCATTGGCTGCTCAAGAAGGCGGGTCGGCTGTGGGAAATAGACAAGCAGGAAAAACGCCCGTTTGTAGCGCAGGCGAGCCAGGGCATGTACAAGGCGAAACTCCAGGCCGCGATCCTGGAAACCGGGCTGTGCGATCCGTACACGGGCGACGCCCTCAGGTGGGACCTCATAGGCACCTGGGACGACACAAAGTCTCATGACCCCGCGATGAAGAAGGAATACCTTCTGCTCCCCACCGCTGACCACACCGACCCGGACAAGCTCGATTTCGAAATATGCTCGTGGCTGATCAACATGTGCAAGAGCCATTTGAATCGGGAGGATTTTCTGGGATTGTGCGGGACAGTGGCGGGAAAACAGGACACAGAGAGGGGGAAAATATTGCGGTAAGAGTCGAGAAACATTCCCTGCCCGAATTGGCCAAGCTCATTGCGTCCCCTTCATCTCCCTGAGGGAGCGCTACGGACCGGCGTAGGCCCCGGCCCTTCTTGAGCACACCCCCGGACCTCACCCCCGGCCCCTCTCCCACAGGGAGAGGGGGGAATATGATCGTTGCCCTTTTTGCTCAGGCATCCGCGGGGCTGGCAACCGGCACGCCGGGGCGGTTGAGGACGTGCGTGTAGATCATGGTAGTTGACACATCGGAGTGGCCGAGCAGCTCCTGCACCGTGCGGATGTCGGCGCCGGCTTGCAGCAGGTGCGTCGCGAAGGAATGGCGAAGGGTGTGGCAGCTCACGCGTTTGGCGATGCCCGCGTCCAGCGAGGCCTGTTTGATTCGTCGCTGGAGCACGTTCGGGTCAAGGTGGTGACGCCGCACAAGCCGGGTGCGCGGGTCAACCGAGAGCTTTTCCGAGGGAAAGACATACTGCCAGATCCACTCTCTTGCCGCGTTCGGGAACTTCCGCTCAATTGAAGGCCAGAGGTATACGCCGGCCACTTTTTGCGCCGCATCGGCCTTGAATATCTTCCTCGAGGCCTCGATTTGCTCCCTGAGCGGCGCCACGGATCGCGCCGGAAGCATGGTGATCCTGTCCTTGGCGCCCTTGCCGTTTCGAACGATGATCCGCTGCATATCAAAGTCTATGTCCTGTATCCTGAGCCGAACGCATTCCATCACGCGCAGCCCGGATCCCCAGAAAAGTCCGGCCATGATTTTGTACACGCCATCCATGTTCTTGAGCAAAAGGCCGATCTCGTCCCTGGAAAGCACCGTGGGAATACGAGTGCTCGCTTTTGCCCTGGTAAAATCGCCGAATTCCCCGGGATCCTTCTTAAGAACCTGTTTGTACAAAAACACCAGCGAATTGAGCGCAAGGTTCTGCGTGGCTGAGGAGACATTGCGCTCGCTTGCCAGAAAATCGAGATACTTCCTGATATCGCCGGAGTCGAGCACCCGCGGGTCCTTGAGATCATTAAAGGAAATAAAGCGCTTTATCCAGGCCAGGTAGGATTCTTCGGTACGGATGGAATAATGCCGCACCCTGATTTCGGACGCAACCTTCTTGAGCATACCGCCATGAAGCTTTTCTACCTTGTCCGGCTCCGCAATTGAATCCTTGAAGCCCTCATTTTCCCGAAATCCCGAGTTGTGCATGTTGACCTTGAGATGATCGGAATACAAAACCCTCACCGCTTCTTTGGCCTGTTCAACCTGCCAGTCCTGTATGAGCGGATCGGCGGCCAGATCAATCAAAAAGGCTTCCACCATCTCCGGTGAGGCTTGTACAAACGGAAGGCCATTAAGGAATCGCCCGAACCGCTTGACCCAGTGGACGTAGAACTTGCTTTTTGCTTCAGGAATACGTAGTTTTTGCAAGGTAGCGGCAAAGTCGGTCAAGAGTAAGTTCGTTGTTTCCCGGGGCATAACCGGCCTCCTGTGGAAAAGGGAACCCTTTACCGATTAAAATAGTTAACGTTATGTCGTCTAGCGACATAATTATGTATGTCATTTAACATCTAATATCTGTTATAGCCTAAATTTAAATACAATTTATCGGAAAAATCAAAAACAATCGGACAAGAAAACACATTCGGGAAGATCTTCAGGTTAAATCGTTGGACTCGGTTGGATGGGGTCAAACAACTTACGAATTAATCAAGGCGAAATCCAATATTTCCGGGGAACTTTCCGTTAGATTCGTGGGACTCGGTGGGAAGGGTTCAAAATCAGACCGAATTATTCAAGACAAATGCAAATCAATTCGGACAAGGCAATCAATCAATTCAGAACCAAATGCAAAAGAGCTATAACAAGCGGTTCAATCATGACCCTCCGCGTTTGCAAACAGCTTTGGTATGCGAGCGGTTGGTTCTTTACACAAGATTTCGTGGTTTGCAAAGGTAAAATGCAGTCTTAGTCGGGCATATTAACCGCACGTTATGCCTGAAATATTGAAGAGATTAAATCAAATCGAATCCGGCGAGGACCGCCGACGGAAAACAATTTTAGAAATTACAATCAGAAACAGGACTATTATGGAAGCTAAAGATTCAATTTCAGAAGACAAACTCGATGCATGGGTTACTCTATCCCAGCCCTACTATCTTTGCTCCAGAGAAAAAATCGGCTCAAACACTTTAGCACCCTCTCGATGAGGGTTATTTCCCTAGACTGGAGGTTGGTATGAAGAAGACTCTAATTTTTGTGGGATTATTGGCAGTGAACTTGATGGCTCAAGATCCTTATCCGATTACTCTCCTTACTCCAGCTCAAGGACTAGAGGTTAGCTTAAATCCTGGAGTTCAGATTCCAATTACATTTTCTTGGGATAAGATTTCTTCTGTTAGCTATTATATTCTTCAGATATACCAAGGTTCTGCCCGTTCAATATGCATATACACTGATACAATTAGAAATACTGATAGTGCATCAGTGACAATAAAATTTAGTTATTTAACTCCTCATGACTCAATGTCTTGGACAGATTCATCTAAGTTTATTGTAGATAGTAATTCTTATTCATGGGATGTCATGGGAAGTAACTTGGACCTGAACAATTGTATCTCATCAAACTGCATAGACTATGCATCGGAAGGTAGAAAATTTAATATAGTTAAGATGGCTCCTTCTTATATAGACAGCGCATCATACATCAATCAGCTCAGATTTGTCAATATGGCCACTGGGCAGCCTGTTACTGGGATCAACATCAACACCGACCAGGAAATAACGGTTAAGCTGCAGGGAGTAATATCTAGCGATATAACTCATACCTGGACAGATGTTGCTGGATCATGGTTTATGACTCAAGATTCTACTTATATCAATGACAATGATACAGTAGCACTGCGATACTGGAAATTAATTCCTCTTATAGTAGTCTCTAATCCTTTACCTTCAACTGAGACAGGCTTATGGACATTCTCTCCAATGTTAGCAGGATCTGAATTTTTGAATGCATCTACTGGGTCAGGTGCGACATTTAGAAGTATTACAATTAAAATAACTGTAGCTAGTAAATCTGGTATAAAATATAAGCTAACTCAAAGAATTTTAAAGTTACCTTTGCTAGTCAGTCATCAATGCTATGACGTTATGGGACGACAAATTAATAAAAGTTATTTGCTTGATAAGATTGGAATTATAAAAGTTTTTTCTCGCTAGGTTGCTAGAAATGTAATTGTTATAGATGGTCAACACAACAAAAGGAGGAAAGCAATATGCCAAGAGAGCGCAATACAAGCAATTTTACAGGGCTATTTCCCGAATGGCTAATGTGTTCAGCTTTGTCGAAATCAATAAAAGCAAACAAAGATCATTTAGGAAACCTGAGGTTTCATATTGATGATAAGACAACAAAGTTGTCGGGCTTTTTTCCAAACATATCCGAGGCTGAACTTAAACCCGACCAACCATTATTGAAGACAGAATTTGATAAATGGGGAATAAAAAAAGAACTTTATCAAAAGACCTATTGGGGATTACGTCCAGACTTTATGGTTATAAATGAAAAAGATAAAACAAATCTTATCCTTATCGAGGCAAAGTGTGGCGTTTTTATTCCAGACAGCACTTGGAAAAACCCAAAGGAAATGAAATATTATGAATTTCTTGAGGCTGTGGAGGAATATGATAATAGGGCGCTGCTTTATATTGTTCCTAGGGAAAAGGTACGGAACTGCTTAGAATGCATCAAATTGTTTGACAAAAAACGAAATGACTTAAGAGTGGGTTACGGCATTTGGGAAGAAATGTTGGAGTTTATGGTGGATTCAATAAATAATGAATTCATTGAATGGCTTGGGTATCAATGCGAGGGCATACAAATGCTAAGTCAATGGAGAAGAGAACAACACAATCGACCTAGTGTAACTGAAGTGGCACCAATTAAGGCTCTGTAATTTTTTCTGTGTAAACGGTCTTTTCTCTTCTGTCATTTGAGCGATATCCTGCCTTCGAAACTAATTGAAAGCTGATTCAAAGCCGACAACCAGTTCTGGATCGCCGCCGCTCCCTTTGGTCGCGTTTCCCGTGGCGGCGGGTTACCCGCACGTTATGCCTGGAAATGAAAGGCAATAAATCGGAAAAAGATAAGACCAATTTATACGGAAAAGGATTTTCCGGACGAAACTGGAATCATAGGAATCGGTTCTCACGAGACTGAATGAAGAAAAAGGAAATGTTATTAATTCGGGAAAGCCAAGACGGCATTTCGGGGCTTCATTCCGGTGAAAGCTTGGAACGGGCCGAATCGGTTCAACTCAGACCGAAGTAATAAAGACGAAATGCAATGAATTGGGAACAAATGGCGGTTTAATCCGGGGGATGCAAGGGAATCGGTTCTCACCAGACGGAATTATTGAAGGGAAAATTCAAGGGAAAATGCAAAAGGAAGGCATAACATATAGATAAAGGTCCGGTGTCAAGAGATAATAAAATATCCCTACCAACTTGGCACCGGCTAACGCCCGCGCCCGCACTACCGTAGTAAATGCAACAGCTGGCTTTTGCTCTTTGA
>Ga0182027_10002247_pt1 | contig 31527 bp, 30 predicted proteins | sample 712E1DmetaG_FD_121300 | JGI IMG/M metagenome (GOLD analysis project Ga0182027, IMG submission 121300) | Permafrost microbial communities from Stordalen Mire, Sweden - 712E1D metaG (Illumina Assembly) | ecosystem: Environmental > Terrestrial > Soil > Wetlands > Permafrost | place: Sweden...
CGCTCCGTGATCAGCTTCACAGCCTCAAGCTTGAACTCTCGCGTAAACTTCCGTCGTTCCATGACCTACCTCCGGTTCCATAAAAACACCTAACTCGGTGTCTTCAAAACCGGCAGCAGCTCAATTCTGGAGTCATTCTAGGTAGGCATCGCTTTGGAGACTCTGGCTCCCATCTTACATGAGAACTGGGCTACGTGGCTTGCTTAGGGTCTGAGTGAATTTAAAGCCTGATCGTCCAGCGCCGAATTGGCATTACGCCTTCTGTCCCACCTGGCAGACCTCCATAAGGATCGGCTTGGCCTCCTCCGCGCAGGCCCGTCCTGCGGCGATCAGCTCCTTGGCCCGGTGGAAATCGAGCCAGGTAAGGTCCATCAACCCCGGCCGGAGAAGCACGTCCGGCGGATCGCCCGCCAGGCGCATCCGGGTGATGCGGTCCTCCATGATGTCCAGCGAATTCGACAGCACCTCGAAATAGCTCGGATACTCCGGCGCGGCATGGAGCACATGCCCCAGGATCGGATTCACCGCGCTGCTGAGCCATTGCGGGATCGCGAGGGCAGGCGGCGGCGACGCGCTTGTCGCGGGGGCATCGCCGCGAACGACCTGTGGCTTCATCGAACTGGTATTGACCCGCACGGCAATCACGATGTCGGCGCCCATGGCGCGTGCGAGCGACACCGGCACCGGGTTGACCACGCCGCCATCGACCAGCCAGCCATCGTCCTCGTACTTCGCCGGGCTGAGAACGCCAGGAATGCTGATCGAGGCCCGCACGGCGCGCACGATGGATCCCGTTTGAAACCAAATCTCCCGCCCCGACCGAAGCTCGGTCGCCACCGCGCCGAACCGGACGCTGAGGGATTCGATGTCGCCGGAGATGCCCAGGTCTTCCAGAAAGCTTTCGATGCGCCGGCCCTCGATCAGGCCGCCGCTGGAAAGGCGAAGGTCGAGCATCGCGGCGACGTCGCGCCGGCTGAAGCTCTCCATCTTGGCCTTGAGCGCCGGAAGCTTTCCGGTGACAAAGGCTGCGCCGACCAACGCGCCGATCGAGGTGCCGCAGACGATATCGGGAACGATCCCGTAGGATGTGAGCGCCTCAAGGATGCCGATTTGCGTCCAGCCGCGCGCTCCGCCACCTCCCAGGGCAAGTCCGATCTTCGGGCGCATCGCCGCACCTGCTTGAACATAGATTCCGCGCTCACCATCTTACTTCGGTATTGTGGGAAGGGGGAGGAGTTCCGCGAAGTGGAAGCGCCCTGAGTGCGTGGGGGAGGGGGGGTGCCTGCATTCTCAAAAACAATTATGTTGCCGAAAGGATGGACAGCGGAGGGGGTACCCCCGGCCTGTTTTCGAAAAACAACCTTCGAGCCTTTGTTGAGAGGATTCATGGACATCGCAAGTTCGGGAAGGATACGGATGATTGCTACCGATTTGCACATCCCAACCCTCGAAACGCCGCGCCTGATCCTGCGCGCGCATCGGCTCGAAGATTTCGAGGCGATGGTGGCGCTGTGGAGCGACCCCATCGTGCGAAAGCATTTCCACGGCACGCCGCTGACGCGCGAGGACATCTGGAGCCGCTTCCTGCGCGGCTTCGGCGGTTGGGCGGTGATGGGTTATGGAATGTGGGCCGTCGAGGAAAAGCAGACCGGCGAATATGTCGGCACGGTCGGCGCCTTCGAGGTCAAGCGCGAACTCGTGCCGCCCGTCGTGGGAATGCCGGAAGCGGGCTGGACGCTGACGCCGCGTGTTCACGGCCGCGGCTTGGCCACGGAGGCGGCGCGCGCGGCGCTGGCCTGGACCGACGCGCGGCTCGGCCATCCGCGCATGTTCTGCATCGTCGCGCCAGAGAACCTTCCCTCGATCCGCGTGGCCGAGAAGCTCGGCTTCCGCCGCTCGGGCGAAACGATGTACAAGGACGAACCGACATTGATCTTCCTTCGCGAGCCGCAACGGGCATGAAACGGACGAGCGCTTTCGGCCACAACGCGAACGACGTCGAAGCGCGGCTGTGGGCGAAGCTGTGCGAATTGGAGGGCCGCCAGTTTCATCGCAAGTCGCCGTTCAAATCGTTCATCCTGGAATTCGTCGAGCACGAGGCGCTGCTAGTGATCGAACTCGACGACGGCGAGCCGGGCCGCGCCCCGCCGCGAAACCTGGCGCGCGATCACATGCTGGCCGAAGCGGGATATACGGTGTTGCGCTTCTGGCGCAGCGAGGCGGCGCGTGATCTGAGCGGTGTGGTGGCTTCGATCCGGCAGGTGTTGGAAGACCGGTCATGAGCATCGTGCCACATCCAGTCGCGAAAAAGTTCATTGCCATGCGCGCCGCGACTCCTAACATGCGCCTGCCTTTCAGGGGGAATCGCTCCATGCATCCTGTCCGCACCATCGTTATCGCCGCCTTTGCCGCCGCCTTGCTCGCGGGAGCCGCGCCGTCGCCCTATCCCGGCCATCCCGTCACCAGCCCGGAAGCCACCGGCGCCGACGTGCTGGCGCGCGACAAGGCGATCTCGAGCGACGCCTTCGAGGGGCGCGGACCGGGGACCAAGAACGGCGAGGCCGCGGCGCAGTGGTTGGCCGACGAGCTGAAGCGCATCGGCATCAAGCCGGGCAACCATGGCAGCTATTTCCAGAAAGTGCCGTCCATTGTCATCGCGCTCGACGCCGCGAAGTCGAGCTTTGTTTTCAACACGACCAAGGGCGCGCTGGCACCAAAATTCGCCGACGATGTCGTCTATTGGACGCCGCATTATGCGACCAACGAGGTCAAGGTGACGGATTCGCCGCTGGTCTTCGTCGGCTACGGCGTGGTGGCGCCGGAATATGGCTGGAACGACTATGCCGACGTCGACGTCAAGGGCAAGACGGTCGTCATCCTGGTCAATGATCCCGGCAACGAAGACGCCCATCCCGACCCGGCATTCTTCAAGGGCAAGGCGATGACCTATTACGGTCGCTGGACCTACAAATACGAGGAAGCCGCCCGCCAGGGCGCCGCCGCCGCCATCGTCGTGCACGAGACCATTCCCGCCGCCTATGGCTGGCAGGTCGTGCGCAATTCCAACTCCGGCAACCTGTCCTGGCTCGAATCCAAGGACAAGAACGCGTCGAAGGTCGCGATCCACGGCTGGATGACGCTCGACACGGCGAAGGAGCTGTTCAAGCGCGCCGGGCTCGATTACGAGCAGGAAAAGGCCGCGGCCAACATGCACGGCTTTAAGGCCGTCGCAATGCCCGGCGAGACGCTGACCGTCGACGCGGTCTCGCACATTTCGCGTCTGATGACCCGCAACGTCGTGGGCCTCATTCCGGGCACGAAGCATCCGGGCGACGTGCTGATCTATAGCGCGCATTGGGACCATCTCGGGATCAAGCCGGAGTTGCCCGGCGCCGACAAAATCTACAACGGCGCCATCGACAACGGCATGGGCGATTCCATGATCCTCGAATTGGCCGAGGAGTTCGCCCACGATCCCAAGCCGCAGCGCTCCATCGCCTTCATTTTCTGGACGCTGGAGGAGCAGGGGCTGCTCGGCTCCGAGTATTTCGCCGAACATCCGGTCTGGCCGCTTTCCCACATCGTCGCCGCGATCAATCTCGACGCCGATCTGCCCTCGGGCGCGACCCACGACATGACGCTCTCCGGCAACGGTGAATCCAATCTGGAGGATTTTCTTGCCGACGCGCTGAAAACTCAGGGCCGCGTCATCACGCCCGATCCCGAACCGGAGAAGGGCGGCTTCTTCCGCTCGGATCATTTCAGCCTGGCCAAGCACGGCGTGCCGGCGATGACGCCAGGCTCGGGCGTCGATCTGGTCGAGGGCGGCGTGGCCGCGGGCATGGCGCTGCGCGACGAGTACCGCACTCACCATTATCATCAGCCCTCGGACGAATTCGATCCGAATTGGAAGATGACCTCGATCGTACAGGACATCAACGCGCTGCATATCCTCGGCGACACGCTGGCCAACGACAACGCCTGGCCGAATTGGACCGCGGACAGCGAATTCCGCGCCGCGCGCGACAACGTGATAGCGAAGAAGCACTGAGGCGGCTCTAGCCCAGCTTCACCGCCTTCGCGGCCAGCGCACCGACGCGCTCGGCGGCAAGCTCGATGTGCACGAGGCGGCGGCGCAGCGAGGTCATCGCATTGGCGCCGCCGAGATTCTCGGCGATCGTGCGCCGCGACAGCCTGAGCGCCGGAGCGTCCTTCGCGTCGGACGCACCCAGCGACAGCGCCACGTTGGTTCGCGCGGTCTCCAGCAGGGCCTCGGTGGCCGCTGGGTCCAGCTCGGCCGCGCGCATGCGGAACAGCACGCGCATGGAAGCGAGGTCCGACGCCAAGAGATAATTGGCGCCGAGCAGATCGTTCAGCGCCGTCAGCGTGCTGCGCTCGACCTGCGGCTCGTCGGCCAGCCGGCGCACGGTGGTGGAGAGATTGGCGCTGGCGTCGTGCGCCTGCTTGCGTGCCAGGCGGTAGATCTGGTCGTTGCGGGTGCGAGCCAGTGCCAGGGCGGCGTATTTGCGGTCGGCGTTGACCTTGGCGCTCACCAGCTTGCCCACGTTGCGCCATTCCCAGCTCGGCAACAGGAAACTGAACAGCCAGGCGAGGACGGCGCCGATCAGCGTGTCGATGATGCGCTCGAAGAAGACGGCGCCGCTCTCGGGCGCCATGAAATGCAGCGCCAAGAGCGCGGTGATCGAGGCGGAAAGCGCGGTGACGCGGAAATCGACGGTGGCGAAGGCGTGCGCCGAGCCGACCGTCACCAGCATCGGCAGAAACAGCCAGCCTTGCGGCACGGTACGCACTAAGATCGCCGCCGCCACGCAGCCCGCCACGGTGCCGATAATGCGGTCGTTGCGGCGCTGCTTCGTGATGCTGTAGCTGGCGCGCATGATCAGCATGGTGGTCAACAGCACCCAGCCGCCGTGCAAGATGCCCGGCAGCAGGAGCGTGATCAGATAACCGCAGCTCATCGCCAGCGTCAGGCGGATGGCATAGCGCAGCACCGGGGAAGACAGCGTCATCTGTGCCAGCAGCAGCTTGGGGCTCATGCTCTCGATCTGGATAAAGACCGTGAGATCGACATCGGGCAGTTTGGCGGACGCGGGGTCCGCCGCGCCGATCACTTCGGTCAGCCGCTTCATCCGCGAGACCGTCTGCGCCAGTTTGTGCCAGGTGGAGCGGAACGCCGACAGCTCCAGCGGTTCGCTCCCGCCCGCGGCGCGCTCCAGGCGGCGGACCTCGTCGCCGATCGCCTGCAGCTGGCTTTCGTGATCCTTGACGACCGCCGCCGCGCCGGGCGCCGCCAATGCGAACGCCAGATCTTCCGCGTCCTTGGAGATGTCGGCGATCAGCGCGCCCAGCCGGCGCAGCAGGTGGTGATGGGCGGATGGACGCAACAATTCGATGTCGGCGTCGCTCGACAAGATGAAGTCGAAACAGTCGAGCAGGGTGACGAGCGCGGCCATCCAGCGCATGCGCCGCGCGGTCCGCTTGCCGGCGAAGAGGGTGTCGCGCGCCGCCTGCAGCTTCTCGACGAACAGCGCATGGGCTTCGACCAGCGCCTGCTGGGCGAGGCGCGGGCGCGCCTGCGGCTCGTAGAGCTCCGCTTTCGCCGCGACATAGGCGACGAAGGCGCGGAGCGCTTCGCCGAGGGAGAGCTTCCGGTTGCGGTCGTCGAGCACGGCGCTCATCAGCAGCGCGAAGCCGGCATAGGCCGTTCCGCCCGCCGCGAAGATGGCCGCATGCCAAATCATGGGAACCGAGCCCGGCGCCGTCATGCCGAACAGCAGCGCCAGCACGGCAGCGACGCCGAGCCCGATGCCTCGCCGCCCGTAGGCCGAGATCAAACCGCTGGCGAAGCTCATGGCTGCGACCAGAGGTCCCATCAGCCAGGGCGAATCCACCGAGAGGGCGGTGAGCGCGGTCAGCGCCGTGCTGCCGCCGACAGCGAGCGCGAACACCCGCAGCTTGATCGCGGGCGGATCGGGGCGGTCGACCACGCTGGCGCATAAGGCGCCCGTGGCGGCCTGGACGGCGATGTCGCGTCCGAAGAAGAGGGCCACGCAAAGCCCCACCACGGCCATTCCCAGGGAAACCGCCATGCCGTTCTCGATATGGGTGCGAAACAGGGCCAGGCCCAGGCGGCGCGGAATGGTGATCGGGCTGATTTGCATGGGTTTACCTGAGCGCCGGGACCTCCTAAAAGCAACCCAAAATCCGCCCGGGGAAAGCGTGTTCGACAAGATCCTGATTGCCAATCGCGGCGAAATCGCCTGCCGGATAATCAAGACCGCGCGCCGAATGGGCATCTTGACCGTCGCGGTCTATTCCGACGCAGACAGGGACGCCCTGCATGTCGAGATGGCGGACGAGGCGGTGCGCATCGGGCCCGCGCCGCCCGCCCAATCCTATCTGCGCGCCGACGCGATCCTGGAAGCCGCCCATGCCACGGGCGCTGAGGCCATCCATCCCGGCTACGGATTCCTGTCGGAGCGGCAGGCCTTCGCCGAAGCGGTGACGAAGGCCGACGGCCTGGTCTTCATCGGGCCGAACCCGCATGCGATCGCCGCGGTGGGCGACAAGATTCAGTCGAAGAAACTGGCGCAGGCGGTGGGCGTCGCTACCGTTCCGGGATTCGCCGGCGAGCTGGTGGACTTGGCGCACGCCAAGCGCATCGCCGCCGAGATCGGCTATCCGGTCATCGTGAAATCGTCCGCCGGCGGCGGAGGGCGTGGGCTGCGCATCGTGCGCGCCGAGAAGGAGCTGGTGGCGGCGATCCACGCCTCGCACAACGAGACTCAGGCCAGCTTCGGCGACGACCGGCTGTTCATCGAGAAGTTCTTCCCCGAAACGCGCCACATCGAAATCCAGGTGATCGGCGACAAGCACGGCAATGTCATTACGTTGGGGGAGCGCGAATGTTCTCTCCAACGCCGCCACCAGAAGGTGATCGAGGAAACGCCTTCGCCCCATCTCGACGCCAAGGTACGCGCGGCGATGGGCGAGCAGGCGGCGGCGCTGGCCAAGGCCGCCGGCTACGACAGCGCCGGCACGGTCGAGTTCATCGTCGACAAGAACCGGAATTTCTATTTCCTCGAAATGAACGCGCGCCTGCAAGTCGAGCATACGATCACCGAAATGGTGACCGGGCTCGACCTCGTCGAGCTGATGATCCGCGTTGCCGCCGGCGAAAAGCTGCCCGTGGCGCAGAGCGAGGTGAAGCCACAGGGCTGGGCCATCGAGGCGCGGGTCTATGCGGAGGATCCGCGGCGCGGCTTCCTGCCGTCTGCCGGCCGGCTGGTGCGCTATCGCACGCCGCCTGAAGGCAAGCGCGGCGAGGCCGTGCTACGCATCGACACCGGCGTTCACGAAGGCGCCGAGATTTCCATCCATTACGATCCGATGATCGCCAAGGTCTGCGCCAGCGCGCCGACGCGCATAGCGGCAATCGATGCCCTCGCCGACGCGCTCGACGAAATCGCGATCGGCGGCATCCGCCACAACGTCGCGTTCCTGAACGCCGTCATGCAAAACCCGCGCTTCCGCGAAGGACGGCTGTCGACCTCGTTCATCGCGGAAGAATTCCCGCGCGGCTTCCGCGGCCGGCCGCTCGACGCCGCGGCCAAGCGCCGCTTCGTGGCGGCCTCAGTAGCGGCGGAGCTGGGACGCTCGAAACGGGCGAGCGCCATTACCGGCACGCTCAACGGACCGCACCGGGCGGGCTCGGCGTTTGCCGCCACGCTCGACGGCGAGAAGTTCTCGGTCGCCGACGCCTATCTGCACCAAGGCAAGTTCTTCGCGAACATCGACGGCGAGAATTACGCCGCGGCGACCGACTGGCGCCCGGGCCAGGCGATCCTGCATCTGCGCGAGAAGGAGCGCGAATACGCCATGCAGATCGTGCGCTCTGCCGGCGGCTGCAAGGTTTCGCAGGGCGGCATGGAGGCGCTGGTCTGCGTGCGCTCCCTCAAGGCGGCGGAACTCGCTCTGCTGATGTCGAAGAAGGCGGCGGCGGACAAGTCCAAGCTGCTGCTCTGCCCGATGCCGGGCCTGGTGGTTTCGATCCAGGTGGAGAGCGGGCAGCCGGTGAAGGCCGGCGAGCCGCTGGCGGTGGTCGAAGCAATGAAAATGGAGAATGTGCTGATCTCCGAGCGCGACGGCACCATCGGCCGGGTCAACGTCAAGAAGGGCGATAACCTCGCGCTCAACGACGTGATATTGGAGTTCGCATGAGCGACGAGGACGACCTGACCACTCTGCGCATGCGCATCGAAGGCTTCGTGCAGGCCGTCGGCTTTCGCCAGTTCGCGATCGGCGAGGCGCGCAAGCTCGCGCTCGACGGCTGGGTGCGCAACCTCGCAGACGGCAGCGTCGAGGTGCTGGTCTCCGGTCCGACGAAGGCCGTCGAGACCTTCGTCGGGATTTGCATGCGCGGGCCGCCGGGCGCGCGCGTCACCAATGTCGATCTGCAAAAAGCCGAGCCGCCGGAAGTGAAGGGCTTTCGCCGCGAATCCTCGTTCTAGGATTCATGAACGCGGCGCACCGTTGCCTTCGCATTGCGTCAGGCGCGCGCCCTGAACAGCTCGCGCAGGACCGAGATCGCGAACACGACCAGTCCCAAGACCGTGAGGACTTCGCTGGCGATCATGAAGGGGATCATCACTTTGTCGCCCTTCGCCAGGTAGATTGCGAGCGTTGGGATCAGGACCAGTCCGCCCGCGGCGGAGAACAGGAAATTCACCCACGCCAGGCCCGGCGACATCGTCTTGGACGTCAAGGCATAGAAGGTCCCGTACAACGCCATCGTCACCCAACACAGAAGATTGAGGTGCGCATGGGCGGGCGCCACCGCGAAATTTTCCGTAGCGCCCATTTCCATGCCCCAAAGCATCCCTGCGAGCACGCACAGAGTGCCAAATGCGAAGAAGGTTGCAGAAACGTGCGGCATGATTTCCCGCAGAGAATGGTCGGCAATCCTAGCGGCAGGCGCAGATGCACTTCAAGGCGCGCAGGTCGGGCCGAAAACCTCGTGAAACGATTCACCTAGCGCCACGTCAACTTCGGCCATCGTCGCCGTCACGCCGAGATCGGCGAAGCTGGTGACGCCGTGGCCGCGGATGCCGCAGGGCACGATGCCGGAGAAGTGCGAGAGGTCTGGATTCACATTCAGCGCGATACCGTGGAACGTCACCCAGTGGCGGATGCGCACGCCGATTGCCGCGATCTTGTCCTCGCGGCCGGCGCGCGCCACCCAGATGCCGACGCGATCGTCGCGCCGCTCGCCCTTCACGCCGAAATGCGCCAGCGCGCGGATCAGCCACTCTTCGAGAACGCGGACATAGGCGCGCACGTCTTGCTTGCGCCCCTTGAGGTCGAGCATCACATAGCCGACGCGCTGGCCGGGCCCGTGGTAAGTGAACTGTCCGCCGCGGCCGGTCTTGAACACCGGGAAGCGCGCGTCCAACAGGTCGCTGTCCTTGGCGCTGGTGCCCGCCGTGTAGATCGGCGGGTGTTCGAGGAGCCAGACGAGTTCGCCCGCGCGCCCCGCCGCGATCGCCGCCGCGCGCTCCTCCATGAACGCGACCGCTTGCGGATAGGGCGTAAATCCGGCCTCGACGCGCCACTCGACGGCTTGCATTAACGTGTCCGAAAGCATGTGGACCTAATGATCTGCCCGAAACCGCCGGGCAGCGCCATGTTGACCAATCTTACCAACGTCAAAGTCGAACTTTCCGTCGTTCTGGGTCGCTCGGTGATCCCGATGCACCAGCTCCTGCGGATGGGCCGTGGCGCGGTGATCGAACTCGATTCCCGCCAGGACGACCCGGTGACCATCCTGGCCAATGAGAAGCCGGTCGCAAAGGGCGACATCGTCATCCACGGGGATAAGATAGGGGTCTCCGTGACCGAACTTCTCAAAGGTTACCAATAAATACACTTATCTTTGTGTTCATTAAATTATTCTCCAGTGTGTCATTGCATTTTATATCCATCCCACATACTTGTCTGTAGTAAGAGCGGGTATTTCAGGGCGCAGGTCGTTACGTGCTTCCCATCTCGATCAATCCAGACATGGTCCGCATAGGCCTTGCGGGCTCGGGCGAAGGGCAGGCGCGGCGGGAGGCTCTGCTGGCCGAGTCCGGCGTCGAAGCCGTCAGTGTGGCCGCGGAAAGCAGCGACGCTGCGCTGCATTGCCTCTCGGTACTCTTCATCGCCGGTCTGGAACGGGCGGCCGCGGCCGAACTGGCGCGGCGGGCACGCGCGGGCGGCGTTCTGGTCAATGTCGAGGATGTGCCCGAGCTGTGTGATTTCAATGTCCCGGCGGTGGTGCGCCGCGGCGCGCTGCTCCTGACCGTTTCGACCGGCGGGCGGGCGCCCGGCCTGGCGAGGCGCCTGCGCGAGTGGCTGCAAGGACGCTTCGGGCCCGAATGGGACCGCCATCTCGAAACGATCGGCACGGCGCGCGCTGGCTGGCGCAGCGAAGGGCTACCGCCGGACGAAGTTTCGCGGCGCACGCGTACCCTGGTCGAACAAAAGGGCTGGCTCACATGAGCAGCGCGGCCGTTACCGTCATCGACAATCTGCGCAGCCCGCGGGCGTTCGATCGCGAGGGGACCGGCGCCGTCGACCCCATCGCCAGGGCCAGATTGGCGCAGCTGCGCGCGGCGGCGATGGGCCGCGACGCTGCGGGCATCCTTGAACTTGCGCTCGCCGGCGAATTCAAGGGCAGGGCCGCCGTGGTTTCCTCCTTCGGCTCGGAATCCGCCGTGCTGCTGCATATGGTGGCCGCGATCGATCCGAACACGCCGATCCTGTTCCTCAACACCGGCAAGCTGTTCGGCGAGACGTTGCGCTATCGCGATCGGCTGCAGGAATTGCTCGGGCTGGGCGATTTACGCTCGCTGGCGCCCCACGCCATCGACCGCGCCACGCGCGACCCGGACGGTACGCTGTGGTCGCGCGACCCCGACGCCTGCTGCAATTTCCGCAAGGTCGTGCCGCTCAAGCGGGCGCTGGAAGGCTTCTCGGCGCAGATCACCGGCCGCAAGCGCTTCCAGACCAAGGAGCGCGCCACGATCATGCCGGTCGAGTATTTCGAGGGCCATTTCCGCTTCAATCCGCTGGCCGACTGGTCGCTGGCCGACCTGGCGGCCTATATGGAGCGCCACGATCTGCCGTCCCATCCGCTGGTTGACGACGGCTATCCCTCCATCGGCTGCATGACCTGCACCCGGCGCGTCCGGGCGGGCGAGAGCTACCGCGACGGGCGCTGGAGCGGCCTCGACAAGGACGAATGCGGCATCCACGGCCCCGACGAGCGCATCCGCGGCGTGGACGGCGAGGGGATCTAGGGCTCGCTTGCCCAGGGGCGGCGGGGTTTGCTACACCGCGCCACCCTGCGATGCGGTCGTGGCGGAATGGTAGACGCACTAGCTTGAGGTGCTAGCGGGGGAAACCCTATGGAAGTTCGACTCTTCTCGACCGCACCAGTTTACGCCGCGCAGCGGCGGAGACTGCCACGGCGTAGTTGCGAAGCAACGAAGCCGGGCGCCAAGGACCGCGCGGCTACGCCTGGCAAGCCACGCTTCGCTCGCGAAGCGAGTGAAGGCTGTCACGTCGTAGCCCGAAGGGCGAAGATAGCGAATACGTTCTTCCGAGCCGCAATCGAGGAACTTCCTGATGTCAACGCTCCAAGGTAAATGGGCACTCGTCAGCGGTGCAAGTCGCGGCGTTGGCTTTCACGTAAGCGAAGGTCTGGCCCGGCTGGGCTACAATCTCGTGCTGCACAGCCGCGAGATGTCCCACACAAAGGCGCTGGCCGCTAACCTCGAGGGCCTGGGCGTCCGCGTGGTCGCGGTGTGCGGCGAACTCTCCGACCAAGCGCAGGTCGACAGCATGCTCGACGTCGCGCTGCAGCAAGCGGGAGCCATCGATATCGTCTACAACAACGCGGCCATCATGACGCCGTGGCGCGAGAATCCGTGGGACATTCCGGCAGAGGATTTTCGCAGGAGCTTCGAGGTCAATGTCGTCAGCCTCGCCCGCATCTGCTATCGGTTGGTTCCTCCCATGCTCGCGCGCAAATGGGGCCGCGTTATCAACGTGACCTCGGGGATCATGGACCAACCCCAACTTACCGCCTATGCGCTTTCGAAGGCTGCGGTGGACAAGTTTGTCCGCGATTTTGCATCGCAGCTGGCCGGCACGGGCGTGCAGATGAATCTCCTAGACCCGGGCTGGTTGCGCACCGATTTGGGCGGGCCCAAGGCCCCCAACGACCCGTCTTCGGTGCTGCCCGGCGCCCTGGTGCCGGCGTTGCTCGACGATGGCGTGAGCGGCCGCTTCTTCCGTGCCCAGGACTATGCAGGCTTGAGCTTGCCGCAGGCCTTGGAGAAAGCCCGGCTCAAATAACCCTCGGCACGAGCGAAGGGCGCGTGTGGACGGGCGTGGGAGGGACAATGCTCCGCACTTCTCAAATCAACGTCCAATGGCCGGAGAACTGCGCATCGTCGACCGGCAGGCCGATCTTCGCCGAATCTTTCATTTTCAAATTCTCTCTTGTTATTTCCGCCGCGCCTAACGTCAACTTACGGCTGGGACTGTGATAAGCCGGTGATTATTCGTAGAATGATTCCATGCTCTCCAATTCGCATTCCTCCCTCGATCACGGCCTCGGCGACACCGCCGACATGCTGCGCGACACGGTGCACAGCTTCGCCGCCGACAGGATCGCGCCGATCGCCGCCGAGATCGACCGAACGAACAAATTCCCGCGCCATCTGTGGCCCGAAATGGGCGCGCTCGGCCTGCATGGCATCACGGTGGAAGAGGAGTATGGCGGCTCCGGGATGGGTTATCTCGAGCACGTCGTGGCGATGGAAGAGGTCAGCCGCGCCTCGGCCGCGGTGGGGCTTTCCTACGGCGCGCATTCCAATCTCTGCATCAACCAGATCCGGCGCAACGGCACCGAAGAGCAGAAGCACCGCTATCTGCCCAAGTTGATTTCCGGCCACCATCTGGGCGCGCTGGCGATGAGCGAATCCGAAGCGGGATCGGACGTCGCCTCGATGCGGCTCAAGGCCGAGAAGCACCGCGGCCGTTATGTGCTCAACGGCACCAAGATGTGGATCACCAATGGGCCTACCGCCGACACGCTGGTGGTCTATGCCCGCACCGACCCCCATGCGCGCACCCGCGGCGTCACCGCTTTTCTGATCGAGAAGGGCTTCAAGGGATTCCACGTCGCGCCCAAGCTCGACAAGCTCGGGATGCGCGGCTCCGACACGGCGGAGCTGGTGTTCGAGGATTGCGAAGTACCCGAGGAAAACGTGCTGGGTGGGGTAGGGCAGGGCATGAAGGTGCTGATGAGCGGACTGGATTACGAGCGCATCGTGCTCTCCGCCGGGCCGCTCGGCATCATGCAGGCGTGCCTCGACGTCGTGCTGCCCTACATCCGCGACCGTAAGCAATTCGGCCAGCCGATCGGATCGTTCCAGATCATGCAGGCCAAGCTCGCCGACATGTACGTCGCGCTTTCCACCGCGCGATCCTACGTTTACGAGGTGGCGCGGGCCTGTGATCGCGGACGCGTGACGCGCAAGGACGCCGCCGGCGCCATCCTCTATGCGGCGGAGAAGGCCACCTGGATGGCGCTGCAGGCGATCCAATGCCTGGGCGGCAACGGCTACGTCAACGATTCCCCGACCGGGCGGCTGCTGCGCGACGCCAAGCTCTACGAGATCGGCGCGGGCACCAGCGAAATCCGCCGCTGGCTGATCGGACGGGAATTGTTCGAGGGGAAGGGCTAGTCTGCGCTCTTCATGATCAGCCTGACCACGTCTTCCTCGTAGAGGACCCCGGTCGGTTTGCGATTGCGCTCGCTCTTGAACACGACGAGGCCGCGCAGATGATCGTCGGTCATCTTGCGCTGGGCGGTCGAAACCAGTTCGTGGCCGTAGATGTAATCGTTGACCGACAGGCCGTTGATCTCGCGCAGGACGATGCTGAGGTGCGGATTGGCCAGCACGTCGATGATGTACTTCACGATCAGCGTTTCGGTGTCGCCGACCAGCAGCGGCCAGCGCGCGTAGGCCGCCGGCATATAGCCGACATATTCGTCGTGTTCGTTGACCAAGAGAATATGGACGAAATTCTCAAAACCCTTCAGCGCCTCGAACAGCCGCTTGAGCAGGACCGGGTTGAACACCGTCTTGCCCGAGGACTTCTTGATCGTGAGCACGATGTCTTTCTTGGTGTAGGCCGACGGATTGCGCACCACGTCGAACTCTTCGATCACCGAATCGGGCTTGACGACCAATTTGAGGCCGCGCGTCGGGAAGTGGGCGAAGTCGTCGTCGGCCAGATCGCGCAGGCGCTTGGTGGACGGCGCTCTTTTCTTTTCGGATTTGGGGAGCGCGGTCATCGTCAGGACCGCAATGGACGCGCCGAACGCGACTGCGGCCGCAACGACCAGCACCGTCGTCGGCGCCAGGGTAACGCCCGCGTATGGCGCCCCGATATAGGCGCCCGCCAAAGCCAGCCCCGCACCAACGCCGATCGCGGTGGAAATCGCGATCCTGTTCATCGCCCCATCTTACTCCGACGGCCGAGTAGGCCTATTTTTCGATTAATGATAACCCACTTGCGGGCCGGGGCAAAGTGGCCGCAAATCCACGTTCGCGTTAAGCAAGCGCCGGAAACCAAAGAAAAAGAGCATTCGGATGAAGTCCGCCGAAACATTGATTCTATCCGCCGTCCGCACGCCGTTGGGAGGGTTACAGGGCGATCTTGCCGCATGCACCGGGCCCAAGCTCGGCGCGGCCGCGATCGCCGCCGCCGTCACCCGCGCGGGCATCGCGAAGGAAGACGTCGGCGAGGCCTTCATGGGCTGCGTGCTGCCGGCCGGCGTCGGCCAGGCACCGGCGCGCCAGGCGGTGCGTTACGCCGGACTGCCGGACGGCGTTCCGGCCACCACGGTCAACAAGGTCTGCGGCTCGGGCATGAAAGCCATCATGATCGCGGCGAACCTGCTGGCGCTCGGCCGGGCCGACATCGCGGTGGCGGGCGGCATGGAGAGCATGACGAACGCGCCCTATCTTTTGCCCAAGGCGCGCGGCGGCTATCGCCTCGGTCACGGCGAGCTGAAGGACCATATGTTCCTCGACGGGCTGGAGGACGCCTACGAGGGTCGGCTGATGGGAAGCTATGCGGAGGACGCGGCGCGTCACTACCAGTTCACCCGCGAGCAGCAGGACGCCTTCGCCACGCAATCGCTGATGCGCGCCAAGCACGCGCAGGAAGACGGCTCGTTCACCGACGAAATCGTGCCGGTGAAGATCGCCATCCGCGGCGGCGACGTGGAAATCGGCACCGACGAGCTGCCGCGCAAGGCAGATCCTGCCAAGATCCCTATGCTCAAGCCCGCCTTTGCCAAGGACGGCACGGTGACGGCGGCGAATTCCTCCTCGATCTCCGACGGCGCCGCGGCGCTGGTGCTGGCGCGCGCCGACGTGGCCGACAGGCGCGGCTTCAAACCGGTGGCGCGCATCGTCGCCCAAGCGAGCTTCGCCCATGAGCCGCGCTGGTTCACCACCGCGCCGGTCGGCGCCATCCAGAAAGTGCTGACGCTGGCGGGCTGGAAGGCAAGCGACGTCGATCTGTTCGAGGTCAACGAAGCTTTCGCCAACGTGGCGATGATCGCGATCCGCGACCTGTCGCTGCCCAACGACAAGGTGAACGTCAACGGCGGGGCCTGCGCGCTCGGCCATCCCATAGGGGCCTCCGGTGCGCGCATCGTGGCGACGCTGCTCAACGCCCTCAAACGGCGCAAGCTGAAGCGCGGCGTGGCGGCGCTGTGCATCGGCGGCGGCGAAGCGACGGCGCTCGCGGTGGAAATGCTGTGACCATCCTCAAATCCGCGATCTCCCCGGCCGCTGCCGTGTTCAAGACGAACGCCGCGGCGATGGGCGCGCTGGTGGAGGAGTTGAAATCGCGTATGTCCGCCGCTGCACTGGGCGGCGACGAGCGCTCGCGCAAGCGCCACACCGAACGCGGCAAGCTGTTGCCGCGCGACCGGGTGGAACGCTTGCTCGATCCCGGCTCGCCGTTCCTGGAGCTGTCGTCGCTCGCCGCGTTCGACATGTATGACGGCGACATCCACGGCGCGGCGATGATCGCGGGCATCGGGCGGGTGGAAGGCCGCGAATGCGTCATCGTCTGCAACGACGCGACGATCAAGGGTGGCACCTATTATCCGATGACAGTCAAGAAGCATCTGCGCGCCCAGGAGATCGCGCGCGAGAACCGGCTGCCGTGCCTCTATCTGGTGGACAGCGGCGGCGGCAATCTGCCGAACCAGGCCGACATCTTTCCCGACCGCGAGCATTTCGGCCGCATCTTCTACAATCAGGCGACGATGTCGGCGGCGGGCATTCCGCAGATCGCCGCGGTGATGGGCTCCTGCACCGCGGGCGGCGCTTACGTGCCCGCGATGTCTGACGAGAGCGTGATCGTCAAAGGGCAAGGCACGATCTTCCTCGGCGGCCCGCCGCTGGTGAAGGCCGCGACCGGCGAGATCGTGACGGCGGAGGAGTTGGGCGGCGCGGAGGTTCACGCCCGCCAATCGGGCGTTGCCGATCACTACGCCAACGACGACACCCACGCGCTCGCCATCGTGCGGCGCATCGTGGCCGGGCTGAACACCACCAAGCGGCCGGACATCGCGCTGGCGCCGCCGCGCCCGCCCGCGCACGATCCCGCCGAGTTGAACGGCATCGTGCCGCCGTCGCTCGCCACGCAATACGACGTGCGCGAGGTGATCGCGCGGCTGGTGGACGGCTCGGAATTCGACGAATTCAAGAAGCTCTACGGCACCACGCTGGTCACCGGCTTCGCGCGGCTGGAAGGCATTCCCGTCGGCATCGTCGCCAACAACGGCATCCTGTTTTCCGAAAGCGCGCTGAAGGCGACGCATTTCATCGAGCTATGCTGCCAGCGGCGCATTCCGCTGCTGTTCCTTCAGAACATCTCCGGCTTCATGGTCGGCAAAAAATACGAGGCCGGCGGCATCGCCAAGGACGGCGCCAAGCTGGTGACGGCGGTCGCCTGCGCGGCGGTTCCCAAGATCACGCTCATCATCGGCGGCTCCTACGGCGCGGGGAATTACGGCATGTGCGGGCGCGCCTATGGGCCGCGTTTCCTCTTCACTTGGCCGAATTCGCGCATTTCCATCATGGGCGGCGAACAAGCCGCGAGCGTGCTCGCCACCGTCGCGCGCGATTCCGACAAATGGACGGCCGAGCAGATGGAAGCCTTCAAGGCGCCGATCCGCGAACAATACGAAGAGGAGGGTAATCCGTACTACGCCACCGCGCGGCTGTGGGACGACGGCATCATCGCCCCCGCCGATACCCGGCGCGTGTTAGGGCTGGCGCTGTCGGCGGCCCTCAACGCGCCGGTGCCCGAAACCAAGTTCGGCGTGTTCAGGACTTAGGGCAGCAACAGCTGCGAACCATCGACCAGGAAATGTGCCACCATGTTGGTGCCGAGATCGCGGCGCCAGAGGTAGAGGATCGTCAGCACCAAACCCGCCGCGCCCGCGACGACGATTTGCGCCAATCCCCAATGGCTCAGATGCGCCAGGGAGAACAGCGCAAGCGTAATGGCGCCCGCCAGGTATTTGTTGCCGGTCAATTCGCGCAGCCGCTCGATGCCGTACCCGCGAAAGAGGATTTCCTCGACGATGCCGGCGCGAAGGACGATCGCAAAGCGCAACCCATAAGGCAGCGCCGCCATCTTGCCCAGCGCGCCCACGTTCTGTTGCAAGTGCATCAGGGGAAGGCCAAAAGTGATGACCGCTCCGGCGAAAAGGAGAACCCCGCCCGCGCCCGCCGCGCCGAGGGCAAACGTCTTCCACGAGATCCTGTTCCAGCCGATGGATGACAACGGGCGGCGCTCGACGATCAGCACATAAAGCACGACGACGGCACCGAGCGCCCAGAAGAATGCTTCGCGGCCCAGCATGGGATCGAGGCCGGGAATGACCGTCAGTTCCCTGCCGCCCGGGATCAACGGTATGAGGGGCACCAAGAGAGCGAGCGACAGCCCAAACAGGATGACGACGCGCCGCGCGGTCGAGACGGTGTCCGGCATAGGCGAAGCCCCCAAAGTCCGCCGACGAATATCGGCGCATGGTCGCCCTGCGGTCCAGACACGATTGCGCTACACCGTGATACGGCCTCAAGGTAGAAGAGGGGCGGGCCCTGCGGCTGCCTTGGTCCCAAACCCGAAACGAGCTAAGGACGATGCGGCAATTCCGGCCGATACGCCATGACCGACCTCGAGCCCCACAGCCGCATCTATTTCAGCCCGCCGCCCCTCCTGCGTGGGTTCGGCTGCGCGGGATGTCTTCTTGTGATTTTTGTCCTTGGCGGGATCATCGGCGTGCTGCTGTTCGGCTGGAAGTCGCTGCTCGGCTACTAGCGGTTGAGTGGCGCCCGAGAAAATTCGTCGCACACCTGCCGCAATTCATGCATAATATTCCCTTCACAATTCGACCTTAAGTACCGAAACGGTTAACCATAAGAGGTTCGCCATGGATCAGGTCACGCACTACCTCAATGAAATCCTGGATTTCTTCCGCGAAGGCTTTGCGCACGTCAACGCCGTCCTTGGCCTGATCATCGCGCTGTTCGCGTCTTTCTCGCTCTCGAGCTGGCGAAAGCTCTGGGAAATCGCGCTCGCCGCGACGCTTGTCCATATCGTAGCGTTGGTGCTGATCCCGGTGGTCGATCACAACGCTCCGCTGCATCTGCCACCCTTGGTGGACGGCGGCTTCTGGCGCGACACGTTGACGGTGTATGTCGGCTATCTCATCATCATCGCGGTGTTCTTTTTCGTCCGCACCAGGCTGCTCAAGGGCGGTGGTGGTAAACATTAGAGTGCACGCCTAGGTTTTAGGCAGCGTTCGCAATGGATTCGGGACGAAAGATGTCCTATAGTGAAACATCGTTCATGAGAGCGACGGGCGGGGGGTAAGAATGGACATCATCACTCATTTTCACACTAATTTTCTCGATTTCGTGCACCATCTGAGCACGCTGCAATGGATCGTCGTCGCCATCATCGCCCTGTTCTTCGGGGTGGCGACGGGAAGCGTGGTTGGACTGTTCCTCGCTCCAGTGCTGGCGGCGATCGTTTACATCGCGGCGGATAACGTGATCCCGCCCCTGATGCATCACACTTCGTTCGTGATGCCGGCATTCGACAAGGCGATGCTGCACGAAGCGGTCATTCTCTACGTCGGGTTTTTCGTGGCGATCCTGGTCATCTTTGTGGTCAAGAAGATCATTCTGAAGATCACCGGCTGACCGGCCTTCATCCAACGAAGTTCATCGGGGGCGGAGCGATCCGCCCCGGTTTTGCTGCGCGCGCCTGAATAGGCGCACAGCAATCGCTGCGCGGCAGGGTTTATTCCGGCGGGCCGATATGGCCAGATGCCCGCAATGTTTCGGACTCTCTTGATTGCCAACCGCGGCGAGATTGCCTGCCGGGTCGCGCGCACGGCTCGCGCCATGGGACTGCGAACTGTTGCGGTCTATTCCGACGCCGACGCGCATGGCGCCCACGTTGCGGCGGCGGATGAGGCCATCCGCATCGGCCCGGCTCCAGCGCGAGAGAGTTATCTGAATATCGAAGCGATCCTCGACGCCGCGGAATCCTGCAGCGCGGACGCCGTTCATCCGGGTTACGGCTTCCTCTCCGAGAATGCCGACTTCGCCGAGGCCTGTGCGGCTGCCGGGTTGGTATTCGTGGGCCCGCCCGCATCCGCGATCCGCGCCATGGGCCTGAAGGACCGCGCCAAGGCGCTGATGGAGAAGGCAGGCGTGCCCGTGGTCCCCGGCTATCACGGCGCCGACCAATCCGACGAGAGGCTGAAGCACGAAGCGGCGAAGATCGGCTATCCCGTGCTGGTCAAGGCGGCGGCGGGGGGCGGCGGCAAGGGTATGCGGCTCGTCGAGCGCGCCGAGGATTTTCCGGCCGCCCTCGAAGGCGCGCGGCGCGAGGCCAAATCCGCTTTCGGCGACGAGTGCATGCTGATCGAGAAATACCTCGCCCGCGCCCGGCACATCGAAGTGCAGATCTTCGCCGACGCGCACGGCAACGTCGTGCATCTCATGGAACGCGACTGCTCGCTGCAGCGCCGCCATCAGAAGGTGATCGAGGAAGCCCTGGCGCCGGGGATAAGCGAGACGTTGCGCGTCAAGGTCGGCGCGGCGGCGGTGAAAGCGGCCAAGGCGGTGAACTATGCGGGCGCGGGCACCGTCGAATTCATCGCCGACGCGTCCGACGGGCTGAAGGCCGATCGCATTTGGTTCATGGAGATGAACACCAGGCTCCAGGTCGAGCATCCCGTCACCGAGGCGATCACCGGCTTCGATCTGGTCGAGTGGCAATTGCGCGTGGCGGCGGGCGAGGCGTTGCCCAAGCGCCAGGAAGACATCAAGGCGCACGGTCACGCGGTGGAGGCGCGGCTTTACGCCGAAGACCCGAACGGATTTTTGCCTTCCACCGGCACACTGGAGCGGCTGCGGTTGCCCGAGGGCGTGCGCGTCGATGCCGGGGTGCGCGAAGGCGACGCGGTGACGATGTTCTACGATCCGATGCTCGCCAAGCTGATCGCCCACGCCTCCACGCGCAAAGCCGCGGTGGCGAAGCTGGCCGATGCGCTGGCCGAGGTCGAAGTCGCGGGCGTTCGCACGAACAACGCCTTTCTCATCCGCGCGCTGAAGCATCCCGAATTTGCCGCCGGCGGGATCGACACCGGCTTCGTCGCGCGCCACCTCGCGGAACTAGTTCCGCCGCACACGGTGCCGCAGCACATCCTCTCCGCCGCGGCGCGTTTTGTGGTCGGCGAACATGCGGCGCAGGGCGGCGACGACCCCTGGGGCCAGACGGATTCATTTCGCTTGGCGGGCGCGGCGCGACGGATCGTCGAATTCGTCGTCGATGGCATGCGCGTGGCCGGCGATCCAGAAACGCAATCCGCCGCGCACGCCATGCGGCTCGCCAGCGGCGACATCGCGGTCATGGAGAAGGGAGAAACCTTCGTCCTGAATCCCCACGATCCGTTGCACGACATGGAGGAGGAGGACGAGGGCGTCGAGCGCATCCACGCGCCGATGCCCGGCCGGATCATCCAAGTTCACGTACGCGCAGGGCAGGCGGTGCGGCGCGGCGAGCCGCTGGTCGTGCTGGAAGCAATGAAGATGGAACATACGCTGTCCGCGCCGCACGACGCGACAATCGAATCCGTCGATGCCGCGCCGGGCGATCAGATCGCCGAGGGTGCGGTGCTGGTGCGCTTCGCCGGAGAGGCGCGGTGAGCCTCAACCTCATCAAGCTTTGCGTCGGCGTCGACTCCGTCGAGGAGCTGGCGGCGTGGCAGAAGGGCCGCCTCAAGGAGCTGAAGAAGAAGAGGCGCCCGCTCGTCCTCATGCACGTCACGCGCCAGACACCCAAGCGCGCGGAGGAACTGCTCGACGGCGGCTCGCTCTATTGGGTCATCAAGGGCCAGATCGCGGTGCGTCAGCGGCTCCTTGCGCTCAAGCCCGTGGTCCGCCAAGGCGTGCCCCATTGCGGCCTGGTCTATGATCCGCAAATGATCGCCACGGCGCGCCGCCACCGCGATCCGTTCCAGGGCTGGCGCTATCTGGACCCGAAGGATGCGCCGCCCGACGCACGCGACCTCAAAGGCCTGAACCTGCCCGAGGCGCTGAAGATCGAGCTTGCCGAGCTTGGACTGCTCTAGAGTTGCTTCTCGAACAGGGTGAAGCACAGATCGTCGCGGTTGGGCAGCCCGAAGCGGCTGTCGCCGTATGGGAATGGGTGCGTGTCGCCGGTCGGCGCATAGCCGCGGCGCACATACCAGCCGATCAGCACATCGCGGACGTTCAGAACTCCCAGGCGCATGCGCGTCGCGCCGCGCTCGCGCACCACGGCTTCGGCTTCCGCGAGCAGCCTGCGCCCGAGCCCGCAGTTCTGCAGCTCCGGGCGGATGGTGAACATTCCGAGGTACCAAGCATCGGGGCCGTCCGGCTCCAGCCACACACAGCCCAGCAAAGGGCCATCGGGCGCGTCGCGCAGCATGAGCAGCATCGCCTCGGACTTTGCCGCCAGCTCGTCGCGCAGCCAGGCCTCATCGGTGCGCTGGCCGTCGAGGTAATCGGCCTCTGTGGTCCAGCCCCGCCGCGAACTGTCGCCGCGATAGGCCGCGTTCACGAAGGCAGCGATGGCCGGCAGGTCGACGTTGGCGGCGGGATAAAGTGGCATGTCAGACGGCCAGATTGTCGATCAGGCGCGTCGCGCCGACTTTGGCCGCGGCAAGGATGCGGGCGGGGCGGTCGAGTTGGGTCAGCGGCGCCAAAGTCGCTGCGTCGCGCACGGCGAGGTAGTCGACCGAATCGAATCCGGCTGCCAGAAGCGCACGCTTGCCGTCTGCCTCGCTGGCCGAGATTGTCGTTCCCTTCCGCAGGCTTGCGACCGTCTGTTTCAGAATCACATTAAGCTGGCCGGCGATCTTGCGCTCGCCGGGTGCGAGGTAAGCGTTGCGCGACGACATGGCCAAGCCGTCTGATTCGCGCATGATCGGCGTGCCGAGGATTTCCGTCGCCAATCCCAGGTCGGCCGCCAGCCGGCGTACGACCAGAAGCTGCTGGTAGTCCTTCTCGCCGAAGGTCGCCACGTCGGGCATCGCCGCCAGCAGGAGCTTCGCCACCACCGTCGCGATGCCGGCGAAGAAATGCGGCCGGAAATCGGTCTCCAGTTCCTGGCTCGGCCCGCCGACTTCGATCCTGGTCGCGAAGCCCTCGGGGTACATCTCGCCGGCCGACGGCGCGAAGATCAGGTCGGTGCCTCCCGCGGCGGCAAGTTTAGCGGCGTCGGCGTCAAGATTGCGCGGGTAGCGGTCGAAATCTTCGTGCGGCGCGAATTGCGTGGGATTTACGAAAATGCTGACGACGATCTTGTCGGCGATCTTTCGTGTCTCGCGCACCAGCGACAGATGGCCCTCGTGCAAAGCGCCCATGGTCGGCACCAGGCCGATGCGCGCGCCCTCGCGCCGGGCAGCGGCGAGGCGGGAGCGAAGGAGCGCGATGGTGTGGACGAGCTGAGGCATGACGCCGGGAGATTAGCGCGCCAAGCCGGTCAGGCGCTAGAATGGCCCCGCCACCCAACGAACCCAGCGCCATGACCGACAAACTGCGCCAGGACATCGCCCAGGCCTATCTCGCCGACGAGGACAAAGTCTCGGCCGAACGGATCGCCCAGGCGAGGCTTTCGCCTGCCGAATCCACAGCCGCCGAGGCGCTGGCGCGCGACTTTGTAGGGCGGCTGCGCTCCCTGGGCGCGCGGCGCGGCAGCATCGACGCCTTCATGCAGGAATATGCTCTGTCCACGGAGGAAGGCGTGGCGCTGATGTGCCTCGCCGAGGCCTTGTTGCGCGTGCCCGACGCCGAGACCGCCGACCGGCTGATCCGCGACAAGATCGCGCCCGGCGATTGGGGAAGCCACAGCGGGAAATCCGAATCCCTGTTCGTCAACGCCTCCACCTGGGCGCTGATGCTGACCGGGCGCATCGTCCGCCTCGATCAGACAGCGGGGCGCGAACTCGACGACATCCTGAAAAAGCTGGTCGCCCGTTCCGGCGAGCCGGTGATCCGCCAGGCCGTCACCACCGCGATGCGCGTCCTGGGCGGCCAGTTCGTGCTCGGCCGCACCATCGGCGAAGCCCTGAAGGCCGCGCGCGGTTATCGCGAGCACGGCTTTCGCATGTCCTTCGACATGCTGGGCGAGGCCGCCTACACCGCGCCCGACGCCGAACGCCATCTGGCGTCCTACAAAAATTGCATCGACGCCATCGCCGGGGCCTACCCTGCGGACAAGACCTCCGTGTTCGAACGCCCGAGTATTTCGGTGAAACTGTCGGCGCTACATCCGCGCTACGAATGGGTCAAGCGCGAGCGCGTGGTGAGCGAGCTGATGCCGGCGCTGACCGGGCTGGCCCGCCGCGCGCGCGCCGCCAACATCGGCTTCACCATCGATTCCGAAGAGGCCGACCGGCTGGAGCTTATGCTCGATATTTTCGAGATGCTGGCGACGGCGGAGGATCTCATGGGCTGGGACGGGCTGGGGCTTGCACTGCAGGCTTATCAGAAACGCGGTGTGCCGGTGGTGGCCTGGCTGATCGATCTGGCGCGGCGCGAGGGACGGCGCATTCCGGTGCGCCTGGTGAAGGGCGCTTACTGGGACAGCGAGATCAAACGCGCCCAGGAGGCGGGTCTCGCCGATTATCCGGTGTTCACCCGCAAAGCGGCGACCGACACGTCTTATATCGCCTGCGCCCGTGCGGTCATGGAGGCGCGCGACGCGATCTATCCGCAATTCGCCACCCACAACGCCCACACCCTTTCGGTGGTGGAAGTCCTCTCGGGCGGCAAGGGCGATTTCGAATTTCAGCGCCTGCACGGCATGGGCGACGCGCTGTACGACCTATATCACGAGAGCAAGAAGTCGGCCGCCGCGCCGACGCGCATCTACGCGCCGGTCGGCACGCACGAGGATCTTCTCGCCTATCTCGTCCGCCGTCTGCTGGAAAATGGCGCGAACACTTCCTTCGTCAACCGCATGGCCGACAACGAGGCCCCGATCGAGGCGCTGATCGCCGATCCGGTCGAGCAATTGGCCGGAGAAACGCCGCGCCGCAATCCACGCATCCCCGTGCCGGGCGAGATGTATTCCCCGAGGCGCAATTCCTCCGGCTTTCTGTGGAGCGATCCTGATGCGAGCGAGCCGGTCCTCGCGGCGATGGGCGAAGCGTTGCGCAAACCGGCCGTCGCCGCGCCGCTGATCGCGGGCGTGGCGCGCGAAGGCAAAGCCAAGCCCGTGTTCGATCCGTCGGATCGGGGTCGGCTGATCGGTCAGGTGACGGATTCGACCCAAGCCGACGCGCTGGAGGCCCTCGGCCATGCTTATCGCGCCTACGAAAGCTGGGACCGCATCGACGGGGAGGCGCGCGCCGCGATCCTCGAACGCGCCGCCGATCTTTACGAGGCCAACCGCGCCAAGCTGATGGCGCTGCTCGTGCGCGAAGGCGGCAAGACGCTGGCCACTGCGCTCAGCGAACTGCGCGAGGCGGCCGATTATCTGCGCTATTACGGGGCGGCGGCGCGCCGGCATTTTTCCGTGCCGCAAAGGCTTCCCGGTCCCACGGGCGAGTCCAACGAACTCAGCCTGCACGGTCGTGGCGTGTTTGCCTGCATCAGCCCGTGGAATTTCCCGCTGGCGATCTTCTCCGGCCAGGTCGCCGGAGCGCTTGCGGCGGGCAACGCCGTGCTCGCCAAGCCCGCCGGACCGACACCGCTGATAGCCGCCGCGGCGGTCGGCTTGCTGCACGAAGCGGGCGTGCCGAAAGAGGCGCTGCATCTGCTGCCGGGCAGCGGATCGAAGCTGGGCGGCGCTCTATTCCCCGACGAACGGCTGGCGGGCGTGGTGCTCACCGGCTCGACCGAAGCGGCTTGCGCGATCAACCGCGCGCTGGCGGCGCGAGGCGGCCCCATCGCAACCCTGATCGCCGAAACCGGCGGGCAGAACGCGATGATCGTGGATTCTACGGCGCTGCCCGAACAGGTGGCGCGCGATGCGGTCGCCTCGGCCTTCGACAGCGCCGGCCAGCGCTGCTCGGCCTTGCGCGTGCTGTTCCTGCAGGAAGACGTCGCCGGCAAGATGCTGGAGATGATCCTGGGCGTAATGGATCAGCTCAAGATCGGCGATCCGATGGATCCGGCGACCGATGTCGGCCCGGTGATCGACGAGGCGGCGCGCGAACCGCTGGAACAGCATGTCGCTCGGATGGCGCGCGAGGCCAAGCTGCTGCGCAAGCTGCCGCTCGGGCCGGAGCATCGGGCGGGCGTCTTCTTCCCGCCGCATATGTTCGAGATCGACGCGATCTCGCAGTTGGAGCGCGAGGTCTTCGGCCCGGTGCTGCATGTGGTGCGCTATTCCGCCGACAAGCTCGATAAGGTCTGCGAGGCGATCAATGCCACGGGCTATGGGCTGACGCTCGGCATCCACAGCCGCATTGCCGAGACCGCCGAGTTCGTGCGTTCGCGGGTGCATGTCGGCAACGTCTATGTCAACCGCAACCAGATCGGCGCGGTGGTCGGCGTGCACCCCTTCGGCGGCGAAGGTCTTTCGGGCACCGGGCCGAAGGCGGGCGGGCCGCATTACCTGTTCCGCTTCGCGCTGGAGCGCACCTATACGGTCAACACCGCGGCGGTCGGCGGCAACGCCGCGCTGCTGAGTTCGAGTTAAAGCGGCGATTCACAGGTCTTCTTTCACTCCGCCAATCTGCCGCTCCGGCAACTATGCGCCGCGTCCTCGACGGATGCATTGACAGGCGACACAACCGACTTTCACTCTCCGCGTAAATGAGACCCGCCGGAATATTCGGCGGCTTCTCGCCAGGCTGGGAGAATTTCCAATGAAATCACGTTTGTTATTTGCCGTTGCGTCCGTTGCCTTGCTCGCTGGCGCGTCCGCGGCGCCGGCTTTCGCCTCCGACAAGACCGACGTGATGGACGAAATCCACAAGGCCATCGCCGATTTCAACAAGGGGGACATGGCCGCGTGGGTTGGCAGTTGCGCGCCGCAGACGAGCATCATCGACGAATTCGCGCCGTACACCTGGCAAGGGGCCAGCGCCTGCTCGGATTGGGCAAAGGCCTTCGAGGCGGGCAACCAGAAGAACGGGGACAGCGATGGCGTGGTGTCAATCGCCAAGGTGAGACATATCGAAGTCACCGGCGACAATGCCTATGTCGTGATCACTGCCAACTTCAAATACAAGGAAAAGGGCAAGCAGAAGTCTGAGAGCGGCGCAAGCTGGACTCTCGGTCTGCAAAAGACCGCCGACGGCTGGCGCATCGCGAGCTGGGCCTGGGCGATGAAGTAAATTCAGCGCGCCGAGATCGCCGCGAAGCAAGTTTGCCCGCGCTCGGTGAGCCGCGCGCAAACTTGGCGCGCCTCGCGCTCCAAGAAGGGGCCGAAGCGGGCGCGATAGAGCAATTGCCCGTCGATGGCCTGGAACGGCACGATGATGCGTTGGGCCTGTCCCAGGATGTCCATGGATTTTTCCGCGTAGTCCGCGAGTTGCGCCCGGGCCTGGGTGAGATCGGCGAAAGCGCCGATTTGGATCGTCCAATCGTGCATGCTCAGCACGGGCAGCGGGGTTCCGTTGTCGCCGATATCGCCTTCGCCGGCTTGCGGGCGCAAGGCCGGCTTCGGAATCGCGGGTTTGGGCGGCTGATAGGAGGCCACGACGACCGGCTTGGGCGGCGGTGCGGCGTCGGGCGTATCGGTCTCGTCGCTGCGCGATTCTGCGCTGTCCTCGTCGTCGGCGTCTGATACGACCGTTCTCGCCGCGGAGAGCGAGGCGTTCTGCGAAACGGCGCTGTAGGTATTCTGCGCCACGGTCTGCCAGGGCAGCTGAGTACGCGCCAGCATGGTTGGATTGCTTTTGGCCCGGCCGAACGCGTCGTCCAGCAGGCGCATCATTTCCGCGTCGCGCCGATGCGCCGTGCGTCCGCCCATGACGACGCCGATGACGTGCGAGCCGTTGCGAACGACGGAAGAGACCAGATTGAAGCCGGAGGCCTGCGTATACCCCGTCTTCATGCCATCGGCGCCGTCATAGCGGCCCAACAGGTTGTCGTGGCCGACATAGCGCGTGTCGCGGAAGGTGAAATCCGTCGTGGCGAAATAGGGGAAGTATTGAGGGAAGTCGTAAGCCAGGTGCCGCGCCAGGATCGCCAGATCGCCGGCCGTGGTGATCTGCATGGGATCGGGCAGACCCGAGGCGTTGTGGAAGAAGGTGTTGCGCATGCCGAGGGCGCGGGCCTTGGCGGTCATCATTTCCGCGAAATGCGCTTCGGTGCCGCCGATAGACTCCGCAACCGCCACGGCGACGTCGTTGGCCGAACGCACGACGATGGCCCTGATGGCGGTGTCGGCGTCGATGGTTTCGCCCGCGCCGACGCGCATGTTGGTCGGCTTTTGCGACGCGGCGTGGGACGAGAACACCAGCTGCGTTTCCAGCGTCATCTGCCGCTTCTTCAGCGCGTCGAACAGCAGGTAGAGGGTCATCATCTTGGTGAGGGAAGCAGGGTGGCGTTCCGCCTCGGCGTTGCGCGCATAAAGGACTTTGCCGGTCTCGCCGTCGACGATCAGCGCGGCGTCCTTGGCCGGGTCGGTCGGGCCGTAACCTATGGCGTGATGGAAGTGTCTGGCCTCGGCCGGAGACGACATCGCAAGCAACAGCGCCGCAATCAGCGCCGGAAGGGCCATAACCCCCGCTTTCGCGGCCCGTTCGAATCGGTCGCGAGACTCGCTAATCATCCACAGCCCCAGACCCTCGGGTTGTTGGCACAACTTGATCACCATGAGACCAAATCGGAAGGGAAGGCGCAAGCCCGGATTCAGGAATTGATATTAGGTTATCGGCATTTAAGACCTGTTAAGAGACCGCCGGAAAGGTTGGATGGTGCAGCGCAGCAAATTAGGCTTGACAATGTCGATGGTGCGCCGCATATAAGCAATGCTGCACTGCAGCAGAGGTAGGCACCGGTCCTGAATGCGGTGCATGACAGCAAGAGGTTACGACGATGGCGAAAACAGCAAAGCCGGCCGGCGACAAGCTCAAGGATGCCGCCGAGAACATCGAAACGGCCATGAAAAGCGGCACCGAGGCCTTCAAGGCGGGCTTCGAGAAGGCTGTGAAGAATTACGATCAGCTTGTCGGTTACGGCAAGGAGACGGTCGAAGCCTATGTGAAGTCGGCCAACGTCGCCGGCAAAGGGGCGGAAACCCTCCACAACGAGATTTACAGCTATTCGAAGCAGTCGATCGAAGAGTCGATTGCGGCTGCGAAGACGCTGCTTGGCGCCAAGTCGGTCCACGAGGCGTTCGAGCTTCAGAGCGATTTCGCCAAGACTGCGTTCAATGCCTATGTGGGCGAGATGACCAAGCTCTCCGAGCTCTTCGTCGGGACGGCGAAGGATGCTTTCGAGCCGCTCCAGGGCCGCGTTCAGGCCTGGGTCGAAGTCGTGCAGACCACGCGCGCGGCCTGACACGTTCGTCGGAAGAATGTAGCAAAAGGGCCTGGGACGCGTTCCCGGGCCCTTTTTCTTTCCCCCGCGGCCTTCCGGAATATCCCGGTATTTGAGGCGGATCGCGCCCTCATAAACTCTGTCGGCGATGGACGGTTGCGGAAACCGAGCGACATCCCATTATAATGCCCTGCAGGCTTGGTGCGGCGATGAGCGGCAAGGACGACAACAAGGACAATAACGGGCAGAACGGCGGCAACGGGCAGGGGCCCGGCGTCGGCGTCGTCACCAAGACGCGCCCGAAAACCAAGAAGCCGAGTCTCTACAAGGTTCTGCTGCTCAACGACGACTACACGCCGATGGAGTTCGTCGTCCACATCCTGGAGCGCATTTTCGGCAAGAACCGCGACGAGGCGGTGCAGATCATGCTGCATGTCCATCGGCACGGTGTGGGCATTTGCGGCGTTTTCACCTTTGAGGTCGCCGAAACGAAAGTGGCGCAGGTGATTGAATTCGCCCGCCGGCACGAGCATCCTTTGCAGTGCACCATGGAAAAGGAATAGCCCGGCGATGCCCTCGCTTTCGCGCAACCTCGAACAAGCCCTGCACAGCGCGATCAAGCTCGCCAGCGACCGCCATCACGAGTATGCGACACTTGAGCACCTCCTCCTGGCCCTGACCGACGATCCCGACGCCACCCAGGTGATGAAGGCCTGCAACGTCGACACCGATGCGCTGCGCCGGACCCTGCACAAATATGTCGACGACGAACTCTTGACCCTGGTGATCGAGGATGGGGAGGACGCCAAGCCCACCACCGGGTTCCAGCGCGTCGTGCAGCGCGCCGTGCTCCATGTGCAGAATTCCGGCCGCGACGAAGTGACCGGCGCCAACGTGCTGGTGGCGCTGTTCACCGAGCGCGAGAGCCACGCCGTCTATTTCCTCCAGGCGCAGAACATGACGCGGCTCGACGCGGTCAGCTACATCAGCCACGGCATCGCCAAGCGCCCCGGCATGACCCAGCAGAAATCCGTGCGCGGCGCCGACGACGACGACGAGCCCGAGAAGGGCGCCAAGCAGGGCAACGGCGCGCTGGAGAACTATTGCGTCAATCTGAACGAGAAGGCCAAGGCCGGCCGCATCGATCCGCTCATCGGCCGCGAGGCGGAGGTCGAGCGCACCATCCAGATTCTCTGCCGCCGCCAGAAGAACAATCCGCTGTTCGTCGGCGATCCGGGCGTCGGCAAGACCGCCATCGCCGAGGGCCTGGCGCGCAAGATCGTCAAGAACGACGTGCCGGAAGTGCTGCAGAACTGCACGATCTACGCCCTCGACATGGGCGCTCTGATCGCCGGCACGCGCTATCGCGGCGATTTCGAGGAGCGGCTCAAGTCCGTCATCAAGGAGATGGAAGGCGTCGTCGGCGCAATCCTGTTCATCGACGAAATCCACACGGTGATCGGCGCGGGCGCCACTTCGGGCGGGGCGATGGACGCCTCCAACCTGCTGAAGCCCGCGCTGCAGTCGGGCACGCTGCGCTGCATCGGCTCGACCACCTACAAGGAATACCGCCAGTATTTCGAGAAGGACCGCGCGCTGGTGCGCCGCTTCCAGAAGATCGACGTGGCGGAGCCCACCGTGCCCGACACGATCAAGATCCTGAAAGGGCTCAAGCCCTATTTCGAGGAATACCACAAGGTCCGCTATACGGCGGAGGCCATCAAGGCGGCGGTCGAGCTGGCGGCGAAATACATCAACGACCGCAAGCTGCCCGACAAGGCGATCGATGTGATCGACGAAGTGGGCGCCTCGCAGATGCTGCTGCCGGAATCGCGCCGCAAGAAGGTGATCGGCGTCAGGGAAGTGGAGGAAGTTGTGGCCAAGATGGCGCGCATTCCTCCCAAATCCGTCTCCAAGACCGATGCGGAGGCGCTGCGCTCGCTGGCCGGCGATCTGAAGCGCGTGGTGTTCGGCCAGGAGGTCGCCATCGACGCGTTGGCCTCGGCGATCAAGCTGGCGCGCGCCGGGCTGCGCCAGGCCGAAAAACCCATCGGCTGCTATCTGTTCAGCGGCCCCACCGGCGTCGGCAAGACCGAAGTCGCCAAACAGCTCGCCGCGATCATGGGCGTGGAGCTGCTGCGCTTCGACATGAGCGAATATATGGAGCGCCACACCGTCAGCCGCCTGATCGGCGCGCCGCCGGGCTATGTCGGCTTCGACCAGGGCGGGCTGCTCACCGACGGCGTGGACCAGCATCCCCATTGCGTGCTGCTGCTCGACGAGATCGAAAAAGCGCACATGGACCTGTTCAACATCCTGTTGCAGGTGATGGATCACGGCAAGCTGACCGACCACAACG
>Ga0182027_10002248_pt1 | contig 31522 bp, 27 predicted proteins | sample 712E1DmetaG_FD_121300 | JGI IMG/M metagenome (GOLD analysis project Ga0182027, IMG submission 121300) | Permafrost microbial communities from Stordalen Mire, Sweden - 712E1D metaG (Illumina Assembly) | ecosystem: Environmental > Terrestrial > Soil > Wetlands > Permafrost | place: Sweden...
AGCAGATGTCTCCAAGGCCGATTCGCTCATTAAGCGCAGAAAATGAGCTTGCTTTGCTCGAAATATTATTTGTCAACACTCTACTATAAGTTGTTTCTAACTTTGCTCACGGATCCAGGTATATATCAATGAAGCCCGGCAGTCAATGGGGTTGTGGTCCAAAAAGCCCTTGTTAACAGCGGGGAAAAAACCCCTTGAATTCATTTTGACTGAACCATACAATAATAAGACGTTAATAAGATGTTTTGGGGTTAGCGGGTTTATTTGTCAAACCAAGGCGTTTATCCCGAAAGCGTCCATTTTCAAGAGGTAAAACCCTTATGAACATGCAAGACAAGGAAATGCTCAACGATCTTGTGGTTGAATCGCGTGATCATTTATCCGAAATTGAACCCGATTTGCTTGCCCTTGAACAAAAAGGCGACGCCATTGACTCGGAACTCATTAACCGCATTTTCCGGGCAGTGCATAGCATCAAGGGCGGATTCGGCTTTTTCGGCATTGAACACATTACAAAGCTTTCGCATGCCATGGAAAACGTTATGTCAAGGGTCCGCGATAAGGCCCTTTCGATAACCCCCGAAGTTACCGAGGCCCTGCTCAAGGGAGTCGACAAACTTCGCATCCTGCTTGACGATGTTTCACATGCCGCTGAAACGCCCGTCGAAGACGAAGTCAAAAGCCTCACTCCCTTTTTAGATAAGCAAGTTATGTCCCTGCCTCATACCGCAAAATCCGCCACGGCAAAGGAGCTTGCCCTTGACCCCGAAGCAATTATCCGCAACAAGCACCCTAAAGTCACCGACGAGCACATTGCCGAAGCGGTGAGAAACGGAAAAATGCTGTATCAAATCGCGGTCAATTCCAAAGATTTGAAGGCAAAAAATATCAAGCACGCAGCGCTGTTTGAATCGTGGGAAAAGCTCGGCGAGGTGCTCGACGTCGTTGTTGAAAAAGGTGAAAAGGAAACCACGCATTTCGTTATTTTCGCGACGGTGTTGGAACCCGATTTAGTAAGCGCGGGAACGGGAATTTCAGACGAACAAATTTACGCGCTTGATGTTTTGGCAATTAAAGCGCGCCTGAGCAAAGGAGCGCCCAAAAAGCCGGCATCCGTCCCGGAAAATGCTCAAATACCGGGCGCCCAACCCTTGGCAAGCGCAAACCCCTCGCCCGTTGTAACAACGGAAAAAAACCAAAAAACCGAGCTAAAAATCGAAGACGCGTTACGGGTAAAAGTCGGTCTCCTTAATAATTTGATGAACCTGGCGGGCGAGCTGGTGCTTTCACGCAATCAGCTTATGCAAAGCGTTGACAGAAAATTGTCCGAAGCCGTTGAATCGGACACGCATCTTAAGAACATTGAACAGAACATAAAACAGTCCTTTAAAAACGTTTTGGAAAGCGCGGGGAACAATACCGGCGCCAGGACCCACACGCAGGACCAGGAACAAGCACGGTTACTCGATGTTTTTTCGCAGGGCCTTTCAATGCGTCTCATCGACGTTCCCGGACTCAATAATATTATCCAAAATATCGACATGGTGACGAGTCTCCTGCAAGAAAGCATCATGCAGACCAGGCTCCAGCCCATTTCCGTGGTGTTCGCGAAATTCCCCCGGCTGGTGCGCGACCTTGCCAAAAAGCTCGATAAGGAAATAAACCTGACGCTCGTGGGCCAGGACGTTGAACTCGATAAATCAATCATTGAACAGCTCTCCGACCCGCTTACCCACCTCATTCGCAATAGCGTCGACCACGGCATAGAGTTGCCCCAGGCGCGCGCCGCCGAGGGAAAGCCGGCCCAGGGTGAAGTGGTGCTTCGGGCATTTCACGAAGGCGGCAAGGTGCATATCCAAATCGAAGACGACGGAGCGGGAATCAATCGCGTCCGCGTCAAAGAAAAAGCGCTTCAACTCTGTATTTTGACCCAAGAAGCGCTGGACGCGATGACCGACCGGGAAATCGACGGCATCATCATGCTTCCGGGGTTTTCTACCGCAACGGTGGTAAGCGACGTATCGGGCAGGGGCGTTGGCATGGATGTGGTAAAAACCAATATCGAACGCCTTGGCGGGACCGTGGACATCGAGTCTTCACGCGGCAAAGGGACCACCATCACCATGAAATTGCCGCTCACCTTGGCCATTATTTCGTCGCTCATCGTTTCCACCGGCGGCAGACGCTTTGCCATTCCGCAAGTGGGCATTGAGGAGCTCGTGCGCGTGCGCGCTAAAGACGTTACCCAAAAAATCGACCAGCTTAAAAATTGCGAAGTCATGCGACTGCGCGGTAAGCTTCTTCCCCTGGTGCGCCTTTCCGACTCGCTGGGCATGCAACCAACGTTCATCAACCCTAAAACCGGGCAGCGCGAAATCGACACGCGCCGGAGATGGTCGGACCGGCGCGGAAAGCCGAAAACCGAGGAGACAAGAATTGACGCGCAGACGGGACGAGGCATGGACGGGGAGACAAGAATTGATAAGGATACGGGGAAAGAGCGAAGAGTGCGCGGCCCGGACCGGCGCACGAGCCTCGCGGGCGCCCTTAAAATCATCGTGCTCAAATACGGCGAGCATAATTTCGGGCTTGTCGTGGAAGAGGTCTACGACAGCGAGGAAATCGTTGTCAAGCCGCTATCGGGTTATCTGAAAGCGTGCCAGTGCTACGCAGGGTCCACCATCATGGGAGACGGCTCCGTGTCCATGATCCTCGACACCAACGGTATTGCCCTGCGCGCCGGGCTGAAGTTCAGCGACCTCGAAAAGGACATCGAGGCCGAAAAAGACCGTTTTCTTAAAGAAAGCACGAAAGCCTTTCGCGAGCTTCTGCTTTTTTCAACCGGCGAAAACGGCAATTTCGGCGTGGACATTTCCATGGTATCAAGGGTCGAAAAAGTGGACGCCGTCAGGATAAACACTATCGGCGGCAAAGATTTTTTGAAATATGACGATCGTTCCATGCGCCTTATACGGCTCAGCGATTACCTGCCCGTCAGCCCAAGCGCCCCGACCGGCGACCATACCTTCGTTATCGTGCCCAAAGGCGTCAAGCATGTTATGGGCATCGTGGCCGACCGGGTAAAAGACGTGGTGAAAACGAGCGCGACCCTTGACACGACCAACATCCGCGGCAATGGCGTTCAGGGATCGGCAATCATCGATTCGCGGCTTACTATCGTAATAGATGTCAATGAAATATTCAGGAGTGCGGAACCGGAATTGTGCGGTTAAATAGCGGATGACCTCTCCCCGGCCTGTCGGCCCGCCCCTCTCCCCCGGAGAGAGGGGCAAAAAAAGCATTCTCTCCCCCCTCTCTCTTCGGGAGAGGGGGCGCGGGGGAGAGGTCAAACAAGTTTTCAAGGAGCTTACAATGGCCTTAAAGCAATTCGCGTCGTTTTACCTCGGTGACAACCTTTTCGGCATCGACGTGCGGCTCATCCGCGAAATCAACCGCAATATCGACATTACCGTGGTCGACAGCGCGCCGGAATTCGTGCGCGGTCTTTTAAACCTTCGCGGCCAAATCGTCACGGTCATCGACGCGGGAAAACGCATGGGGACCAGGGAGCAGGAAGAAAAAATCGAAAACTGCCGGTGCATCGTATTAAAGACCTCGGAGGAACTCGAGGCGAAACGCTGCGAAGACCCGTCCATCGAAGACACTTCCCGCGACCTGGTCGCCTTGTACGTCGACGGTATCGGCGACATGGTGACTTTTGAAGAAAAGGATATTGAAGTCCCACCGGCCAATATCGGCGAAATCGAGGGGAAGTTCATCAGCGGCATGGCAAAGCTGGAAAAAGAGCTCATGATAATCTTAAAAGCAAACGAATTGTTGCAAATCGAAGAAGAGCGCGTCTCCAAGTAAAAAGCATCGCAACCGACCGACGGGCATCCCCGCGACCACGAAAGGCACGGTATGAAAATCGGGAACGTTAAAATTTCAACGAGACTTTTCACCGCATTTTCCGTCTTGTTTTGCATGACGGTCGTCCAGGCGATCGTGGGCTTTATTTTCTTGTCGCAATCCAACGACCAATTACAGAGGATCGCGAGGGTAAACGTTTCGAAAATAAAATTTTCGTACGATATAAAAGTCAATGTGAACAATATTTTTCTTGCAATAGGCGGCATGACCGCGGCAAAAGGCCAAGACCAGATCGACAAGACCATGGCGACGATCAGGGCGGCGCGGGCCGATTACACGGGCGCGATCGACGGACTTGAGCGCCTTGAAATAAATGACGAGGGCAAAAATTTAATCAAATCGTTTAAAAAGGCGCTTCTTGACGCGAAAACGGTTGACGATACAATAATAGCGCTCGTCGCGGCGGGAAAAAGCGGCGAAGCCGCGTCGCTTTATTTAAATGAAATCCTGGGAAAATACGCCAAATCCCTTAACGAGGCCGGGACCCAACTTGTCAACTACAACCAAAAAAGGATTGATTTCAGGTTCGCCGGCGCGCTGGCCACCTCTCAAACGTCCAAACTAATCTTCGTAGCAGTCAGTTTATTATCCGCATTCTTAAGTTTTTTCCTGGGGCAGATCATTACCCGCAGTATCACCAGGCCCCTTTCGCTCGGAGTAAAATTCGCCGATACAATGGCCCAGGGCGATTTTACGCACAACCTGCCCATAAACCAAAAAGACGAAATCGGCCGATTGGCAGCGTCACTGAGCGCCATGGCCGATAATGTCAGAAATAAAATCAAGGCGGTCAACGGAAATTCTTCAACGCTTTGCTCCGCGTCCGACGAGCTGTCGTCGATTTCCACCCAACTTGCGTCCAATGCCGAGAAGATGACCAGTCAATCAAATACCGTGGCCTCGGCGACGGAACAGGCCACCGCGAACGTCAACAACATTTCCGCGGCGGCCGAGGAAATGTCCGCGGAAGTAAATGCCGTGGCCATCGCGATAGAAGAGATGAGTTCGTCGCTGAACGAAGTTTCGAAGAATTGCCAAAAGGAATCGCAAATCGCGGGGACCGCGAACAACCAGGCCAAATCCACGCGCGACCTCATGGAACGCCTCGGCATGTCGTCGAAGGAAATAGGCAAGGTCATCGAGGTCATTAACGACATCGCGGACCAAACCAATTTGCTGGCGCTTAACGCCACGATCGAGGCAGCGTCGGCCGGCGAGGCCGGAAAAGGCTTTGCGGTGGTAGCCAACGAAGTCAAGGAGCTTGCCAAGCAAACGGCCCAGGCCACCGACCAGATAAGCCGCCAGATCGAAGCGATGCAAAGCAGCACCATAAGCGCGGTAGCGGCAATAGAGGAAATCACCACGATCATTGAAGAGATCAATTCCATTTCCAATACCATCGTGGCCGCGGTGGAGGAACAAAGCGCAACGGTCAATGAAATCGCCAAGAGCGTTGGCGGCGCTTCACAAGCAGCAACGGAGATTGCCCGCAGCGTGGGTGAGTCGGCCAAAGGCCTCATGGAAGTCTCCTCGAACATCCACGGGGTCAACAATGCCGCCGGCGAAACAACGACGGGCATGGCCCGGATCAAGCAAAGCGTCCAGGATATGGCGGCATTGGCTTCGGGACTACGTAAAATCGTGAAACAATTTAAAGTATAAAACAAACAATTTTAAGGAGGCCCGATATGCTTGACAACATCAAAATAGGCGTGAAATTGACGGTGGGGTTTTTAATGGTCGCTTTTATCGCTGCGGTCATCGGAACAATCGGCGTCGCGTTCATGCAGAAAATCAAGACAACTGGGAACAAAATTTACACAAGCTCGGTAATTCCCTTGACCGACATGATAACCGTGTACGCAAATTTTGAGAAAATACGTATAGCAATGCGTAATGCGTTGCTTTCTAAAGACGCCAGCGGCGCCGGAAAAGCCTTGGAAAAAATGGATGAACTTGCGCAAATGAATAGTGAACTGGTCGAAAAATACGGAACAACGCTTAATGATAAGGACGATCAGAAACTGTATGAAAACCTTATGGGATCTAGAAAAGAGTATCATAAATACCTTGAAGAGTTTAAAAATGAAATCAACCAAAACAGGGCCGGCGAGGCCCTTGCAATGTTGTCAAGCCCCGATTACAACAACGCCGTTAAAGCGGAAGAAGGCGCGATTGAAAATATCGTCAAGAACAATATTGACGATGCAAAAAATTATAGCCAAGCAAACGACGCGACGGCCCGGACAACGACGATCATTCTCGTCATCATAATCGCTATCGGCGTTTTCCTGGCGCTTGGAGCGGGTCTGGTTTTGGCGCGGACCATTTCCCAATCGATTTCAAAGGCCGTTGATATGGTGCTTGAATTGGGAAAAGGAAACCTTGTGGCGCGTTTAAATTTAAAGCGGGCCGACGAAATCGGGACATTGACCAGGACGCTGGATACGTTTGCCGTCAAACAATCCGAGGTGATCAAGGAAATCCAGCAATCGTCAACCACGCTATCCTCCGCCGCCGAAGAACTATCGGCGGTATCGACGCAGCTTGCGGCAAATTCCGAGGAAATGACGAACCAGTCCAATACCGTGGCATCGGCTACGGAACAGGCGACCGCGAACGTCAATAACATTTCGGCCGCCGCCGAGGAAATGTCGACCGGCGTTTCCACGGTCGCCACGGCAATCGAGGAAATGAGCTCCTCGCTTAACGAAGTGGCAAAAAACTGCCAAAAAGAATCGCAAATCGCGGCAAATGCCAATAACCAGGCAAAATCCACGCGCGACCTCATGGAGCGCCTCGGCGTATCGTCGAAGGAAATCGGTAAGGTCATCGAGGTCATTAACGACATCGCGGACCAAACGAATTTACTCGCGCTCAACGCCACAATCGAAGCCGCAAGCGCCGGAGAAGCGGGCAAAGGCTTTGCCGTAGTGGCCAATGAAGTCAAGGAACTGGCCAAACAAACCGCCCAGGCAACCGACCAGATCGGCCGCCAAATCGAGGAAATGCAAAACAATACCGGAAACGCGGTAGCGGCCATTGAAGACATTACGAAAATCATCGAGGAAATCAACAGCATTTCCAATACCATCGTGGCCGCGGTGGAAGAGCAAAGCGCAACGGTCAACGAAATCGCCAAGAGCGTGGGCGGGGCCAGCCAGGCTGCAACCGAAATAGCTAAAAACGTGGGCGAATCGGCCAAAGGCCTGATTGAAGTGTCGTCAAATATACAAGGAGTCAACAAGGCCGCAACCGACACCGCCGGAGGCGTTGGCCAAATCAAGCAAAGCGCGCAGGAATTGGCGGGGCTGGCATCGGGGTTGCAGAAAATCGTGGCGCAGTTTAAGGTGTAGAAGGAGTGCAAATTATGAGTTGGCTTAGTTCACTTAAAATGAAATCCAAGATTCTAATTCTGACCGGATCAGCTTTGGGCGGCCTTATCGGTTATATCATCGTCAGCTATTTTGTCCAGCAAACCGTTTCCATAAACGGGCCCCTGTACAATGAAATTGTCAACAATAAAGATTTGGTGGCGGATATTTTACCGCCTCCCGAATATATTCTTGAAGCTTATTTGGTCGTTAAACAAATAAAAGAAGCGGAAAATGAATCGCGTCGGAAGGATTTTATCGATCGGCTATCGTCTCTTGAAAGCGATTTTAAGACACGACATGAATTCTGGAAAGAACGCATTACCCAAGGGCCCCTAAAGGATCTCTTTCTGGACAACGCATATAAGCCCGCTTTGGATTTCTTTAATCTCGCCGACGCCGGATTTGTTCCCGCCGTCAAACAGGGGGATAAAAAACGAGTTGATGAGGCAGGACGTCGGCTTGATACTTTGTATGAACAACATCGCGCGGCTATCGATAAAGTCGTTTTTGAGGCGAACAAGCAAAGTGAATCGATTGAAAAAAAATCGGCGGCGATCATCAAGACGACAACCGTCGGCTTGTTCCTATTTGCCCTCTTTTTGATCATTGCCGTTATTTATTTAAGCTATAACATCGGTTCCGTAATTCTCAAACCCGTTAAGGCCGCCGTAAAGCTGCTGAAAGAAATGACCCAAGGACAATGGGACTTAAGCAAACGGCTTGAGGTCTGGTCCGGCGATGAAATAGGCGAAATGACGATCGGATTAAATGCCTTCATTAGCAAGCTCCAAGAAATCATTCAGACCGTTTCGGGGAACACCGCGACACTTTCTTCGGCCACGGAAGAGTTGTCCGCGGTATCGACGCAGCTTGCGGCAAATTCCGAGGAAATGACGAGCCAGTCCAATACCGTGGCATCGGCCACGGAACAAGCGACCGCGAACGTCAATAACATTTCGGCCGCCGCCGAGGAAATGTCGACCGGCGTTTCCACGGTCGCCACGGCAATCGAGCAAATGAGCTCGTCGCTTAACGAAGTGTCAAAGAATTGCCAAAAAGAATCGCAAATCGCGGCAAATGCCAATAACCAGGCAAAATCCACACGCGACCTCATGGAGCGCCTCGGCGTATCGTCGAAGGAAATCGGCAAGGTCATCGAAGTCATTAACGACATCGCCGACCAAACCAATTTACTTGCCCTTAATGCCACCATTGAAGCCGCCTCGGCCGGAGAAGCGGGCAAAGGATTTGCCGTTGTTGCCAATGAAGTGAAAGAATTGGCAAAGCAGACTGCTCAGGCAACCGACCAGATCGGCCGCCAGATCGAAGAAATGCAAAACAATACCGGAAACGCGGTAGCGGCCATTGAAGACATTACGAAAATCATCGAGGAAATCAACAGCATTTCCAATACCATCGTGGCCGCGGTGGAGGAGCAAAGCGCAACGGTCAATGAAATCGCCAAGAGCGTGGGCGGGGCCAGTCAGGCGGCAACCGAAATAGCCAAAAACGTGGGCGAGTCGGCCAAGGGCCTGATTGAAGTGTCATCAAATATACAAGGAGTCAACAAGGCCGCAACCGACACGGCCGGAGGCGTGGGCCAAATAAAGCAAAGCGCGCAGGATTTGGCGGGGCTGGCGTCGGGGTTGCAGAAAATCGTGGGACAGTTTAAAGTTTAGTTGAGGCGTTTAGACCTCTCCCGGCATTGCGGCCACCCTCTCCACGAAGAGAGGGAAAAAACGGGCAGAGGGTCAAAAATTCAACTTTCTAACCAGGAGGCACTATGCCGCTTATGGAATGGGACTTATCGTATAGCGTTGGAGTGGCGGTTTTCGACGATCAGCACAAAAAATTGTTCGACATTATCAATTCCCTCAACGACGCCATGAAGGCGGGAAAAAGCAAGGACGCGCTGGGCGGAATTTTAAAAAGCCTTATCGATTATACGGCAACGCACTTCGTTGCGGAGGAAAAAATGATGCTTCAGCACGATTACTTGCAAACGCAAATGCATAAAATGGAGCACGACAAGCTCGTTAAGCAGGTCCTGAAATTGCAAGAAGAATTCAAGGCGGGAAAAGCGATGCTGTCGATGGAGGTCATGAACTTTTTAAAAGACTGGCTCAATACCCATATAGCCGGTTCCGATAAAAAATACGGCGCCTATTTTAATGCAAAGGGCATTAAATAACACCGGTGTCCGATAAAAAAAACTTATAGCGCACCGATGAGAAACGGCGTATTTCCATGAATCAATTGACAGACAGTGAATTCAAACGACTGCGCGATTTTATTGAAAAAAGCTGCGGCATCGCCCTGGGCGACGAAAAAGCGTATTTAGTGGAAAACCGCCTCGTGGGGCTTTTGGCCGACGCGGGATGCTCATCCTACGCCGAGCTTTACTCAAAGGCCGTGGGCAATCCGCAAAGCGGGCTGCGCGACAAAATCGTCGATGCGATGACGACCAACGAGACCAGTTGGTTTCGGGACCTGTACCCGTTTCAAATCCTTGAAACCGTTATTTTCAAGCGGCTTTCCCAGGAACTTGCCGCCGGAAAGCGGAGCAAGATCCGGATTTGGTGCGCGGCAAGTTCCACGGGCCAGGAGCCCTATTCCATCGCCATTACCCTCCATGAATTCTCGCGCAAAAATTCCACCACCGCGCTGCAATGTACGGAAATCATCGCCACCGACATTTCCCCATCAGTCCTTTTTTTGGCCATCGCGGGCCGCTACGACCAAATCAGTATGTCGCGCGGCATGCCGCAAGACATCCGCGACCGGTACTTTACCAATAGCGGCAAGCTTTGGATATTAAGCGACAAGATCCGCAAGATGGCCACCTTTAAAAAACTGAACCTCCAGGATAATTTTTCGTCGCTCGGCAAGTTCGACGTCATTTTTTGTAGAAACGTGATGATCTATTTTTCCGACCTTTTTAAGCGCGATTTGTTTAGCCGCTTTGCCGCGCTGTTAAACCCCGATGGCATTTTGTTCCTAGGCGCATCGGAATCCGTCAGTAATTACACTACATGTTTTACCATGATAAGTGAAAACAAACATATTTATTACCAACTTGGAAGGGGGGACCGGCCATGAAGGTCCTTTCCGCCGACGATTCGGTAATGATCAGGCGTGTCATAAAAAACGCCGTCGACGTTCTCGGTTTCGATTTTCTCGAGGCCAAGGACGGACAGGAAGCCTTGGAAGTCCTGGAAAGGGAATTTGCGGACGTCGGACTGGTCTTGCTCGACTGGAACATGCCAAGACTAACAGGGATCGAGGTCTTGCGAAAAATCAAGGCCGACGACCGGTTTAAGGCGATCCCGGTCATGATGGTGACCACGGAAGTGGAACGCGCAAAAGTGGTGGAGGCTATTGCCTCGGGGGCCAAGAATTATGTCATGAAACCGTTTTCCCACGAAGACCTCATGGCAAAAATCATGCAAAGCATAGGCATGGGAGTATAATATGCCCTTACTACGAGACTCTATCATCGAAAAGCTGGAAGGTTTCAGCGACCTTCCTTCGATAAACGAAACGGCAAGACGCGTGCAGGAGCAACTGTACAAAAGCGATGACATGTCCTCGGGGGCGGCTGAACTAGGTAAAATCATTGAAAAAGACATAGGGCTTACCGCTAAAATATTAAAAATAGCCAATTCGGTTTATTATGGGGGAAAATACGGTCCCATCGGCAATGTAGGGCAGGCCGTCACAAGGTTGGGAGTCGAGGAAGTCAGTAAGATTTGCACCCTGGTCGGCAGCATCCAGATCTTTCCCGATTCGTCGGGCGCCATTGACCTTAAAGAATTTTGGAAGCACAGCCTGGGTGTTGCGATTGTCATGCGCCATATTGCGGACCACTCCGAAAAAAGACTCGATTGTTCGTATAATGCCTATAGCGCCGGACTCTTTCACGATATCGGCATACTGGTCCTCAACAGATATTTTCCCGATGTTTTTAAACTGGCGCTTGAAACCGGAAAACTTGAGGGGCTCGCGCTCCATGAATCGGAAAAAAAGGTCCTGGGAATCGACCATGGCGAAATCGGCGCGCTTATCTGCAGAAAGTGGCGGCTCCCCGAGGAAATAGCGATTGCCGTAGCTTGGCACCATACACCCGACGCCTCCCCTGAAGAGGGTCGCGAGCTGACGCAACTGGTCCACTTGGCCAATTTTACCTGTTCGGTGCTGGGCATGGGCGAGCCGGGCGACATGACCGTCCAAATGGGCAGTCTCGGAGCTTGGCACGATCTTGGTCTTGATAATTGCAATCTCAATTCAATTGCCGAAGATGTGGAGGACGGCATCGCCAAAAGCGGTGTTTTCGTGTCCCTGTCGTTGTAACGGCGTATAGGGTGAGTGGACGAGCGCCGACGGACATAAGCCCTTTTTGCATAACGGAAAATTCAAACAAAGGAGGACCGCACGTATGTCCATTCCCCTGATCGAAGCCGTTCGCGCTGCTTTTTTCGACGCGGCAGTCCGTACATTCGGAAAAATGACCATGACCCCCATCGACGCCTTGGATAAAGCCCAGGCCGGACCCCAGGAATTCGAAATTTCCGCGGTCATCGGCTTTTCAGGCGACATTACGGGAAATTGCGCGCTTCGTCTGTCGGAACAGACCGCCCGTGAGGCCCTAAGCAGGCTTGCCGGAGAACCGGTGCATGAAGCCGTTGACGTGGCCGACGGGGTCGGCGAACTAGTCAATATGATAGCGGGAAACGCCAAGGCCGCGCTCGTGGACTATACGTTAACGCTTTCGTTCCCCCAAATTATCCGGGGAAAAGGCCACGAATTGAGCTTTAACCGAAAAAACGGATTGGTCGATCTGCTTTTTTCGTCGGATATCGGCGCCATCGCCGTGCTTGCGGCGTTTACGGAGAAGGGTTAGGTTCTGTTTATGGCTCTCAAAACCTTGATCGTCGACGACACCGTAACGTACCGAAAAATCCTCTCAGAAATTCTATCGGAAATTCCGGACCTTGAGATGGCCGGGACCGCGCCTTCGGGAAGCCTTGCGCTTAAAAAACTTGCCCAGGAAAAAATCGATTTCGTTCTTCTCGACGTCCACATGCCCGATATGGACGGCGTTGAAACATTAAAGCGGATTAAAAAGGACTTCCCATCCGTAAGCGTAGTCATGGTAAGCGGCGTAACAACCCGTAGCGCCGACACGACGATTGAAGCGCTTCAGCTCGGCGCGGTGGATTTCATCCGCAAACCCGACGGCGCCGACGCTTCGGCAAACCTCGCCCAGCTTAAAAACGACATCGTATCGGTTTTACGGCTGGTAAAACTGCGTCAATTGACCTCGCCCTTTTCCGGCAACAAACCGGCCGCGGCGCAAAGCAGTCCGGTTGTTTCGGTTGAAAAGCCCGTAAGCGCCGCGATACTTCCCCGCTATTTCGGGGTATGCGCCATCGGCGTATCGACCGGCGGACCGGAGGCCCTGTCCAAGCTCGTTCCGGCGCTTGTCGGCCCCTTCAGCGCGCCCATCGTGTGCGTGCAACACATGCCGCCCATGTTTACAGAGTCCCTTGCCGAAAGCCTTACTAAAAAATCGAAAATCTTGGTTGTGGAGGCCACGGAAGCCGAGGAGCTCGTTCCCGGCAAAATGTATATCGCCCCCGGAGGACATCACTTGGTTGTCCGGCAAAAAGACGGCAAAGCCGTGGCCGGCATCAATGACGGACCGCCTGAAAACAGTTGCAGGCCGTCGGTGGACGTTTTATTCCGTTCGGTGGGCGCGGTATATGGCGACAAAGGCGTTTTGGCAGTTGTCCTCACGGGCATGGGAAACGACGGTTGCAGCGGGGTCCGCGCGCTTAAGCGCCGGGGCTGCTATTGCATCACCCAGTCCGAACAAACGTGCGTCGTCTACGGCATGCCCCGGGCAGTTGACGAAGCGGGACTTTCCGACAAATCGTTGCCGCTGGAGGCCATTGCCCCGGAAATCGAAGGGCTGCTGAAATTCGGCAGAAAATAACACGCCCACGGGGAGCTTTCGTCCCCTAAATCCCCCGAAGAGGAACTATGGATATTCGTATATCTTCGATATTTTTGCGCAGCTCCGCAAGCGCGCGCTTGCAGGCGGGGCCGTCATGCGCCTTGACCGACGCATCGAGCGAGACGGCGGTTTTGTAACAGGTATCAAGCCGCAGGTTGCCCGAAACGCCCTTGAGCGAATGCGCGGCGCGCGTGGCGGCTTCGAAGTCGTTATTTAAGGCCGACTTTTCAATGTCGGCGGCAAACCCGTCGGCCTGGACGATAAATTCTTTCAACATTTCGTCAAGAACATCCTCGGAAATCCCAAAGTCCCCCAATGCCCGTGTTTTGTCAATCATTTAAAGCCCCATTCCCCCCATCAACTTTCGCGTTTTCCGTTATGAGGCCGCTTATAAGATGGAAAAAGTCCTGGGGATGAAACGGCTTTCTGCATAGTCCGGCCACTTCCAAGCGCTCTATTGAGGAGAGCTCAAAATCATCGGCCGTAAAAACGACCACCGGAATATGGGCCAGGTCCTTGTCGGCTTTAAGCCGCGAAAGAACTTCAAAACCGTCAAGCCCCGGCATTTTAAGGTCAAAAAAAATAAGGTCCGGTCGCTCGGAAGCCGCCAGGAGCAATCCTTGCGCGCCGTTTTCCGCGACAACGGAATTAACGTCGATCTTTTTAAGCAGGAGGGCCGTGGATTTGCGGATAAGGGATTCATCATCAATAATAAGCACTTTATTCGGAAGCATTCATCGTCCCTTTCAAGGATTGGCAGATAAAATTATACCAATATAGTAAATGCCGTATCAAGCAAAACTATTGCGCCGTTGCCTAGGCAAGCGGGAAAGGGAAGAGGCCATTTCTGCCGCTTATGGAGAAGTTTCTTCCCCTTTCCGCAATGCTTAAACAACAGCAACCTATTGAAATATAATTCGATATGTGTTGGCACTGCTTTTGCTTTACTCTTCGCAAAAGGACATTCTTCCATGATTTCCAATACCGTTCAAGACCAAGGCGCCGCTTCCGGCACGCAAAACACTTTGCAAATGCTTCATGATGCCAAGGCGCAAAAGGTCGCGCGGGAATTTGAATCGATTTTCACGACCATGATGCTTAAAAGCATGCGCGGGGCCAACGAGGGATTAAATTCAGACAACGATTTCATGCCTACAAGCCTCGGTGAAAAAATCTATACGCAAATGCTCGATGAGCATTATGGGGATTTAGCGTCGAAGAACGGGACGCTGGGCATAGCCGCCATGATTCTCAAGCAGCTACAGAAGACCGATACCGACGATACGCAGTCGCTCTCCATGCTCAAGGGCCTTGCCGCTACCCGGCCCTGGATGCTTGATAATAAATTCATCCCTTCTTCGAGCGCCATGGCCTCGACGGCCCCGGCCCCGGACGTGTCGCGATGGGCGCCCATTATTGCCACGGCAAGCAAACAGTATGGCCTCGACCCGAACCTGCTCAGCGCGGTCATTGCGCAAGAATCGGGAGGCGACCCGGCCGCGGTTTCTCAAAAAGGCGCCAAAGGGCTTATGCAGCTCATGGACTCGACATCAAGTTCCATGGGGGTAACACAGCCGTTTTCGCCACAAAGCAATATCATGGGCGGCGCCAAATACTTGCGACAACTTCTTGACCAATTCAATGGCGACGAATCCTTGGCCCTGGCATCGTATAACGCCGGGCCCGCGGCGGTTGAGCGGTATAACGGCATTCCGCCCTTTAGCGAAACGCAGCGCTACGTAAAAGACGTCCAAAGCCTCAAACAGACGTATTGCGGCGCGCAATCGGCCCAAACCTTAACCACGGGAAATACGCTCCATGGACACGCTCATTAACGGCTTGGAAACGGTTTTGGAAAGCGAACTCACGCTCCATAAACAGCTCCTTGAAGCGGCAATTGCGATGAATACGGCCATTAAAGCCGAGGACTTGCCCATGGTCAAGGAAATGGGCAGAAAACACGACGATCTGACGTGGAAAATAGAGGAACTTGAGGAAAAGCGCGTGGAAATAAATGACGCGCTGGCCGATTTTTTGGGCGTCCCGGCCAGGTCGAACCTCTCGCGCATTATTAAAAAGCTGCCTGAAAACCGCGCTGCAAAACTTGCCGCGATCAGGGCCGAATTGAAAAGCGTTTTGGGGACTTTAAAAATGACGACCTTTTCCAATCAGATCCTCCTGGGCGAATCCTTGCGCACCATCGCGAAAGTCTTCGAATTCATCGACATCGCCAAGGCAAAACTTTGCGCGTACAAGCATCATGGGAAAAGAGGACCGGCGCTTGTCACCAGGACCATGATCAATACCGTAGCCTAGGAAGTCCGCCATGAGTTTATTTTCGGTGCTTAACGTTGCAACCTCGGGGCTTTCGGCCTCGCAACTGGGCATGGACGTGTCCGGCCAGAACATCGCCAACGCCGACGTCGACGGGTATTCGCGCAAGCGGCTCAATAGCTCGGCCGATTACCGGACCGACGGGACCTACGGCCAAATGGGCATCGGTGTCGACGTCATCAACATCCAGCGCATGCGCGACGGGTTCATCGACGACCAGATCCGCCAGCAAGGCCAGCAGGTGGGATATTATACGCAAGTCAACCAAACCTACCAAAACCTTCAGGGCGTTTTCACTGAACCCTCCAATACGGGCCTGCAACAGTACATGGACCAGTTTTTCGACAGTTGGCAAAATTTGGCCAATAACCCCTCCGACACGGCGGCGCGCACCATGGTAAAAACCGACGGTGAGGTCCTATGCACGACGTTTAATAACCTGGCCACGCAACTATCCAACGCTCGATCGGGCATGAACGACCAAATTTCGCAGGATGCCGATAAAGTCAACCAGCTCACCAAGGACATTTTCAACCTGAATTCCGAAATAGCGAGCGCCCAGCTTTCCGGGCAAAACGCCAACGATAGCCTTGATAAGCGCGACCAAGACATGACGCAGCTGGCGGGGCTCATCGATTTTACCTCCCAGGAAAACAGCCAGGGAGAGGTCACCATCAGCACCGGCGGGAGCATCATCGTGTCTCCCGCCTATCAACAGAACCTCGAAACCACCACGTCGACCTATAAGGCCGCCGATGGAACGACCATCACTGACGTGGGGCTGAGGTTCGCGGACTCCAAGATCACCTACACGCCCCAAAGCGGCGAGATCCGCGGTTTTATCGACTCGCGCGACCAAGTCATACCCGAATACCAAAAACAACTTGACGCTTTGGCAAACACGATGGTGTCGAAAGTAAACGCGGTCCACGAAACGGGTTACGACCTCAACGGCGTGTCGGGAAACGATTTTTTCGACCCCACGACCACCGGCGCCTCCGACATCAAGCTCTCGCCCACCATCGAAAGCAATGTCCAGAACATCGCGGCCGCCGCGGGAGGACAAACTCTAGTGGCCCCGGCGCAAAACCTTGTGATGACCTTCGGACAGCAGCCGCCGGCAAATTTGGGAAACACCAATATCAACCAAAACTCGGTCATCGTCAAGGCCGGCAACACTACCTTGACGGAAGGGACCGATTATCAGGTCAATTACCAGACCGGCGATATCCAGTTGCTCCACGCCGGATACAACGGGACCCCGCTGACCGCAACCTACACCTATACCGCGGGCTCCTCGCAAGGCGTGGGCGACAACGCAAACGCCCTGGCCATCGCGCAACTACGCGAATCGATGACCATGGATAGCGATACGTTGGGCAACCCGACGTCGACCTTCGACGAAAATTACGCGTCGATGATCGGGCGATTGGGCGAGGAAACCAACGAAGCGACCTCGAACCTCAATTCCCGCACAAGCCTGGTGACCCAATACCAGAACCAACAGGACGCGGTGGCCGGCGTGTCGCTTGATGAGGAAATGGCCAACCTCGTCCAGCTCCAGCACACCTACGAGGCCAACGCGCGGGTCGTAACGACCGCGGGGACCATGCTCGATTCGCTGATCGCCATGGTAACGACCTAATCCCGGGAGATACTATGCGAGTGACCATGAAAGAATTGACCACGCAGATGGAAACGCAGCTCGATAACAGCTATTCCGACCTTTCCAATGTCCAAAACGAACTCTCAACCGGAAAGCGCCTGCTCAAACCGTCGGACAATCCCGTTGACACGGCAAACGACATCAAGCTCAAGACCCAGCTTGCCGAAGAGACCCAATACCATACCAATATCCAGGACGGCATCAATTTCATGAACGTTTCCGATACCGCCATGCAAAGCATGGAAACCATCATGCAACGCCTGCGCGAACTGGCGGTGGAGGGGTCTTCCGACACGCTTTCGGCAAGCGACCGGACCAACATGCAGCCCGAAGTCGACCAGCTTTTCCGCCAGCTCGTTTCATTGACAAACACGCAATATAACGGCGCCTACGTGTTTGGGGGAACGCAAAACAATATCGAGCCCTTCCCCGTCCTGTCTTCGACCGCCGCGTCGCCCGCCGACTATACGGGGCTTAAAATGGCCTACTTCGACGGTTCAGGCGGCGTGAACATTCCAGCCCAAATCAAAAACGGCTTCGACAATTCCTCCATTACCAATATCCTGCCCGGTTCCTTTAAGCTCTCCATCGGAAATGTCAATTACGTCGAAGGGACCGACTATACGGTCAACTACGTCAACGGAACCATAACCCCGCTTAACGCCGCGCTCGCGGCGAACATGTCGCCCGGCACACCGAATTACGCGGCAGGCGCCTTGAAAATGACCTTCGATTACGTCTCGAAGGGCAAGGACGTGTTCGGCAACACCGTGGGAAATAACGGAAACGTCATGCGCGAAATCGCTAATGGCGTCACCTCTCCCATCAATATCAGCGGCGACCAGCTTACGGTAAATAGTCAGACGGGCACCGACATGATGAGCACGATGATCGCGTTCGAGCAAAATTTATTGAATAACAATACGCAGGGGATAAATACGGCAATCAGCCAGATCGACAATGTCAACCAGGCCGTTTCAAATTCGCAGACCCAAAACGGCGCGAGGATCAATCGGTTTACGACCACCTTGACCCAAAATGAAAACCAAAATACGCAAACAACGGGCTTGATCAGCAATCTTGAAGACGCCGACATGGCCGACGCAGCCACGAAGTTTTCGCTTATGAACACGGTGTATGACGCCGCCTTGAAATCGGCCTCCATGACCATGCAACATTCCCTGGCGGATTATTTATAAGGACCGGGGAAAAATTTTCCCCCTGTCCAGAAATTTTTGTCAAGCATCCTTAAAAAAAACACGAATTAAGCCTTTTTTATTGGCACGGGGTTTGCAAATGTAAATGATCGCAAGCGCATGGAAGCAGGTCTTGGTCAGGACGACCGTTTGGAGGCAGTCTGGAAAACGTACCGGCTGCATGGAGGCAACAGTTTCTTTATAAAAGGAGGGTACCATGCCTCGGATCAATCACAACATATCGGCGATGATAACCAGCACGTCACTGGCCGACGTCGACCGGCAGATGGCGTCGTCCCTGCAAAAGTTATCGACGGGCCTGCGTATCAACAGCGCCGCCGACGACGCCGCGGGACTCAGCATATCGAACCAATTGCAGACCCAGGTTACCGGACTCGCGCAAGGACAACGTAACGCGCAGGACGGTTCTTCCCTGGTGACCATCGCCGACGGCGCATTAAACGAAGTCCAGTCAATATTGCAACGCATGCGCGAGCTGTCGATAGAGTCAGCCAACGACACGCTGACCTCCGTTGAACGGGGTTACACCGAAACCGAGTTCGACCAACTGCGCGCTGAAATCGACCGCATCGTGGGCGCGACGCAGTTTAACAGCATGAACCTCCTTGACGGGTCAGCGCCTTGGGGAAGCGCCGCGGGTGGGGTGATCCACGTTGGTCCCAATAACACGGCAAACGACGTGATAAATATTACCATTGCCGGAGTCAGCACGGGAGCGCTCCTCATCACGGGGACCGCTTTGGACAAAAACGGCGTGGCCGACAACGTATTCATCACCGACCAAGTCAGCGCAACGAACGCGATTTCCTCGCTCGACTTTGCGCTGCAAAGCGTCAATACCCTCCGATCGAACCTCGGGGCCATAGCTAACCGCCTTGCCGACGCCATCACGAACCAGGAAAACCAGCAAACCAACATGACGGCGGCGGAATCGACCATTCGCGACGTGGATTTCGCCACCGAAACCACGGAATTCACCAGGGAACAGATCCTTTCGCAGTCATCGACGGCCATGCTTGCACAAGCCAACCAACTGCCGCAAAGCGTACTGACCTTGTTGAAATAACATTTGTAGAGGCGGGCCATGGCCCGCCTCTACAAATACTTTTCATAATGCTTGTTATTGGTCGGGGAAATATACGATTTTATTGAGGCAAATTCAACCACGGGAGTCGACGCGGCATGGGAGATTTTTTCAAGGACTTGGTTTATTCCAAAAACGACGTCATCACATTCGCCTCGGGAATTCCGGGCTTCGAAAAAAACCGGGAATTCATTTTGGCCCAGGTCCCCGAATACGTCCCGTTCGAATGGCTCGTATGCGTGGACGGCGCGCGGCTCAGGTTTGCAATCGTCAATCCCTTGCTTTTCCGGCCCGATTATGAACCGGCAATGTCGAAGGAACAGCTTGGAAGCCTCGCCATCGAAAAGCCCGCCGACATTCTGTTGTATTCAATCGTAACGATCGCGCCGAACCCCCTGGACTCGACCGCCAATCTGGTCGGGCCGGTCATTATCAACAAGACGAAGCGGATAGGCAAGCAAATCATCATCGACGACGGACGCTACGGAACCCAGGAACCCATTTTAAGGAACCGATAGACCATGCTCGTACTTACACGGAAGTTAGGCGAATCAATTCGGATCGGCGACGACATCGTCGTTAAAGTGGTCGACCTCGATAGCCGCCATGTCAAGCTTGGCATTGAGGCCCCGAAAAGCATTTCCGTGAACCGCGAAGAAATTTACGAACGCATCCAAATCGAAAACAAAGCCGCGTCCAAGTCCAAGGACCAGAACCTCAAAAACATAGCCGACGCGTTCAGGAAAAACATCTCGACGTAGTTTTTTCCCATCAAAGCGGAATTTTCTTCCCTCCGCACTTGTTTTTATCGCTTTTTTGCCCCTTTTTCCGTTTTTTAAGCGGTTCCTTATTGGTCTGATTTTTGCATAATCTTAGGTGCAAAGTTAACGTAGACCTTTAAGTATATCTTCGGGAGAACTTCTTATGACAGGCGCTCAAGGCGATCGTTGTGAAAAAGGTTTCGACCCCGGTTTAAACGTCGGCCTGTGCATCGGTGATGTTTCGAAATTATGCGATGTTCCCGCCCATACCATACGGTTTTGGGAAAAAGAGTTCCAGGAATATTTTTCGCCGTTCAGGACGATAGGGAAACAGCGGCGTTATGGCGAAGAGCACCTGGAGAAGCTTTTGCGCATAAAAAAACTCCTGCGCGAAGACAAGTTCAGCATACAAGGGGCGAAACGCCTTCTTTCCGGAAGGGAAACCATTGCGTTATCGCTTGACAATAAAAATATTACCCTGCGCGATACGAACGATCTGGCGCGGCATCTGGCGCGGTTTATCACCAACTATATGGGCGCTACCGCATAAATTTTACCGAAATAAAATCATGGAACACTACATAACCTCCCAAAGCGTCGAAAACTACGGCGCGGCCGGATATCTAAAAGGCCTTCGCGCGCGCTTTCTTTCGGGCGGCTATTCGCGGGAGCGGTTTGTCTATCTTGCGGCCCGGACTTACATGCTTATCGACAAGCCTAAAAGGGCCGTGGCCTTGCTTGAATCGCTTGACGCCCCGATAACCAGCAGCGACTATAACGGCAAACTCCTTGAATTGACCCTTAAATTAAGGACCTTGGAGGCCCCCGCGTACCCTACCTGCTCGCTTAACATGATCGCGAAAAACGAAGCCGGCAATATCGCCTGCGCGCTTGAATCAATCGACGACATCATGGATGAAATCGTGGTTTGCGACACGGGCTCCGTCGACTCGACACGGGAAATCGCCTCCCTCTTCGGCGCGGTGGTGGTTTCAGCGCCCTGGAAAAACGATTTCAGCGCCGCGCGTAACCGCGCTATTTCCGCAAGCGGCTGTTCGTCGATTTTTTGGATGGACGCCGACGACGTCCTCGACGGGAATTCAAAGGCGCATCTTGTCAATCTTTGGCGCTCGGCCGGGCCGATCGCGGCCGCCATGCGCGTTGCTTGCCGGCAGGACAATTGCGGCATGGGGGAATTCATGCAGGTCAGGCTTTTCCCCAGAAGCCATGGCCTACGCTTCGAACGCCGCGTTCATGAACAGATCATGTTTAGCCTCCGTCGGGAGGGTATTTGCCTTGTCCAGTGCCCCTGGGTAAGAATAGTCCATACCGGCTATGCAAGCGCCCACGCGCGCAAAACCAAGGCCTTGCGCAATGAACCGCTGATTGTTGCCGAACTTCGCGACCACCCCGAAGACCCTGCGCTGCAGCTCAATTACGGAGACTGCCTCATGACGCTTGAACGCTGGGACGACGCCCTTGCGACATATTTGAATATTGCGCGCAATCAGACACTCTATGCCGTTCACCCGGAAGTTTTTGTCCAATCGCTTTTCAATATCGCCTGCATACTTTTTTCCAAAAAAGCCTATGGCCCAGCTATCAAGTGGCTTAACGCATGTCTTAATCTCGATCCGAGCAGGACCGAGGCGCTTCTCTTTCTCGGAAGAAGTCACGAGGCCATGGGTGATATGGCCGCAGCCTTGGACAACTTCGTGGCGGCCGCACGCGGGAGCGGAAAACTACGCCAGACCGCCACCAACGAGGTAAAAATAAAAATACAGTCGATTTATCAGTGTGCGCGGCTTTTGCTTTTAAATGAAAAATACGGCCTGGCCGAGGAACTCCTGACACATGCTACCCTGGCCTTCCCAACGGTCGTGGAATACCATACGCTTTTGGGCCGGGCGGCCTTCAAGCAAAACAAATTGAAAGAGGCCGCGATGGCCTTCATGCGCTCGCTCTCGCTTTCTCCCCACCATAACACCGACGCCTACATCGGCATGGCCCTTGTTTACGCGCGAATGCACGACGCAGCGAAAGCCCAGGCGTTTTTAAATTCCGCGATTTTATACAAAAAAAATCTGGCATAACAGCCATTTTGTGTTTATATTGATAGGTGTGTTGGTCTAGGTTGGTTTATATTAGTTTGGTTCCAATTGCTTAAGTTTTCAGGCCTAAAAAGCCGGGAGAGGGTTTTAGGATGCGAGATTTGAAGATGTTAGTTAAAGGTTTTTATCGGGATATAAATAGGCCATTTAAACGTTAAAATAACAAGGGGGGATTTTTATGAAATCCTTGTGTACATGGATTTCGGCGTTTTGTTTCTTGAGTTCAATGTGTTTGACCGCTTCTTTTGCCCAGACCTATAAGTTTCCGTTTCAAAATCCTACGCTGGCAATGGAAGATCGGATCAATAATTTTCTTGCCGTAGCGGCGGATTCCGAAAAAATTAGACTTATGAAGGATTGGCCCGCGGATACGTTTCCTCGTCTTGGCTTTAGAATGTCGGGCCATGCGGAAGGACTTCATGGCGCCGGCCAGGGTACGGCCACGCAGTTTTGTCAGGCTTACGGTCTGGGTGAAACCTGGGACACGGCAATGCTTCGGCAGGCGGGAAATATCGAAGCCAACGAATACCGGTACATGTGGCAGCGTTCCCACTCGGGAAGCATTATTCTACGCGTGCCCAATTCGGACTTAGGCAGGGATCCGCGCTGGGGAAGGACTGAAGAGTGCTATGGCGAAGATCCCTTTTTAGACGGCATGTTGAGCATTGCCATGATACACGGGGTGCAGGGAAATAATCCCACTTACTACCAGGCAATAAATCTTGTCAAGCATTTCCTGGCCAACAGCAATGAGGCGAACCGCATGGGTTCTTCGTCGAATTTCGATCAGCGGCTTTTTCGGGAATATTATTCAGTCCCCTTCCGCATGGGCGTCATGCAAGGCGGCGCCAATAGTTATATGTGCGCTTATAATGCGTATAATGACACTCCCTGTACCGTGCACCCCGTCATAAAAAGGGTAACGATTAAAGAGTGGGGCGTCGACGGATGTATCAGCACCGACGGCAGCGCGGTAAGCGCGGGAATGGTCATGGGTGGTCATCGCTGGTATGCCAATGATACCCTTGCATGCGCGGGCTGCACCAAGGCGGGTATAAACCAGTATTTGGATGGAATGTATACAACGGCCCTTCCCCAAGCAATCGCTGATAATTTAATAACGGCCGCGGACCGCGACTCGGTGTTAAAAGGCGTTATAAGGACCCAGATGAGGCTCGGCGTTTTCGATCCGCCGTCCATGGTGCCTTATACCAGCGTAGGAACATCCGACCCCGCTCAATCGGCAGCTCATAAAGCGGCCGCATTACTAGTAACGGAAAAATCGATTGTTTTATTGAAAGATACAAATAATCTACTCCCCCTCAATAAAGACAGCGTGAAATCGATCGCCATTATCGGAGCAATAGCGGACTCGGTCACCAAGGATTGGTACGGCGGGACCCCTCCGTATAAAATTACGCCCCATGCCGGAATCGCGGCTTTGGTCGGGACCGGCGTCACGATAAACTATGCCGCGGACAATACGAACGGCGCCGCGGTCACCGCGGCCAAAGCGTCCGATGTGGCCATTGTCTTTGCGGGCAATCATCCGGTCTGCGACGCCGGATGGAACGTGTGTACGGACCCCACTGAGGGTAAGGAGGGGATAGACCGGACCCAGATCACCATGAACCCCACCCAGGAAGCCATGATCGAGCAAGTGCATGCCGCGAATCCCAAGACAATTCTCGTTCTCATCAGCAGTTTCCCTTATGCAATTACCTGGGAACAGGACAGTCTTCCGGCAATCGTCCATATGACCCATTGCAGTCAGGAAATGGGAAACGCGCTCGCCAACGTTCTTTTCGGCGTTTATAATCCGGCCGGCAGGCTCACCCAGACCTGGCCGTCTTCCGTTTCACAGCTTCCGACCATGATGGATTACAATATTCGCGACGGCAGGACCTATATGTATTTTAAGTATACGCCCCTTTACCCATTCGGCTATGGCTTAAGCTATACAACCTTCACCTATTCCAACCTCGTCACGAGTTCCGACGCCTTGAGCGCAACCGGAACCATAGGCGTGAGCGTTGATGTTACAAACAGCGGAACGAAAGACGGCGAAGAAGTCGTGCAGTTATACGTTCAACATGTCGGCTCGGCCATAGCTAGGCCGATCGAGGAGCTTAAAGGATTTGCGCGCGTGGCCATTCCCGCCGGGACAAAACAGACGGTCACCATGAACCTTAACGCACGCGACATCGCCTATTGGGACTCGACCAAGTCGACGTTCTACGTTGAAACCGACCAGATCAAATTAATGGTAGGCGCCTCTTCCGCTGACATTCGTCTTAATAAAACCATTTCCGTCACCGGCGGCGTTCCCACCGCAATCGATAAAAATGCCCCTGATGCGCCAATCGTTTGGAACGCCTCGGCCCATGTCGGCTATGCGGCACTGAGAAATCAAGGCGCTTCCATCGGCCTTGGCCTTTCGCTTTCAACCTCGGCCAACGTAGATTTAGGGGTTTACAGTATGAGCGGCAGGCTCATCGGTCGTGTAAAGCGCGCCAATGTGCCTGAAGGAGAACATTATTTCGATTTAGGAACAAGGCCTGGCCCGGGGATATATTTGGTTTCAGGGAACATCGGGGCAATGCGGTATAGTGCGCGAGGCATGGTGAAGTAGCCGGGAGAATTTTCGGCCCGGGGCCCGTAGCGGAAATACAATGAGGCTTATTGTAAAGTCTAAGATCCGGCTTTTCGGTAGTATAAGAAGAAGCAAGGCCCTGGCCTTGCTTCTTCTTGTTATAATGGGTTGGTCATGCCGCCATTCTCAAACGGAAGTCCCAGGCGTGTCTCTTGTGTATGAAGGCCCGGCGCTCATCAGTTCTCATGGCCCCGCGGCAGACGTTAAACTTCTGCGGGAAATGTTTGGCCCCGCCGGTAGCGTCAAACCCACCCAACCGATCACTATCGACTATCCCTTCGAAGCAAGCATATTTCCTCCGGAAATCACGGCCCCTGAATTCTTATGGCGCGACCGCTCGGACAGCGCGAAATCGTGGATAATCGAAATCCGCTTTGACTCAAGCAGGGCGCGTATCGAAATATTGTCGGACGGGAAACGTTCGAAGCCAGCGCCGCTCGATTCCGAATGCATCCGCCCGAATAATCGTTGGGAAGAGCCGCCCGAGCGCGCCAAAGCGCACGGATGGACGCCCGATAGCGCGCTGTGGAGATTGATCAAGGAAAAGTCGAGCGGCCATAGCGCCCATGTCGTTATATTCGGCGTGGCCCGGTTATTGGACGGGAAGCGAAGCGTAGTTTCGCGCGGTTTTCTGACCCTGCAAACCTCAAAGGACCCCGTGGGCGCTCCAATTTTTTACCGCGATGTTCCGCTTATGCCCATTCAAAACACATCCGGCGTCATCCAGCCCATTAGTGAAAACGCCATACCGCTCATTGCTTGGCGGCTGAGGGACATTTCAAAACCCTTTGCGCCGGTCGTAATGAACCACATGCCTACGTGTATTAATTGCCACTCGTTTTCCGCGGAGGGAAAAACGCTCGGCATGGACATGGACGGCCCTCAGGGCGACAAAGGCGCCTATGCGCTGGTCCCCACGGCGCGCAAAATCGTAATCCAACAATCCGACGTTTTCACCTGGAACAAGTATAACCGCGAGAAAAACACTTTTGGGCTTTTCTCCCGCGTGTCTCCCGACGGGCGGTTCGTCGTGTCGGCGGTGGACGAAGAAGTGCATGTTGTCAATTACATGGACTTCAGGTTTTTGCAGACGTTTTATCCCACCAAAAGCCGCATCGCTTTTTATGACCGGAAAACCGGCGCCGTGGCCGCGCTTTCCGGGGCCGACGACAGCGCTTATGTCCAATGCAACCCCGTGTGGAGCGCCGACGGCAAGCGCGTGGCTTTTTTACGGGCAAAGGCAAAGCCCGCCTGGCCCGCCTATAATAGCCCTAAAGCCGCGTTTGCCAACGATTCCTTGGAAACGCCCATCAAATACGATTTATATCGGGTGACGTTCAATGACGGCAAAGGCGGAAGGGCCGAGTCGATCAAAGGGGCAAGCGGTACGGGCAAAAGCGTTTCGTTTCCCAAATATTCCCCCGACGGCAAATGGATCGTGTTCGTGCAAGCGAAAAACGGCCTGCTCATGCGCCCCGACAGCAGGCTCTACATTATTCCGGCCGAAGGGGGCGCGGCGCGGGAACTGGCCTGCAATTTACCCCTGATGAACTCCTGGCACAGTTTTTCTCCGAATAGTAAATGGCTCGTGTTTTCCTCAAAGTCGTTTACGCCCTTTACGCAAATGTTCCTGACCCATATCGACGATAACGGTGACGCGAGTCCGGCAATCCTCATTCCAAATTCCACGGCGCCCAACCGGGCCGTGAATATTCCGGAATTTATCAACATAGGGGAAGAGGGGATTTCAGGTATCGTAACACCGGCCGTCGACTATAAAATCCATCTGGACAAAGGCAAATCTTTCCTTAAAAGCGGGGACATCGACTCCGCATACGCCGAAATCATGAAATCCATAGCCCTGAAGCCTGGTTACTCGGAAAATTTTTCGGGCCTGGCTTTCGTGCTTGCCAAACAGGGTAAAATGACCGAGGCCATGGACGCGTCGCTCAAAGCCGTTGCGTTCGATCCTGCGAACGACCAAACGCACGCGAACGCGGGCATGGTGCTATATGCCCTTCATAAACTCCCGGAGGCCGTCGAGCAGTTTAAAACCGCATTGAAATACAATTCACGCAATGCCGTCACGCATTTCTACTATGCCCTGACCCTTGAAGCCGAAAACGAGCTAAACGATGCACTTAAAGAATACAATGAAGCGCTTATCTACGATACCGCCAACGCCGACGCCTACAGCAATCGCGGGGCTATCCTTTACGGAATGAAAAATGTCGACAAGGCAATCGACGACTTCTCAAAGGCAATCGGCCTTTCGCGTTCCAAGACCGAATATTTTCAGAACCGGGCCGTTGCCTATGCCGTGAAAAACATCTTCGATAAAGCCTTGTCCGATTTATCGGAGGCCGCAACGATCAATCCCGACGATGGCATGACCTATAACATTCGCGGAAACGTATACCTTCAAATGAAGAATATGGACAAGGCGCGCACGGATTTTGAAACCGCGCTTACGAGCAAACAGCCGTGCGCAAAAGCAATCGAGCCGCTGTGCGACATTTGCTTTTCCGCCGGTAAGCATGCCGAGGCCCTGCCGTACCTTGAAAAACTGATTTCCGTCGATCCCGGCAATATATCACTTGTCAATAGGCGCGCGGTCGTTTACATGTACGCGGGCGAGGCTGAAAAGGCCCTTGAGAGCTTCGACCGGGTCCTTTCCCAAGCGCCTAACGACCCGACGCTCCATTTCAACATGGCGCTTTGCCGGGAAAAACTGGGAGACATGGACGGGGCAGCCAAGAGTTATGAGCTTGCCATAAAATACGGTTCCCCGCAAACGGAGCAATTCGCGTTTGCGAAGAAACGGGTGGTGGAATTACGGCGATAAACAGTTTATTTATTTACAAAGGAGGAGTTATGGTTAGAAGCAAAAAAACGGGAGTTCTTATCGCAATGGGGGTTGTTTCCATTTTCTCCCTCGCGCAAGCGGCGTCCTACACGATTGCCGTGAATGCGGGAACGAAGACGGGTTCGTGGAACAGGTTCTATGAACGGGGCGTTGCAAGCGACCACATGCACACGGTGCTCAGCACCGCCTACGGCAGGGGAATAAAGCACGCCATGACACTAGCGCATGACAGTTGTGGTTTTGGTTATATACGGGGCCACGGCGTTCTTGACGACGATGATGCGGTATATACCGAAGACGCAAGCGGTAACGCGGTGTACAATTGGAACGGTATCGACGGGGTCTACGACTCAATTACCGCCGCCGGAATGAGACCGCTCGTGGAAATAAGTTTCATGCCCAACGCCCTTGCCAGCGCCAATACGCATGTCAACAGCGTGTGGTATAACAATGTTATCCCCAACTGGAATGCGCCGAAAGACTGGGACAAATGGAAAGCGTTTATGAGCGCCTTTCTTACGCATTTGGAATCGCGGTATGGCGCGGCGGAAGTCAGGAGCAACTGGCTATTCGAACTCTGGAACGAGCCCAACTGGATGTATGGGGGCGGGGGCGGAGACAACGGCTATTTAAGGCTTTACGATTCGACGGCGGTGGCGTTTGCAGCCACTGATCCTCAGGTCAGACTCGGAGGACCCGCGGAAGGCGGTAATACGTCGCTCACCTTCGATCCGCAATTAATAACTCATTGCAAATCAAGCAATAAGGAAATCAGTTTCGTCACGTACCATTACTATGCAAACAATGGCGCCGGCACGAATATTGCCACGGTATCAAGCTCCTTTCACAAGCAAATGGTGGATGCCGTCAAAGCCACGAATTCCAATGTGCTGATCCTCTGCGACGAGATGGGGCCGACCTTTACTCAAGGGACCACCTGCATCGATAACGAACAGAGCGCGAGTTTCGTCGCAAAGGCCATCCACCTGCTCAATTCGAACGATACGACCGCCTATCCGCCGCCCTATGTGTTCTCCTGGTGGGTAGTGTCCGATCTTTACGAGGAAACCAACAATACCGGCGAGGGAGACGCCTTTACCGGCTGCTATGGCCTGATGTGCAGGGGGTCCTCCACTATTCCGCAATCCTGGGACGTTCGCAAACCGGTGTTCAACGCCTACATGCTGCTTCACCGGCTTGGCGCCTATAAAGTAAGTTGCACCGGCGGGACAACGGCAAGTCCCGGAGTCAACGCGGTCGCCACCATTTCCACGAAAGGCGATACGATCAGCGTTTTGGTGTATAGCCATGTCGACGGAACGACCGGCAACTCGTCGACCACCGACAATGTTACGCTTAATATTACGATGCCCACGGGCTGGACAAGCGCGAGAATGGAGCATTTTGTGGTTGACGTCAACCACAGCAATTCCTACCAATCATGGGTAGGCTTGGGAAAGCCCGCGAATCCCACCGCCGCGCAATGGACGACCATCGCAAATGCGGCGCAGCTCGCCCATTACGACTCGGTCGCAAACGTAACCATCACGGGCGGAACATATACCAAAACCTTTACGCAGAATTACTATAGTGTCGGGCTTATTCAACTGACCAGGCCATCAACTCAGGTATTACCCACGGGAAGAATGTCCGAAATGATGAAGCTTAATGCAACCTTAAAGGGACACAGCATTTACTTTAATATGCCGACTAATGGTGTGTATAGCGTGCAGCTTTTCTCGGCAAATGGACGGAAAGTAATGGACAGGCAGATTACGTCTAAGGGATCCGCCGTTGTCTCGCTTGCCAATGTTACCGGAGGAATTTATTTACTTGAGTGTTCCGGACCGTCGCAAAAACTTGCCAAGACAATCGTTGTCGGCAAATAAATCGAACGATAGAAGCTTAAAAGGCTCTGGAAACCATGAAAGGTTTTCAGGGCCTTTTTTTGTTAAAATAATGGGATTTTCTTTTGATCAAGCGAGGGATTTTATTAATTTGTTAGACATTAAGCTCAACATTTGATTTGATGAAAATGAAAGGAAAAATGTTAAAAACGATAGGTCTCCTTTTTACGCTGCTCATATCTCAATCAGTTTCGCAAATAAACGACAATGTGATATCTTTAAGTATAGGAAGAATGCCGGATGGCATTTTTGGATTGAATTATCAGCATAAGACCTCTGAAAAAAGCGTCCTTGGATTATATTGGCATAGTTCGCTTGGAAAATTTAAAATTAACTCAGGATTTGAAGAATCAAACCAACCAACCGATTTCATGGTCGGTTATTCTTATTACTTCAAGCAAGCATTTGATTCGTGGAGCATTGCACCGGTTACCGGAATTTCCTTTTCACTGGCAAACCACACGGAAATTCCGCTCTTAGCGGAGATTGCCCACCGTTGGGTATTTCGAAATGCGATCTCTCTCCAGGTAGGTGGAGCTTTGGGAACAGCATTTGTTTTTAGCAATTTGCACTATGAAAATACGGCATTTCGGTGTTTTGGGATATGCGATATAGGCTATTTGTTTGGAGAATAAAATGAGAAATACGGCTTTGCTTTTAATGGCAACATGGATAAGCATAAATGCCGGAATATCAACCCGTCCACCGAAGTATCATTTTGCTTCAATCCGTTATTTCCAGCCAATCAAAAAATATATTACCCCGATCAATTTGATGTTAATAATGGGATGTTAGTTCCAGTAGAAAAAATGGTTTCTATAAAGGATAATGTCAATTGGATGCCCGGTTATACCATCGAAGGTAAAATTGGTAAACTATCCGCATTCGGACTTGACTTAAAATTCAAAAATTATTTCAACTCGTATGTCAACACTTTTTATGATTCGTCCGAAGGACAAAATTATTCATACCCTGTTGATCTAAAAATATTTGAAATAAGCGCCGGAATATTTGCTACGCTACAGATTAATGACAAAATATGCATAGAACCTAATTTAAATTTTTTATACGTATCTCATCAAGAATACCTAAGTCTTAGTAAGATCGATTATGATTATTACGAGATTAACGATTTTCTCATCAATACTGAAAAAATTGGGTTAACTTCCACGTTAAAGGTCGAATTTTTTTATAACGACGAAATCGAAATTGTCGGCAAACTGAAAGCAATCTATTGGCCGCATTACTTTGATTATTTCATCACTCCGAATTTAAATTACTCAATTTCGCATTCTTTAAAAGGAATTTTAGGTCTTGAATATTCACCGATCAATAAATCCATTAAACCAATAATCGGAGTCCAAATATCTTTTCCCAAATAAATCTAATTGACTTAGGCTATATATGAAATTATCGAATGCATCCATTTTAATTCTTTTCCTTTTTAGCTGCAATAACCCGCAATCCACAAATAATGTATTATCAGCGATTTTCGCCACGCTCTAAGAAATTAAATTTTGCGGCGCTTTAGGGTGACTTTTTTAATGCCTCTCTCGACAGAACCGACTTCCATCCGATGCATCTTCAGTCCATTTAATCC
>Ga0182027_10002249_pt1 | contig 31520 bp, 30 predicted proteins | sample 712E1DmetaG_FD_121300 | JGI IMG/M metagenome (GOLD analysis project Ga0182027, IMG submission 121300) | Permafrost microbial communities from Stordalen Mire, Sweden - 712E1D metaG (Illumina Assembly) | ecosystem: Environmental > Terrestrial > Soil > Wetlands > Permafrost | place: Sweden...
CGCCCCGCGTCTCGACGATCGATCTGAAGGTGGATGGCGCCAAGCTGACGGGCTCGTTAACCGCTCCGGGCCGGGGCGGCGGCGACCCGGTGGCGGCGCAGATCTCCAACGGCAAAGTGGACGGCGACAAGATCTCCTTCGACCTGGTCCGCGACTTTGGCGGCAACCCCGTCACCATCAAGTACGAGTTCACCGTGAAAGCCGAAGAAATGACGGGGAAGATGACGTTCCCCGGTATGGATGGCGGCGAGCCCAGAGTCATGGACGTCACGGCGAAGCGCGCCAAGTAGAAGTGGATGGTTGCATTCGTCCCCTGGGCGGGCCACCGGGCACCCGGCGGCCCTATCCCCGCCCCGCCTCGCAGTTCCTGGTGTTAATCTTCCGTCGTAGTTTGAACCGGATTCGCGCCGCTGCCGTATACTTTCGAAAGAGTCTACCCTTATGCATATTCGATCCACCGCCGTTCTGTTCACGCTTCTGGGTGTTGGCGCAGGCGCCGCCGCCGAACCGCCCAAGTTCCGGCTCGCCGATACCGCCGCCCCGGTGCGCTATGCCGTTGACCTGACCATTGTGCCCGGGGAAAGCGCCTTTCGCGGCGCCGTCGATATCGAATTCACGGTGACCGAAAGCACGCCGGTGCTCTGGCTGAACGCCGCGGACCTGACGGTGGCATCGGCCACCCTGCGCACCGCGGGCGAGACGCGCGCCGCCAAGGTGACGCCTGGCGGAGCCAGCTTCGTGGGCTTCGCCTTCGACCCGCCCCTGGCGCCGGGCGCGGGCACCCTGCACGTGGCGTACTCCGGCAAGATTCAGAATTCCAGTAGCGCCGGCGTGTTCCAGTTGCGCGACGGACAGAATCCGCCCTGGTATGTGTACACGCAGTTCGAGCCCACCGACGCGCGCCGCGCCTTCCCGTGTTTCGACGAGCCGCGGTTCAAGACGCCCTGGCAACTGACGCTGCACGTCAGGCGGGAACACCTGGCGGCTTCCAACAGCACAATCGTTTCCGAGACGCCCGAGGCCGGCGGCATGAAGCGCGTCGAGTTCGCGCCTACCCGCCCGCTGCCCAGTTACCTGGTGGCTTTCGCGGTGGGCCCCTTCGAAGCGGTCGACCTCGGAAAGGGCGGACGCAAGGGAATCCCCCTGCGCATCCTGGTGCCCGCCGGGCGCGGCGGCGAGGCGGAGTTCGCCCGCACGGCGATTCCCGACATCCTCAAACTGCTGGAGGCCTATTTCGATTCTCCGTTCCCCTACGACAAGCTCGACAGCGTGGTCATGCCGGTCGGCGGTTTCGCCATGGAGAACGCCGGGATGATCACCTACACCCATCCCATGCTGCTTTCCGCGCCCGCTTCCGCGACCCATGCCTGGCAGCAGGGCTGCGCCTCGGTGGCGGCGCACGAAATGGCGCACCAGTGGTTCGGCGACCTGGTGACCACGGCGTGGTGGGACGACATCTGGCTGAACGAGTCGTTCGCCACCTGGATGTCGAGCAAGATCGTCGACGAATGGAAGCCCGAGTGGAAGGAGCCGGTGAGCGTGGTTCAGTCCAGCCTGGGTATCATGGGCCTCGACAGCCTGGCGTCCACGCGGCGCATCCGCCAGCAGATCCGAAACGACAGCGACATCGCCAACGCCTTCGACGGCATCTCCTACGAGAAGGGCGCCGCGGTGATCGGCATGTTCGAGAGCTGGCTCGGCGAAAAGCCGTTTCAGAACGGCGTGCGGCTGTATATGAAGCAATACGGCGACCGGGCGGCCACCACCGCCGACTTTCTGGCCGCCATCTCCAAAGCCGCTGGAACCGACGTCGCCCGGCCCTTCAACACCTTCCTCGACCAGGCCGGCGTCCCCCTGGTGACGGCCGATCTGCGCTGCGCCGATGGCCCGCCGCGCCTCGCGCTCGCGCAGCGCCGGTCGCTGCCCATCGGGTCGCGCGGCGACACGAAGCAAACCTGGATGATCCCCATTTGCGTAACCTACCCGGCCACGGGCGGCGCCGTGCGCGAGTGCCAGGTGGTGAGCGACCCATCGGCCGAAATGAAGCTCAGCAAGGCCGCAAGCTGTCCGGAATGGGTGCTGGCCAATGCCGGTGAAACCGGCTATTACCGCGTGCTCTATAGCTCCGCCATGCTGCGCCGCCTGCTGGCCGATCACGGCGCCAACCTGACGCTGGCGGAGCGCGTCGGCGTGCTGGGCGACGTCAACGCCCTGACGGCCGCCGGCGAGATCCCGCCCGGCGATGCGCTGGCGCTGGCGGAGCCGTTCGCCAGCGACCCGGACTGGCGCATCGTGTCGCAGACCATCGGCATCGCCGGGATGCTGCGTCCGCCGCTGGTGCCCGACGAGCTGCTGCCGAATGCCGCGCGCTTCCTGCGGAAGGTTTACGGAGACCGCGCCCATGAGCTGGGCTGGATCTCCAAACCCGGCGACAGCGAGGACACCAAGACGCTGCGGCGGCAACTGGTGGGAATGGTGGCCACAGCGGGTGAGGACGAGCAACTCAGGAAGGAGGCCACGGCGCTGGCCATCGGCTGGATGAAGGATCGCAACTCCTTGGATCCCGGCATCGCGGGAACCGTGGTCGCAACCGCTGCCCGCCAGGGTGACCAGGCGCTGTTCGACCGGATGCGCGCCGAGCTGCGAACCACCACGGACAAGCAGCAACGCGGCATCCTGATCGGCGGCCTGGCCAACTTCCGCGACCCGGCCCTGGTCAAACAGCGGCTGGCCCTGCTTTTGACCGGCGAGTTCGATTTCCGCGAGGTGATGGGCTCGTTCCTCGGCTCGCCAACGCCGGAGACGCGCCGCCTGCCCTTCGAGTTCGTGCGCGACAACCTGGACGCCCTTTTGAAAGTGCTCCCCCGCGGAGTGGGCAGCGATTTCGCCGCGTACCTGCCGATGGTCGGGGCGGGTTTCTGCAGCGCCCCCGAACGGGCGGAGGTGGAAGCTTTCTTCAAGCCGAAGGTGGATGGATATGCGGGCGGGCCGCGCATCCTGGCGCAAGCCCTGGAGCGCATCGATCTGTGCATCGCGCGGCGCGCGGCGCTGGGACCCAGCCTGGCGGAGTTTCTCAAGCGCTACTGAGGGCTCGCCGCCGTCGCCGCGCCGCGGCGGTTTTGTACTACTACCTGTCGAATTCTTCGCGCGCCGCGACGGTTTTATGTGGGGCAGGTTGTCAACCTGCGGCCGATTGCGGGTGCCCTCTGGGCGCGGCCCGGCGAGCGGAGCTCGCCTGCGCGCGAGACGATCTCGCCCCCGGCAGCCCGGAATATCCCGCGCGGTTGAGTTGCAGCTCTGCTGCTCTGCGGGGCAGGTTGTCAACCTGCGGCGGACCCAAAGGGTGCCCCGTCAACCCGCCTTCTGACGCATGTAAAGGGCCGCCCAGTCCGATTGCCGGCTGCCCGCGGGACGCGCCGCCGGGATGCCGCGCCCCCACGCCGGCTCACGCCACGAAATCCGCCAGCCGCTCACCGATCCGGTCGCGGACCCTCCGAAACGCGGCCAGCACCGCTTCCGGCGATCCTTCCACACGGGCCGGATCCTCGAACCCGATGTGCACTCGCCGTCCCACCCTCCCCAGAAACACGGGACACGTTTCGTTGGCGCCGTCGCACACCGTAACCACCACGTCGAACGCCTGGTTCAGGAACCGCGCCACGTTCTTAGGGATCGCGCCGCCGATGTCGATCCCCATCTCGCGCATTGCCTCCACCGCGGCCGGATGCACGCGGGCCGCCGGATCGGTGCCCGCCGAATAGACCTCCAGCGACGGATCGTGGGCCTTCAGCAGCCCTTCCGCCATCTGGCTGCGCGCCGAGTTGCCGGTACACAACACCAGGATTCTCATGCCGGCCGCTCCTCCGCCGCGGGGAACCAGTGGCGCGTGCGGTTGCAGGCCGCACACACCGACAGCATCACCGGAACCTCCACCAGCACGCCCACCACCGTCGCCAGAGCCGCGCCCGACCCCGGTCCGAACAACGCGATCGCCGTCGCCACGGCCAGCTCGAAAAAGTTGCTGGCGCCGATCAACGCTCCCGGCGCCGCCACCGCATATTCCACCTTAAAGAGCCGCATCAGCCCATACGCCAGCCCGGAGTTGAAGTACACCTGCAGCGTGATGGGCACCGCGATCAGCAGCACGTGCAGGAAGCGGCCGGTAATGTTGTCCGCCTGAAACGCGAAGATCGCCACCAGCGTGGCCAGCAGAGCGGCGATGGTCACCGGGGCGAACCGCGGCAGCAGCTTGGATTCGAACCACTCCCGGCCGCGGCTGCGGACCAGCATCGTGCGCAGCAGCGTCCCGGCGGCGAGCGGGATCACGATGAAGACCGCCACCGAGAGAAGCAGCACGCGAAAGGGAACCTCGAGCGACGACGCCCCGGTCACCAGAAACCGCACGATCGGCGCGAACAATACCAGCATGATGAGGTCGTTCACCGATACCTGCACCAGCGTGTACGCCGGGTCGCCGTCCGTCAGGTGACTCCAGACGAAGACCATGGCGGTACACGGCGCAGCCGCCAGAATAATGCAGCCGGCGATGTACTGGTTGGCGTCGCCCGGCGCCAGAAACCCGGCAAATACCACGCGAAAGAACAGCCACGCCAGCAGCGCCATGGAAAACGGCTTCACCAGCCAGTTGACCGCCAGCGTCACGAAGAGCCCGGCAGGCTTCCGTCCCACGTTGCGGATGGCGCCGAAATCCACCTTCATCATCATGGGCGTGATCATCAGCCAGATCAGCGCCGCGATGGGGACGTTGATCTGGCTGCCCCGGCCGAATTCCAGGCCGCGCACAAGGGCGACGGCCCGCGGCAGCATCCGCCCCGCCAGCACTCCCACCACCATCGAAAGCGCCACCCAGAGCGAGAGGTACCGCTCGAAGAACTTGAGCCGCTTCCTGGCCACCGGCGGCGGTGTCACCGGGCGTCACCCGGCTTCCGCGCCCGCACGAACGCGCTGAGGAATTTGCCGTCCACCTGGGCCGCGATGTCGCGCGGATCGATGCCCTGCCCGGCCAGAAACGATTGCGCGTCCGCGGCGCTGTAAACGCGGGTCGGTTCGATGGCAATGTCCTCGAACCCCGCCGCCGCCAGCTTGGCGCGGTACTCGTCCTCGCTCAGCGCCCCGGCCACGCATCCCACCCACAGCAAAACGCTTTCGCGGATCTTCGCGGGGATCTCGCCGCGCGTCACCACGTCGGCGACGGCCAGCCGTCCGCCCGGCTTCAGCACGCGAAAGGCCTCGCGCAACACCGCGTCCTTATCGCCCGAGAGGTTGATCACGCAGTTGGAAATGATCACGTCCACGGCGTTATCGGGCAGTGGGATGCGTTCTATCTCGCCCTTGAGAAACTCCGCGTTTTCCACGCCGGCCTTCTTCTGGTTCTCGCGCGCCAGCGCCAGCATTTCGTCGGTCATGTCGAGACCGTAGGCCCATCCGCCCGGCGAAACGCGGCGCGCCGAGAGCAGCACGTCGATGCCTCCGCCGCTGCCCAGGTCGAGTACCCGCTCGCCGGGCCGCAACTCGGCCAGCGCGGTGGGGTTGCCGCAGCCCAGCGATGCCAGCACCGCGGTCTCCGGCAGTTCGCCCTTTTGCAGCGCGTCGTACAGGTTCGAGGTGATGGGATCGCCGCCCGAGCAGCAGGAGGATGGGCTGGAGCCGCAGCACGCACTGCCGGCGCCCGAGACCACCCGCAGCGCGGCCTCGCCGTACTTCTCTTTTACGATCGCTTTCACGTCCGTCATAATGGTTGTCCCCTGGCGGCGGTTGGCCGCCGGCTACTTGCACAGCCGCACGAAGGTCTCCGGCTTGACCGCCTTGTTCCGTGTGCAGCATTCCGCGTACAGGAAGGTGAGCAGATCCCGCAATGCCTCGGTGTTGGCGGTGTACCGCAGATACGTGCTCTCGCGCTGGACGTTGACAAGCCCCTCGTTCTTCAACTTGTCGAGATGATGGGAGAGGGTGGAGGGCGCGATGTCCAGTTCCGTCTGAATCTCGCCCACCACCAGCCCGTCCGGATGCGCGCTCAACAGCAGCCGGACAATCCTCAGCCGCGGCTCCGCCCCCATGGCGGCCAACATATCCGCGAACCGCGCGACGCTGCCGGCATCGTTCTTCTTCATGATGCTTCCATAATTCCATTATTATCGAATTATGGAAGATGTCAAGAGGGGTAGTCCCCCGCCCCATTCGTCCCGGGGGGTTGGGGACGCGGGCGGGCAAGAACGCAATTGGCCGCCTCAGCGCCCAAAGTGTCTGTTTCGGACTCTTCGATCGCCGGAATTTGCGCGGCCGGCTACGGCCTGGCCGGGCGGGAAACTAATCGCAAAACCCGTGCCGCGGCCCGGCAGTCCATAATCCGGCTGGCCCATGCGCGCGCAGGGTGAGATCCGCTCCGCGGCGGTTCCCGCCCGTGCCATGATCCGCAACGGGATCGGACCTGTGGGACGGTCTAGCCGCCCGCCCGGACAGCCGCATACAAGCCGAGGAACAGAAGCACCGACAAGACCGAAATCGCCACCCAGCGGATGGCCCGCTCCCGGCTGTTGGTCTGCTCCCTTTCGTCATGCCTGATCTGATCCGCGAGGCTATCAAACATAAACTACCTCCTGTAATAGGCCGGTATGAAAAGCCGAATCAGAGCACCCAACTCAACCCAAAACGGCGGCCGCCGTGCTGCACCCGAACCCCCTCGCCGCAAGCGCCGGTTAAGGCGTTCGCCCCGGCTTGCGACAGGGAGTCAGCCGCCGCTTTTCGGTTACCTGCTAACGAACAGCCCGATTGTATTCCCGATCCGGAGAACTTCCAAGGGCTAATTTGCGGGCCGGGTACCAGTGGTAGCGCACACCGGCCCCGTTGACAACCTTCCGCGAACCGGCGTATATTTGCTAACATACTGATCTCTCAGTGGTTGTTGCAATTTCGCGGAGGGTCTCGTGCTGCACGGCCGGCGGAGGTTTGAAGCGCGCCATTCCCGGGCGCTGGCAACCTGCCGAAGGAATTCATAGGCTTTGCAGGCATCGATGAATCCGTAACGGGTGGAGGCGTAATGGCCGAAGACCACGACAATGGGCAAGTGGACCAGCCGGTCCCCGAGAACTACGAGAACCTTCTCGACGATTACAGCCACTTTGCCCCACCCGCGGCCGACGAAGTCCTCCAGGGCACCGTCCTCGGTATCACCGCCAAGGACGTGATTGTCGATTTCGGGTACAAATGCGAGGGCATCGTTCCCATCGAACAGTTCCAGACGCCCGCCGGCGAGATCGCCGTGCAGGTGGGCGACGCGGTCGATGTGATGATCGAGCAGGGCGAGCGGCCCGAGGGATACGTGCTGCTCTCGCACACCCGCGCCTCGCGCCTGCGAGTGTGGGACAACCTCGACAAGGCCTACGAGGAACAACTCATCCTCTCGGGCCGTGTGCTGGGACGCGTCAAGGGCGGCCTGGCGGTGGACGTGGGGATCAAGGCTTTCATGCCCGGCAGCCAGGCGGATCCGCGCCCGGTCCACAACCTGGATTCGCTGGTCGGGCAGGACATCCCCGTCAAGATCATCAAGCTCAACCGCCGCCGCGGCAACGTGGTGGTGTCGCGCAAGGCCGCCGTCGAGGACGAGATCAACTCGCGGAAGGGCGCCACTCTGGAGCATCTGGCCGAAGGGGCCGTGGTCACCGGGGCGGTCAAGAACCTGACCGAGTACGGCGCTTTCATCGACCTGGGCGGCATCGACGGTTTGCTGCACGTCACCGACATGTCGTACGGACGGATCGTCCATCCCTCGGAGTTGCTGCACGTGGGCGAACAGGTCACCGTCAAGGTGCTCAAGTTCGACAAGGGCAAGGAACGCGTGTCGCTGGGCCTGAAGCAGATCGGGCCCGATCCATGGGAAGTGGTGGCGGAGCGCTTCCCGTTGAACGCGCGGGTGATCGGCCGCGTGGTGAATGTCACGGATTACGGGGCTTTCGTGGAGTTGGAGCCCGGCATCGAAGGCTTGATCCACATCAGCGAGATGACCTGGTCGCGGCGGATGAAACATCCCTCCAAGGTGGTGAAGCCCGGCGACCAGGTGGAAGCCGTGGTGCTGGAGGTGCATCCCAGGGAACGCCGGATTTCCCTCGGCCTGAAGCAGCTCGAGCCCAATCCGTGGACCACCATCGACAGCCGTTACAGCGTCGGCTCGGTGGTCGAGGGCCGGGTGCGCAATATGACCGATTTCGGGGCGTTTATCGAGGTCGAGGAAGGCATCGACGGCCTGGTTCACGTTTCCGACCTTTCCTGGACCAAGCGGGTGAAACATCCGTCCGATGTCCTCAAGAAAGGGCAGATCGTGCAGGCGGTGATTCTGAACATCGATTCGGCGTCGCACCGCCTCTCATTGGGGGTCAAACAACTCCAGCCGGACGCCTGGGAGAGTTACTTCCAGCACCACCAGGTGGGTGATACGGTGCATGGCCGGGTCTGCCGTCTGGCCAATTTCGGCGGCTTTGTGGAACTCGCCGAAGGCGTCGAGGGCCTCTGTCATTTTTCGGAGGTGCCGGGGTATTCCGGCCGCCGCGGCTCCGAGGAACCACCCCTGGCGGTGGGCCAGGAATTCGATTTCAAGGTCCTCAAGATGAGTGAAGCCGAGAAAAAGATCGGCCTCAGCCTGCGGGCCGTGGCGGACGACGAGGAAAAGACCCGTCTGGAAGATTATCAGCGCCAGGCGGCCGCCGCCACCACCACCATCGAGGAAGTCATGAGCCTCAAGGACCGCAACCTTGGTTAACTTGCAAATTTCTTGTAATCAAGAGATACTGCGGTTTCGCAAGCGCTTGGCGCGCCAGGAGAAGATGAATGACGAAAGCCGATCTGATTGAAGAAGTCTCCCGTGTCGTGGAAATGACCCGGAAGGAATCCGAGGTCATCGTGGAGGCCATTTTCGACAGCATCGTGCGGTCGCTGCGCACCGACGACAAAATCGAGATTCGCGGATTCGGCAGTTTTCGCACGCGCCAGAGACAGCCGCGCATCGGCCGCAATCCCAAAACCGGCGCGCGCGTCGAAGTGCCCGCCAAGAAGATCCCCTACTTCAAGCCCAGCAAGGAACTGAAGGACGTGGTCAACAGTTCTCCCGCGCCCGTGGCGCACTCCACCGAGCCGGCTCCCGAACCCCCTCCCATCCTCTAATCCATGGACTATCTGTGGACTCCCTGGCGCTTCCAGTACATCACCAAGCCGGAGGAGCCCGGCGTATGCGTCCTCTGCGCGGCCGCGCTAGTGGGCGATGACGCTCGCTCGTTCGTGGTGCACCGGGCCGCCCGGAGTTACGTAATCCTCAACCGCTACCCGTACACCTCGGGGCATTTGATGGTGGTTCCCTACGATCATGTGGCCTCGCTCGGGGAGTTGGCCGGCGAGACGCTGACGGAGATGATTCTCCTGGCGCGCGACGCCGAGCGCCACCTGGGCGCGGTTTATCGTCCCCAGGGGCTGAACATCGGAATGAATCTCGGCCAGGCGGCGGGCGCCGGAATCGCCGGGCACGTCCATCTGCACGTGCTGCCCCGCTGGACCGGAGACACCAATTTCATGACCGTCGCCGGCGAGACGCGCGTGGTCCCCGAAGATCTGGAAACCACCTGGCGGAAGCTCCGCGCGGTGTGGTAGCAATAAAAGGGGTCAGACCCCTTTTTCAATAAAAGGGGTCAGACCCCTTTTTCGAAGCTATGGAACTCAAACTCGTGCCGCTCACGGTTCCCGAAGGCGGGAATCTCATCCTCGGACAAACCCACTTCATTAAGACGGTGGAAGACGTTTACGAGGCGATCGTCAACACCGTGCCGCAGATGAAGTTCGGCGTGGCCTTCAACGAAGCCTCCGGACCGTGTCTCATCCGCGTGGACGGCAACGACGAAGCGCTCAAAGCGCTGGCCGCGAACAATGCCGCGGCGTTGGCCGCCGGCCACGTTTTCGTGGTCGCGATGCGCGACGGCTACCCCATCAACGTCCTCTCGCGCATCAAGGAGACGCCGGAAGTCTGCACCATCTTCTGCGCCACAGCCAACCCCGTGGCGGCCGTGGTGGCCGAGAGCGAGCAGGGCCGCGGTGTCCTGGGCGTCATCGACGGTTTCCCGCCGAAAGGCGTGGAAGGCCCCGAAGACGCCGAAAAGCGCCGCGGGTTTTTGAGGATGATCGGATACAAAAGATAGCCGTTGGCCGGTCGACGGCTACCTCGCCAGGTCGATCCCCAGCTTCTTCAGTTCCTCGGCGTAGTAGCGGCGGAGCAGCAGGTCCCACTCTTCGCTGCCTTCGGGGATCTCGCGCTTCTGGGAACGGATCTTCTGGCGGGCGGCGCGATCCACCTTGTCTTCGGCCTGCAGCAGGTCGGTCATGATCCGCAGAATCTCCAGCCGGACGGTGTTGGTGTCCTTGTTCTTCAGCCGGAGCTCGCGGCACTTGCGCAGCATCTCCACCACTTTGTGCGAAATGTCCGTGAGCTTGTCGCGCGAGAGCTTCATGGCGTCGCCCGTGTCCCGCCCCGAGGCGCGGATCACCTTGCGCTGCGAAATCAGCGTGTTCTTGATGCGCCGGAACATCTCCTGGTAGCTGACGCCTTCGCGGCGCATGTACTCGCTGTATTGGCTCAACAGGTCCCGGACTTCGTCGTTCAGACGGTCTTCCACGGCCAGCTCTTCGGAGATAACCGAGGCGATCCTTTCCGCCACCAGATCGGGATCGGTCGTCTCGATCACCGCCGGGGTGAGCCTCCTGACGAGTTGCCGGGAAAGATATGCGACAAATTCTCTGGCGAGCAGCATTCTGTAAAGGCGAAAGAGCCAGTTTATCACGTTATGGAACGCCGCCCCGGAAAAGAGCGCAAAAAGAGCGCGAATGGGCTGGGCCGCCCCCGGTTTGCCGGCGCCGGTCTTGCCTCGCGGATAGGGAACGCCCCGCGGTAATTTCGGAGTATAATGTCTTGATATGCCTTCCGCAGTCAGGCACGGCCATTCCGACGGCTGTACCCGCACCGGCAGCGCGAAGAGCGTCATTCAGTGGTATGGGTGGGATGCGCCCAGCCGGACCTGGCACGGTCCCAGCCAGTTGGGCCTCGCCGCTCCTCGGTCCCAACGGCTGGAAGACGCCCTGCTGGCATCCTACGGGCCCTCCTGGTTCGGTCCGGTCAGTTGTTCCGTCCCGGGAGAACCGGCCAGCCGCTTCTTTGTGGTCGCCCACGATCTGGCCGATTGCGCCGTAGCGACGATCTACTGCGATGAATCCAAGACCGGTCCCGCGGAGATCGTCGCCGTGATCCCCGCCCAACGGCGCTCCCGCCTGCGGCCGGAATTCGCGTTCGAGTTTCTGGCTTTCGCCGGGTTTCTCCGATCCCTGGGAGACGGCGTGGAATGCGAGGTGAGCGAAGCCATCGCGGCGGCGCTGGCCGAGGCCCCCGTTTCGGACTCCCTGGTCTTCTCCATCACCACTGGCCTTTGGTCCTGCGACCTGGACTACGTCCTCTCGCGTTGCGTCGAACAGACCGCCATGGCGGTGCTGCGCTGGCTGGGCCGCTTCAGCGTTGTGAGCCGAGGCTGAGGCAGGCGGCGCGAAAACGCGCGTGACGCTGCATCAGCCGCAGGTAGCGGGATTCGTCGCCGGAGCGCTTCGCCTTCAGAATGGCCAGCAGGGCGGTCTTGTCGGCCGCGGGCCAGCGGACCAGGCCGGGGATCAGGCTCGCCACCAGCGTGAGAGGGGAGTCGGCCGCCGCTCCCAGGGCGCCGCCAACGCGTCCGGCGGCCCACGCGGCCATGCGCGCGGGATCGCCTCCGTGACGCCGGGCGGTGGCACGGGCAACCGCCAGGCCCAGATTGCGGATGTGAAACCTGTCCCAGGCGCCGGGCGTAGCTCCGGGGCCTTCGAACAGCAAGCTTCCGGCCGCCAGCTTGCGAAGCGTGGCGGCGGAACTGCGCGCGCCGGGTGTCTTCCGAAGGCGGCTTTCCTCAACTTCCGTGCGGCGGGCGATCTCCCTATCCGCCGGCCGGAAACCCAGCTTGCGGTAGAACCAGAACGCGCCCGACTGGATGGCCTCTTCGTTCTCGTGCCCGATCTGGTACGGGTCCACGGAGAACGTGTTCACACCCAGAGCCTGGTGGAACAGCCGCAGCAACCGGGCGTAGATCCAGGCCGACTCTCCCTCGCGAAACGTGTAATAAAGGTTGAATCCCACCTCGGCGCGCTCGAACACCGAAAGCACCTCCACGTAGCCGCTGGGGACTCCGTTCTTGAAGAACATGCCGCCATGGTAGGCGCGCACCGGCAGGCGCCAGGCGGGCGGCACGCCGAAGAAGTAGATGTCCAGCCCGCGCCCGGCATCCGCGTGGAAGACCCGGTCCGCCTCGGGATGCGAAAAGCCATGCAGTTCGCGATACCGCATGGCGGAGGTTTCGAGGATGACGTCCAGGACGCCGCGGGCTTCCCGCGCCGGCACATGGCGGATGGGCAGCGGCGGACCCTGCAGCGCGTCCGCCAACGACACCGCGCGGCGCTCGATCAGCGGCACTTTGTGGCAGTAGAGAGGACGGCGCGGGCGGATGTCGAGCGCCAACCGCGAGCGCGAGTGCGCGGCGTCCGGGAAATCCAGCCGCAGCGGCACTTGCAGGCCGTCGTAGAGATCGGCGCGGTCCCGCTCGTCCAGGGGCAGCGCGGCCATCCGCTCCAAAAGAAACCGCAACCCGTTTCGCCCGCGCGGCCGCGCGGCTTCCAGCCAGCGGCGAAACGGCACGTGCGCTTCCACCGGCCAGTCTTCTGACAGCAGGGGGATGAACCGGCGAGCCACCGGACCGGCGCGGTCGGGCTCGTCGTAAGCCTCCCAATCGATCTCCAGGTTGGGATGGCGCGCCGCCAATCGCCGCGCCACCTCGTAACTGAACACCGCGGAAAAAGCCGTGCCGGCGATGCCGGAGACTTCCGGGTCTTCGAGCGGCGCGAGGTCCCCTCCAGCGGCTCGCAGCGCGTCCACGCGGCCTTTCATCGACGAGAGAATGGAGTCCGCCAGGCGCGCGACCGCCGGCGCGCGGGGGTAGGCGCGCAGGAAGAGAACCGTTTCGTGAAGGCGGACCAGGCCGGCCGGCTGGCGAAACCGGCTGCGGGCGATGCGGGTCAGGAGACGGAGAAGATCGCCGTTCTCCGGAGGGCCGAAGCGCGACTTCCAGGAGGCGAGGCGATCGAGCAGAGCTTGAGAGCCGGCCGGCATGATCGCGATCTTACCAGGAAATGCGGGATTTCCCCTAACCGTTGCGAAAACGCGGGGACTGACGACTCCGTCCCAAGGCGCGCACCGCCTTTTGCGGAACCACCGTGTCCCCCTGCGCCGCGTGGATGGAGCCGTATGTCCCCGGGGTGTTTTCGCCCCGTGTGAGTACTTCCGCTCGTCTCGTGCGGGAAATGCGTGATTCACCTGACGGTTCCAGAACCGTGCGGACGACTACTTCTTGTGCGGTTCCGTGGCTTGGCCTTCGGCGGTAAGAAGCACTACGTCCACGCGGCGGTTGTGCGCGCGGCCCTCCTCGGTGTCGTTGCTGTCGGAAGGGGCGTTTTCGGCATAGCCGGCCACGCACATGCGCTCGGGCGGGACTTCGTAGCGCTGGCTCAGCACCTCGAGCATGGCGATTGCGCGGGCCGAGGAGAGTTCCCAGTTGCTGCGGAAGCGCGAGGTGTGAATGGGCCGCGAGTCGGTGTATCCTTCCAGGCGTACGGAATTGGGCAGCCCTTTCATGACCTCCGCGATCTTGGCCAGGGTCGGGTAGCTGGCGGGCTCCACCTTGTCGTCGCCGGAGGCGAAGAACGCGGCTTCCCGCAGGCTGATCACCAACCCCCGCGCTTCCAGGCTGAGCTGGACCTTGCCGCTCTTCAGTTCGGAGTCCAAACCCTTCGCCAGCTTCTGCATCGACTTCGCCAGGTCTTCGGGATGGGGGTTGGTGGGGTTGCCGAGCTGAGGCGGCTGGTTTTCCGAGATTTTCACTTTTTCGGCGTTCACCGGCGGTTTGCTGTTTTCGTGCCTGCCGCGGCCCAGGACCATGGCCATCACGGAGCTCATCTGGCCGTGTTCGATGGCCTCGCGGACCGAATCGGAAACGGCTTTCGCCCCATTCTTGTCCTTCTGCGAAGAAGCGAACATGACCACGAAAAAGGCGAACAGCAGGGTCATGAAGTCGGCATACGAAACCAGCCAGCGTTCGTGGTTCTCGTGACTGGGGGCCTTCTTGCGTTGCATGTGGCTAGCTCTTGGCGGGCGCCGCCTGCGGCGGCTTATCCGGCTTTCCGCCCGGCGCGGGAGCGGGTTTGGCCTTGGCCTTGGCTTTCGGCGGCTTCTGGGGATGTTGGTTGAAGGACTGCAGTTTCATGCGGATCAGCGTCGGGTTCAAACCTTCCACGATGCCGATGATTCCCTCCATAGTCATGTCCCGCAGCAGGGTGACATCGTGCATGCGCGCGCGCAGTTTGTTGGCGGCGGGCAGGAAGAGAATATTGGCCGACGCCACGCCGTATACCGTTGCCACGAACGCCACGGCGATTCCGTGGCCGACTTCCTTGATGTCCTCCAGGTGTTTCATGACCTGGATCAGACCCAGCACCGCGCCGATGATTCCAATGGTCGGCGCGTAGCCGCCGGCGGCCTCCCAGACCTTGGCTTCCGCCTCGGCGGATTGCTCCGTGAGACTGATGTCGATCTCCATCATTTTCTTGATTTCCTGAAGATCCGTGCCGTCCACCGCCATCCCCAGGGCCTTGCGCAGGAACGGATCGGAAATCGCCGCCGCCTCGCTCTCCAGGCTCACGATGCCGTTCTTGCGCGCCTTGGTGGCGTACTGAAGGAGCAATTCGATGGTGCTGTCCGCCGAAACCGTTTGTTCGATCAGGATGCCCTTCAATCCCCCGAACGCGCGGATCACCACCGAGAGCGGGTTGGTAACCAATACGGCGCCGAACGTGCCTCCCAGCACGATCATGGCCGCCGTTCCCTGCGCGATGTCCTGGATGCTGCCCTTCTCCAGCACGAGGCCCCCCACAATTCCCAACAAAGCGATCGCGATTCCGCCCAGCGTCGCCAGATCCAGTTTTGAGGAACTGGCTTTCGCCTTCTTCTCCGGGGACGGCTTGCCCCCCGCTTTGGGAGATGGTTTTGCAGCCTGCGCCGCTGTGGGTGTGGTTTCAGCCATGGGTCTCTACGCGGGGCTCTCGGGCTCGGCTGGCAACCCCGCGCCGCCCTCGTCCGCCTCGTTCTCCGGCTCTCTTTCCGCCGCAAATACCGGGTCGAGGATGCGCCGGCGAAATTCCACGATGCGCCGCACCACTTCGTCGGCACTCTCCCGGACACGAAGAATCTGGCCCGTCGTCAGCGTGATCACGGTGTCCGGCGTCACATCGATGTGCTCGATCAAATCCGAATTGAGCACCATGGGTACGTGGTTAAGTCGTGTCAGCCGGACCATGTGGGCTCCTAGAACCTTATCGGCAAGGCAGTGCCGGATCATTAGGAACGCGATAGGATTCCCCCCATGGGTTCCGCCGCTTCACCGGCGGCTGGATTCTCCGGCCTCTCGGCTATCGGGCGGATTGCCATCACCGTCGCGGACATGGGTCGCGCGGTGGCGCATTTTCTGCCCGCGGCGTCGCATTCGAACGCCAACCGCACCTGACTGCCAGGATGCCGGATCACGATTTGTGGATGGCGTTCTTTCGCGGCCTGGACCGCAATCTGCTGGCCCTCATGTGCGAGGCGCCGCGCGCCTGAGGGCGGCCGCCGCTACCCCGCCCGGCGCAGTTCCTCCAGCAGCGCCGACAACCGCGGCGCCTCCTCCGTGCGTCCGCCGAAACGCCAGGCGTTGTAGGCCGCCGTGAATTCGCCGGCCGCGTTCCCCAACCGGTTGCGTGGCAGGGACGCCGCGAATTCCATCGGCGTGAACCAGGGAGGCTTCTGGTAGCCGCGCCGTTTCAGTATCCGCAGCATGCGCCCGTACAGCAGCGCGGCATCTCCCGCGGAGGCCCGTCCCCGGCGCACGCGGCGCTCCCGCCGCCGCATCTCCAGCGCGCGAATCGCCGGCGGTATCGCCAGCCACAGCAGAACTCCCAGTCCCATCGCGGCCAGAAGGCGGAGGGCGATGCGGCGCAGCGATTTCCCGCGCGGCCCGTCCCAGAAGGTCTGCGCATCCGAAAGCGTATCGAACCAGCGGATGCCCAGGCGCGCAAAGCTCTGCTGCGTGCGGTCCATCAACGAGCCCTGGTGGCTGGGGTCGTAGCTCACCACCCACTCCCGCCACAGCCCGTCGGCGGCGTCCAGGTAGAGCGTCAGCCTGGTGGCCATGGTCTGCCTGGGCGCTGGAGCGGGAGGCGTCGGGTCGAAGGTGGTCCATCCCCATCCTGGTATCCAGGCCTCCACCCACGCATGGGCGTCGCTCGAGCGGATCAGCCACAGGTCCGTCAACGGGTTGTAGATCCCGCTTTGGAAACCGGTGGCGAGCCGCGTGGGGATTCCCTCGGCGCGCAGCAGCACGGCCATGGCCGAGGCGAAGTACTCGCAGTGCCCCTTCCTCCGCGTGAACAGGAAGTCGGCCAGTGGATCGGCCGGCTTCGGGCGGGGCGGGTCCAGCGTGTATGCGTAATCGGTGCGCAGGCGCCGTTCCACCGCCCGGGCCTTCTCCAGGTCGCTCCCGGCGCCGGCAGTCAGGCGGCGCGCCAGTTCGCCGATCCGCGGATCCAGTTTGGGTAGCTGCAGCGAGCGGCTTCGCTCCGCGGCATCCAGCTCCGGCGGCGGATAAACCGGCGGCGAATCGGCGGGCGGGTCTTCTACCAGGCTGTAGGCTTCGTAGCGGAATCCCTGGGGCGGCCGGCCCGCCAGCCGGAAACCGGTGCCGGCGGCGCCCAGCAGGTAGGGAGTGCGCACGTCCACGTGTTCGGGCACGCCGGCGAAGAACAAGGCGTCGCTGTCGATGGCGTCCGGGAAAACGTCGTACACGATGTGCCTTCCCGGCCGCCGCCGCCCGGTGGGGACCAGGTCGAGCCGCCCCTCGTCCGTGTACAGCCTGGCTTCCGGGGCGCCGGGGTTGGACCACTGTTGCCCGTCGAATCCGGTCAGTGCGCCGCCGCGCCACTTCAATCCGCCGGAAGGTTCCGCGGCATACAGGCGGACATGCATCGCCGTGCGGTACCTGGTCTGGAATCCCCCGATCTCTCCCAAAGCGATGCGGCGCGAAAAGCCCGGCAGAGACATGCGATGGAACAGCAGGCTGCCCAACGCCCGCCCGGCGGCATGCGGAGACAGCAGGAAGATCCCGGCGGTGAGCGCCAGTATCCCCAATGCCATGCCGGCCGCCAGTGCCGCAAGCTGCGCTCCCATCCCGCGGGTTCCTCCACAGGCCGCCGCCGGGGCTTTTCGCAACGAGCGCCGGATTTCGCCGCTGATCAGAACCGCCACGCCAAATCCCAGATACAGCACCAGCGCCGCCAGGTACCCGGAACTCAGCGAGAGCACCGCCCCCGCCGCCAACCCCGCGAACGATAGGGCCGCCGTCGCCAGGTAGTCGCGGCGGTTGGCCGCCGTCACCACCTGGACCACGGCCAGAAAGAACGCCAGGTGCGCCACGGCGGGCGCAGCCTGCCGCGAGATCGCCAGCCAATCCACCAGGAAGAACCCGCCGTAGGCCAGGAGAAGCCGGGCGATGGCGCGGCGCGAAGGACGCCAGTCGAGGCCTCTAGCCAGCAGCACCCCGCGCAGCAGCAGTCCCGCGGAAGTCCATACGATGGTGGGGGCATCCAGGTAGCCCGAGCCGGCCACCGCGAGGAAGCCGCTAACCGCCAGCCCCAGGAGGGAGAACTGGAAGAACCGCTCCACGGAACTGGCCGCGCCCGGCTGCTTCCGCACCATGCTCCAATTCTAGTACGCGCGCCCCACCCCGGCGCCGTCTCAACCCGGTACCGCGCCCGCCCTCTCCAAAGCCCGCTCCACCGCTTCCCGGCTCATCTCCGTGCTGATGAAGAGTTCCTGGCGCGCGCCCCCGCTCAGGGCGATCGCCTTCCAGCCGTTCTGCGTGGGCACGGTCACCCGCACCTTCACCTTGCCCCTGGCGTCGCGCACCGGCCGGATAACGCCGGGGATAATGGAACGGATCCCGGGATTGGCCGCCAGCAGGTCTTCCAGTATCCGGCGCACCCCGTCGATGATGCTGTGTTCCACCTTGAGACGGTCCTGGGCGGTGCGCAGGCGCATCTCAGCTCCATCCCTCGCCGCCGCGCAGCGGGACGAACCGGCACAGCGTGGATACGCGCAATTCCACGCGGCCGCCAAGCTTCCGCAACACGCGCAGTTCCTGGTTGTCCCTCGACCCCACGGGGATGACCAGGCGCCCGGGATCCCGCAACTGTTCGAGCAGCGCGGCCGGGATATCCGGCGCGGCCGCGGCCACCGAGATGGCGTCGAACGGAGCCAACTCCGCGCAACCCAGCGAGCCGTCGCCGTCCAGCACCGTGACGTTCCAGCCGCGGGCGGTGCGGCGCAGGTTTTCGCGCGCCAGTTGCGCCATGGCGGGCACGATGTCGATCGAAATCACGCTGCGCGCCAACGCTCCCAGGACCGCGGCCGCGTAGCCGCTTCCGGCGCCCACCTCGAGCACCGTCTCGGTCCCCGTCAGCTCCAGTTCCTGGGCCATCAACGCCGTCATGTACGGTTGCGAAATGGTCTGCCCATGGCCCAGGGGCACGGGGTCGTCCTGGTACGACATAAGACGCAGCTCCGGCGGCACGAACTCCTCGCGCGGGATCTCGCCCATGGCGGCGAGCACACGGGGATCGCGGATGCCCCGCGGGCGCAACTGAGTGTCCACCATGCCGCGGCGTTCCGCGGCCCAATCCGGAATCAAATCGGCCTCGACTTCCATGATAGCGGTCAACGCCCGCGGCGGCATCCGGCCCGCTCCGCACCTCACCCCCGCCGTCACCGCACCTGCACGAACCGCCCGTCGCGATAGTCCAGAACGTAGTCGGCTTTCGAGATCTCCTCGGGAGCGAGCGGCGTCTGGCGGTTCAACCGGATGTCTACGGTGCGATCGAGGAATACCAGCTCGGCGATGAACAACATGTCGAAGCTCCCTAAAGGATCGTTCAGGAACACCACCGTGCTCCGCGGCTGTGGCTTGAGCTGGATCGCCTTCAGTTGCTGAATGGCGCCCCAGGTCCGCGGCGCGAAATCGACGGTATTGGGATCCACGAATCGCCGCTTGAAATCGGCGTTGCGATACGCCCAGAAGAGCGCGCCCGCGGCGACCAGAGCCGCGGATACCCACGCCCGGCCCGCCCGGCGAAAGCCCGGCTCGCGGGCCAGAAAGCCGGCCACGCCGTCGGCGATGTCCACGAAAACCACGCTCACGAAGATGGCCCAGGCCAGCATCGGGATGTACAGGCATGCCCCGGCGCGCCCGATCAGGAACTCGATGGGCAGCGGCGTCACCAGCAGGCTCAGGCAGGCGAAGCGCAGCACCGGCCGCGGACGGCGCCAGGCGAGGTAGAACATCGCGGCCCACAGCGCCACGACATCCGCGCGCCCGAAGTATTGCCACTTTTCGAACAGGTCGGCAAAGCACTCGATCTGAAACTTCCAGACGCGGGCCATCGAAAGCTTCGGCACGTATCCGGCATCGTGCATCAAGCCGCCCTTTCCCAGCACCCTGCCGCCCAGGCACACCAGGGTGAGGCACGCGCTCGCGGCGATCGACCGGCCCGGGCCGCGCAGCCACCGCGCCAGATCCTTCGGCCGCCAGGGGACCGGCGGGCGATAGAACCACTCGTAGAGCAGCAGCACCGCCGGCAGCGTAACCGCCATCTCCTTGGAGCCCAGCGCGGCCAGGTACAGCCCGCTGGTCACCGCCACCTGGCGCCAGCCCAGCGCCTTGCCGCGTTCGCGGATGGACACGTAGTAGAGCAGGGCGGCCACGAAAAAAAAGCCGCAGAGCACGTCGAAACCGAACGCGATGTTGTAGTACAGGTTGTTCAGCCCGACGTGGTAGCAGGCGATGAGCGCCACCAGCAACGCCGCCCGCTCTCCGCATCCAAGCAGCCGGCTCAGGCGGTAGATCAGAAATGCGTTGGCCAGGAGCACCCCCAGCAGGGCCACCCGGAAGGCCACCGGGTTCAAGCCGAAGAAGTGCAGGATCGGCATCAGAAACCAGCCCGCCACGGGGCGGTAGAAAGGCCGCCAGGGCATCAGCGGTCCCAGTATCCGCTGCCACAGCGGCAACTGCCAGTAGTAGGCCAGGTTCATCATGTCGTCGGGGGCGAAATGAGCGCGCAGCGTGGCGCGCGAAAGCCACGCGAAGTAGACGGCGAGGAGCGCGCCGGCGGCGGGCATACGCCAGCGCACGCCTACGCTCTCAGCCGGCTCCGGCGCCGGATCGGAAGGGGTCACTTAGGTATGGTAGCGCCTCATGACTCGCAGTTTCCCGCCGGGTCCTGAAGTCCCCGAATCGCCCTCAGCTACGAATGGAATCCGTCGGCTCCGGCCGGGAAACCTCGATGGCTTTGCGCCGCGATCGCCAATCCGCCCGTACCAGAAGGAGGATCGCGCCAATGGCAAGCAGACTGACCGCCGCGCCAATTTCCACGCTCGCCGGGCGGAACTCGAATCGGACACGATGCTCGCCGGCCGGCAGCCGGATCGCCTGAAACGCGCCGCCCCACCGCTCAATCTCCACCGCATGCCCGTCGGCGGTTGCCCGCCAGCCGGGAAGGAACTGCTCGACCAGGATGAACCGGCCGCCCCTTTCCGATCGCACCAGGAATTCCCGCCGCTCCGGCATCCAGGCAATCGGCCTGGCCGTGCCACCGCGCTCGTCTTCCCAATGATAGGCTGGCCGGGCGTGGACATACTCGTAAACGCGGCAGAAGATATCCTTGCGTCCTATCAGTCTGAAGTTCGGGCTGGCGGCCAGCACCGGTCCATGTTCGGCGCCGCTCCTCACCAACGCATACCGCACACCCAGGCTCCGAAGCATGTCTTCGTTCTGCAGATCCGTGTGGAATGTGCGAGCGGTCTCAAACGGCACCCAGTGCTCGATCGCCCGCGTGTATTGCCTGGATATGAAGGGGTCGAACCCCTCCGTTGTCGTCAGCCCCCACAAGCGATACCAATCCCCCTCCGCGACAGCCGAATCGCTGGTGACCACGCGGTACTGCCGGTTCTCCCGCATGGCACGATATGCGGCATCGTCGATGCCGGCAATACCGTACGGAATGAACTCGTCGTCCACATCGCCCTTCTGGGCATTGAACCAGCGGCCGGAACCATAGACATGGTAGTCGGCCGCGGCCGCAAACAGCAGGATGGCGGCCATGACGGTCCTGCGTCTTCCGGCGGCCTGGCGGACGCACCACAGGCAAAGCGAAAAGAGCGCCAGGGCAATGGCCGTCTGCGCCACCGCCCGCGTCCCGGTTGGAAACATCCCGCCGCGATGCCAGATCCCCAGTTGCCGCAAAGACCATACCCCAAGCGCTACTCCGGAACCATAGGAAACCCACGCCGGAATCGTGCGCGCGGTGCGGCTTTGAAGGAAGTCGTTCAAACCGATGGCCGAGATCAGTGCCGCCATGGCGGCAACCGCCGCATAGAAGTTGAACGGCTGCATCGTGGAATCCAAAGCGGGAATCTTCAGGACCGCGCGGACCAGAAATTGCGGCGGATTCGCCAGCAGCAAAGCGGCCGCCAGCACCAGCGCCGGCTGGATGTAAGGGCGGATTCTATGCCTCCAAACCGCCCAGCCGATGGCGAACAGCGCGGGAAGGCCGAGATAGAGATACATGCAGCCGGGGTCGAAATAGGCGGGGTGGCCGGGGTTGAAGTCGAACCAGTTCGAAACGAAGAACGAGCGCAGCAACGCGGCCGGACTGTAAGCTGCCGGCCCGTACTTCGGCTGAAGCACCATGAACGATCTCGCATCCAGGGTGGGCAGCAGTTGCACCATGAACAAGAGCGCCGACCCCAGCAGCGCCACGCTAACACCGGCCGCCGCCCGCCAGTGTCCCCGGCTGCCCAGAGCATAAGTGAAAATCATGACGCAACCGACAATCCAGACCGCTGGATAGCCCGCGAGAAACGACAAAGCCGAAGCCGCGGCGACTTTCCACAGAGGGCGCCAATCCCCGCGGTCCACCGCCTCGTCGACGCCCCACAGGGCCAATGGCATCCAGGTCATCCCTCCCAGCACGCCGGTGTGCAGGACCTCGTACATCATGTAACCGGTCCAGGAGAAGACCGACGCTCCCAGAACGGCGGCCAGCTTTCCGCCCCGCCTTCGCAGCCACAGGTAACCCAGCAGGAAGGCCATCCATACGTGGAGAAAGGTGAATGCCTCAAACGCCTTGAAGGGAAGTCTGGGCAGCCTCCAGGCCGCGGCATACAGCAACCACGTCGGCGGATAGAGCAACGCCGCCTGCACATTGCCCACGAAGGTGGCGCCGCAGTAGATGGACGGGTCCCACAGCGGGACGTGCCCATCCTTGAGCGAGTGGAATGCATAGCCCTGAAGGGGATAGTGGTAACCGGCGGCGTCGCTCCAGAGATGCACCCGTTTGAAAGGCGGCAGGTACTCGTGGAAAAGCGCGTAGGTTGCGACGAGCGCCAGCAGAGCCGCGAGCCAGAGGGAAAAGGGGTCAGACGCCATTTTTCTCGCCGACGCCATTTTTCCCGCCTTACTTCCCCCGGCTCAGACCCAGCGCGCGAATCCGCTTGTGCAAATTCGTCCGCTCCATGCCGAGCGCCCGCGCGGCCCCGCTGACGTTCCAGTTGGATTGCTCGAGCGCCCGCAGAATGTGCTCGCGCTCGGCGGATTCCCTGGCTTCCTGAATGGTCGATTTCGGCCCCGGGTCGCGCTGCACGCGGATCTCCACGGGGATCGAATCGCGCCCCAGCCGTTCGCCCTGCGTCAGAATGGCCATGCGCTCGATCACGTTGCGCAGCTCGCGCGCGTTGCCCGGCCAGTGGTAGCTTTCCAGCATGGCGAAAACCCCGTCGTCCAGCTTCTTCGCCCGGAAGTTGTTGCGGCTGCAAAAATCGTCCAGGAAATATTCCGCCAGCAGGCGGACGTCGTGCGGCCGCTCGCGCAGCGCCGGCACGCGGATGGGCACCACGCTCAGGCGGTAGAAGAGGTCCTCACGGAACTTCTCCTGGGCCACCAGCGAGCCCAGGTCGCGGTTGGTGGCGCTCAGCACGCGCACGCTGACGTGGATGATCTGCTCGCCGCCCACGCGGTGAAATTCGCCCTCCTGCAAGACCCGCAGCAACTTGGCTTGCGAAGCGCCGTGCAGGTCGCCCACTTCGTCCAGGAAAATGGTGCCGCCGTCGGCCATCTCGAACTTGCCGCGGCGCGAGGCGGTGGCGCCCGTGAAGGAACCTTTCTCGTGCCCGAACAGCTCCGTCTCCAGCAACTCGGTGGGGATGGCGGCGCAGTTTACCTTGACGAACGGGCCGGCGGCGAACGGGCTGGAATTGTGGATGTGCGCCGCCAGCAACTCCTTGCCCGTGCCGCTCTCGCCGATCAGCAGCACGCGGGCGTCCGAGCGGGCGGCCATGGTGGCCTGTTCCACGGCGCGCTGCCACGCCGGGCTGGCGCCGATCATGCGCGGCGCGTTGTTCACCACCAGTTCGCGCAGCCGTTCGTTCTCCTGGCGCAGCGAGGATTGCTCCATGGCGTGCTTCACCGCCAGCAGCACCCGGTCGCGGCTCAGGGGCTTCTCCAGGAAGTCGAAGGCGCCCGCGCGGGTGGCCTCCACGGCGTCGGCGATGGTGCCGTGGCCGGAAATCATCACCGCCGGGGCGCTCCCGCCGTTCTGACCCACCGCCCGCAACAGGTCGATGCCGTTTCCGTCCGGCAGTTTCATGTCGAACAGGTAAGCGTCGGCGCGCTGGGAATCGGGATGGCGGTTGAACTCCGCCACCGTCCGGCACACGTTCACCGCGTACCCTTCGCGCTCCAGGATCATGCGCAGGGAGCGGCCGATATTCTCTTCGTCATCCACGATCAGGACGCGCTTGGAAGCCATTGGTTGCGATGGGCAGCAGCACGCGGAATCCCGCGCCGCCCAGTTCTCCTTTTACCACTACGATGTCCCCGCCCGACAGCAGGGCACTCTTGCGCGCGATGGACAGTCCCAGTCCCATGCCTCGCTTCTTGAACGAAATCGTGGGTTGAAACAGCGAAGCCCGCGCAGCCTCGCTCAAACCCGGACCGGAATCGTGCACTTCAATGGCCACCCTTTCGTGCGCTACCGAAGTCGTCCCCAGAATGCGCCCGCCGTGGCCCGCCGCGTCGGCGGCGTTTTCCAGCAGGTTGGTCAGGATTCCCTTCACCAGATCGGCGTCGGCCATCGCCTGCGGCGCCTCCGCCAGGCGGCATTCGTACGCCACTTCGGGATGCGCCGCGCGCAGCAGCGCGATGCGTTCCTGTAGCAGCGAATTCACATCCAGTGGCGCCGGGGATACGGGCGGCTCGGCCGCGAACTGCGAAAAGGCCCGCACGCGCCGCTCCAGCGTCTCGATCTCGTCCACCACGATTTGCGTGGCCTGCTCCATGAAGGCGCGGTCGGCGTCGTCGTAGCGCGCCAGCATTTCCTCCACCGTCAGCCGGATGGGCGTCAGCGAGTTCTTTACCTCGTGCGCGGTCTTGCGGGCCACCACCTGCCAGCTCTCGAGTTGCCGCAGGGTGACCAGGCGGTCGGTGCTCTCCTGCAACTTGTCCGCCATGTCGTTGAAGGCCTGGACGGCGCGGCCCACTTCGTCGTCGCGCTGCGGCTTGACGCGCACCGTGAGGCCGCCCGCGGCCATCTCCGCCAGGCCCGCGGTCAACTGCTGGATCGGCCGGCTGATGCGGTGCGCCAGAAACACCAGCAGCCCCAGCGAGGCCAACCAGAACGAGGCCGCCAGCAGGATGTACGCCAGCTTGACGGTGCTCGGCAGGTCGTGCTCGCGGGTGAACTGGCCGAGCAGACTGGCCTTGCGGATCTCGTCGCTCACGCGGTTCAAGGCGATCCCGATGGCGGTGGAGTAGACCCACACGCCGCCATCGCGTTTCACCAGGTAGTCGAGGCGGTCCCCGTCGTCGCCCGCGGCCGCGAAGCGCTCGGCGTCGCCGCTCTCGGCGAAGTCCCTGACGCTGTCCGGCCACTGGGCCTGGGCGGATGCCGGATACTCGCGGGGCGGAACTTCGCCAGCCAGCGCGCGGCGTTTCAGATCGCCGGAGGCTTGCTCGAAGAACGCGCGGCTGGTCTGGCGCAACTGCTCCGCCGCCGCCAGCGCCCGCGCCGTCGACGCGGCGCCCAGAGTCTCGTCGAGGCGCATGAGATAGGTGGTGATCCAGATGGTGGCCCCCAGCGGCACCAGCGTCGCGGCCAGGAATACCAGGACCAACCTGTTGCGAAGGCGATTCACCCGAGTCGCGTGCCCCGGCCGAATATCTGGCGGGGAAGGTCCTGCAGACGGAAGGGACGCCCGGTTTCGAAGCTCCACTGCGGATCGCTCGATCCCGCCTTGCGGCTGAGGTACTCGAAGATGCTCAGGAAGCTGATGCCCTTGTCGCCCACGACGCGGGAAAGGTCGTCCTGGTGCACCGTCCGCAGATCGCACCGCAGCCACAACGGCTTGTCCTTGGGCACTTCCGCCGCGCCGATGACGATGTTCTCCAGGCACCAGGACTCCGCCTGGGCGGTGGTGAGCCCGATGCGGTCGTGCGGGGTGAGAGCCGGAATGGTCACCTTGAAGGTTTCGTTCCAGATATCGCGGCTCAGAATGAACCTCTGGATGGGGCTGAACTTCACCGTGCGGCGGTCCTCGGTGAACAGCGTGACCTGCGCCACGAAGGCTACCGTGCTGCCGCTGCTGAGCCGTTCGAGCGGCTTACCGGTCAGAAAGTGGATGTTGGGCAAAACCGGTTGCAGAATGTCGCCGTCGAAGCGCGGCGGCGGAAGTTCGTCGGCGGCGCGCGCCCGGAACAAAGGAAGAGCCAGGCCGGCCAGAAGCCAGCTTCGTCGGCTGATCCCGTGATTCCGCGCGTCCTGCGCCATCAATAATTCATGCCCAACATAAATATCGGATCGATGTGCCCATCCCGCAACGGAAAGGCGATCGACGCCGAAAACGCTCCATGCCGAAGACCGATGCCGGCCGAATTCCGGTCTTCGACCCCCTGGCCGCCGTCCCAGATGGCTCCCGAGTCGTAGAAAACCTGGAAGGCGCCGTACCTGTACTCGACGGTGTTGTGGATCATCCGGTTACCACCGAGTGGATCCAGCTCGTATTTGTTCCAGCCGCGCAAGGTGCTGCTGTTCCCCAGTACGAAACGCTCGAACAGCGGCCCCTGGCCGGCGATCATGCCCGCCGTCAGGTCCTCGACCAGCACCTGCTTGCCATGCGTCCGCGTGTAGCGGAACTCCCAACGGTGCCGCGCATACGCCAGGTCGCTGCCCAGCGCCCGGTCGGCCAGACGCAGGTCGTAGCCGGCGTCGAAGTCGTCGAGCGAATCGGAGCCCTCCCTTCGATGATGGTAGCGCAACGAAGCGGTGGCGGCGTTGGCCGACTCCGTGTGCGCGGCCGGGTACTCGTCCTCGAAGCTCTCGAAACTGGCGCCCACGCTCAGGCTCAGCGGCCTCGAAATCTGGAGGGTCATAACCGGCTCGAAGAACTGCCGCGTGCGGTACATGTCGGAGGCGGCCGGCGAATCCGGCGGCTCCATCGGCGCGTGCGCCGAAGGCAAGGCGGCCACCGTGCGGTCGTTCCACTCCTCGTGGTAGGCCCCATATTCGAGCCCGAACTGCACGCCATCCGAGCCAAGACGCGTGTTCTGGTACCGCGCCGTGATCCCGGTATAGCGCTCGGCCAGTTCGTCGCCGTCGCTCACCAGACCCAGCGTAAAGCTGTTGTGCCGGACAATGGCCGTGCCTTCCACCGCGCCGCTCCAGCCCTGCTCCGCCTGGTAGAGGAACTTGGGGATTGCGACGTCGAACCGCGTGGGCCGCACCTGGACGTCGAAAACCACCTGCACGGAATCGGGAACCTTGCCGCGAAGGATGTGGTGCTCCACCGCGCGCGCGTGAAATTCCTTTCGCAGGCGGCGGGCCAGGTCGTCGAGGGTTTCCGGATTCAGCTTCTCTCCTATGATTGCCAGGATATCCTTGCGCAGCGGCAAACTGATCTTCCCGCCGCGGTCCGCCGCAACGTCGGTGCTCCAGCCGTCCCCACTCACCACCACGGTCTCCACGATGTAGCGGTTGTTGACGTTGAACTCCGCATCCTGGGTCCCCGCCCGCAACGCTCCCGCGGACAGCATTCCGGCGGCCACCATGCGCCAGAGCCAGACGAATCTCATGCGGCCATCGAGTGCACGCACGCTACCAATTATAAATGATTGTAAAGAAGATGGATAAGGGGCAGTTCGATGTGCCTGCCCTTCACAGGTGTGGAACTAAGGATGTGGCCGGAAAAGGCGCCCGGAGCGGAGCCGCGAGACTATAGGACCTTGGCCAATTCGGCCGCGAATGCGCTGCGCGGAGTCTGGTCCCGGTCCTTGCCGCGGCGTGGTTTGCGGTCGGGTCTTGGCTGGGCCCGCGGCGCACCGGATGGCGCACCGGATGGCGCACCCGCGCCCGTCGCAGCCTGCTGCGGAGCGCGCGGAGCGTCCTTGCCCTTGGGCGGTTGGGCCGGGTTGGCCCGAAGCAGCCGGTCTTCCAGCGGTGCGCGGTCGAAACGGCGGATGATGGACGCCATTTCGTCGGCCGTAGGCGCTTCGACAAATGCGAAGCCCTTGGATTCCTGCGTTTCGTGGTTGCGGATCACCTTCACGGCATCGGCCACGAGATCTTCGGCGGCCAGCCATTGTTTGATGTCATCGGCGGTGACCCAGGTAGGGAGGTTGCCCAGAAATACGGTGAAGCTCATTCAGTGATTATCTGACTCCGTTGGATGGATTTGCGGCACTTCAAGGAGAGGATTCCGATCTGCCACCTAGATAGTATCAGAGAGCCCAGCCGGATTGCAAACCATTAGAAACCCCTACGCGCCACCGCGAAGAGTACTTCGAGTACCATCGTAAAGGCCCCAGACATGGACTACGAGACCCTTTCCGTCACCCGCGAGGGCGCCGCCGCGGTGGTGACCCTGAACCGCCCCGAGCGCCGCAACGCCCTATCCACGGGCATGGCGCGCGAGTTGATCGCCTGCCTGGACGAACTCGGCCGCGATAGCGGCGTCCGCGCCGTGATCCTGGCCGCCACCGGAAGCGTCTTCTGCGCCGGTCACGACCTCTCCGAGATGACCGGCCGCGAAATCCACGAATACCGCCTGATTTTCGACCTGTGCGGCGAGCTGATGATGAAGATTCCGGCCATCCCGCAGCCGGTGATCGCCCAGGTGCAAGGCGCCGCTACCGCCGCCGGATGCCAACTGGTGGCCTCCTGCGACCTGGCGATCGCCGCCGAAGAGGCCTGGTTCGCCACCCCTGGCGTCAAGATCGGCCTCTCCTGCACCACCCCCCTGGTGGCCCTCACGCGGGTCATTGGCCGCAAGCGCGCGCTCCACATGGCGCTGACCGGCGAGCCGGTGGACGCGCGCACGGCCGCCGAGTGGGGTCTGATCAACCAGGCGGTTCCGGCCGCGTCGCTCTCCGGCTCGACGCGCGCCCTCGCCGCCAGGATAGCCGAGGCCAGCCCCCTGACGACGGCCATCACCAAGCGGGCGTTCTACGCGCAGATCGACCTGGACCTGCCCCAGGCGTACGCCTATGCCAAGGAAGTGATGTGCCTGAACGCCATGGCCGCCGACGCGCAGGAAGGCATCCATGCGTTCCTGGCCAGGCGCGCGCCCCGCTGGACGGGGAAGTGAGCGTGGTGTTGGTCTGCACCGCGGAGCCCAGCGGAGCGCTCCGATGAGCCGGGACGAGGGACCCACCTTCCTTGCGCGGCGGAGCGCAGGGATGGTAATGAAGGCTCTCGGGGGCCGGATTCTTGTCCGCAGTCAATGACTCGGACGAGTGCGCCACGTCGCCTGGAGGCTCCGGCAACTTGCGCGGGCCAGCCACGAACCGGGCGCGAGGGAGCTTTGGCCGGTGAACGATCCGGCGGGATGCCGCACCACGCCAGAGCAGGGCGTACGCCCGCACCGGAAAGGGCTTAAACTTGTAAGATCGTAGCGTTTGCCGATGCCAACCATCGACCATCTTTCGAAGCTATTTAAAGCACTGGGGCGCAAGGACCTGCCCGCCGCCGCTGAGGTGGCTGGCGAGATAGCGTCCGAAGAGGAAAAGAAGGGACACGGCACGGCTGCTCAACTGCTGCGAGGGTCGTTGGTGCCAAACGGGACGAAGGTTCTTTCCGCCCAGGACGGGGCGTTTGGACACAATGGCGAGGCCGCGTTCCTGCTCACTGCGCTCTCGCGCGGCAGAAGCAACGCCTTGCTGGGCGAGATCGAATTGAGGAGCGATGCCAGGGAGCGGTTCGCAGAGATCATCCAGGAGTTCAGCCACCAGCCCGAGATTCAGTCCCTCGGTATCCGCCGCAGGAGCAAGCTCATATTCCACGGGCCGCCCGGGTGCGGAAAGAGCCTTGCCGCCCAGGCGTTGGCTAACGAACTGCACTTGCCTCTTTTCGTAGTTCGGTTTGACTCCGTGATCGGCGCGTACCTTGGGCAGACTGCGTCGCACCTCAGGCAGTTGTTCCAATTCGCCGAGTCCACTCGCTGCGTGCTCCTGTTTGACGAAATTGACGCCCTCGGGAAGCAACGCGGCAGTCCGACTGAGGTGGGTGAGTTGGACCGCATCGTCATTGCGTTGATGCAGGAGTTGGAGATCTCCGATTTGCCCGGTTTCGTCATCGCCACATCCAACCTGCCCGACAGCTTGGACCACGCTCTCTGGCGGCGTTTCGACATGGCGTTCAAGTTTCCGGGGCCAAGCAGCCAAGAGATCAACAGGTTCTCCTATGCTAAAGCCAACGCCTTCGGTCTGAAGATCACCCCGGCTCTTGCAAAGCGCGTCGGCAGCCTGAAGAATTACGCGGAAGTGGAGCGTGCGATTGAGGACGAGGCGCGCCGGCGCGCCCTTCGGCGTCTGGGTACATAAGAGATGCCCGACTCGGAAAGGCGCTCCCCCACCACGTTCTACCTCAACGAGCAGCACGAACTGTCCCGGGGTGCCAAGACCGGCGGTGGCAGGTTACTCCAGTACCATGGAATCGATTGGGCGATGAAAGGCCGCCGGATCGCAGAAACACTGGAGTGGGTGAGATCTTCGATCCAGGCATCGAAGGACCCGCTGCGGGACAGCCACTACTTCGTCCTAGCGAAGGCCGAAGCTGCTGTTCAGAAGGAATCCAGGGACAAGCGGAAGGCCCCGGACGGCGTTCTTAGCGAACCCGTCCGCTACCAGGAGGGGGATTCTAGAGTCTTCCGGCGGCTGGGCATGGACCTCGTGGAAGTAACGGGCGTGGGCGATGCCGTGGTGCATATTCGCCCCGAGCGCCTGGAACAGCTCGTGTCAACGACGAGAATTCTCGGCGAAGTCGGGCCCCGGGAGCAGGCGCGGTGGGCAAGCATTAACTCGTTTGGTCTGATTCCTTGGGAGCTGAGGATTGACGAATCCTGGGTGCGGTCGCTGCGGGCGCATACGCCAACGGACGCCGTGGTCGAGTTTCAACCGCTCCTTACGAGGTCCGAAATTGACACGCTGTTGCGTTCGCTTGCGGCTCACCTCAAACAGGAAAGGCGCGAGGCGATCACAGGTATCGGCGCCGACTTTTCCGGAAGGAACTGGGTGCGTGGGCGCCTTACCCCGGAGTCCTTGAGACTAGTCGCCAAGCTGTATTACTCTGTGCAGACGCTGCACTCCCCGTTGACCTCTCTGGTGGTTTCAACCCGGCTTGAGAAAGAAGTGAAATCGCCAATGGCACCGTCCAAATTCAAGGTGCCCGACATCCCAACGCTTCCAACTGTAGCCGTTCTTGACACGGGTGTGCCTGCCGACCATTCGATTCTGGCCAAATATCGACGGGGAGCATATGTGGCGCCTGATTCTGTCGGCGCGCCAGCCGGCGATCATGGTTCTTTTGTGGCATCGCGCATCGTTTTCGGCGATCCGGACTTTGGAGATGGCGCCCCGGCTACGCCTGCTGGTGGTTGCAGGTTTTACGACGCGCTCGTCGCGACGTCCTCCAAGGCCATCGACGACAAGAGCGTATTCCCAGCACTGCAGGCAATCGCTGCCACCGCGCCTGATGTGCGAGTTTTCAATCTGAGCTTCGACACTCGCCCGCTGGGTCTCCTGGAGTTCACCAAGAGACGGGAGAACCTGCTGCTCGTTCAGGATCTCGATAACCTCATCTTTCGAGACGATCGGGAATGCCCGGAGTTCCGTTGAAAGTCGCAACCCCCGTTTAGCCCACTTTACGACGCTTTGCGCCGTTTCACAACTCCGGACTTGGACGGTTCTTGAACTTCCAGGGCCCGGACTAGCGCC
>Ga0182027_10002250_pt1 | contig 31512 bp, 25 predicted proteins | sample 712E1DmetaG_FD_121300 | JGI IMG/M metagenome (GOLD analysis project Ga0182027, IMG submission 121300) | Permafrost microbial communities from Stordalen Mire, Sweden - 712E1D metaG (Illumina Assembly) | ecosystem: Environmental > Terrestrial > Soil > Wetlands > Permafrost | place: Sweden...
GAAAAGGTGATCGAAATGAATATCTATGTTGGAAATTTATCTTTTGACGCCGGCGAAGCCGATGTCCGGCAGCTTTTCGAAGCATACGGACAGGTAACGTCGGTTTCAATCATTGAAGATAAATTCACGGGAAGACCTCGTGGTTTTGCATTTGTTGAAATGGCGCAGGACGCGGAAGCCCAGGCAGCGATAGCCGCATTAAACGGAAAAGACCTAAAAGGCCGACCTTTAACGGTCAATGAAGCCCGCCCCCGCACCGAACATCGCGGTGGAGGCGGAGGTGGCGGCGGCTATAAAGGTGGTCATAGAGGCGGAGGCGGAGGCGGAGGTGGACATCGCAGCAACTGGTAATTGCCGGCAAAATCAAAGTACTCATTATAATCAGATTAATCAAGGTTAGATTTTAACATTAAAAAAGGTGAAAGAAATGAATATCTATATTGGAAATTTGTCGTTTGATGCAAGCGAGAGTGACGTCAGGGCGCTTTTCGAAGCATACGGTCAAGTAGCATCAGTTTCAATTATCGAAGATAAGTTTACCGGCAAACCCCGGGGTTTTGCATTTGCCGAAATGCCCACGGACGCCGAAGCACAGGCGGCCATTGCGGCATTAAACGGTAAAGATTTAAAAGGCCGTCCTCTGACGGTCAATGAAGCCCGTCCCCGCACGGAAAATCGCGGCGGCGGCGGTGGCGGCGGTTACAGAGGCGGCAACGGCGGTGGCGGCGGAAGTCGCCGCAACAGCTGGTAAGTTGTCAACGAACATTGCCGGAGCGCTGCATTATGCGTCTCCGTGGAAAACCCCTCGCATGCAATGCGAGGGGTTTTTATTTGGTCTCATCGTTCAATACCCAATAGTACCCGTTGCTTCTCGCGACAACATTTCCCACGTTGCTTGTAACAAAAACATCGACCTCCATTTGGAAAAGCAGGTCCAGGAGCTTCCCGGACGGGTGCCCATATGTATTGTCGCTGCCGCAGGAAATAATTGCGGTTTGCGGATTAACGTACCCATAGAAAACAGCATCGATTGAACCGGCGCTTCCGTGATGGGGCGCAACAATAATGTCCTGTGCAAGTCCATTGGCATATCCGGAACTGAGTTCCCGTTCCGCAAACGTATCAATGTCCGAGGTTATGAGGACCGAATTATTTCGATACCGTATTGAAAAACAAAGACTGTAAGCGTTTTTGAGACTGTCGGCGAGCGGCCGTGATTCGTTAATAACGGACGGCGGCCATATGCATGTAATGGTTACGCCGTCCAAACATGCCAGCGTGTCGCCCTGGGCCACCGTCCTGAAGTGTATGGCCGATTGCCACGGTCCGGCGCTTCTCCGTATATATGCGGTGTCTTCATATGCGTGGGTAATAATCAGTCCTGAAAATGCAATTGAGGGAGAGAGCTTCGACAGGCCCCCCATGTGGTCCTGGTGTGTGTGCGAAATTACAATTGCCGCAATTGCCTTGGACCCTGCATTCTCATATCCCGTGGCCCAGGTATCATAGTGAGAAGAGTCCCCGATGTCCCACACCACGTCCTTCAAATTTATGGAACCGATCTGCGCCAGGCCTTCACCCACATCGATCACCGAAAAAGTGAATTCCGATGAACAACCCGGCCCGCTTATTTTTGAACATGCGAAAATCGATACCGCTATAACCGCGAAAACAAGTTTACAAATAAAATTTTGCTTTTGCATCGAGCACCCATTGGTCTAGGTTTTGTTTGGTTAATGGGACTTCTATCTTTACCTCGCTCCATGTTTTTTCAAAAAGCCTCAATACTTGGGTAATCCCGCAGGAAACTTCCTGACTATTATTGCTTGCCGTAAAAACATTGATAAAAGGGGCCATTTCCAATGAGGAGGATGGAACAATGCTGAATGTAGAACGCATAAAAATACTTTGATATCGGCCCGATTCCGCCGTGCAGCGTGCATATAAACCACAGCGCAGCCATTGCACCATGTGACGGGAAAACGATGCGGTCAAAGTATGATATTCGGCAGTGTCACGAAGGGACGGCCTATAAGTATACCGAAGCGCATAGTCAAGCCAGGCTTTTCCCGAAATGCCGGCGTAGCCTTCGGCAGCCGAAGCGCCTAATGAATAATAATACGATGCCCCATAGCAGCTTCGCGCCCCATGGTAGAACGGAAGACTGCAAGCTATTTTCATGAGCTGCACATCGCTTGCAATACTGTCGGGTTGATTTGTTTTTTCGAAAAACCTGTGTTTAAGCGAGCTTCGAGGAGCAGGAAGACCGGAGGGGATCCTGCCGTATGTCGCATCAAACTCAGCGGCGGCCGAAGAGTTTTTTGCATATACAATCACTGGAATTGCTGCCGTGTTATGCGACGCGGCACCGGTAAAAAAGCCCGCGTTCCAATGTCCGTTTACCAAAGTCGTTCCCACGTCAGCGTAATAGACGCTGTCAGGTCGTGCGCTGCCGATTGCTGAAGTTATCAAATGCGATCCCGCTGCGATGACATTAATATGGTCAGTAACCTCGGTTATGCATTTTATTCCATATACGGTTTCGCTCATCCGCTGGTGAATAAACATGCAGCCATGGACCTTGTCACCGACATCGGCATCGTACATCGCGCCATTCCAGGTGTCAGACCCGGCGTATTGCCAATTTTGTGAGACTTCGGTGTCCGTCCGGCTTTGAGGAAAATACCCATAAAAAAGGCCATTATCAAGGTTCAGATTAAAATTTCCTATTGTCAATATACCCACAGACGGCAGGTTTGCAATAGCGGACCTTCTTTGCCAACGGGCCGAAGAACTTGAACATGCTAACCTTCCCTGCGCGGAGATCACCGGATTCGGAACAATCGAAAACCGTGCATATAACAGCGGGTCCGTTTCAGTGTATTTGTGGATCGCCACCCCCGCCTGTCCGAAATGGGGCTTCGGGGATGTCTCAAAAGAAAGAATCGGTTTGAGGTTATTAAGCTGCGGAAAATCAGAAAAAAAACGCTCCACATCTTTTTCCGTCCAAGGCTCATATGGAGCGAGCTGCTCCCGGGACACTGGAACATCGTGCCCGATTTCAGGAAACACATTGACCAGATCTTTTAATTCTCCGTCAGGGACATTCAGCGGCTGCTCGTAGTAGTTTCCGATTGATTCCCAGGTGGCAGAATCGAGAGTGCCTTCTTTGAGCATGATGCAGGCTTCTTTTTCATCCAAGGGAAGCTGTTGGATGGATATCTGGGCGTTTGGTTTTTCACTGAAGAAAAAAAACACGGCAATGAAAGCAGTGTCGGTGAGGTAAAAAATTCTCTTGAATAGATGAAACATGGTAAAAGTATAAATCCGGCATAATTAGACTTTTGTGATCTCCATCACAATCAGATGAAAATGCGAAAATATTTTATCAACGAACCATATTATATTTTGTATAGTATAACGGCAAGAGAACAAGGACCTTTCAATTTTGCAGTCATTAATAAAATTGACAAAAATGCCGGCTGATATACTGGTTTATTCCCTTTTGACCGGAATTTTTCTTATTCGATTTTTGTACATCGGCACGCTGGGAATCGCGCCTGATGAAGCTTATTACTGGGACTGGTCGAGGAACCTTTCCTTCGGATACTTTGATCACCCGCCAATGGTTGCTTGGTTTATTTATCTATCGACAAAACTTTTCGGAGACACTCTGCGTGGCGTCAAATTCATGGCAATTACCGCTTCCCTTTTTGCAACGCTCTATTCATTTCGCCTTACAAAAAGGTACGTTACAGGAACGGCAGCCCAACTCCTTTTCATTCTCCTTTCAAACTCGGTGATTCTTTACGGCATCGGTTGCTTAGTGGCAGTTCCGGATATTCCGTTGATCCTTTTCTGGTCCATGGGCCTCTTACACGCCTATAAATTCATTTTTGAGGGGTCACGGTTGTCCTGGATTTTGCTGGGTTTGATAATTGGATTAGGTTTATTATCCAAATATATTTTCGTTCTCTTTATCATTTCACTGTTTATCTTTCTTATCTGTTTTGAAAGTCATCGTCATCTTTTGCGATCAAAGCGCCTGTATGGGGCCTTGCTTATCGCTTTCATTGTCTTTTTCCCCAACATCGTTTGGAATTTCCGGCACCACTGGATATCCGTCCTTTTTCAATTTCATCACGGGCTTGGATCAAATTCATTTAACCGGTTTGATTTCCTCGGAGAATTTATAACCGGACAAATAGGCGTATTGTCAGTCTTCCCTTTCGTCGTCCTTTTCATGGCGCTTGTCAGTGAATTAAGAAACAGTTTTCATCGTCCTAAAAAAGGTTTTCTGATATTATTTTTTGTCGTTCCATTCCTCTTTTTTGCGGTTACCAGCTTACAAAAAAGAGTGGAGGCCAATTGGGCCTCGCCGGCATATATCAGCGGCCTGGTTCTGGTCCCCATTTTTTGGGAAACCGCGACGGCCGCCGGGAAAAAGCTATCACAATTATTTATGGTCGTTTCAACGGGAATCTCGTGTTTGGCCCTCATTATTATTATGGTGCATATTCAAAAACCTTTTTTGCCCCTTTCGCCGTCAATGGACCCAACATCACAGATACGCGGCTGGAAACAATGGGCCGTCGATATTCAATCCCTTCAAGAGAAAATCGATCCTCCGCTTTCCATGCCAATATGCGCTAACCGTTATCAGGAGGCGGCGCTCTTAGGGTTTTATATGCCCAATCATCCCAAAAGCGTTTCGTTGAATATTGGCTCCCGGGAAAACAACTATTCCATTGCCGAAAGCAAGAAGTATTTAGTAATGAAAAATCTTTTGTTCATATACCCGACGCAGGACACGTTCCTTCCACCTGAGATTGCGGCGCATTTTGAGCGGGCAACGCTTGTAGGGGCGGTTTTTTTATGGCAGGATAAGCGTTCAAATAATCCCTATTGTGTTTTTAACGCCATTTTAAAAAAAGAACCATGACCGCGTGCAAAATTAATTTTTTCAATCCCGGCCACCCCGCGCCTTTTACCGGAAGGGCGTTGCTTCTGGTTTTTGTTTTCCTGGTGGCCGCCGTTTTTGCAACGCGCGCGTCGCCCCGAGGAATTTCTTTGATTCTAAGCGGAGGAGGCGCGAGGGGACTTGCGCAAATCGGGGTCCTCAAGGCACTTGACGAAGCAGGAATAAAGCCGGATTTGATCGTAGCAACGAGCATGGGAGCGATTATCGGGAGCTTGTATGCGGCAGGGTATGGTCCCGACAGCATTGCGCAGTTTGCGCGATCGGTCGACTGGGCGCATATTTTCGCAAACTCCGTAAAAAGAAACCAGCTTCTGGTGAGCCAGAAAGACGAAGTCGTGAATTATCTATTTGAACTGCGCCTCGGTAAAAATCTCAACATCGTATTGCCTAACGCGCTATCCTATGGTCAGTCTTTTTATAATTACCTGGTCCCCAAGCTTGCCTCGGCCCAATACAGGGCTTCGGCCTCATTCGACAGTCTCGCGGTGCCCTTAAGAATTGTCACAACCGATATCATTTCCGGCCGCATGGTGGTCCTGTCAAAGGGCAATCTGGCGACCGCCATCAGGGCCTCGTGCGGCATTCCTCTAACTTTTTCTCCGGTCAATATCGATACCATGCTTCTTATGGACGGCGGCATGACCGCGAATATTCCCGTTGAACCCGCATTGGCGTGTCATCCCAACGACTATGTGATCGCCGTTGACGTTACCGCTTCATTGTGGAACAAGGAAGAACTCGGCAATCCGGTGCGTCTGGTCGACCAAATAGTCTCCATAGGCATCAGTAAACAAAAATCAATCGAGAAACAGCTTGCGAACATTGTTATCACCCCGGACCTTGGCGATTACCGGAATACTGATTTTACAAAAATCGATTCCCTTATCGGGTTAGGATATGCGGCCGGCCGCGACGCCGTTGAAAAGATCAAATCCGACCTCGAAAAACGATCGCCCGGGAACGTCAACGATTCCCAAAACGACGCCGTCGTTTATCCTCCGCTGCACTGGGCCAATGTTGACAAGAGGTATTCTTCGCGGGTTGACACTCTTTTCGAGACATATACGAAGAACCATGAGGAAATTCCCTTGCCTGTTTTTCGATTGAAAGTGGCGGATTTTTTCAAACGCGAAGGTTTGTCTTTTGGGCATATTACGGCCATCGTCAAGGGCAACGACGGCAGCACTATTATAGTGGATCCCGGAATCATACATAAGATAGTGTACCAGGGAAATGAAGTCACGTCGCCGGGGGCGATTGCCTCCGCCATTCCCATCAGACAAGGCGACACGCTCACTAACGACGCTTTGGCCAAAACAATGTCCAGTATCTATGCAACCGGACTTTTTAAAAATGTCAATATAGAATACGATTCGGCCGGAATCGCGCGGATCATGGTTGAGGAAAAAGAGTATTGGCGGGCAAGAATAGGGTTGCGCTTTGATGAATTCCACCTCCTCGAAGGCTTTGTGCAACCGGCCTACGAAAACCTATTCGGACTTGGAGTCTCGGCTCTTCTGCATTTGCAATACGGACTGCGAAGGGAGAAATATGCGTTTGAGCTTTCGGGAAATCATCTTTTTTCTTCATTTTTTGCAGACAAATTGCAGTTTGAAGCCTATGATTCAAGGGAAAATATCATTACTACAAAAGAAACCGCGACCGATACGACGAATACCGAATTCGCGACCACTATAAACGAAGAAAGCCTTCAAAGGGCCGGGTTATTGTTCCTGGCGGGCGCGCAAATGGGAAAATCCGCCATGGTCGACGGAGGGATCCGCATTGAGCGGTTCAGGCATTATTCATCCTCGGAACAAAGTCTGCTTAAAGAACCGTTCAGCAATTTTGAGCAAGGAATGCAATACCTCATGCTTCGGACCTCAATCGACGATCTCGATAAATTTCCCTTTCCCGAAAACGGGCAAAAACACTATTTTAGTATTGGCGGCGCTCATGATATTCTGGGTGGTTCCGCGCGGTTTATTAAATTTGAAGCCAGCGCCAGTGAGTATTTTACTATTGCTGAAAGGCACACTTTTTTTCCTCAAATACAATTTATCTGGGCAACCGATACGCTTCCTGACGCGGAGCGGGCCTATCTTGGAGGGGCGATACCGGAGGAAAAATATAAAGAAATAGGAGTATACGATTATTTGTCATTTTTCGGCATGGCGCCCCGCGCGCTTCCCGGAGACATCGCTTTTCTTATTCATGGCAACTATCGACTGAAACTCCAGAAAGGCTTTTTTCTCACGTGTGCAATTGACTGGGGATACGCCTGGGTATGGGAAAAAAACTGGGCCTGGAACAATCGAAGCTTTTCAAATCTCAAAACCGTGTATAAAGAATTTACAGATAACGCACCGGTAGGATTGGGAATCGGCATGGCATACGAGTCAATAATCGGCCCTATACGTTTTTCGTGGGGACGACTTTTAAGGAATCCTTTATCTCCTAATTTGCAAATCCCAACGGAAAACCAATTTTATCTTTCAATAGGCCATGATTTTTGAATGACAATAATGTATAATTAAGTCCATAAGCAAAATGTGAGTGACCTGCCTGCCCAAACGGTAGCGTAGACAGGTCATTTTATACGGTTAATCCGGGTACACAGAACAGGTCATATGCGTATTAATATCACCTTAAAATTGTTCTTAGGGTTCCTGGCGGTAATTCTATTGAATTTCTTCTACGTGTTCGTCGTTAATCAACTGACTGACTTGAACAGTACCGCCAGCATATTGAAGCGACAGGATGAGGTAAAAAATAAATTGCTTCAGATTTCCTCCCTCCAAAGCGACCGGAGAAGAAGCCGAACATCCTATGAGGCCATAAGCAAACCTGAGTCCATAAAAAACTTCCAGCAAACCGGGCATTCAATCTCATTGCTCGTGGATTCAGTGACCATGGACCTTAACACAATCTTAAAATGGAATGAAACCGTATTCTATGCTAAATCGGATCACGGCCCCTACACCGAAAACAGCCAGAAGCTCCTTTTAATCATCAGCGCCGTTGCAAAATACAGCGCCATGTACGAAAGCGCATTCAAAGACCTTACGGACAAGAGTATCGATACGATTAAACATGCGCCGATTAAAATGTCCAATGAAAAAACAAAAGCACTGTCCAACATTCTCGACTTGTCCGACCAAAAGGTTTCACAATCTCTTAAAGAAGTTACTACACTCATCGACGATCAGACTAAAATTGTCATTATGGAAATCGAACACCGGATCGATGAAGTAAAGCGGCAGACCATTTTCATCCTTTGCGGGATCGTGGTCATCGCCATCGGCTTTGCCTTTATTTTCTCGCGCGGGTTCACTAATTCCATGCGCCGTCTTAAAGAATCGGCGGGCGCCATTGGAAAAGGAAAATTCGAATTCGACCCCAAGGGATATCCTCATGATGAAATAGGGGACCTCGCTACGGCATTTTATGAAATGTCAACTGACCTCAAGACCGCCCAGGAAGAACTGGTAAAGTCCCGACGGCTCGCGGCAATCGGCGAAGTCGTTGCATCGGTAAACCATGAAATCAACAACCCTCTCATGATTATTTCGGGCAACGCGCAGTTTCTTGAGATGTCAATGACCAAGTACCCGCCGGAAATGCAGGAACGGGTGAAAACCATCCTTGAAGAAACCGAACGCATTTCCAATGTCACGCGAAAACTGCGCGAAATAAAGAACCCCGTCGTTGAAGACTACACATCAAGCGGCGAACAAATGATCAATCTCGAAAAATCCACCCTGGAGTAAATAAACGGCATGCTTTCTTCAATTTTCTCCTTCCAACGGTTCTTCTTCTCGGGAGTGTTTTTTTTGGTGCTGGTGCCGGGATGTTCCCATGTTACGACCACGCAGTACACCTTCGACAAAAAACTTCTTGCCGAGGCCGATGGAAAATGCAAACAAAAAAGCTATCCAGAGGCTTTGAAAATATACGAAGAGGTTTTTACTAAATTTCCCCAATCACCTTCCGCAAGGACCGCGCTTTTCAGAGTCGGATTCGTCAATATCTACTATGACAATCCTCTATCCGACTGGAACGCCGCCCTCTCCGCGTTCAAACTCTTTCAAAAAAATTACCCCGACGATTCTCACATGGATGAGGTCAACACATGGATCCGCATTTTAGTTGCAATGGAGTCGTTCTCATCCCAATACGGGGAAACATCGGTGCGGCTAAAATCGCTCATGAACAAAAGCACCGAGGTCAGCGGTAACTATGAAACGCTGCTGGAAGCAATTCAAAAATGTTCAGGCGACAAAGATTCTCTGAACAATGAAAAAAATGCTTTAAACCAGAAGATCAAAGAACTTGAACAGACCATTTTAAAAATTGAGAAGGCCCAGTAAATAAGAACGCCACGTTCTTTGCCAGGGACACCTTTCATTCCTATCGATCCACCGGGAACAACCGTTCAATGTCATCATTATTTTTTCGACGGGAAATTTCAAAAGTATCCACTCTTGTCATTAAGGTCGGCAGCCGGATACTTTCTTCCGAAGAAAATGTTCCCCATTCCAAGCGTGTCCGGGGTCTGGTGGACGCCATCGTCCTGCTCGGAAAATCGGGCATGCGAACCGTGCTCGTGTCCTCAGGCGCGATCGCCCACGGAATGCGCGCCCTGAACCTGCAAAAAAGGCCGAAAACAATCCCCATGCAACAGGCATGCGCAAGCATTGGGCAGATACGGCTCATGCACATGTATGAAACTTATTTTTCGAGGCATGCTATTTCTATTGGTCAAGTACTTCTTACCTGGGACGACCTCAGAAACAAGAAAAGGTATTTGAACCTGCGTAATACTTTTTTCAGTCTTTTCGATTGCGGCGCCGTTCCAATCATCAATGAAAATGATTCCGTGGGAACCGAAGAAATCAGGTTTGGGGAAAACGATACGCTCGCGGCGCAGATTTCCATGCTTGTACAGGCCGATGTTTTCGTAAACCTTACCGATATTAACGGGCTCTACGACAAAAACCCCCGAACGGCAAAAGACGCCCGGCACGTTTCCGTTGTTGAACATTTCACGCCGGCCGTATTGAAATATGCGACCGAGAGCGGCTCCGAAATCAGCGTCGGAGGCATGATAACAAAACTCAAGGCCGCCGAAACAGCGACAAAAGCAGGAATTATTGCCCTCATCGGTGATGGTTTTTCAAAGACCCTGCTGGAAGTGCTCAAGGACCCCGACGCAAGTACTATTTTTCTTCCGTCGGGAAAAACAATGTCCTCCAAACACCGATGGATAGCTTTCACCGGCCAAAGCTCCGGAACGCTCACCATTGACGAAGGCGCCTGTAAAGCAATTGTTGAGAAGGGAAAAAGCCTGCTTCCGGCCGGAATAACAAAAATATCCGGGGAGTTTAATCCCGGTGATACGGTCGATCTGGCGGATGAGGGAAATCATACGGTCGCGCGGGGGCTGATTAATTATTCTTCCAAAGAAGTTGAAAAGATCTTGGGCTGCAAAACATCCGATATCATACAGAGGCTTGGACAAAAGACCTTCGACGAAGTCATACACCGGGACAATCTGGTGGTATTGTAGAAAGTTAATAAAAAATGTCCGCATCATCGTTGCAAAAAACCATCGACATCATTTCTTCCCATGCCCGAAAATCCGCATCAATGCTTCTTGACGCTTCGTCACGAAGCATCAACAGGTGCCTCCGCGAAATGGCGCGATTGCTGGACGCAAACCGCGGAAAGCTGAAGAGAGAAAACGAAAGAGATCGACTGGCCGCGGCAAATAAAAATCTCCCGCCCGCGATGATTGACCGCCTCACGCTTTCGGATAAAACCTTCGATTCAATGATCAAGGGTCTTCTGGAAGTGGCCGGCCTTGATAGTTCCATCGGCGATACCTTTGATGAAAGGAAACGCCCCAATGGTTTGAAAATTTACAAAACAAGGGTCCCTATCGGCGTTATCGGCATTATTTATGAATCGCGCCCCAATGTCACCGTGGACGCCGCGGCGCTCTGTCTTAAAGCCCGCAACGCCGTTATTCTGCGCGGCGGCAGCGAAGCGTTCCATACTAACACGGCGTTGGCAAGGCTTTTTTCAAGGGCGCTTGCCCGCTGCTCTCTACCGCAAAACGCCGTTACGCTCATACCCACGATCGACCGAACGGCAATTGACATGTTGCTTAGAAAAAGCGATGCCATCGACCTTATCATCCCACGAGGAGGAGAGTCGCTGATTCGCGCGGTGGTGGAAAAATCGTATATCCCGGTGATTAAGCACTATAAGGGCGTGTGTCACGTGTATGTTTCGAAACACGCGGACATGAAAAAAGCCCTGCCCATCGTCGTGAATGCAAAGGTCCAGCGTCCTGGGGTATGCAATGCCATGGAAACGCTCCTTCTCGACGCGAAGCTCAGCGCAAGCAAGAAAAAATTGATCATCGATGCGCTTATTGACAGGAACGTGACCCTTTTCGGCGACGGCGCCGTCCGAAAATTGTACCCACGATCACCGCATGTGAAGTTGGCGACGGAAAGCGACTGGTATGCGGAGTATCTCGATCTCAGGCTTGCCGTAAGGGTAGTTAACGGCGTTTCAGAGGCCGTGGACCATATCAACACCTACGGGTCACGGCATACGGACGCAATAGTCACGGAATCAAAACCCGAAGCGGCCCTTTTCTGCAAACTCGTCGATTCATCGTCGGTCATGGTCAATGCAAGCACGAGGTTTTCCGACGGCGGCGAATACGGCCTTGGCTGTGAAATCGGCATATCGACCGACAAACTGCATGCGCGCGGGCCCATGGGTATTGATGAATTGACAACATACAAATGGATCGTCGAAGGAAACGGACAGATCCGGACTTGAAGAAAGAAAAAATAATGGACCTACTTGATACGGTTAAATTCAACAATCAGGGCCTGGTCACCGCCATTGCGCAGGATGCCGATACCAACGAAGTGCTTATGATCGCATATATGAACAGGGAGACCCTTGCCGAAACGTTTCGAACCCGCACAATGGTTTATTTCAGCCGGAGCCGTCGAAAACGCTGGCTTAAGGGCGAAACATCGGGACACATTCAAACTGTAAAAAGCGTTTATATCGATTGCGACGGCGACGCGCTGCTTTTTAAAATAAACCAGAAAGGTAACGCCTGCCATGAAGGATATTTTTCATGTTTTTTCAGGGAAAAAGTAAAGGGCGACTGGGCAATCGTAAAAAAGAAGATTGAAGAATGAGCCAAAAGGAACATGACGGTTCATCGACCGTTTCCCGGAGAATCAGGAACTGCGGTCTTCTCCCTATTGTTCGGTTCGGCCAGATCGATCAGGCCGAAAAAATCGCCGAAGCGCTCCATGCCGCGGGGGTTGATATTATTGAATTCCCAATGACCTCCCGCTACGCGCTCAAGGCCGTCGAAAAAGTGACAGATATTTTTGGAGACGCGATTATTGTGGGGGCAGGAACGGTGCTTGACAGCGAGACTGCCCGCGCCTGCATCCTCGCGGGCGCCCGTTTCATAGTAAGCCCCGCAATCAGGCCAGATGTCATCCGCATGTGCAAGCGTTACTCCACAGTCGTCTGCCCGGGAGCGCTAACGCCGACGGAAGTATTGTTTGCGTGGGAATCAGGCGCTGATTTTGTAAAGATATTCCCCTGCGGCGATGTTGGAGGCGTTCCATACATACGGTCCCTTAAAATGCCCTATCCACACATCGAAATGATCCCCGTTGGCGGCGTGGCCCTGGAAAATGCAGCTGATTTCATTAGGGCGGGATGCGCCGCGCTCGGCGTGGGCGCGGGACTGTTAAGCAATAAAACGGCTGAACCGCTTAACTACGAAGACATCACCGGCAAGGCGTCTCAATTTATGGAAATAATCCAAAAAGCAAGGCCGACTTCCCGTGAGTGATATTCCCCTGTTTTCACCCTATATCGAGATATCTCTTGACAATTTGATACACAACCTCAACCAGATTAAAAACAACACGCCCGATTCAATGACCATCATGGCGGTCATCAAAGACAATGCCTATGGATGCGGGTCGGTTATGGTGGCCCGTGTTTTAGAGGCCCACGGGGTCGGGTTTTTCGCGGTCGCTAATGCGGGTGAAGCGCGCGCGCTGAGGACCGCAAACATACGGTCCCCAATTTTGGTATTTGGCGATTCCGGGCCCGAGGAAATGCGCTGGGGCGCGAAGGCCGATGTCCGTTTTGCCCTCAACGACCTTGAAGACCTGCAAATCTGGAACAATCTGGGTATTCCGGCGCTGTTCCATGCAAACATCGACACGGGAATGGGGCGACTGGGCATTGCTCCATCGGAAACTTCGGCGCTTATCAGTATTCTGAAAAGCAGTCCTCAACTAACGTGCGAAGGGATATTTACGCACCTTGCCAATGCCGATGGTCCTGATACGGGTACGATCAGCCGACAGCTTGCGCATTTCAGAAAAGTCTTGAACTCGCTTAATGAAAACTCCCTTGCCCCACGTCATATCCATTATGCGAACACCGCGACCATCATGCGCTATCCACTGGAGGAATGCACGATGGTCCGGCCGGGTATCGCCCTCTATGGCTGCAAACCAGATCCCGCGAAGAACTTTGCCTTGGATTTAAAACCCGTGCTCAGCCTTAAAACGCGCGTTGTCAAGATGAAGCGCGTTATCGCCGGCACCCCAATCAGCTATGGAAGCACCTATGTAACTCCAACGGAAACCATGATCGCGACCATTGCCCTGGGATATGGCCAGGGCCTGCCCAGACAACTGAGCAACCGGGGCAGCGTTCTCATAAGGGGACGTCGCTACCGGATAGCCGGTAGAGTCACCATGGATTTCATCATGGTTGACGCCGGAACAAACCCGGACATGAGCGTGGGCGATGAAGTTGTGGCGATAGGCAGCCAAGGGACCGAAAGTATTCATCCTGATGATATTGCGCTGCTATGCAATACTATTGGCTACGAAATTCTCTGCAATATCAGCTCAACAATCGACCGTCTTTATGTTCTTGATGGAAAAATTCTTCATCATGAACCCATGCGGCCTTTTTAAAGAATGCAAAGCGATCGAAAAATGTTTTCTTTTTTTTTTGATACCCGATATGATGCCGGAACTATTTCAGAAATCGAGCTAACCGGCCTATGGGTCACAATGCATACTCAGGATGAAATCGGAAGCACCTGTGTTGGCTGCCAAAAATGCATCGAATCAAAGGCAACTTTCAAAATCTTCGTTAAAGCCATTGACCCGGGTATCTATTCATTACATCAAAATGTAGTTGTGAAAAGGACCATACTCAATAAAGTTTGGTCAGCGGGGTTTGTTTTCGGCACACCCCTTTTGTTTGCATTCGCAACATTGCTTGTGTGGAATTATATTTCTTTTCAACCGGTTGGATCGCCGCTTTCAATTGGCGCTATGATGGCGGCCATTATCATTGGATTTATTGCGGTCTTTCAGGGAGACGGTTTTTTTCGGAACAAATTTCCCGCCCATTTTTCCACCATCGTCGCATCAGATAATTTCCGGAATACCCATGGATGATCTGCTGGACCTATCGGATCTCGTCGAAAAAATACAGGAACTGCTTGAGGTGGGCCTCTATGACGAAGTGCTGAAACTCCTCGATTATTACAGCATTATGTATCCGGACGAATGGGAGATATATTTTCTCTACTCCAGGGTATATCTTGAACAAAACGATCCCTCAACGGCCATCCCCTACCTGCACAAAAGCCTTAAAATTGACAAAAACAACGTCGATTCCCTTTTAGGCTTGTTTTATGCCTACGCTCAGATGGAACAAATAAAAAAGGGGGGAAGATACCTGTTCAGGGCCGTAAAATATTATCCGAACAGCGAACCGGTGCTCACGGCCCTGATCTGGTACCATACCGAAATAAATGATCTGGAAAGCGCCATCGCTTGCTTTGAGAAAGCACAGAAAGTCGGCACTGACAATCCGGAAACCTTTCGTAATGCAGGTATTGCTTACGAACGCATGGGCGAGTATGATAGCGCCCAACAGTGTTTCAGCGCGGCCCTGAGCATGAACCCCCATTTCGACGATGTAAGGGACCTGCTTGCCGACCATTATATTCTTGTCGGTCAAGTCGAGAAAAGCATTTCGTTGTATCGGGAGTATCTGGCGGTTTCACCAAAAAACATCCGGGCGCTCTCCCGTCTTGTGTTCTGTCTTTCACAAAACAACCAGGCCGAAGAGGCCCTGGCGTTGTCCCGGGAAACGATAAAACTTTACCCAAATTCCCCTGTCGGATACGTGGACTGTTCTTACGTGTATTTAAATATCGGCAAATTCGACGAGGCGCTCGCCTATGCCGCCAAGGCGCTTGATGTGTCCCCCATTGATGCGGAAGCTTTTCGCGTCAGGGGAATTGCCAATTCCGAGAAACAATTGTCCGTAGAAGCGAAGAATGCTTTTGAGGCCGCGCTCAGATTAGACCCGAAGAACCCTGAAATCATGAGGGACTATTATCATCACCTGAGAAACGTGGGTGATTTTTCAAAGATGGAAAAACTTGTCAACAAGGTAATCAAGCAGGAATTTCCCTATTGCATCGAAGATTACTGGTTCCTTGCGGACTATTACCGGGACGATGGAGACAATCTGAAGGCGTTCCATTTTCTGCACAAGGCCTTTGCCAGCATGCCGGGTGAAAAGGAGCTTATCCCGCCAATGGTTGACATTCTCCTTGATGCCGGGCATGTTTTATACAGCGTGCCCTTTTTAATGAGTTATGTCGAGCGCAGCGGTTGGAACGATACTATGAACCAATTCGCACGGCATAACAGGCTTAAGGGCAAATGGTCCCAGGAAGCTTTAAGGTTTTTGCGGTTCCACGGGCAAAACCCCTCCAAGTACCGGAATTATATTTTTCTTAGGTATTTTGAGAAATTTTGCGCCATAGCGTTCGGTTTGTTCCTGCCTTTTGCTTTAGCCTTTTTTTATTTCCTCATAGGCCTTCGAGGACTTATCTACGTTTTCGCCGGGGCTGCAGCCGTCTTTGGAATGTGGTTGACGGCCAAATTTATCATTGCTAAAAAGCTGCATGAATAGTACATTGTTTTTATTATGAAATCCATGCCGTTTGATCGACTGCTCCGGTTTGCAAAAAGAGCCTTCGGCGACTCCGTCAGCTCAAAAAGCGACACGAACATTGAAAACGACCCCTATTCAATATTTCTTGATAAAGTCCGGCGTTTTGAAAAAATCCTTTCGGCGGAAAAGGCAAAAATAACTCTGAAAGGTCCCGGTCGGTTTTGGTATCCATACGGGACCTTATCGGTTTTTTTTGAATTCGGAAACGTTCTCAAGGGGGCGAACAGGGATATATTAAACCTCATAAACGACATGCCTGTTGCCGACATCGGCGCGGCTGATGGAGACGTTGCATTTTTTCTTGAGTGGTGCGGCATAAAGAACATTCATAGTATCGACTACGGGCCTACAAATTGCAACCGATTGGAAGGTGCCCGAATGCTTAAAAAGGTTTTAGGCTCGTCAGTGGAAATACATGATATAAATCTTGATACTTTTTTTCAAATGCCTAACGCTGCCTTCGGCCTTGTACTTCTCTGGGGCACGCTCTATCATTTGAAAAACCCTTTCCACATGCTCGAAACGCTTGCCCGGTGTTCGAAATTCTGCCTTATCAGCACGCGAATAGCCTCTTTTTTTTCGGATAATAAAACAGCCGTTTCGACCGTTCCCCTCGCCTACCTTCTTGATGAAAAAGAATGCAACAACGACAACACGAATTTCTGGGTGTTTTCTGAAGCCGGACTGCGCCGTATTCTCAACCGGTCCGGATGGGACATTCTGGATTTTTCAACCCGCGGAAGCAACCGTTCGACACCCGCGTCCATGGAAAAAACGCAACGGGCGTTTTGCCTGGTAAAAAGCAGATTACTCACATAACCTGCCTAAGGGCAGATAAGGTTCTGTACGGGTTAATTATCTAGGCTAAACGCCTGCCTACCGAAGCGATAGCGCAGGCAGGCGTACATAATTCGTCTACAGAACCTAATCAAATAAAATATTCCTGATATCTGCAAACGTGATTTTTCTTTGCCGTAATATAAATATACTCCGACGCCAATCCCAATTTTTCGCAGAGCGCGGCTATAAGCTTCCATCCAAGCCCGTATCCCGACGCGGCAGGCCCTTTGCGAAGGGAAATACAGACGAACCCCGCATTATCAAAGAGCGCCAGCCAATATTTTTGTTTGAAAACTTTGAATTCTTCCCAATGCGATTGCGATACTCCATGAGGCAAGGGCATGATAAGGCTTTTAAAGAATGATGGTTTGGCGGCCTTTTTATGAGGGTTGTTCCCATTTTGTAATTCGTGTTCATAATTCATGGCAAGCGCAGCATTGGAGCCGGTAGCAATGCCCTGCCACGTTTCGCGGGCAACCGCCCGAAACTCAAGGACTATGTTTTTCAAACCGCGCTGTTTCGTGATCCGCTCGATGGTCACCAGAACATGCGCAGGAACATAGAGCAGCACCTGGCATATTTTCCAGAACGGGCCCGGCATAACATTCACCGTAATCCCATCGTCCTTCAACACACGATTAATCCCGGAAAGCACTTTTTGGGGATTAACCACGTGCTCCAGCAGGTTGGAGGAAAATACGATATCAAAGTTCCGGTCTGCAAAGCTTGCTAACGCCGCTTCAGCGCTGCAAATCCGATATTCAATTCCGTGTCGGCCTTCTTCTGGCAAGAGCCGTGGATTTATTTCGGTGCTGATGAGGGATGCAATGTACCTCGAAAGCAATGTACTCTGGTATCCATCCCCGGCGCCGAGCTCACACCCGCATCGAAAAAGCCCTTCAGGACATTTTTCAAAAATACTATCCGTTTCCCGTTTTCTATAGGCATGAAGCCACGGTATCCAATCAGCCTTCAATTTCATAATCATATTGTACATTATTCCGCTAAATAGTATATAATATAATCATGCGTGCGCTATTACTATTTCTTGCCAGGCTGCCGAAACCTTTTCTCTGGCTTCTCCTTATTATAGGAATTATTGGCATTTGCGTTGTTGATTATTTTTATGAGCCCCGCGTTTCTTTGATATTCTTTTATTTGTTGCCTATTTTTATAGCAAGTTGGTACATCGGCAAGAATGCAAGCATTATAATTTCATTATTTTGCGCTGTAGGATGGGCAATTTCTGATTTCTTGTCTTTCAGCTCTTTTTCCCATCCAATGGTCCCCTATTGGAATTTGACCGTAATGCTTGGGGTTTTTCTGGTGGTTTCAACAACGCTCAGCAAACTTAAGCAGGCCCTGCATCACGAAAAAGATCTGGCCAGGAGCGACGATTTGACCGGCATCGCAAATCGCAGGGCATTTTTTGAAGTCGCCGCGGCCGAGCTTGCGAGGATGAACCGATACAAACGGCCCTTTACTATAGCGTATTTTGACCTCGACGATTTCAAGGTTGTCAACGATCAAAAGGGCCATGAAGCGGGTGATAAATTATTGCAATGCGTTGCGGATGTCATCGGGTCAACTATCAGATCATCCGACCTCATCGCGCGTGTCGGCGGTGATGAATTCGCCGTCATTCTTCCCGAAACCAATGAGGAGCAAGCCAGATCGGCCATTGAAAAAATAAACGCCTCATTACATGAAAAGCTTCATAAAAACGGTTTGTCCACAACCTTCAGCATAGGTGTCGTAACCTACGTCCGGCCCCCTGCAACCGTCGACGATATGCTTAAAAAAGCCGACCATATGATGTACGCCGCAAAACGCGAAGGAAAAAACGGCATACGATTTCTTGTCTGGAAGGAATCGGCGACCGCGCGGTAGTGTATGAAATCTTTCTCCTATGAAAATGAACCCAAGGTAAGGGCCTGGAAGGATTCGGTTGTCAAAGCCGGTTGCACAATACACTCGCTCACGCCGCTCACTATAATTCATAAAAAAAACAACGAGTTGCTTTTTGCGCTTCTCAGGGCCGACGTTTCTGACCCGGATGGAAACAAGCTTCCCGACATTTTATTCGTTCGCGGCCATGCCTGTATCGTTGTCCCGCAGCTTATAAATAAAAATACCGGCCGTAAGGCCTTTCTCATGATCAAGCAGCGACGCATCGGCAACGGCTTGCTTAATCTGGAATTTCCCGCGGGAATGCTTGACAAAAATATAACCAGCCCGTCTGAAGTCGCGCGTAAGGAACTCTACGAAGAAACCGGGCTTTCGGTCGCCCCGGCGGACCTTTACCCGCTCTGCGACGGTCCGCTCTCCAGCTCGCCCGGCGCATCCGACGAAGGCATCTACTATTTTGGCTGCAGCATTGAAATGGCCGGAAAAGACTATGCCGCATTTGAAGGACGGAGCATCTGCGGGGTATCCGAAGACGAGAACATCGTCGTAACGCTGAGGTCCAGAAAACAAGCGGAGAAAGAAACTGCTTCCCTTCAGGTGCGGCTGGGATTTTATTTGTTCGAGGAATTCAAGAAGAACCAAAAAAAATATGAAAACAATTTCCGGAAAAGAAATTATTCGAAAAAACCTTCCTGATATTTTGTCCGACGAATCCCGGTTCTCCTTGGGAACGCCCGAAACGGTATTTTTTCCGCAAACTACAGCCGATGTACGGGAAATAGCGCGCGAAGCTTCCCATGAACGCGTTCCCATCACTATAATAGGCGCCCATACCGGTATTACGGGCGGCAGCGTGCCGATTGACAACTGCATCGCTGCCTGCTTTTCCGAAATGAACAGGATACTCGGAATAAAACCTGATGGCGGCGATGGGTTGGTGCTTACATGTCAACCAGGCGTGCCCTTGCAGGAAATCGCGCGTTTTCTTGAGGCTCCGACCCGGTGGCCTTTTCCTGTGGAAGGTATTAAACTGTTAATGGGCGGCGCCTATTTTTATCCTCCTGACCCCACCGAAATGACCGCGCAACTCGGCGGCACAGTTGCCACTAACGCGTCAGGGTCCCGGTCATACCATTTTGGCTCCACCCGTTCGAATGTTAACGCGTTATCGCTCGTTCTTGCCGGAGGGGACACGATAACGCTCAAACGCGGAGAACATCACGCGGAGAACGGGTTTTTCAATATTACAACCGACCAGGGCGCGGCGCGTTCATTTCCGGTCCCAGCGTATCAAAGTCCAGCGATCAAGAATGCAGCGGGATATTATTCAAGAAAAGGCATGGACCTTATTGACCTGATTATAGGCTCGGAAGGTACTCTGGCGATTTTTACGGAAATAACCGTTCGCTTGCTTCACTCTCCAAATATCGCGGCAGGGTTGAGCTTTTTTCCGGGACTAGGGGAAGCTTTTACGTTCGCGGGTTTCCTGCGGACCAACGAAAACATCGCGGCAATCGAATATTTCGACGAAAGTGCGCTGGCTTTCGTGCGAAAACATCCCGACATGGGCCCGGGCAAAATTCCGGTCTATCCGCGCGATAAAAAGTGCGCGGTCTACTGGGAATATATGGAAACTTCGGAGTCGCCTTTTGAGGAGCAATTAGACAAATGGGAAAATGCCCTGTCAATGAGCGAATCTTCATTTGAGGCCACCTGGAGCGGCTTTGACAAAAAGGAAATGGAATTTCTCAGGCAGTTTCGCCACCTAGTTCCCGAAAGCATTAACGCGGCCATCGCCGGATATAAAAGGAAATGTCCAACGATCAGGAAAATATCGACCGACGCCGCGTTTTCCAGCGAGTTCTTTTTGCATGCGATGGAACAGTATATTTCTTTTGCCCAGTCCGCCCGATTGGAATACGCGCTTTTCGGGCATCTGGGCGATTTTCACCTGCACCTGAATCTGTTGCCTCATGATGGCGATGAATTTGAGAGAGCGCTTGAAGTTTATGAAAAAACTATGGATCTGGCGGTCGCGTGCAAAGGGACAATTTCGGCCGAACATGGCATCGGAAAAATCAAGAGACCCTATCTCATGAAAATGTGCGGAGAGCGGGCGGTACGGGAGATGATGCGGATCAAATCGGCTCTTGACCCGCTGTGGCTGCTTAATCCTGGAAATCTATTCGAACCGCCGATTCCGTAATGGCCGGTCGGGAGTTTCTCCAGCGCCATAGGGATGCCTTAAGGGTTCCCAGGTGCGGAGAAATACCCGACTGGCCATCCGTAAAGAAACGGAGTTGTTCACAAAAGCAATTTCTCCCTAGTCAATTGCAGCCCTTCTTCTTCGGCCTTATCAAAGGCCGAGGCGCTGCCTATGACGGTCACCGCGGTTTGTTTCTCCTCGAGTAATTGCATCGCCATGCCTTTCAGCGTTTCCGGTGAAACGTCAAGCACAGATTCGCGCATTGATTGCCGGTACTGCGGGGTCCTTTCACACAATAAAGCAACAGTTTCTCCCAAGCCGTTTTCATGAGGGGTCCTCGGCGCGTCAATTCTTCCGATCGTCGCGATTATGTTTTGGTCCACGCTATCTTGAGCAAGCCCCAGCGCTACCTGCCGCAGTCCCGCTTCAAAATGGTTGAGCGTGGAAACAAGGTTGGGATCGCGATACGAAGCGCATGAAAAAACGGGATGCCCCGTTGAAATTATCGACATTCCCCCATAGGCTCCGCCCTCGACCCGCACTTTGTTCCACAAATATCCGGTTGAGAGGTTCTTCGCCAAAACATATAACGGCCCCATGTCTTGGGGACTGCAGGCCCACGCCTTTGCCACGAAATTCACCGATGAATTTATTTCAACGCCGAACGAACCGGCCGCCCGGCGGTCAAAAGTAATTTCACTGTTTAAGGAGGTGCCTTCAGGAAGAGCGCGAAGCAGGAGTTCGGCGGCGTTTACAAAGGACTCCGGATCGTCAGCGGTCAAGGAGACCAGGCACCCGGCTTTATTGACAATAAGCGCATGCAGCGCGCGCAGTTTTTCAACAATGCGGTCAGGGTCGAACTTCTTGAGTTCCCTGTCGAGAAACCTCAAGTGTGTAATGCCGCCAAGCGCCTCACCAAGGAACTTGGATTTTACAATCCGCGAAGCCGCATGGGTAACGGCGAACGAATGGCCGTTATTGGTTACCGATGAATTAAGGTCGTTTCTCATCTCAAAAAGCACGTCCTTGAGCTGTTGTTTATTGGTGAAATCAGGACGCAAAAGCATATCTGAGAAGATCCCCAGCATATCGGGCACGCGCGAAACAAGGGCCTTGCCATGCAGAAAGTATTTAAACACGCACGAATCAACGCTTCCCGCGCTCGTTTCGCACAGCAGGGAACCGTGTATGCCGCCCGTCGCGAGCGTTACTTTCCGGGACATTTCCTCGAACGACAGGCCGCCGCACCCGCACCGTGACGCCAGTTCCACGTATATCTGAAGGTATGGCACGAGCTCAGCGGAAATTGACGAACAGTCAAAGCCGAGGTCCAGATACACGATACCCGACGTAAAAACGGGATGGAGAAAGCCCGGCACGTTCGCGACGGCGATCCTGACCGTGGGCACCTCGCGGTTTTTTAACGGCAGATCGGATTTCCGGAGCCTGGGCAGCGTTGCGAGCGCCTCGGGCGAATTGGGGGCTTTCTGTTCGCTAACGAGCCGATTGGTCAGGCTATGGTACTCGTTCTTTTCCTCATCGGTAAAATGCTCGCTTAGCCGCCGCGCATGGAGCGCCGTCTGGTTTTCCAGCCGCTTTCCCATTTCGGAGGAGGCCTTGACGACGGTGAGCAATAAATGTTTATTGTCAAGAAGCCGTTTGCGCATCTCGCTTGCAAAAGCCGCATGGCCCCGTTGTTTCATCTCCCTGAGCGCCGCGATGTCTTTTTCGAAGGCCAGATACGCGAGCGGGTCCCCGCCATAGATCCAGCTCCGGTAACAGCGCTCGGCAAGGATGAGGTTGTAGGGAAAGCGGCCTGCGTCGGAGATTTCCTTGAGCCTGAATTCGGTCTGCCGCAGAGCGCCTTCCAGCAGATCTTCATCAAGCCCGGAATCAATCTCCTTTTTAAGCGTATCAAATATGAGTTTTTCTATGGTCAAGGCTAATTCCGGTTTGGTCTTGCGCAACCCGACGCTGAAAATGCTCTGCACGAAATCCATCGCGAACCCGGTGATGTCGTCAAGGTCTTCGCCGTAATGGCTGTCGATGAGCGCCCGCTTAAGCGGGGAGCTTTCGGCGCCGAGCAGGTAGTGGTAAAAAACGTTCCCTAAAAGCGAGGCAACGGGGTCGACGGCAGGGCCGAATATCCAACTCAGGGCCACCGTTGCCGTACCATCGTCTTCCGGCGGCGCGGGCGCTTCGATTTCGGTTTTGCGCGGTTCTCTCCAGAGCGGCTGCTGAAGGATTTCGGAATGCACGGTCATCCGGCCGTATTCGCCCAGATATTTTTCATTTAAAAATTTCAAGGTCTTGGGTGAGGGAACATTGCCATACAGAAAAATGAACGAATTTGACGGGTGATAATACAATGCATGAAATGCATTGAACTGCTCGTACGAAAGGTCGGTTATGTTCTCGGGAATACCGCCGCTTTCATAATAGTATGAGATGTCGGGGAACAATTGCGAAATGGTTTTGCGCTCAACATGGCTGGCGAAATTGGAGAATACGCCTTTCATCTCGTTATAGACGATGCCCTTGATATTCACCGGTTCTTCAATACGCTCTATGTCGAAATGCCATCCTTCCTGATAAAAAGTTGTTTTTGTCAATAGCGGGTGCAGGACCGCGTCGCAATACACGTCGACCAGATTAAAAAAATCCGCTTCAACCTGGCTTGAAACCGGATACACGGTCTTGTCGGGATAGGTAAGCGCGTTGAGAAAGGTTTGGAGGGACCCTTTCAGCAACTCCTGAAACGGGTCTTTTGCGGGAAATTTACGCGACCCGCCAAGCACGGAATGTTCCAGTATATGCGGAACGCCGGTGTTATCGAACACGGGCGTTCGAAACGCTATGGAAAAGAGATTATTGGGATCTTCGTTAAAAAGGTGAAGGAGCCGGGCGCCGCTTTTCTCATGGGAAAAAACATAAGCGCAGCTCCGCAGCTCCGGGATTTCCTGAATACGCTCAACAACAAACCCTTCAATTTTCTGTGAAACGTTCAATGGTTGCGTTATCATAGCCTCTTTCTTTAAGAAAATGATTTACCGTGTAAAAAATAATAATTGAACGGCGTCCGATTTGGAAACCGCATTTAGAAAGATCTTTAGCTGTTCATAGTCGCCAACGGGTATTTGTTTTGAAAAGTCAAAAATCGCCTTGCGATGATACCGGATTTTTCCCCTTTTTTGATCAAACTCAAACACATATGATCCGAACGGCGAATTCAAAGTAACTTTCCCGGGCAGACTGATTGGTCTCCAGCCTTCGGGAATGGAAAGCTCCCCGTTTGTTTCCTCGGAACAGACATCATAATCGGCCAGATGCAAATCCACGGGGGAGTTCCGTTTTTCCTCCACCGGGTATTCGTCCGGTTCCACCTGGTCGGGCACATGCAGGGTAAAAACCGCCGTAGATCCGCTGAAAGCCACGGCATTTCTGGCTCTGTATTCATAGACATAACCGAGTGAATCCCGGACGGAATTAAGCATCGTGTCAATATCAAACTTCGTAAGCGTCATGTCCGGATAGATGCGCACGAGGATCTGCCGCATGGTGGCGCGCTTTTTCTCTTCGGACTGGAACCGGAAGATTTCCCGGTACTGGCCCGCGAAAATGCCGGTCCTCAGGTTCACGGCGCGCTCGTTCAAAAGCCCTGTATTGTCAAGAGTCTGGGTCATGGTCCTGATCTTCGTCCGGGCCGAGGGCTCGTCGAAAGGCAATATCCGGGTGGTTTTCTCCCCCGGCCGGATGACAAGCGCCATTGCTCCCTGGTCATCCTTAGGAAGCGTATTCATCGGCAAATTATTGTCGGTCAAATCCAAAAAACGGTCTTTCCCGTCAATGGCGTAGCACAGGATGCAGTGGTTGAAGTCCGGCCCTATAACGGCATGCGCGGTATAGTGTCTGACCCCGGTGTTAACCAAAACCAGGAACGCAGGGACGCCAGTGTACGTGAGCAGGCTTTTTCCCAGAGAAGCCATGTCTTTGCAGTCCCCTATTTTCGTGGCAAGCACGTCATGGGCGTCCTGCGGTATCCAATCGGATTGCCTGAACGGCACGGAGCTGTATCTGATGTTTCCCGTAATATAGTTGTGCATGTGCTGGACCTTTTCGAGCGGGGTGGCGCATCCCGAGAAAAGGGAATCGGCAAGGGCCTTGAGTTCGAGGGTGTTGTCGTGTTTGTGCCGCGTGAGGTCGTCGTACCATTTGACAATGTCGCCCCAATCCGTAAAGGTGGAATAATCAACCTTCCTGTTTTCAGGCCAGTCCGTGGCCATGAATGTCTCATCCAAAACGTTCTTATATGGCTTGCGGTTGAACCGGGTCACCCGATAATCATCATGGAGCGAACCGTCAACGGATATGGAATCTCCGTATATATGGTAAGGGATGGTGTCCCGGGCGGGAGTTATAAGCCTGAGCCAGCTGTCATATACAGGGTAGGAAAGCTGCAAATCCTCCTCACCAAACACATGCTTTGCCATTTCTCCCATGAAATAATTATTTATGGACCACTCCAAGACGATGCAGTCGCCCGGCTGCAGGGACTTAAACACGATTTTGTTGTCCATGATATCGGCCTGCACCTGCGCGCCGTTCGCGGTGTATGACAGGGCGCGTTGAATATTGAGCGTTTGAAAGTAACTGTTGTAACCGATCGTCCTTTCCTTCCATAAGTCAATTGCTTTCTGGGTGGGAAGGCATACAACCATGAAGTTCCGTTCGCGCGAGCAGCGTGAAGGATAGTAGAAGACGTCGTGGACGGACGAAATGGCCGCGCCGGATTCAAACCCTCGGTATTGCCAATCCGCGCTCACTTTGATCAGGCTGTCGACGGAAGGCAAAGCGGCCAGGGATTCCAGACCCTGTTTGCCCTGCAAAGTCCGGAGGTTTTCCCAGGCGTTAAAATCGTCGCTGGTGAACCGTATCGCGTCCATGAATGCCCGCTGCGCTTTTTCTTTTTCATTAATGGAAATGAATATATTGCCCTTAAGGTTCAGGGCATTGGCGTCGGCGGGCATGATGGCGCAGCATTTTTCTATGCTTTCTTCGGCTTTACCGAATTTCTTCGCGGAATAATACATGTCCGCCAGATAGTAGTGCAGTTCGGCTTCGCAGGGAGAATACATCAAGGCCTCGCTGATGATGTCGGACGCCCCGGATATCCTTCCCTGCTTGATCGCCATGGAGGCCAAAACCTTATACAGCGCCACGTTGGTCCGCTCGTTTTCCAGATATTTTCGGATAAGGTTTTCCGCTTTTTTAACTTCGCCCTCCTGCAAAAACGTTCCGGCAAGCATCGTGACCGCCGTATGATCCAGTGCATATTTTTCTTCAATAAGGTTCACGTTTTTGAGAGCTTCTGCCCTGTTTTCAAGCTCCGCATCAGCTTGTACGGTTGCAATGAGCGCGTCCAGGGAAATATTGAAAGGCTTTGGAGAATTTTCGACGAATTCCAGGACCTTCCGGGCATCCGCCGTCTTTGCAATGATTTGCAGCTCGTTTTCCCAGGCCGAATGATTGAGCGGACAACAGGTATATGCGGTTTTTAACTCCGTCTGGCCCTCGGTGTATTTCTTGGCGCGCAACAATGATTCACTGTACAGCTCATGCCAGAGACTGCTGCGCGGATACTTTAAGAGATATTTCCTGGCGAGCACTTGGCCGGCATCGGTTTTTTCCATGCCATTGAAACTGTTCATGCATAAAAGCGCCGCGTCAAAGTCATTTTCGTTTTTTATAAGGCGCGCCACAAGCGGTTGGACTATGGAATCCGCAAGGGGCGACGGCGAATAATTTTCATAGGTCGCTTTTGGACCGTCCCTGACAACAGGCGCCGTGGAATAGGCCAGTTTCTTTACCGGAGCATAGCGGTCATCAAGAAAACGAAGATTGAAATTGGAAAGATGTCCCGCCGCCGGGCCCCGCCATTCGTGACAGAGTTTAACGAGAAGGGGGTTGTTTCCTTTTTGCAATGTTACGCGTTGCATGAACATATCGTCGCCCGTGTTCCTGAAAATGGAATCGGCCAGGACGAGCGAGCCGTTGAGCAGGATTTTAAATGATCCAGACGCTCCAAATGCAAGATTCACCCGCTGGGTCTGCTGGCTCGCAACGCAGCAGTAAAAGTAAAACACGGCATTGACCGCGCTCGAATGGTTTTCAAGAAAAATCCAGCCTGTCGCGGCAATGTTGGAAAGAGGGGCCCACTTCGCCAAGTTTCCGTCTTTGGCGTCATAGGTTTTAGAAAAATCGATCTCTTCTTCCGGCGGATAGGTTTTATTAAAACCGGAGTTTGAAATATTATCGAACGGGCCGATCATCATCCAGTTCCGGATACTCCCCATGGAGTTGACAATCCGCTGGGCTTTCTTTACCTTTCCATCATTCAAATACCGTGATGCAAGGACATCATTGAATTCGCCGCTGTAAATGGTCTGCTTTTTGTACAGGTCTTCCAGAAGACTATAGCCCTCTTTTATTCGCGCTCCTGAAGCGGAATGGCCGAACGGGTAAGTTTTGAGTATCCCCGCTGAAAACAGATTGGTTTGCTGATCGGCCATGCAGCTTAAAAAGGCGTATCGCGCGGCATCATCATTTTCACCGAGGAATGAGGCGACCTCTGAAAGTCCCCTGTATGCCTCTCCGGCAACGATTTTGTCTTTGTCTTTTGCGTTCCGGGAAAAAATATCCTCTGCTTCCATGGGCTTATTATCAACAAGCAATTTCCAACCTTGTTCGTTGGGGCCGGCAAAAGCCGAAGCGATGCAAAGGAATAAAAAACCGGTCGTAACGAATAATAAAACCGCTATTAAACAATTATCTGAATCCACAATGTCCTTTGCATAAATAAGGACATTGGAGCGCGGAAATCTTCCCATCGTTTTCCTTTTCTCCTTGTTACATCTTTCCAAAGACAAGCTTATAAAATACTCCCCTGTCGCCCCGGACTGGGACACAAAATATGCAATGGTTGACGTGTTTAACGCGGGACAAATTTCTTCACTTTAACGGGCCTTTTTTGGACTATCACCAAATAAATACTATTTTATCCCAGCGGTGTAATTACCACGGTGAAAGGAAAAATGCACCATGAGCAAATTTAAAAAATCCAATAAGCTCGACAACGTGCTCTACGACATTCGCGGCCCGGTATTGGACGAGGCCAAACGGATGGAAGAAGAAGGGCAGACCATAATCAAGCTCAACATCGGCAATCCCGCGCCGTTCGGCCTGCACGCCCCCGATGAAATCATCCACGACATGATCCTTAACCTGAAGGATTCCGACGGATACAGCGACTCAAAGGGGCTTTTCTCCGCCCGTAAAGCAATCATGCAGTATTATCAGCAGAAGAACATTTCCGGGGTGACCATTGAAGACGTCTATACGGGCAACGGCGTGAGCGAACTCGTGGTCCTGGTCATGCAGGCGCTCTGCAACGCCGGAACGGAAGTGCTCGTCCCCGCGCCCGATTACCCGCTCTGGACCGCGGCCGTCAACTTGGCCGGCGGAAAGGCCGTGCACTATGTATGTGACGAAAAATCCGATTGGTCCCCGGACATAAGCGACATCAAAAAGAAAATCACCCCGAAAACAAAGGCGCTGGTGGTCATTAATCCCAATAACCCCACCGGCGCGCTGTATCCTCCTGCATTGCTCAAACAAATCGTCAAGGTGGCGCAGGAACACGACCTTATCGTTTTTTCCGACGAAATCTACGACAAGATCTGTTACGACGGAAATGAGCATGTGTCAACCGCATCGCTCGCGGAAGATGCGCTTTTCGTGACGTTTTCCGGCCTTTCCAAGGCATACCGCATAGCCGGATTCAGGGCGGGCTGGATGGTGGTAAGCGGCGACAAGAAAGCGGGAAGGGACTATATCGAAGGCCTGACCCTGCTGTCGTCCATGCGCTTATGCAGCAACGTACCGGCGCAGGCGATCATACAAACGGCGTTGGGCGGCTACCAGAGCATCAATGATCTCATCGCGCCCAAAGGACGACTCTACAAACAGCGCGAGGTATGCATGGACATGCTTTCAAAAATCCCCGGGCTTTCATGCGTAAAGCCGAAGGCGGCATTTTACGTTTTCCCAAAACTGGACCAGAAAAAATTCAACATCAGGGACGATGAGAAATTCGTGTTCGATTTCCTGCACCAGGAAAAAGTGCTCCTCGTGCCGGGGAAAGGGTTTAACTGGCCCCATCCGGATCATTTCCGGATTGTATTCCTGCCCACGGTTGAGGATTTAAAGGAATCACTCGCCCGATTGCATAATTTCTTGAAGGATTATAAACAGTGAAATACCTTCCTTTATGAGCGCCTTAAGAATCGTTTATTTTTGTTTTGAATCGTTCTGCTGTTATGCAACCGTTTTTTATTCCAACTTCCTTTTTTTCTACATGAAAAACAGGTTCGGCTTCGGGGAGCTGGAAAACCTGCTCATGGCCGCGCTCTCCGGACTGGTTTACATATTCGCGGCATGGCAGGGAGGGGCCTTTGCCCAGCGTTTCGGTTGCATCCGGTCGCTTTTTATCGGGATGTCGGGCATGGTGCTCTCCCTGGCCGCCGGAGGCCTGCTCATGCACTCGGCTCCAGCGCAGGTGGTCGTCTTTGCATTGTGGACCGCATCGGTCTGTTTTGTCTGGCCGGCTCTTGAAGCGCTTATCAGTGAAAACGCAGGAGAAAAATTACCGGACCTTGTTGGATGGTATAATGTAATCTGGGCCGGCAGCGGCGCAATCGCCTATTTTACCGCGGGAATGCTTTTGGAACGCTTTGGCATGCGGAGTCTTTTCTGGATACCTCTTTCATTGCTTCCCGTGCCTTTTGCGCTGGTCGTGGTGGCCATGCGTCTCAGGCGAATGGAAAAAAGTCGGGGAACAACAGGTCCCATTTTGGCCTTTAATCATAAGCCGGCCAACAGCAAGCAATTCCTGCATATGGCATGGCTGGCCAATCCCCTTTCCTATGTGGCCATAAACACGCTTATTCCCCTTATTCCGTCAATCGCCTCGAAACTCGGAATGACCACGGCAACGGCCGGAATCACCTGCTCGGTTTGGATGTTTGCCCGATTGGCGGCATTTGTTCTTCTAAGGCGCTGGTCAGGCTGGCACTACCGATTTGCCTGGCTGGCCGGATCATTCGGGCTGATGGTAGCCTGTTTCGCGGTCCTTATTCTATCGCCGACAATAGGGCTGTTCGTAATTACGGAAATAGGTTTCGGATTTTCAATCGGCCTTATTTATTATTCATCACTCTATTATTCAATGAACGCTTCGGAGCAGCAAGGGGCCCATGGCGGACTGCACGAGGCGATGATCGGCGCGGGGCTTTTTGTCGGCCCCGCGTGCGGGGCGTCAACGCTGTTTCTTCTGCCATTGACGAGGAATGCGGGCGCATGGTCGGTGTGCGGGCTTCTGGTCATGGGATTTTCGGGGCTTTTATATATGGGGCGGACACCGGTAAAACGGCAGGACGTTTGATGAAACGATCGGGAACGGCGCCATGTTCCTTGCATCGCGATGATACGAACAATAATCAGAAATGGTCCGTTTACATCCTGCTCTGCGCCGATAAAACCCTGTATACCGGCATCAGCAACGATGTGCCCAGACGGGTTGCAGACCATCAATCCGGCGTTGGCGCCCGTTATACGCGCGGGCGTTCGCCGGTGCGGCTGCTGTACCAAGAACCATGTCTTGACAAAAGCAGCGCCTTAAAACGCGAATATGCGATCAAACGGCTTAGTCGCGGGGAAAAAATAAAATTAATAAAAGTGAAGGGATCCAAAAATGCATGACATGCTGGTTAAGCTTTACGATCTCGACAAATATATGGGCCTGCAAAATGGCACCATGCCGGAAATTACTATTCGTAAACCCATCGGCCCGGAAAAACACGTTCTTGTCGAATGGGTCGGCAAAAAGTTTTTCAAAGCGTGGGCCAGCGAATTCGACATGGCGATGAACAACCGTCCCGTCACGTGTTTTATCGCGGTAAAAGACAAGGAACCGGTCGGATTCGCCTGTTACGACGCAACTGCGCGGGGTTTCTTCGGGCCTACGGGGGTGATTAGTTCCCTGCGCAACCGGGGAATCGGCACGGCGCTTCTTTTTACAGCATTAAAAGACATGCGAAACAATGGCTATGGATACGCGATCATCGGAGGCGTAGGCCCGGCTGAATATTATAAAAAAACGGTCGGTGCTGTCGATATTGAAAATTCCGCGCCGGGCATTTGGGAATCATGGGTCCAGTAAAGCAGGTTGGAAACGAATCTATAGATGCTTTTGGTGTAATAAACAAAAATTTAGGATAGCTTCACATTTTTGGCGCGATGGGCAAAATAGCCTTATTGCTGCAGGATCGTGTGAATGAGCGAATCCAGCCTCGTTGAAAGCTTTGCCGCGCCGACGGGGCAAAGATGGTTCCAGTTCTGC
>Ga0182027_10002251_pt1 | contig 31510 bp, 25 predicted proteins | sample 712E1DmetaG_FD_121300 | JGI IMG/M metagenome (GOLD analysis project Ga0182027, IMG submission 121300) | Permafrost microbial communities from Stordalen Mire, Sweden - 712E1D metaG (Illumina Assembly) | ecosystem: Environmental > Terrestrial > Soil > Wetlands > Permafrost | place: Sweden...
GACTTTCTGCTATCATCTTCGGCCTTCCGTCGCTTGCGGCGGGAGACGGGGCGTAGCGCAGTTGGTAGCGCGCCTGCTTTGGGTGCAGGATGTCGTCGGTTCAAATCCGGCCGCCCCGACCGATACAACTTTGCGATTTGATGAGGGTTTCCGGACCCGCCCGCGAGGCGGGGAAGAGCCCCTGGGGGCCTCGGGTACCACCGGGGAACCAAATCGAAGGGGTGTGGATGGGGATTCGGCACCCGCAGTGTCCAGAAACGGATCGCCGAAATTCTCGCACAAATTCACGGAGATGCGCAGCTTGAATCGGCAGGTCTAAACGGGCAGCTTGGCGACCAATGCTGCCGTTGACGCTTCAATTTCTCATCGCCATGATCGCGTCTGCGATCAATGAGCGGACGAAGCGGAAGCTGGACTATACGCTGGAGGAAGTTCAGGTCGTGAAGGAGGCCTTCCGGGCCGCCACCGGCAAAGAGCGGATTCCCTTCACCCCGGACCAGCGTCGTCGGCTGGCGGTTGTCGGCATGGAGTTGAGCCCCGCGCTGACCGAGGCAAAGGTTCCGACCGGCGGAGTGGCCCTGCCATGGCTGTTGTCGCCCCAGCAGGCGACGGTCCCGTCAGTCCTGACGCCACACGCGTGGATGCCACCTGCGCTAATGGAAACAAATGTGCCATCGGGAGGCGCGGATTGGCCATAGTTGCCAGTCCCCGAAGTCCCGAAAAGACCGGCGCCCCAGCACGCGACGGTGTCGTTGGAGTGCAGTCCGCAGGTGTGGTTGGTATGCGCGCTGATCTGGGTAAGCGACGTGTCAGTTGGCGGCGTGACCTGGCCGAAACTGTTTTCGCCCCAGCAAATGATGGCGCCGTTGGTCTTGATTCCGCACGTGTGGTGATCCCCCGCGCTGACCTGGACAAACTTGACCTTTGGCGGGGTGCTCTCACCGTAGATCTTCCTGCCCCAGCAGGCGACGGCGCCATCGGTCTTCACACCGCATGTGTGAGAATCCCCCGCGCTGACTGAGATGAACGTACCGACGGGCGGCGTGGCCTTGCCCCATGTGTTGTCGCCCCAGCAGACGATGGTGCGGTCGCTCTTTACGCCACAAGTGTGCATGTAACCCGCGCTGATGGAGAGGAATGTGCCGACGGGCGGCGTTGCTTGTCAACGCTTCGCCGCTGCCCTCGCGGGCAGGCCGACGCATGACTCGGGGTCGAAGTGGTTCGCTACTCCTTCTTCGTATGGCTTCTTCCTCCATGACATCTCGCCGGTTTGTGCCGGCGCACCCGCAAATGCGTACGGAAATGTTGGGAATGTCCTCGCACACAGCTCGGCTAGACTCGCCTGTGGCCAGGTTGGCCGGGATGGCAGTCATGCGGATGACACCCGGAATCGTCTCTGAAATCGTCGCTGGCGTTGCGTTGCAGAGCCCGCTAGCCTGCAGGGCGGAGGTAACCCATGGGCGATGCGAAGCGCGCTGGAATCGAGATGGACTTCCGCTTCGGGAAGTCGAACAAGCAGAGGCTGAAACCGGAGCCCGGGGTGCCGCTGCGAATGTTGGTCATGGCGAATTTTGGTGGCCATGCCAGCCAGAGCGAGGTGCGCACCGGGCCTCTGGCGCGACCGCGCCGGGTGAACATCGACAGCCTCCCGTCGGTGTGCACGGCGCTCGCGCCCCGGGTACGCATCGGCCTGGGTGACCAGGCGCCGTTCACGCCTACCTTCGCTGACTTGGACGAGTTCCACCCGGACCACCTCTATGCCAGCCTGGATCTCTTTGCGCCCATGCGGGAGTTGCGCCGCCAGATCCAGAATCCCCAGACCTTTGCGGCGGCGACGGCCCGGCTGGGTGTCGAGAGTCAGGCGGCGGCAAGCCCGCCGGGGGCGAGTAGCGAGGACGGCGATATCCAGCGCCTCTTGGGGCGGGCTTCCACGGCGGCGGACAAGAGCACCGCCCCGGCCTCGGCGACGTCTGTCGTGGATGCCATGATTCGGCAGGCCCTGGGGTCACACATCACGGCCAAAGCCGATCCTCGCCAGGCGGATCTGCTGGCTGTCATCGATCAAACCAGTGCGGGGCTGATGCGGGCACTTCTGCATCATCCCGCGTTTCAATCGGTCGAGGCCGCCTGGCGGGGACTCGACTTCTTGGTGCGCAGCCTCGAAGCTGAGGAGGATGTGCAGGTGTTCGTCATCGACACTAGTCTCGAGGAAATGGGCGCGGCCTTCGTGGCGTCGCCCACGCTGGCGGAATCTGACCTTTCCCGATTGCTAGCGGACAGCGGCGCCGATGCTCCCTGGTCACTGCTGGTCAGCCTTGCGCCGTACCAGCCCACCGCCGGTCATGCCGCGCTTCTCGCTCGGCTGGGCGCGATCGCGCAAGCCGCAGGTGCGACGTTGCTGGCGGGGATGGGCTGGGCGGCGTGGACCGCGGGATTCGCTGCAGCGGCGGACCAGCAGGCCTGGCGAGACTTGCGCTGCTCGGCTTGCGCCACCTCTATCGGGATGGCGTTGCCTCGTATGCTGCTGCGCTTGCCCTACGGGAAGAAGAGCGAACCCGTCGAACAATTCAACTTCGAAGAGCAGCCGCAAGCAGAAGAGTATCTGTGGGGTTCGGGTGCGCTGGCCTGTGCCGCTCTTATCGGCAAGAGCTTTGGGGCTGCGGGCGGCTGGGACTTTTCTCCGGGAGACATTTCCTGTGTCGACGAGCTTCCCGTCCCGGTGGTTCAGAAGGAGGGCGAATCGGTACAGATGCCCAGCGCAGAGGTATGGCTGCCCGAACCCAAGGTCGATGCCATCATTAATGAAGGGTTCATGCCCCTGGTTCCGATGCGCGGTCGTGGTTCCGTGCGGCTGCCACGCTTTCAGTCCATCGCCTCGCCGGCTGCGCCGCTGGCCGGGCATTGGTGCTGCTGACCATCCCTGGCCGCATTGCGTTGGGGCCGGGCGTCTGGAATGCAGTGAGCTTGAGGCCCTTCATCACCCCTATTGCGCCCAGCAAGATGGACTGGCAATCTCCCTGTCGTCTTGATCATGTTCAGAACGAGGTCCATATCTTTGTTGCTGGCCGCCGCCTCGTTGGCCTGCGCCCACCCGGTCCCCACGCCCACGCCCACGCCCTGTCCGACGCCGGAACCCCTCCGGGTGAATATCCGCGCCGCGGACCGGCTCAACCCGGGCGACAACGGTGAATCGCTCGCCACCACGGTAAGGGTCTACCAGCTCAAAGATGTGAGCAAGCTCGAAGCGGCCAGTCTTGAGCAGCTTCTGGAAAATGATCGGGCTGCACTGGCCGACGATCTTGTCTCGGTCAGCGAACTCACCCTCTACCCGGGTGAAACCGCCATTCCATCGCTGAGCCGACGCGAGGGAGCCCTGTTTCTCGCAGTAGTCGCGTTTTTCCGTCATCCCTCGGGATCGGCCTGGCGGGTTGTGAGCAAGGTGGTCCCGCCGGATGCTCAGTATTGCCACGCGCCCGACGGCGGGAACGTGGAGGCCGCGCGGTCGGCGTTGCGCTTCGGGCTGGTTGACAGCCGCGTCGAGTTGCAGTGAGGGCAAGCAAGCGATGAACGTCCCGCATAGAGTGGTCTGGTCGGAAGGACTGCTGGTTTCCCCGCAGCATCTGCAGCAGGCGGACCTGTACCACGAACGGCTGCTTGATGTGCGGCTGGCCGCGCTGAAGCCGCAGACCTGGGGAATCCTGTCGCTCGAGTTGGACCTGGGCGCGCTCCAGTCCGACCAGTTCCGGATGAGCCGCTTCGTCGGCATTTTGCCCGATGGCCTCTACTTGGGATTTGAGGCCGGGGATGCCGAGGCTCCTGCCGCGCGGCCGATCGGGGCGCACTTTCCCCCCGCCCAGCCGATGCTCGAGGTGTTCTTGGCCGTGCCCAAAGAGCGGGATGGAGTTCCCAGCGTCGCGGCCGAGGTTGCGGACAGCAGCGAGCCCGCGGACGGGATTCGACGTACCCGCTTCAGTGCCGCTACCCGGCCGGTGGGTGACATGACCGGGGAGTCAGCCGACCTAGCCATCGCTTTCGCTCGGCGCAATGTCTCGGTGCTGTTTGGTGATGAGGCCCGGGATGATTTCGACTCTATCAAGGCTGCCGAGATCGTCCGCACCTCGAGCAACACTCTCGTCCCGAACGAAGCCTTTGTCCCATCGGTGCTGTCCATCTCGGCCTCGGCGTTCATGCTGAGTAGCGTGCGCCGACTGCTCGCTCTGATGAGCGCCAAGCAGCGCCAGCTTTCCGATGAGCGCCGACAGCGCGACGCGATCACGGTGGAATTCGGGTCCGGGGACATCACACGCTATCTGCAACTCTCAGCCTTGAATGCGGCTATTCCAATTCTCGTGCACGCCGGTCGCGACGGCGAGCTGAGCCCGCGCGAACTCTACTTCTATCTCATCCAGATGGCCGGACAGCTTTCGACCCTGGTGCCCGATGCCGATCCGTCGTCCTTCCCGGCCTTCAATTTCACCGACCTGCGCTCCACCTTCGAAGAGCTGTTCGCGCTACTCACTAGTCTGCTTCGCACCAGCGTGCGCGAGGTCTGCGTGACCGTGCCGATGGAGGTGCGGGAAGGGATGCACGTAGGCAACCTGAATGACGAGCGCATCGTCAAGTGTTCGCAGTTTGTCCTGGCGGCTCAGGCGCGCGGGATTTCCGAGGAGCAGTTGGCGCGCGACTTGCCGAGCCGGGCCAAGATCGCATCTTTCGCCCAATTGCCTTTTCTTCTGCGATCCGCCACGCGCGGGCTCGGCCTGCAAGTCACCCACCGCCCGCCTGCCGAGGTGCCGGTGCGGCCCAACGTGGCCTACTTCCTCATTGATTTTGCCGGCGCGGCGGAGCATTGGCGTCATGTGCTGAGCGAGCGCTTGATCGCCATCTACGTGCCGCCGCCCTACGATCCGGCGCAGCTCAAGCTCGAGATCTTTGCAATTCCAGCCAAGGCCTAGCCATGGACCCACTTGCCGACCTGACCGGGGAGTGCTTCAGCGCTATCGCGCGCCTGCGTGCCTTGGAGGAAGCGGTGGCCGCACCCGAGGCCGTTCAGGCGCAACTGCGCACCTACGTGGACACCTTCAAGGAACGGGCGCGCCGTGCGGGTGTTCCTGAGAAGGATACCCAGGATAGCGCGTACGCTTTGGTCGCGCTGATTGACGAGGTCGCGCTGCGCGCGCCGGAACCGCTGCGCGGTTACTGGATGAACCAGCCGCTGCAACTTCACTACTTCCGTGAGAATGTGGCTGGAGAGGGCTTCTTTGCCCGACTCGACAGCCTGCTGGCAGACGGGCGCCGATTTGCCGTCCTGCGCGTCTACCAGCTTTGCTTGTTGTTCGGGTTCCAAGGCAAGTATGGCTTCCCCGGCGGCGAGGTCGAGCTCATGCGGGTTGCCGAGAGCGTGCGCAATCAGGTGCAACGGAACCAGGAAGAGCCCAGTGCGCTGTCACCGGCGGGCGAGGCTCCTGACGAGCCGCTGGTTCGCAGCGCCAGCCGGAACGTCCTCCTTTGGGTGTCGCTCGGGATCTTCGCGCTGGCACTGGCGGTCTTCGTGGGCCTGCGGGTCTCATTCGATCACCAGGTCGGCGACCTTTCTAGCCGCGTCGATCAGATAGCGCCATAGGGGTCACCTCGTGCTCAAGTACATCGTCGGGCTAGTCTTCATCGCGCTGACCTGGGCGGCCGCTCTCGTGTTCCGAGGGGTGACGCCTCTGATTTGGGTGGCCGTCATCGTGACCATCTTGGTGACGCTGGGCCTGGTCACTTTTGATGTCGTTCGGATGCTGACCGCGCGGCGCTCGACCGCTGCTTTGGAGAAAGGCCTCGGTGACCAGGCGGGCTCGGACGGGATTCGGCCCGATCAGCAGGCCGAGATTGCCGCCATGCAGGCGGAATTCCAGAAGGCCTTGCGCAGCCTCAAGTCTTCGCGCCTGGGGCACAGGGGAGGGGACGCCCTCGGTGCCTTGCCCTGGTATGTGATCATCGGGCCGCCGGGAGCCGGCAAGACCACGGCGTTGCGAAGCTCGGGCTTGCCGTTCCCTCATGCCAAGGGGGGACGGGTGCGGGGCGTGGGGGGGACACGCAACTGCGACTGGTGGTTGAGCAACGACGCGGTCATCTTGGACACGGCTGGCCGCTGGTCCACACAGGACGACGACCGAGAAGAATGGCTCGCGTTTCTCGACCTGCTTCACCAGACGCGGCCGCAGAAGCCCGTGAACGGAATCTTGGTCGCCGTGAGCCTGACGGACTTGCAAGGCGAGGCGGACGAGATGGCGGCCTTGAGCAAAGCCCTACGCGAACGAGTCGACGAGGTGATGGGGCGACTAGAAATGGTGCTTCCTGTGTACCTGCTGGTCACCAAATGCGACCTTGTCCCGGGATTCGTGGAGATGTTCGGCGACTTGCGGGACAAGGAGCGTGGCCAGATCTGGGGCTTCACCCTGCCGCTTCTCGCCAGCGCGGATGAGCGGATCGAGATGTTCGGCGAGCATCTGGACGATTTGTGTGATGTCATCGAGCAGAAGGCAGCGCTGCGCATGTACGACGAACGGCGTGTGGAGGCTCGCTTCTCGATCTTCGAGTTTCCCAAACAGCTCACAGCCATCCGGCAGGTTCTGACCGATCTGGTGACCGATCTCTTCGCGGAGAACGTGTACCAGGACGCTCCCATCATGCGCGGGGTCTACTTCACCAGCGGCACACAGGAAGGCCGTCCCATAGACCGGATCATGAAGTCGATGGCTGAGGCGTTCGGCGTCTCCGCGCGGGCAGCGGCGGTGGCAGTGAGCAAGCCCAAGAGCTACTTTCTGCGCGACCTCTTCACCGAGGTGGTTTTTCCCGATAAGGACTTTGCCATCCGGAGCACCCGGGTCCTGGCGCGACAGCGAATCAGACGCCTGGCGCTGACTGTCTGCGCACTTGTGGCAGCGGCTGGGTTCCTCTTCTTGCCGGTCCGCTCATACAGCACGAATCGAGATTTCATCCACGAGGTACGCCGCTTTGTCGACAAGCTGGCGGCTGGCCGGCAAGGCCGGGAGGTGCCCCCCTTGCCCTCGGCCGGGACGCTGGAATCCGTTGAGGCCATGGCCAAGACTCTGGAGACCGACGTTGATGGTTCGGTACTTTTTCCCCTTGCCGCGGTCACTCAGAGTTTGCGGACGACTGTCGCGCGCCTGGTGGTACGTCCGATTCTGCGCGCTGATGTGGCGAATATCGCCAGGCTCACGCCTGCGGAACTGATGGACGCCCTAGTGTTGCACCTGCTGCTCACCGAGCCCAAGCAGCCCGACGAGCCCACGCCGCGCACGGCGCGCTGGGCGGAGACGGCCAAACGCACTGGGCAGGAAGCGGCGGCTCGCTGGGAGAGCCTGACCGGGCCCGTGGCGGCTTCGCGGGCTCCGCGCGTGGTGGAGAGTCTGGTGAGCTTCTACGCGGCGGGAATACAGGATCCAGCCGATCTCGTCGACCGGGAGCGGAAGTTCGTCAGCGCGGCTCGCGCCACGCTCATCGGAGCGGGCGACGATCCTTTGGCTGAGATAATCAATGATCCGGCCATGCCGCGCGATCTCAAGCTGGTCGACGTGCTGGGAGGCGCGGTGATCTTCTTCCAAGTCGAGGAAGGAGCGAAGCGGCCAGCAGCGGTGGTGCGCGGTGCATTCACCCCGGCCGGCTATCGCATGGTCAAGCAGCGACTTGAGCAGATGCAGAAGGCCCAGGATGTCGAGGAGGATACGTGGATCCTGGGCAAGGAACGCAAGGCCAAGGATGCAAGGGCCATAGCGCGAATCAAGACGGACTACTTCACTCAGTACCTGGGCGCCTGGAAGGCGTTCCTGTTGACCCTTGCGGTGCGCGAGCCGTCCAACTTGGAGCAGGCGCGCACGCTCTGCAAGAGGCTCGCGCTCGAAAAGCCCTTCGAGACCATCTGGCGAAATCTGGGTGAGAATCTGACTCTCAAAGACGAATCGCTGGCGGGCAAGGCCCTGGGCATGGTCAGAGGTGCAGTCGACCGAGCGGCCGCTGCGGCCGGCAGCGACGATCTCTTGAAGAACGAGGATCCAGGAGCAAAGCAGGTGGCGAGCGAGTTCGATGGCTTGCTGCGCTTTGGATCGGTGAAGCCGAGCGGTTTCGATCAATACAACCAGATCCTGGGGGAAGTTGCGGCGGCGATGGGCGAGCAGGGCACGCCTGAGCCGAGGGCATTCCAGGGGGTACTGAGAGCCCAGCGCGCCAACCTGTCCGGCTTGATGGCCCGCTATAACGACCGGGGCTGGGAGCAAGGCCTACTGGAACGTATCTTGATGCCGCCCTTGCGCGGGGCAGAAGTGGCTATCGTGGGAGCGAGCGCAGAGCTGGCCAACCGAAAATGGTGCGAAACCGTGGTGGTGGCCTACGACGACTTGCTGGCGGGAAAGTTCCCCTTTGCCGCCGGCAAGGCCGAGGCGCGGCTGGCCGATGTGGAGAAGTTCTTCCAGCCCGCTACCGGTATTCTCTGGCAGTACTTCACCGAGTCGCTACAAGCCGACATTGAGCGAGTGGGATCCATCTTCCGGGTCAAGGAAGGGGCCTCGGTCAGATACAAAGACGATTTTCTCAAGTTCTGGTCGCGCGCGCAGGACATGTCGAGCCGGCTTTTTGCCAAGGATCCGGCAAAGCTCGGCATGCCAATCGAGATCCACATTCATCCGTCGGCTCAGTATTCGAAGATCGTTTTCGATGGTGGCGGCACGAAGGTCGTGGGCTTAAACGCGATGGAACGCTGGGATGGGATCCTTTGGCCATCCCGGCGCGCGCTCGTGCGCCTGTACGTGAGATCCGAAGAAGTGGAGTCTCTCGGCCCGCGCGAGGACAGCGACTGGGCCCTGTTTCACCTGCTGGCCCAAGGCGGAAGCGCCAGCCGAAACGGGGACGTGCTCTCGCTCTCGTTGTCACCCACGCTCGGCCAGGGGAAGGTGCAGATCGACTTCAAGCCCGACCTGCTGCGCGACCTGTTTGTGCGCTTCGTGCTTCCACGCAGCATCAGCCCCGGGGCTTCCGCATGTCGCAAGTAGTGCCTGTTCTGCCCGCTGCAGTGGGACTTTTCGGGAAGATTCCCGCCGAGCGCGACTTCGTCCGCATCAACGCCGGCGCGTTCTTGCGGGCGGGTCTCGACCGCTGGTTTCAAGAAGGGGTCGAGCACCTGCAGCGCGAGCGTACTCACCTGCCCGAGGAGCCAGCGCGGTTCTTGCTGTCTCCGGCCGCGGGTGCTCCGCCTTTTGCTGGCGCATTTGTTGCCAGCCAGGATGCCGTTGGCCGCGCATTCCCGTTCGTCGTTTTCGCGGTTCTCGATCCGCCACCGGCGCGTGTGGACTCACCTGTTCTTTCCGCGCAGCTCGCATCCTTCTGGGATGCCAGTGCCAGATTGGCGGGGGCTGCCCGGAAGATTGCAGCGGTCCATTTGGCGGCCGAGGCCTGCGCTCTGGCGTCCGCCTTGCAACCGGCTGCCCCACCTTTCGATCTGAATGCGATGTTGATGCGGTCGAATTCGTCCGAGATTTGCGCCGCTGTGGGCGGGTTGCCGGATGCGGCGGCCTACGCCCTCACGACGGTTATAGCGGCGTGTTCTCGGACCAACACTCAACCGCCGGAGTCGTCCGGCCGCGTGCTGGCCCTCGACTGCCCAGCCTTCAACGACGGACTGCGAACCTTCTGGCTGGAACTCGTGCATCGGCATCTGGGCGCCAAGGTGCAGACGCCGTCGTCTCTTTGGACGGGAGACAGTGGACGGCTGCTCGTCGCGCTCGGTCCCGCCCCGAGCCTGATGCTTGCGTACTTGGCCGACCCCGACCACAAGAGCACCCGCCGCTGGCCGCTGCGAACCTCCAGCCAGGCTGCGCGCGCGAGCGCGATGGAGAATCTCTCGCCAGCCCAACGGCAGGTGCTGGTGGCAGAGGACGCTTCGTTGGCCGACGTCTTGTCTGTATTTTCGGACGGCTAGCCCTGTTGGCGCACATTGTTAAACCCAAGTCTTGACAGACTCGTTGCGTTGGAGGTTAATCTACTTCCATTGCAGGTTAGCGCATGGCCATGTCCGTGAAAGACGTCGAGGTGTTTCTCCAGCCAGTCGCTGGCGCGAATCCTTGCGGATCTGACATCGAGTATGATCCCGCGTTCTTGGAACTGGAACGAATGGTCCGAGGCAAGCCTGAGCAACAGATCGGGAAGACGGTTGTGTCGGCGGAGGAACCTGACTGGGAGGCCGTCGCCAAGGCTGCCGCCGCGCTCCTGCTCAGGACCAAGGATCTGAGAATCGCGTTTCACTTGACCCGGGCCTTGCTCCACGCGGAGGGGTTCGCCGGGATGCGCGATGGGCTGGCTGTACTGCGCGGGCTGGTCGAGCGTTATTGGGATCAGCTCTATCCTCGGCTGGATCCCGACGAGGGAAACGACCCCACCTTCCGGCTGAACATCCTCATGGGGCTGTGCGATCCAGCGGCGGTCACGGATCGGTTCCGCACGGTTCCCTTGGTAGCGGGGCGCTCTTTTGGCCGATTCAGCCTGCGGGATCTCGCAATCGCGTCGGGCGAGCTGCCGGCAACGGCCGGCGTCGATCCGCCCAAGACGGCGGCGATTGATGGGGCTTTTGCCGAATGCCCGGTCGCGGACCTCCAGGCAACGGAACAAGCTGTGCGCGAGTCTCTCGATCACCTGGTCGCACTTGAGACATCCACCAGCGCCCGCGTTGGCGTGGCTCAAGCGCCAAGTTTCTCGAAGTTGTCCGGGTTGATCCGACAGGCCCAAAGAATCCTGGTAGCTCGTCTCGATCGGCGCGGCGTGACTGCTGCGCCGCTGGCTATCGGTTCACCCGGCGATGCGACGATCGCCGACGCGCCGGCACAAGCGCCAGCCCCGGTGCCAGGAACGATCACCTCTCGAGAAGATGTGGTGCGGTTTCTCGACCGGATGTGCGAGTACTACGAGCGGAACGAGCCCTCGAGCCCTGTTCCGCTTTTGCTAAGGAGATGCAAGCGTTTGGTCTCGGCGAACTTCTTGGATATTGTCCGTGACGTCGCGCCTGACGCTGTCCGCCAAGTGGAGACATTGCGCGGCCCAGAAGAATAGATGGCAGCCGGATAATAGCCAGAAATCTGGCAGTTCCCACAAACCTAAGGTAGGTGGATACTATGAGCAACAGTGGACAGAAATTCATAGCGCGAAATCGCGCCCCACGTGTTCAAATCGAATACGACGTCGAACTCTTCGGTTCGGAAAAGAAGGTCCAACTTCCTTTCGTGATGGGGGTGATGTCCGATCTCTCCGGCAGTCCCAAGGATCCGCTAGCGCCGGTCGCCGACCGGAAGTTCGTCGAGTTTTCGGTCGACAACTTTGACGATCGGCTCAAGGCCATCCAGCCCAGGGTGGCGTGCCAGGTTCCGAATACCTTGACCGGCGAGGGAAACCTGGGCGTGGACCTCACCTTCGAAAGCATGGACGACTTCTCGCCTGCGGCCATTGCGCGCAAGGTTGGGCCGCTCAACCAGCTCCTGCAGGCTCGCCAGCAGCTCTCCAACCTGATTACCTATATGGATGGGCGCACTGGGGCTGAGGATCTGATCGCAAATGCTTTGCGCGATCCCTCTTTGCTGCAGGCGCTTGCGTCGGCACCCAAAGCTGAGGATGGCAAGCTCGAACCTGGAAAGGACAAGTGAGGTTGTTCTATGGCTGATGCCAAGCAAGAAACACAGACCGAGGCCGGCACGTCAACTGTGCAGGTTTCTGAGTTCGAGGTCCTGCTCAAGAAGCAGTTCAATCCTCAGACCGACACCGCCAAGCGAGAAGTCGAGAGCGCCGTGCGGACACTCGCGCAGCAGGCTCTGGCCAGTACCCAACTCATTTCCAGCGATGTGGTGCAGTCCGTACAGGCGATCATCGCCCAACTCGACAAGAAGATGAGCGCCCAGATCAACCAGATCATGCATCACCCTGACTTCCAGACGCTGGAAAGCGCGTGGCGCGGTTTGCACTACCTCATTTCCAACAGCGAGACGGACGACCAGTTGAAGATCCGGGTGCTCAACGTCTCCAAGAAGGATCTGCACAAGACCCTAAAGCGCTACAAGGGCGCTGCATGGGACCAGAGCCCGCTTTTCAAAAAGCTTTACGAAGAGGAGTACGGAACCCTAGGGGGAGAGCCCTTTGCGTGTCTGGTGGGCGACTACTACTTCGATCACGGGCCCCAGGACGTGGAACTGCTGGGTGAGATGGCCAAAATCGCGGCGGCTGCCCATGCCCCCTTTCTGGCGGCCGCGGCGCCGACCGTCTTCCAGATGGAATCCTGGCAGGAGCTTAGTAACCCGCGTGACCTGACCAAGATCTTCCAGATCCCCGAGTATGCCGGGTGGCGATCCCTGCGCGAATCTGAAGACGCTCGCTACCTCGGACTGACCATGCCGCGCTTCCTCGCCCGGCGGCCCTACGGGGCCAAGACCAACCCGGTCGAGGGGTTCGATTTCGAAGAGGATGCCAACGGGCCAGACCCGAAAAAGTACACCTGGGCGAACTCGGCGTACGCCATGGCGGTCAACGTCAACCGCTCGTACAAGACCTACGGCTGGTGCTCGCGGATTCGTGGCATCGAATCGGGCGGATCCGTCGAGGGATTGCCCACGCACACCTTTCCCACCGATGACGGTGGGGTCGACATGCGATGCCCCACCGAGATTGCCATCAGTGACCGGCGTGAGGCCGAGCTAGCCAAGAACGGCTTCATGCCCCTCGTGTACAAGAAGAACACCGACTTTGCCGCCTTCATCGGGGCGCAGTCTCTGCAGAAGCCGGCCGAATACGAAGACCCCGACGCGACCGCCAATGCCGCGCTGGCCGCGCGGCTGCCCTATCTCTTCGCCACCTGCCGGTTTGCTCACTACTTGAAGTGCATTGTTCGCGACAAGCTCGGATCCTTCAAAGAAGCCGATGACATGCAGCACTGGCTGCAGAACTGGATTATCCAATATGTCGATGGCGACCCGGCCCATTCCAGCGAGGCCGTCAAAGCGCGTAAGCCCCTGGCGGCGGCAGAAGTGATCGTCGAGCCGGTCGAGGGCAATCCCGGCTACTACGCGTCTAAGTTCTTCCTTCGTCCCCACTACCAACTCGAGGGGCTAACTGTGTCTTTGCGGCTGGTCGCGAAGCTTCCCTCAGCCAAGGCGAGTTGATTTCTCTTCCCCCCACCAGTCGTTCGTTAAGACAACAATCTCACAAGGAGTCAGGGAATGTCGTTCAGCATCTGTTTGAAGATCAACAAAGTCCAGGGCGAGTCAACCGTCGCCAACCACCTCGGAGAAATCGACGTGCTGTCGTGGAAATGGGGCCTAACCCAGTCGGCCACAGGCCAAGTGGGAGGGGCGCGGGCGGGCACAGCCGACGTCACAGACCTCACCATCATGAAGTACGTGGATAACGCCTCGCCCACCCTCATTCAAGCGTGCTTCAATGGCGACGATCAAGTGCAGGCAGTCCTCACCGTGATGAAGGGCACGGCGGCAAACCCACTGGAGTTCCTCAAGATCACGATGAGCAAGACGGTGATCATCTCTTCGGTCAGGCCGGGCGACCCTCTTCCCAACGACAAGTATTCCGAAACCGTGACCTTCAATTTTGCGCACGTGAAGTTCGAGTACACGCCGTTGAAACCGGACAACAGCAAGGGCGCGACGGCGACCGCGGAATTCGATATCAGCCGGCAGGCATAACATCGGGCCATGGCCGAGTTGACGCCCAAGGAGCGCCTTCAGCCCTCCTTGCTTGATCGACTGACTGATGACGAACCGTATCGGGCGACAGAGTCACGCGAGTCGCGGGTTCTGTCGCCCGCCCGGCTACGGGAGTGCGTGCGCCGAGACTTGGCCTGGCTTTTCAATACGACGCACCTGGCGGCTCTGCAAAGCCTCGACGAATTTCCCCTGGTCGCGCACGCGGTGCTGAACTACGGTATCCCGGATCTAGCAGGTCGGACGGCTTCCAGTTTGGGCGCCACGGAGCTCGAACGGATGATCCACCAGGCAATCTTGGACTTCGAACCCCGCCTGGATCGCAACTCGCTGAGCGTGCGACTTGTCCTGAACGAGGACACGATGAGCCACAATGCCTTGTCTTTTGAAATAGAGTCGGAGCTATGGGCCCAGCCGCTGCCGCTGCACCTGTTCTTGCGAACTGCGGTCGACCTGGAGGCTGGCAAGGTCGAGGTGAGTGACCAAGGCGGCAAGGGGAGTTCCTGATGGACCCCAGGCTGCTGGGGTACTACAACCGCGAACTGCAGCATGTGCGAGAGATGGGCGGGGAGTTCGCGCGCGAATTCCCCAAGATAGCAGGCCGTCTTGGCCTGGAGTCGCTTGAGTGTTCCGACCCCTATGTGGAGCGTCTGCTCGAGTCGTTCGCCTTCCTTACGGCGCGGGTTCAGCTCAAGATCGACGCTGAGTTTCCGCGCTTCAGCCAACACCTCTTGGAGATGGTCTACCCCCACTACCTCGCGCCTACGCCATCGATGGCGGTGGTGGAGATGCAGCCCAAACTGTCCGAGGGTGCGTTAGCCGACGGGTTTCGCGTTGCGCGTGGGACGGTCTTGCATGGTCTCGCCGGCCGGGGAGCCGAGACCGCCTGTGAATACCGCACGGCTCACGAAGTGACCCTGTGGCCACTCGAGCTGGTCGGCGCCGAATACACGTCTTTCTTGGCGGATCTCGGCTCGCTCCGGCTTCCGAGCAAAGGCAAGGCGGCCCTGCGGTTGCGGCTGCGCGCTGCAGGCGGGTTGAACATGGACCGGATGGCGCTTGCGGACCTGCCGGTCTTCCTGCGCGGCGGCGACGAAATAGCAATGCGCCTCTACGAACTGCTCATGGCCCACAGCGTGGCCATGGTCGCCCGCCCGGCTGGACCGGGTCAAACTGGCAGTCACGTCCTGCCCGATGCTGGCGTGGGCCCGCTCGGGTTCGAGGACGAGCAGGCGCTGCTTCCATATGGCCCGCGATGCTTTCAGGGGTATCGGCTGCTGCAGGAGTACTTTGCGTTTCCTAGTCGCTTCCTGTTCTTCAATCTCTGTGGGCTCGCCCGTGCCGTGCACCGCTGTACCGGCTCGGAGATGGAGATCATCGTGGTCCTCGACACCCAGGATCCGCGGCTGGAGAAGGCGGTCGGCACCGCGCAATTCGCGCTCTTCTGCACGCCCGCGGTGAACCTGTTTCCTCGGCGCGCCGATCGCATTCACCTCGGCACAAGCGCCAGCGAGCACCACGTGGTGCCTGACCGAACCCGGCCCATGGATTATGAAGTTCACTCGGTTACCGAAGTGGTCGGGTACGGCACGGGCAGCGACCAGAAACAGGAGTTCTTGCCCTTCTACGCTGCGAACGACCAATCGCCTGCAGCCGGCACTGCCTACTACACCGTGCATCGTCAACCGCGCGTGCTATCGAGCAAGCAGCGAACCAATGGGGCTCGTTCAAGCTATGTCGGCAGCGAGGTCTTCCTGGCGCTGGTTGATCCCGACGAAGCACCCTTCCGGTCACAGCTCAAACAGCTTGCGGTGGACGTCGTCTGCACGAACCGCGATCTGCCGCTACACCTACCCATCGGCCAGGGCGCAAGTGATTTTTCGCTGCAAGCCGGCGGCCCCGTGGTGGCAATCCGATGCGTGGCCGGTCCCACGCCGCCGCGAGCCTCGCACTCCGAAGGGGATACGACTTGGCGCCTGATTAGCCACTTGTCCCTTAACTATCTGTCGCTCACCGACGCAGTGGATGGTGGCGGGGCCAAAGCCCTGCGTGAGCTGCTTGCGCTCTATGGCGATTCAGGGGATGCAGTGATTCGCCGCCAAATCGAGGGCGTCCACTCCGTGACACCCAAGTGCGTGACTAGGCGGCTACCCTTCCCCGGACCGGCCGCCTTCGGTCGTGGCACAGAATTGACGCTCACCTGCGACGAAACCGCCTTCGAAGGCATGGGGGTCTTCCTTCTTGGTGCCGTGCTGGAGCGTTTCTTCAGCAAGTACGTGTCCATCAACTCCTTCACTGAGACCGCGCTCAAGACCGTGCAGCGCGGGGACATCGCGCGATGGCCAGCCCGGATCGGACGGCGCCCGGTGATCTAGCGGGGGAACCCTCCAAGGGTTCCCCCGCCCTTTCGCGAGGATCCGCCGCCGGCGGAACCGGCGGGCTCTCCACGCGACCTGGGCTCCCGCCGGCGGGGACTTCCACCCAAGGGGGAAAGTTGCTGCGCGCACTGGAACGGACGCCCTATCGATTCGACTTCTTCGATGCCCTGCGTCGTATTGAGTGCGCCCATCCAGCAAGCACGCGCCTGGGCCGAGACCCTCGCCCCTCTGACGAGCCGATCCGATTGGGGCAGGAACCTTCCCTTGGATTTCCTCCCTCTGCTGTGGCGTACTTTGCGCCGCCGGCCGGTGGTCGGCCCGCGCGCCTTGGGGTTAATTTTCTCGGGATGCTAGGCCCCAACGGGCCGCTCCCTCTCCACCTGACCGAGTACGCGCGAGATCGATCGCGCAATGCGGGCGACTTCGCGCTTGTGCGCTTCCTAGACCTTTTTCACCATCGAATTCTCTCTCTCTTCTATCGCGTTTGGGCCGACGCGCAGCCCACGGTTAGTTTTGACAGGCCGGCAGAAGACCGCTTCGCGACCTACGTCGGATCCCTGCTCGGTCTGGGGATGCCATCGGTTCGCAACCGCGACGAATTCCCGGATCGGGCCAAGTTGTTCTTCGCCGGTCGCTTTGCCGCCCAACCGCGCAATTGTGAGGGACTGAGAGCGATCGTGGGTGCCTTCTTCGGCTTGCCAGTCAATGTTGAGGAGTTCGTGGGCGAATGGCTGGCTCTGCCCGCGGAAGCTCGTTGGCGACTCGGCCACTCCTCCCAGGCCGGTGTTCTGGGCCAAAGTACCGTGGCGGGTGCGCGGACTTGGCAACGGCAAAGTAAGTTCCGAATTGTGTTCGGCCCTCTCGGCGAAAACGATTTTCACAGCCTGCTGCCTGGAGGAGCAAGACTGCGACGCCTGGTCGCGCTGGTGCGCAACTACATTGGCGATTCACTGAACTGGGACGTGCGCCTTCATCTTGAACATCGGGCAGACGAGCCCTTCCGCTTGGGGCGATCGTCGAGGCTCGGCTGGGCCTCGTGGCTGGGGCGATGCCCCCAAGGCGAGCGCAGGCAAGATGTGATCCTAAGTCCCCTGAGAGGAAGCGCCGCAGCCGCGGCTGGCCCGTGAACTAGGTTTTCGAGTACCAACCCTGATAATGCGGAGGACGATAGAGGATGTCTGAAATCACGCGTGTGTCTCTCTTTGGCAAGCTCAACAGCCTGGCCTACAAGGCCATCGAAAGCGCCACCGTCTTTTGCAAGTTGCGTGGCAACCCCTATGTCGAGTTGGTTCACTGGTTCAATCAGATCCTGCAATTGCCCGACTCGGATTTGCACCACCTCGTGCGTGAGTTCGGCATCGAGCCCTCACGGCTGGCACGCGACATGACGGCGGCCCTGGACCAGCTCCCGCGCGGGGCCACGTCGATCTCCGATCTGTCATCCCGCATGGAGGAGGCCGTCGAGCGCGGCTGGGTCTTCGGATCCCTACTCTTCGGTGAGTCGCAGGTGCGAAGCGGGCACCTGGTGGTCGGCATTCTGAAGACGCCGGGCCTTAGGAATTCGCTTCCCGCCATGTCGCGCGAATTCGATAAGGTGAAGGTCGAGCAACTGACGGACCGGTGGAGCGCCATCATGAAAGGCTCGCCTGAGGAAACCATGAGCGCCAGCGACGGGTTTCAGACCGGCGGGGGCGTCTCGCCCGGGGAAGCCAGCGGGGCGATGGCCCCGGCAGCCATGGGCAAGCAGGAAGCCCTGCGCAAGTACTCGGTGGACCTGACTGAACGGGCACGAAATGGGGAGATGGATCCCATCGTGGGGCGCGACGAGGAGATTCGCCAGATTGTCGACATCCTCATGCGCCGAAAGCAGAACAACCCCATCCTCACCGGCGAGGCCGGGGTGGGAAAGACCGCGGTGGTCGAGGGATTCGCCCAGCGCATTGCCAGCGGCGACGTTCCCCCGCCCCTGAAGGGCGTCTCGCTCCGCTCACTGGACATCGGCCTGCTTCAGGCTGGTGCCAGCATGAAGGGTGAATTCGAGAACCGCCTGCGCCAGGTCATCGACGAGGTTCAATCTTCGCCACAACCCATCATCCTGTTCATCGACGAGGCACATACCTTGATCGGCGCGGGAGGCGCAGCCGGCACCGGCGACGCGGCAAACTTGCTCAAGCCGGCCCTGGCTCGGGGAAAACTCCGCACCATCGCGGCCACCACCTGGGCCGAGTATAAGAAGCATATCGAGAAGGATCCGGCGCTCACCCGGAGATTCCAGGTCGTGCAGGTGGGCGAGCCCGACGAGACCAAGGCCCTACTCATGATGCGAGGAACCGCCTCCGCGCTGGAAAAGCACCATCGGGTTCTCGTGCTGGACGAGGCACTCGAGGCGGCGGTCAAGCTGTCCCACCGCTACATTCCGGCCCGCCAGTTGCCCGACAAGGCGGTCAGCCTGCTCGACACGTCCTGTGCCCGGGTGGCGATCAGCCAGCATGCGGTGCCGCCCGAGGTCGACGACAGCCGCCGCCATATCCAGGCGCTCGACACCGAGTTGGAGATTATCCGGCGAGAGCTGGCTCTCGGGATCAGCGGCGCCGATGGCCGGGAGGCGGCCGCGCAGGAGAAGCTGGACGCGGAGAAGCTGCGTCTGGCCGGATTGGAGGAGCGTTGGACGGCGGAGAAGAAACTGGTCGCTGAAATACTCGAGCTGCGCGCCAAGCTGCGTGGGCAGAGCGGAACAGCCGATGCCCCCGCTGCGGCAGGCAAGGTGGCGGCGCCTGACAAGAAGCCCGAAACCTCTGTGCCGGCCCAGGCGAGCGGCGATGCGGCTGAACGAGCCAGCTGGCTCGCCAAGCTGCGCGTGGCACAGGACGCGCTGGCCAAGTTGCAGGGCGAGCAACCCCTCATCCTGCCGACTGTTGATCAGCAGGCGGTGGCTTCCGTGGTGGGCGATTGGACTGGAATCCCAGTTGGTCGCATGGTGAAGAACGAAATCGAAACCGTATTGAAGCTGGCCAATACGCTTGGGCAGCGCGTGATTGGTCAGGACCACGCCCTGGAAATGATCGCCAGCCGAATCAAGACCTCGCGCGCCGGGCTGGAGAACCCCAGCAAGCCCATCGGCGTGTTCATGCTGGCTGGGCCTTCGGGCGTCGGGAAAACCGAAACCGCGCTGGCCCTGGCCGAGACCCTGTATGGCGGTGAACAGAACGCGATCACCATCAACATGAGCGAATTCCAGGAAGCGCACACCGTGTCCACGCTCAAGGGATCGCCTCCTGGCTATGTCGGCTACGGCGAGGGCGGCGTGCTGACCGAGGCGGTTCGACGGAAACCCTACAGTGTTGTGCTGCTGGATGAGGTCGAAAAGGCCCATTCCGACGTGCACGAGATCTTCTTCCAGGTGTTCGACAAGGGCTGGATGGAAGACGGCGAGGGCCGGGTGATCGACTTCAAGAACACCCTCATTATCCTCACCACCAACGTGGGCAGCGATCTGATTGTCAATATTTGCAAGGATCCCGCGACCCAGCCTGGTCCTGACGACATTGCTCAGGCCCTACGCAAGCCGCTTCTGAAGACCTTCCCAGCGGCCCTGCTGGGCCGCATGGTCACAATCCCCTACTACCCGCTCAACGATGAGATGATTGGCCGGATCGCGCGCTTGCAGCTCGGCCGTGTCGCCAAGCGGGTGCAGGCGAACCACCGCATCCCGTTCACCTACAACGACGATGTCGTCAAGTTGATCGTCAGCCGCTGCACCGAGCTGGAGAGCGGCGGCCGAATGATCGACTCGATCTTGACCAACACGCTGCTGCCCCGGATCAGCCAGGAACTGCTCACGCGTATGATGGAAGGCAGGCCGGTGACCCGCGTCGCGACCACGGTGAAGAACGGCGACTTCGAATATGCCTTTGATGATTCGACTGCGCCGGCCGCGCCGCCTCCGACTGGGGATCAGCCCGGCTAGCTTGGGTCGACAACCCAGCGCGGGTGGAGTTCCTCGCGGAAGCGCAACTTTCGACTTTACGGAGATTGGCTATCAATATAGAGCTGGTGTGCGCGGTGCCACGCCCCGCCACATCACCAGGAAATCGCAATGGAGGTTGAGCCCATGATTGCCGTCAGTGAAAGTATTCGTAAAGGAGATCTCGAGGAAGCCCTGGCTGGCGCGCAAGCCCTGGTTCGACAATCGTTCTCGGACCCCAAGCACCATGTGCTTTTGTTCCAAGTGCTGGCCGTGCTTGGGCAATGGTCACGGGCCCTGAGTCAATTGGCGATCCTGGAAGAGATGGCGCCGGCGATGGCGCCCATGGTTCGGACCTACCAAACCGCTATAAAGTGCGAAGAGCTGCGCGCTTCGGTGTTTGAAGGACGACATACGCCGCTGTTGCTTGGCGAGCCCGAGCAGTGGATGGCGATGATCCTGCAATCGCTTAAGCTGATGGTTTCGGGGAAGCCGCAAGCTGCTGCTGAACTTCGCGCCTCCGCTTTTGAGTCGGCGCCCTCGCAGACCGGGACGATCGATGGTGTCGAATTCCAGTGGTTGGCGGATGCCGATCCCCGCATCGGACCGGTCCTGGAAGCCATTCTGGACGGAAAGTACTACTGGATTCCCCTATCCAACCTCTCTTCTGTCCAGATCGAGAAACCGGTTGACCTGCGTGACCTGGTTTGGATTCCGTCGACCTTGACCCTCAGCAACGGGGGCCAAAAGGTCGCCTTGCTTCCGGTTCGCTACCCGGGTTCCGAGGCCTCTGCGGATTCGGCGATTCGATTGGCAAGAAAGACCGAATGGGCCGGACTGGAATCGGAGACAGTCGCGGGATTGGGACAACGTATGTTCGCCACGGATGGCAACGAGTACCCCCTGCTTGAGACCCGTTCGATCAAGTTCCATACTGCTGCTGCTCCGGCATCGACCTGACATTCCCCCGCGGCGTATCTGGCCACCAGCCTCTTCAGGAGGCCGAGTTTACCACCCCAAACCAAGAAGGTTTCGATGTCGTCAAAACGGAGGGACTAAGCCCGAGCCCCCTGGTCGAGAAGGAACGACGCAGCCGCAGTTCGCTTGGCGTCGTCAAAATTCCTCACGGCGAGAGCAAGCGGTGTCTGTCGACCCCTGCGCTTGTCTGTCGAAGCGCCGCTTCGGCACGCACCATCCACGCTCGCGCCTTGGCCGACCAGATAGACCATGACTTCGAGATTTCCTTTTTCGGCAGCCTGACATAGCGCACCCGTGAGATCATGCGATCATGCGCCCCCTGCTCCACCAGGGCCTTGACCATGACAGGACGCCCCTCTTCCGCGGCTTTGCCCAGCGCCCAATCAAAATCGACGGCCGGCAAGAGCAGGCGAAACAGGCTTGACACTGTCAACGACGGTCCCCGCTGACCGTTGATCGTCCAGACCTCACCAAGTCCAGAGGTCACCAGCCCCGCGTACGGGAGGGCAACTGGGAGGGCAACCTCGGTGAGGTCCTATCAAGACGTCTTTCTGAGCCTGCGCCGAACGAGGAGGCCGACGGCCACGATGGCCGCCAACCCGACGCCCAGGCCAAGCCACAGCCTGCGGTCTTTGGAAGGTCCGAGATTCTTGTAGTCGTCCAAGCTCCACGTCCGCGTCTCTCGATAGCCGGAAATCGTCACCTCATAGGGACCCGGGCCATAGTCGGGCAGCTCCACACCCGAGACGGCGCGTGCCATGCACTCGCCGTACTCCGCGGGCAAGGTGCTCTTCTCTATTCGCGCAATCCATTTCTTGGTCTCGGGGACGATGGATAGCCGCATCGACACTTCAATATCGAAACCGGGGTGGCGCAGGGGAATCATCCGCCAACAGTCCACCAGCTTTCTTTCGGCATGCTCAACCATGTAGAAGAGGAAGCGTTCGTACCACGGCACTCCTTCGCCAATGTGCAGATGTATAAACCCATCTGTGTCGTCGCGATCCCCCAGCCGCCAGCTCAGGCCACGGGACCCCACGCCCAGCTTGTAGTTTACCTCTCGCTTCTCGTTGGCCGCGAGGTATCGCGCGATCTCCTTGCTGATTCGCAAGTCCTGTCCATGGATGCGGCGCTTGAGCCAAACAATCAATAGCTCCGCCATACCGTCGCTGGTTGCAACCCCACCATCCGAGAACCACTTCACCAGTGGCGTTCTGGTGGCTGAAAATGACCAGCAGTTCCACAGCTCTCTCTCCAACGTACAGTCGCACATGGAATCCTTGTCCTCAGTACACCGGTCACGCAGCACTTGCGGCAGCCGCTGGTCGAGAGCTTGCAGCAGCTCCTCGAGCGTCCCGGGAATCGGTCCTCGCTTGCTCGGGGAACACGTGCCGAAATGCTCACCGGTAAGGCCAACGTCCCCGCACCCCTGGGTTGCTTCCACGCTTCCAACTGCCAGAGTCACTGCGAACCCGATGGCAGCGGCAACGAACCTGGATCGCAGCATGGCAGCACGCTAGCGGAAAGCACGTCCTGGAAATCCACGCCCGCCGCCCCAGTCAAGGAGGCGAGAAGTCGGTCCATAGACGTAGATCTCCTCAAGATAGTTGATCATCAGGCCGGGCACGCCATACCGCTGCTGCACCTCCGTATCCGCCTCCACGTTGTCCCCAATTCCGTCGTCCCCAGGCCTACTTGGTCGTCGACCACGCTCGTCCCGTATCGGGTGCGGTGTGAAACGTCCCGACGATCCAAAGTCCCAAATGGCAGAGGTCCGGTGGCTTGCTGAGGTCGACGGCCCTGGGAAACCGCCACTCTGTAAGCCTGAAACAGAAATTCTCGGGGAATTCCGGGCTGCTGTATATCCAGCCCCCATGTTCGCCTTCCGCCTTGCCCTTTGCATCGTAGGATGCCTTGAGCATGGTGAGCAGGTAGCTCCGCACGCTGGGGTTGTTCTTCATCTCCTCGCCGGTCGGCGGCTTGCTGGTCTTCGTAAAACAGTCCGATTCATCATTCATTCCCAGCGGTCTGCCTGTTCTGGCGCTGGCGTGGTCACCCCCGGAAACCCCGAGGGGACGCCCACTTCTTGATGTGAATCTAATCATGGTGCGTCTGCAAGTATGCATCCAGCATCGGCTCGATGTCATCTTCGGACTGCTTTCGTCCGCTGTTCGCCGCAATAACGGCTCTCCTGACGTTTTCACGGGCCAGTGAAGAAGGAGTGGCAGACCGCTTCTCCGACAGAGACCTGCTCTGAGCGCCGTTTCTTCATGCGCCCAGACCGCCGCCGTGGGGGAGTCTGCCCCGCCGAGCTGACCGACAGCAGCTTTCCGCTTCCTTTGCGGCGCCTGGCCAGGGCCGACGTCTGCCTTCGACGTGCAAACGTAGCCGCGCTCACGGGCGGTTGTCCGTCGAAAACCGTGCGCGCCTACGCGACCGGCGGTCGGTGCCAGGGCAGAGCCGGGTCACCAGCCCCACGTACAGGAGGGCAACCTCGGTGAGGTCCTATTGGGGTGCAGACAACGAAATCGGGCACTTCGACGGAGATACCACCGCGCTCAATGGGATCGCTAGCCAGCGCTTCTTTAACACTGCCTCTATGCTCATTGCTCTGGCGCCGCGGACGGCGCCAGCAGGTAGGCCTCCAGAACCTCCCCGGAACTGACAACAACATAGCCTCCGCCGGTTGCCTCAATTCTCAAGGCGTCACCGGGGCTGGCGAATTCGGCCCAGCCGTCATTGCCCCACACGTAAATGGATCTCGGTATCCGGCCACTCTGGTCACCCGTCTGAGCAAACAACACATGATCGGTCGAATACAGATTGGCATTTTTCCGAGAATCCTTCGATTGCCATTGTGTATCCATCCAGGAATTCCATGCCGCGGGCAAAGCATCCGAAGCAGTCCACGGTGTTCGCCCGCTGGCACGCTCGACAGCCGACATGGTCTGTCCCTGCCCAACCACGAGAATCATGCCGGCCCGTGTGTTCCCGCGGTTCTGCGAGAGAAGCTGTATGCCTTCCATGCGCCAGGCCCTTCGCATGGGTGGTGCAAGCAGTGGCCTCGCTGAGGCGTCTGGTGGTATCGCCTGTGGTGACGCGAACGTTCCGAGGGAAAGGAAGCTGAGAACAACCGCCGACAGCAAAGGCGTCGTTTGCAGCCTGAAGGAAGCCGGCCCGCAGGTTTTCGCGACAATCACGTCGCTGCGCCTCCGACTCTCCATACGTGCAAGATGCCGTCCCGACCACGGAAAGCTACGTATTCGTCGAGGACCTGCCAATCAAGCTCCCATTTTCCGCCACGAACGCGGGACAGGTAGGAATAGCCCTCGAACTCCACAACAGCCAGCCCCGCCTTGGTTTGGCGCGCTGTCGCCTTCCGAACCACGAGTACATCCCTTCCGACGACGCCCTGATAGGCTGCCCGTGCCGTGTCGAGATCGCGAAATCGCTTGATTCGATGAGAAAGAGCGCAGGCCACAGGAACCGACTCGTCTTCCAATACAAGACCAAGCTCAGACGACCCGCATTCATTAGAGGAATCGCACAAGACAGACCAGTCGCGCAGGATGGCATTCACTGCGTCCATGTACAGGTTCGCATGTCTGCGACCCCAGTTCGACGGCTTGAGCACAAGTGGGGGACAATCCCCCGGATCCTCACAATTACGAATCCCGAGTTTCGCACCCTTGGCGTACTCCGTACAAGGGCGCTCGCCAGCTATCGCGAACTGCACGCAGGCCGCCCCTACGAAGGCGCCCAGGACCATAGTGCACGCTACACGCAAGTCTTCCTACTCGTCGAATTGTTTCAAGAACCTCGCCGTATAGTGCAACGGCCCGTCAAAACCGACAATGCTTGGCGCCATCACGCCGCCGGTCGTATGGTCCCAAGGAGGCCTATGTCGCGAGATCGCATGGCCGCCCTCGTGAACCACGAGGTTCCCGATTAGGTTCCTACTGAAACTCTCTCCCCCAGGCAGTCGGCTCAGGCCGGTTGTAGCGACGACGGCGAGGTGGCGCAAGGTCACCCCCTCACCGCCCTTGAACTTGTCCATCAGCAATGCCTTGGTACCGCCTTCGCTCTTGGCTGACACGAGCCCAGCGGTCTTGAAAAGGTGGAGTGCCTCGCTCTCTCCTCCCTTCCCTAGCAGGATGACAGCTGCCCTGCGCTTGGAAAGAGCGGCTAGGGCTTGTGCGTCTGGCAACCCTGTCTTCGTCGTTACGTCGAATTTTCCACGCAATTCACTCTGCAGTCGTTCCTGGGCGCCCGTGACCATCGCCCCGTCGAGATCCGCCGCATTATACAGCACTATGGTTCCAGGGTTCGCCCGTCTGTGATTGACCCTCCGGTGGCACGGATCCCCCCAGTCCTTGCCACCGCCGAGGGATCCGCGTGTATCGGTGACAAGATGGCGGGGGGCATCCGGATGCCCCTGGCCGTATGACCCGAGTATTTGTCCCGGGCGCGGATGGGGACGGTTCGCGCAGTCCAGGGGACCCCGAAGTCTTGAGTTAGCCATGGTGCGTATCGGCAGTATAGATCAAGCGCCATGAACCGCTACCGCGCCGCGAACGACGTCCGAGCCTGCTTGCCTACCCGGATCATCGGGTACGAGGAGCCCAACCGGCAAAGCGGAGTTGGGTGCCGGCCGGGTCGGTCGCCGGGGCGGTTCGACGTTGGGCATCGGCCGACGAGACGGCGGCGCTGCGGGGCTGCGGGTTCCTCCCCGAAAAGGCTGCGCATGCTCAGAATAGCCGCAGGAGTCCCATTCTGGTATCGTCACACCTTCATCGCGGAGAGAAGCCATGCCGATTCCAATCGACGCACAAGTTCGATTCATCAGTCCTCTTGGTGACCAATTGCTCTTCCATCATATGGAAGGAGAAGAGGAGCTGGGGCGGCCGTTTAGATATGACCTGAGCCTGCGTAGTGAAGACGGCGATCTGGTTCTCAGTGACCTGCTGGGACAGGTGGTGACTGTCGAACTCGACCTTCCTGAAACGGCACCAACGCCGACCGATGGAATTCGCTACTTCAACGGGTATGTCACCCGGTTTTCGCGCCAGGGGGTTCATCGCAACTATCATGTGTATTCGGCCACCATCCGTCCCTGGCTTTGGCTGTTGAGCCAACCATCAAACTGCCGAATCTTCCAGAACAAGACTGTGCCGGAAATCATCAAGGAGGTCTTCCGTGCTCACGGCTTGACTGACTTCCAGGAATCCTTGACCGGCGACTACTCGCCGCGTGAGTTCGTGGTTCAGTACAGGGAAACGGATTTCAACTTTGTCAGCCGGCTGATGGAGGGGCACGGAATCTACTACTTCTTCACGCACCAGGCCGACAAGCACACCCTGGTGTTGGCAGATTCCTACGGCGCACACAATAAGGTAACTGGCTACGAAGAGGTACCGTACTTCCGACCAGGAAGTATGCAGCAGTCTCTGCCAGACCACATCGACGATTGGGAAGATGTGCAGCAAATCCAGCCTGGGACGGTGGCTCTGAACGACTTCAACTTCGAGACCCCCAAGACCAATCTGCTGGTCACGCGGTCGGCGCCGAACTCGCACGAAAAGGCCGATTTTGAGCGCTACGACTATCCGGGGGAGTATCCAAAGAGGAGTGATGGAGAGGTCCTTGCACGTCTTCGCCTTGAAGAGTTGAACGCGCAATACGAACAAGCCCAGGGGAGTGGCAATGCGCGGGGCCTAGTGACAGGTTCCCTGTTCAATCTCACAGGCTATCCGGTTGATTCTGAGAATCGGGAATACTTGGCTACGGGTACCGCATTGACCATCGAAGGACCTGACTACGAATCGCAAGGGGGGGGCGGCGGTGGGGAGCTCTTCCGTTGCAAGTTCACTGCGATCGATAGTCATTGCCCTTTTCGGAGTCAACCAGGGGCGCCTCAGCCAACCGTTCCTGGTCCGCAGACCGCGATAGTGGTGGGCAAAGACGGCGAAGAGATCTGGACCGACGAGTATGGCCGCGTGAAGGTGCAGTTCCACTGGGATCGCGACGGGAAGGACGATGAGAACAGCTCGTGCTGGGTGCGCGTGGCCCAGATGTGGGCTGGCGCGAAGTTCGGGGCGATCAACATTCCCCGCATCGGCGACGAGGTCGTGGTCGACTTCCTGGAGGGCGACCCGGATCGCCCGCTCATCACCGGCCGGGTCTACAACGCGGACAACATGCCGCCCTACCCGTTGCCGGGCAACAAGACCCAGACCGGCATCAAGAGCCGCAGCAGCAAGGGGGGCAACCCGGACAACTTCAACGAGCTCCGCTTCGAGGATCTGAAGGGCGACGAAGAAGTCTATTTGCAGGCCGAGAAAGACCTGAACATCCTGGTCAAGAACGACGAGTCGCGCATCGTCGGGCACGACCGGACGAAAGAGGTCAAGAACGACGAAACCTCGACCATCACCGGGAATCGCACCGAAGAAGTCTGCAAGGACGAGACGATCACCATCCACGGCAATCGCACCGAAACCGTGGACAAGAACGAAACCATCACCATCTCCGGGGCCCGAAGCGAATCTGTCGCCAAGGATGAGACCATATCGATCACCGGCGCGCGTTCCGAGACGGTCGGCAAGAACGAGACCATATCGATCACCGGCGCACGTTCCGAGACGGTCGGCAAGGACGAGACCATTTCCATCACCGGCGCACGGCAGGTGGGCGTGGGCAAGGCCGACACCCTAACCGTGGGAGCCGGCAGGACGCAAACCATCACCGGGGACGATCAGGTTACCGTGAGCAAGAAGCTCCTGTTCGATGCCGGCGACGAGATTGTCATCAAGACCGGCGACGCCAGCATCACCATGAAGAAGGACGGCACCATCATCCTGAAGGGCAAGGACGTCTCGATTAGTGCCTCCGGGAAGATCAATGCCAATGCTTCGGGCGACGTCATCATCAAAGGCAGCAAGGTGAGTACGAACTGAGGACCGCGCGGGTTCACGCCCAATGCCCACCGCGCTCAAGTCGTGTGGGCACTGAAGGTAGCTCGCCTGGTTGGGAAAAATGTGGGACTCGGCGTCCGTCTCGTTGCTGATGGTCACCCAGCCCGCGCCGGGGCGAGCAGCGAGTCCGTCTGTGCTTGCTGCTTCCATGCCCAACTGCGGATCGACACCGGAAGCGAGCGCGGCTTGCGAATCGCCAGTTCGAGCACGACCACGTTCCGCAGTCGCATGGGCAGTCTCGTGACCAGCGCGCTCACGTCTTGGCAGGGCCAGCGCCCGCCGCGCAAATAGCGCACGCCAGAGGGAAAAGCCGACCGTGCCGATTTCCACCACGCAGTCGCGGCGACGGCGTCGAGCGCGGGCAACGCCCCGGGAACATCCTCGGCAGCGTCATCGCTTGGCGCAAAAGCGCCGTCCTGCAGATCCCGTCCGGTTATCGTCGCGAACGCCTCACCTGCAACTCGGGCTACCGTCTTGTCGGCATCTGCGAGCAAGGGCAACGCCGTTTCCGCGGCACGCGCAGTGCCAGCGAATCCAAGCGCCCGCAGTGCGGCCGCGCGATGCCTGGGATCTTCCGCCGCTTTGAAAATCACGTCTTGCTCTGCCTCGCTGCCGATCAGGGCCGTGAGCAACATGGCGTGGGGATCCCGGTCGCGTGCAAGTCGCGCGCACGCCGAACGCGCGGCCGGAATGCCCCACAGCAGGCCGGTTTCGACGGCGGCGACCGCGAGGCGCGCGTCCGCAACATCCAGCAGTTCTCTCACCGCTCTGACGTGCATGGAGGTATCGGGACAGTGGCGAACCGCCTGCAGCGCCGCCTGAGCAGTGGCCACGTCACGGCTCTGCAATTGCGCAGCGGCCAGCGGCCCTGGGTCCACCCTGCGCTCGGCCAGGATACCGAGGATGCAGGCATGCATGTCCTCGTCGGCGCGATAGAGCGCCTCCCGCAACTGTCCGTCCAGCTCGGGAACCTGGGCGAGTTCCAGGGCGCGTGCCACGCCGGCAAGGAAAGCAGCGTTCCCTGGCCGCAACTGCGCGAGGACTCGCTCGACCGTGGCGTGGTTGGGCTGGGTCAGAAGCGCAAGCGCCGCCACGGCCGGTTCAGTCCAGTGATCAGCCTCGCCAGCTTCGAGCACGGGCCAGAGCAGGCGATCGGCGGCCGCCCGACCACCCGCGAGTAGCCCGTCGAGATTCGCACGCAGTTTTTCCTCGGGCCCCTGGCGAACCTCGCCCAGCGTGTGGTCCCAAGCCCCGAGAGCGCGGTCCCATGCCCGCAGATAGAAGGTGGCCTCGTCGTAGTGTTCCTGGATGATGTCGAACAGAAGCGCTGGGTCCTGCTGGCCTGCGATCGGCGTTTCGGCCAGCGGGGCTTGCGCTTCTTTGCGGCCATCCTGCATCAGCGCGCACCTTCCTCGTAGGTCACGCTCTTGAGAAACCTGAAATCGATGCCCAGGTTGCAGGTGCTGCGAAAGCAAATAGAGAAGCACTCTGCGTCCGGCTCGATAAGGAGCGTGTCGGCCTTCATCGGGGATTCTTCGCAGCGGTCCTTGATGCGAAAGCGTGCAACGAAGCGGAGCTGCGGCAGAGCGAACACCACCGTCTCGGCGCGGCGGTCGAGGTTGCGCAACACAACCCGCTCTCCGCCGGACAGCCCGCCTGGCAAAACCTGGTCTTGGGCAACGGCATTGTAGAAACGCTCGTCGAAATCCTTGGGGAAGAGCGGTCGTCGCGCGCGTTCCCAGGCAGCATCGAAGGTGCCGGCGAAACCCGCGCGCTGTTTCCACCCCGCCGGAATGAAACCAAGGCCGGCTGGCTGGGGCCGATCCCCGATGGATTTGAAGGGCGCCGTTCGGTACTCGACATTGGGCAAGGGCGCCTTGTCGCGGACGGCATCTGCAAACCCGACGCCGACCGGGTTCCGGTCGAAGATCCGGTTTTGCCCAGCCTTGTCTAGGTAGGATCCGCCGTAGGCTTGCTCGTAACGAAGCGGCATTTCAGCAAACGCCAGCGGCCCTGCGATGCCGCCGACTCTGCCGCCGACCCAGCAGCGCGGCCCGTAGACCGCCAACACCTTCTCGCACCCGGCAACGCGAAAGCCGGCTTCAATGACCTTGGCCTTGTGCCCATAGGCCTGCCCCACGACCGCAATGTCGACCCCGCGCTTGGCCGGGACGACATCGCTGGCGTAGCGAAGGCTGGAGGTCGCGGGAGCATCGTAGAACACGTCCTTCTCGAAGATCGGAACACTGGCTTCCCTGGGCGCAGCAGCCACGCGGCCGTCCTGGCCAAAGTGAAAAGTGGCTTTCAGCAGCGCCACGGCCAAATCCCGACCTTCGCTGTCTTGGCAAAAGCCGATGCGCGTGCGAAAGGGGGTCAGGTTGAACTGCTGGTGGAGCTGCATGAGCCGACCGGGGCCTTCAAACCATCGATGTAGCACTCTTTGAGGTCCAGACCCACGCCTTTGCTGCGCTCGTAGATGAGAACCAGCTTGACCACGCCGCAATCGTCGATCTTCTTGATCTCGTCGAGCTTCGCGCTGGGAACCAATTCCTTGCTGAACACGTCGAAGTACTGGTCCCCATCCTCTTTGACCAGCGGATACAGCGTGAAAAACACCTGCTCGGTCGGAGAGATCTTGTCGTAGTAGGCGAAATCCGTGAAGGGGTTGAAGTTACCCGAATCGATCGGGTGAAGCACGAACTTGCGCCCAGTCGAGATGGCGAAGTTTCGTCCGTAGTCGTCCTTCTTCGTCTTGTAGGGCACAACGTTGTTCCACTCGCCCTTCGCAATCTTCCGCTCGGCCTTTTCTGCGTCGGCCGCCGTCTCCTTCTTCGTGTTCACCAGAAGCCGAGTCGTGAAGACTTGAAGTCCTCGGTTTGTCTCGACGGGTTGCTCGCGGTAGTCGAGGATCTTGCCGGCGTCCTGGAGCCATTTTCGAGTCTCTTCGGTGGTGGCCTTGGCCGAAAACGTCTTGTCGCCGTAGAAGAACAGGGCCATTTCCTCGCAATCGGCGTTCTTTCCCTTTGGATTAACTGCATTGGGAACCTTGAGGTCGGCGATGCCCGCGCGCAAGCACAAGGTCAAGCGGTTCTTGATCTTGTCTTGGACCAGCTTGTTCTCCGCTTTGGTCGCGGCGGTCTTGACGAGGGTGGCCTTCTCAGGGGGCGGGTCTGGTTTCTCCACAAAAATCTGTTCCAGATACTGATCGTTCTTGGCCTCGCAGACCGATTCGATGTCAGCGAAGGGGTCGTGGGGGTAGGTCTTGAAAGCCTGCGCGTTCGTAAAATTGTAGGGCATGCTCTTCTTCTGGACGGGACCCTTCCCTCTCTGCCAGGGGGCGAGATAGGGCTCACTCCGCTTGTACTGTAGGGTCGGGGTGCTGAGCTCCTCGAAGACATGCACGAAATCCAATAGGGTGACCGATTCGTGGTCTGTGTTGGATGCCACTTGCTTGACTCGCAGCCC
>Ga0182027_10002252_pt1 | contig 31509 bp, 24 predicted proteins | sample 712E1DmetaG_FD_121300 | JGI IMG/M metagenome (GOLD analysis project Ga0182027, IMG submission 121300) | Permafrost microbial communities from Stordalen Mire, Sweden - 712E1D metaG (Illumina Assembly) | ecosystem: Environmental > Terrestrial > Soil > Wetlands > Permafrost | place: Sweden...
GCTAGTGATTACCCTAGCATTTGCCTGGAAACCTCTTTGGGCAACAATCATTTGGGTCATTTCATTTGAAAGGTCAACATTAGATTGTTCCAGAGCACCTGATTGAACCGTCGTGCCTGATTCTTCACCAAGTGAACTAATTATTGGAGTTCCTGAGTTTGCCATAGCTTTATACATATTATCGCCAACGGATGTTAGACCGTTAAGATTGTTGAAAGTAGCAGCCATAATCTGAGCAAGGGTTTTTGAATTTCCATTTGTAAAGACACCTACAATATTTCCATATTGATCGATATTGATATTGGATAATGAAGCTGAAGAAGCACCATCCTGGCTTAACGCTGAAACAACAGAACTTGAAGAAGTTTGTGTAACGCCTGAAAAATTCGAACCGAGATCAAGTTTTATAGTGACAGGATTAGCCCCACCAGCAGGTGTAAAAAGCAGAGCAGGTGAACTAGGAGAAATATTGGCCGGATCAAGTGTTCCATCTGCATTAAATGTAACAGTACCAGAAGAACTTGCGGATTGTCCATTTATAGTACTTGTTCCGGGCACGGATGCATCCCAAGCCCAAGTATTATTCGCTACTTTAGTAAATTTCATAGTGACCTGGTGAGCATTGCCGAGAGAATCATAAACGCTTACAGAACCGGTAACAATATTAGGTGTCCTATTCCCATCCGCCGAGATTCCCAAAGTTGTAGTACTTGAATTCTGAGTAATGGCTGAAGAATCAAACTGAAAATCAAGATTACTATTAGGGATATTGACTCTATTATTAGTGCCATCAAATAAGTCTTTGGATGTTTTATCCATAACAAAATTACCTGTTCCATCGTCCACAAATTGAAGCGGGCCGATGGTACCAGTACCAACTGAAGTGCCTGATGAATCAGTAACATTATAGCTTTCAGTATATTCGTTTGGATTAGCTGTTTTTGTAAAGGTTAAATTTAAAAGATAGGGATCGCCAGAGTTATTATAAACCGTTGTTTGACTTTTATCAAAAGGACCGGGGAGAGAAGAATTGATATTTCCGCTATTGATCACACTTTCAGATCTGGTTAAATCCGAACCACTTTTGAGGTTCCCCCCCCATTTAATATTAGTAGTAGCAATAGCCGGGAGCTTAAGGTTGGTATCAACGATAATATCCTGTAAATTATTTCCGGGAGGAACGTCACCAGCAATATTTGCAACTTTACCCTGAACAACTGCACCGTTAGAAGAACTAACGAGTTTACCATTAGCATCAAAAGAAAAGGAACCAGCACGTGTATAGAAATCTTCACCATTTTGTTTACAAACAAATAGACCTTTACCCTGTAGAGCAAGGTCGGTAGTCATTCCAGTTGTGGCAAAAGTACCCTGACTCCAATTCTGATCAATACTGTTTATTTTCATTCCCAACCCGATTTGGAAAGAGTTAGTACCGCCCGTAGTATCGGAGGCATTTGTGCCGGATTTAATTATCTGGTTGAAAGTATCGCTGAAAGTAACACGAGAACCTTTAAAACCAATGGTATTAACATTTGCAATATTATTGCCTATAACATCCATCATTGATTGTAAATTGCGTAAGCCTGAAACGCCTGAGAAAAGAGAATTGAGAAGTGCCATGATTAACCTCCAAGAGTTATTTAATGTTAGATCCGGCGTCAGTCAGTCGGCCGGATAGAGCGTCCTGGTCGGTCCCGCTCTGTGATTATATAGATATTTATTTAATTAATTTTTTATGCAAAAACTACACTGTCAATATTTGTAAATACATTTTCGTTATTTTCTCCAACAGGTACTGCTGTGACAACAGTTCTGTTCGGAATATTAACGATAAAAGCCGTACTATCCATCATCACCAAAGAGTCCTTAGATCCTTTAGATTGAGCTTTATCAACTGCGGTCTGAATCTTATTCAATTCATTTGGGCTTAGCTGAATATTACGGCTTTCGAGTCTTTTCATTGCATGATTAGAAAATTTAAGAGTATCAACTTCCTGCTGAAATATAGATTGAAAACTATCTCCGGAACTAATTTTCTGAAGCTTTGAAAGATCATCATATCTTTCAATCGGAATAAAGGGGACTTTAATTCCATTTATCTCAGCCATTTAGAAAGTACCTCCTTATTAACCTGGATTTACAATTTCAGAAATATCAGACAATGAATATGCAACGCCGTCAACCATCAATTGGGTACCGGATGTTGAGAACTGGATCCCATCGATTGTACCATATTTATAATAAGTTGCTGTCATATTTGTTTGATTAACGTCTTTTGCTGTTACATCAAATGTATAAGTACCCACTGGTACTTTGTTACCATTATTATCGGTAAAATCCCAGGAAAGTTTATGGTCACCAGAGGTAGTTGGAACATTATTTATTGTTTTAACAATATTTCCATTAGAATCATAAACATTTAAAGTAGCGGAGAGTGCGTTAGAGGGAAGATTGTAGCCCAATTGTACACTATCTTGACTTGCAAACTGAACACTTGATCCGGTAAGTTTTACATCCTTTCCAATTAAAGTAGCCGACATAGTGTTGTTTATTGATTGGGTCAGAACATAATTTGCATTAACACCATTTTCCACATTAGTATTAAGATTAGTTAATTGTTCGAGGGAGCTGAACTGAGCAAGCTGTGAAGCGAACTGTGTTCCGTCCATAGGGCTCATTGGATCCTGATATTTTAATTGAGCAATCATCAGGTTCAGGAAGTCATTTTTCCCTAAAGTCCCCTGTGTACTGGCAGTTGATGTTTGTGCACTTGAATTACTAGTATTAGTCACTGGCAGCATATTACCTCCTATGCTAAATATTCATAAGTATTATAACCAAGATTTCTACTTTTTGCCAGAACGGGCTCTACATGAGTTTCAATTATTTCATTTTTTTGAATTTTCTTTTTAATAATTGGCACATGCTGGTGACGCGATCCGTCAGAAAGAAGAACATTTAAAGAATTCAGCGTAATTCCGCTATCATGAAGTGAATTTTTCAGAGTCTCCGAATTTGATTGTATAAGATTTTTTGCAGATTCTGTTTCTACAGAAATTTTAGCATTCATAGATTTTTCTTTTATATCGAATTCAATCTTTACGTTGCCCAAATCTTCAGGTTGCATATTCAAGATTACTTTTCTTGAATCATCATTTGTCAACACCCTGTGAATTTCCTTAACCACATCTTCGGCTTTGACTTTTAGAAATTCCGGCTGAACAGAATCAGCTGAGGCTGAAACCAAAGCCTTAACATTGTCCTTTCCGATTATTCCAGTTACTTTAACAGGAACGATATTCTGGATGCTGGAATCCATAGATTTGGCGGGCTGGCCATCGCTAGTGTTTTTTAATAGAGCATTTTTTGTAGCTTCATCTGGATTAATAGCAATTACTTTGGATTTTGTTGAATCAACCACATCGGGATTTTCATCCCGCTCAGCACTGGCATTTGATTTATTTTCAACCACGGTTTGGTTAGAAAAATCGTTAGATTCACTTTTAGTATTGCTATCCTGTGATTGAACAACGTTTTTATCAACCGAGCAGCCAACATTTTTATCGTCTTCTTGCTTAATCGAAAACCCTTCTGGCCTTTGCTTTAAAGAAGCTTGTTTTTCACTGTGATTTAAATTATCTATATCTTCTATAGATTGAGAGCGAATAATTCTATTTGGTGTTTTATCAGAAACGACAAGTTTCTGCCCTTTTACTTTACGAAGTAACGATATTTTGGTATCAAGAGGTTCAATATTCTGTCCAATCCAATTTCGGGTTGAAATATTTGAATCTGCAATTTCATTATTATTAGAAACTAATCCGGAAGACAATGTTTGATTTTCAAAATGGCTAATGAAAGGTTTAGTTCCAGGCATCTTTTCAAAGTCCGAATAGAAACTGAAATCAGAAAAATAGTCCCTCGAAATATTGTTATTTTGTATGCTTGATTGATCAACTGTATTATTTTGTAACAATTGAACGGGTTTCAGATTACTGGAATTATCAGTTATTTCAACACTTAGATTAAATACTCTATCTGAATTATTAAGTCGGAAGTCTGAAATAGCAATCCGATTCAAGTCAACGTCAGAAATTGTCTTTCCAGAACTGTTTGAAATATTAGGCACAACTGATTCAGGAATAATATTGACGTCTGAATTCTTTGTTTCTGAACTTACCAATAAGGTTATGCCCTTTGTGGGTTTTACTGTTAAATCAGTATCTATAAGTGAAACAATACCTGAGGGGAATTCTGATATACTGTTATATTTTATATTACTAATAATTTCCGAAGGCAAATTAATGTTTTGGTTGTCATCCTCAGCCTTTGATGGATTTATAACCGCAATATTATTTCCATCAGTTTGTAATGCTTTTTGATAATCAATATTTCCACCCAATTGGATCGATGGGTTAATTTGGTTACTATTATCCGAATGTTCAGGAGTTAGAGACATATAACCATTTTGTTGATCATCTGTACCATTAAGAGGAAATTCTGTTTTAATCGCTTTATCCAATCCATTAGAATTTAATGTTAAAGGAATGTCTGTAGAAATAGTTTCCTGGGGATAAGTTATGGTTACCTGTTTCTCCGTCTCGGTTTTGGAAACAAAGTTCCCATCATTGTTATTTACCAGAGAGGAAACTGGCTCTATATCACTAGAAGAATATATTTTCTGATTATTCGCTGGATCCTGAAAATCAAAAACCATTTTATTGACTATTTGCGGGCCTATCGGGGGTAATTTTATATCGTTTTCCTGCTTTGGGGATAATGAGGGCCCGCCTTTACTCGCATTTGTAGTAAAGGTAGATTCAGGCTCCATGACTGAGCTATTCAGAGCATATACAGTGTTGATTAACTCTGGAACCTGCGAATTTGTCTGTAAAACATTACATTGATTTAAATCGGTTAATATTGTCGATTCTTTTCCTGCATTCAAGCTCTCATCGACATTTTTTACTTCGTCAGGCACACAATCATTATTGCTTTCTTCAACATTTTGTTTGTGTGTTAAATCCGTTAAAGTAGTTTCCGCAATATTACCTGTTGATAATGATACCGAAACAGGATTACTAAGTTTAAGGTCTTTTAATAATGTGGAATTTATGTTTAAACTGGAATTAATCGAACTTGTCGTTGCCGGATTAAAATAATCTTTAGTTTCAGGATCTATTTTAATATTAATGTTTTTATCATTAGTAGTCAGATTTATTTTAAAACTTTTCCCCTTTGAAATAAACTTATTGATATTGTTAATCAACAATTGGAAATTCGATGTATCATCTGAAGGACTTATTCCGTTTTGTTTTAATATGCTTGTAACAATATTGTTTAATGCTTGGGGAGTTAACTTTTCATAAGATTGATTGTTTTTGTCAACTACTACCGGAGAATTGGCTGATAATGAAAAGGCGGTACCTGGTTGAATTGCTGTTTCCTGTAATTGGTCATCACCCTGACTCCCTACAATTTTGATTATATCAGAGAACAAATAACTCGAATTTGAGAATTTGCTTTTTATGGTTTCACCCATAAAACCAGGATTTTCCGGTTTGATGAACAGAGGATTAATTATCATTTATTGAATTCGGGTCATTCTGTTAGCCGTTTCAGGATTTAGATTTGCTAATACTTCAGCAGCTTTCTTTTTTTTCATTGAATATAAAATGTCTCTTGCAACATTATCGGAATATTTCTGTATTATTTTAGCTGCCTTTGGAGAATCCATCGCTTCATATAACGCAGCTGTCTTTTTAGTCCAAATTCTATACGTACTATCATTTCTGACTTTGTCGCTGGCTAATATTCCTGATCCGGCAATTGAATCTCTGGCAGCAGTTTTTTCTAACCTTGATTTTAGGACGTTGATACTATCAATTAAAGTGGAATCCGCTTTTCGAATTTGACCAGTATCTTTCGCGACATATGTTACTGTTTTCATTGAATCCAGAATCTGGGATTTAAAATCTTTTAACATCTGGTCAAAAGCTTCTTTATAATTGAACGGATTTACCTGACTTTTAGCTACTTGAACAGGTTTAATTGGGGAGAAGTCAAATGCAAAAATATTTTTATAGCCATTATTTAATAGAATTAAGATAAAGGTAATCACGATAAATGAGCCCCCAAAGACAGCGATATAAATAATTTTACCCTTCATCTTCCTTCCTAGCAAACTTCTGTATAGCAATCTCGTTTATTATTTTAATATCCTGATCATTTTCCTCTTTTGTGAAAATATCTTTATGAATCTCCTCTAAAGTCATAAAGATTTTTTTCTCTTTAGCCCGGACAACCAATTCATCAGTTTTTTTGATTTTTTTAACATTAAGATCATCTATTGATTTCAATTTTTCCTCGATTTGATTATCAAGTTGCCGCTGGTAGACTCTGTTAAACATCAGATCCCCTGCAGAAATTGTAACAATATCCATTAATTTATTTTTTCTTTTTTCTTCGGTAATACAGTTTATTTCATCATTTTTATTGTTTATTTCCAGATTTATAACAGCTATTTCTTTTTGGGTTTTTTTCTCAAGAGCCTCTTTTACTCTTTTGACCGGTTCAAACTTAAACTTAAAATTGTTCATTTTATTCTATCGGGTTTGCAATTATTTCATTTAATCGTGATACTGTGTCTTTATATAAGGATTTTTCTGCCATATCCTGTTTTAGAAAACTTCTTAACAAATTTATTTTTGAGAGAGCGTGATCAATCTGAGGGTTAGTTCCTTTTACATATGCGCCGATATTTATCAAATCCTCAGCTTCCTTGTAAGTGGCAAGAATTTCGACAAATATTGAGGCTTTTTCACGATGATTTTTTGTAACAATATCGGGCATAACACGGCTAACACTTTGAAGAGGATCAACCGCAGGATATTGTCCATTATTAGCCAGTTTCCTGGACAATACAATATGACCATCAAGAATTGAACGAACTGCATCTGCAATTGGTTCAGTCATATCGTCCCCATCCACTAAAACAGTATAAATTCCTGTTATAGAACCTTTATCAGTATTACCAGCTCTTTCAAGCAATTTGGGCAATGCTGCAAAGACAGAAGGGGTATACCCCTTGGTTGTTGGTGGTTCTCCAATAGTAAGACCGATTTCTCTTTGTGCCATTGCAAATCTAGTGACCGAGTCCATCATAAGTAGCACATCTTTACCCTGATCCCGAAAATATTCTGCCAACGTTGTTCCGATATAAGCACCTTTCATTCTAATCAATGGAGATTTATCGCTTGTAGCGACAACTACTACAGATCGTTTTAGCCCTTCTTCGCCGAGGTCTTTTTCAAGAAATTCTCTAACTTCCCTTCCTCTTTCTCCTATTAACACTATGACATTAATATCAGCATTTGTATTACGTGCAATCATTCCAAGTGTAACACTTTTTCCGACACCTGATCCTGCAAAAATTCCAATTCTCTGACCCTTACCTATTGTAAGAAGTCCATCAATAGACCTAATTCCAGTCTGCAGCGGAATCTTTATTCTATCTCTTTCAAGTGGGTTAGGTGGTTCCCTATGAATATTTCTATACTGATTCGAATTAAGAGGGCCCTTTCCATCAATGGGATTGCCAGTACCATCTACTACTCTACCTAACAATTCGTTACCGACAGTAACCGAGAAGGATTTTCCAGTCGATACAATTTCACATGCCGGGGAAATCTGTTGAACGTTTTCCAAGGCAATGCTCAAAACTTTACCCTGTTTAAAACCAACCACTTCAGCGGTACAGATATCATTCCCTTTTTTGTCTTTAATTTTACAGACTTCTCCGAGCGCGACATTTGGTCCCGTAGAGGCTATAATCAAGCCAATAACATCGACAACTTTACCATTAACTTTTACAGGATCCGTCGAATCGATAATATTTTTATATTTATTTAGATATTCAATAGCAGTGATCAATGGTTTACTCTCTAATAGCAAATTCCAGATTCTTTTTTATTTCAGAGAATTGTGATGATATTCTCGCATCAACATTCCCGATTTCTGTCTCTATAAAACAACCACCCCTTTCTATCCTGATTTCTTCTACAAACTGAACTTTAGAAAAAGAATCTTCAAGCAACAAAGACTTGCTTTCCTTTATAATTTCAGTATAATCAGAAGGATTGACCTTTATTATAACATTATTTGCCCCTAGTACTTTTTTCACAGACTCTTTAAGATTTGCAGGAATAATTGAATCTTTATCAATTTCTCTTTTTATTATTTTCTCGGCAATCATACAAGATAGATTTATAACGAGGTTTTCAAATTCAATATCCATCGAAACCAGTCTTTTATCAATTGACGATATTATATTCTGAAAATATTCAATTCTTGTTAATAATTTTTCGGAATATTCAGTCTCGTATTTAAGTAAAACAGATTTTTCACCCTCTTCAAAGCCCTTGTTAAAGGCCTGATCCAAAACCAATTTCTGTACATCTGGTCCTTTATCTTCCTTTTCTTCAGTAAAATATCCATCTTTTAAGGCGACAACCATTTTTTTTGACAGATTTAACTTTAGAGCATTAGACATAAACATCTTCAGATCCCCCGCGAATGTTCAACGAGATCTCGCCTTGTTCTTCCAGAGTTTTAACGACATCGATGATTTTTCCCTGGGCAGTTTCAACTTCTTTCAATTTTACCATGCCCATATATTGGAGTTCTTCTTTAAGAAGGTCCGCAGCTCTTTCAGACATATTCAGGAATATTTTATTTTTAAGTTTATCGTCTGCAATTTTAAGCGCCAATGCTATATCTTTTCTATCAACCACACGTAATATTTTCTGGATATCCTTATCCTGAATTCTAACAATATCTTCGAACAGGAACATAAGTCTTTTAATCTCAGTAGCTATTTCGGGATCTTTTTCATCAAGTTTCTCCAGAATTTCCTTGCTTAAAGTAACGTTTGCCCGGTTCAATATTGTGGCAATTGCTTTAGTTCCGCCGATTTTGCTTATAGACTGACCCATCGAGAAACCGGCCATATCATCAACAACTTTTTCTATTTGCTTAAGGGTCTGCGGAGATATTTTTCCGAGAGTAGCAATTCTGAAGACTACATCCGATCGTAATGGTTCCGTCATTTCTTTCAGAGCTATAGCTGTCTGGTTAGGATTAAGATGAGAGAGAATAAGTGCAATTGTTTGTGGATGTTCCTTATTAAGAAAGTTCACAAGCTGGGTTGAATCAGCTTTTTTTAGAACATCAAACCCCCTTAATGTTGTAAGTGATTTGACTTTTTCAATAATTTCGACAGCCTTAGCCATTCCAAAAGATTTTTCAAGAACCTGCTGTGCAAATTCCAAACCTCCTTCAAGGACATATTCTCTTGCTCTTATCATGTTATAGAATTCATCCATAACATTATCGACGGTAGAAGAAGCAATATTTCTTACTTTACTAATTTCAGTAGAAATAATTTCCACTTCATTTGTATCCAGATATTTAAATACTGATGAGGCAGTCTCAACATCCAACGCGATCAAAAGTAAAGCAGCTTTTTGGGCTCCGCTTACGTTTTTCTTTATGTCCTTTTCTACTTTAATATTAATACTCCTCTTCTAGTAACCAAGCATTTATAAGCTTAGCTGCTTCAATTGGATTTTTGCCCACATAATTTCCTATTTTTTCCAGACGGTTCTTCTTTCGTTGTGCATCATCAGTTATTTCATCTTCAAGATCACCCAGAGGTAACATTTCTTTTTTTCTGTTCGGGATTAATCTTGAACCAGAATTTCCATCGGATTTTTCAGGGAAGGGTGTTGTGGAGTTTTCATATAAATCAACATGATCAGGATTCAGAGAACCAATCAGAATTTTTTCGTTTTTGATTTTTTGCATTAAACCTTTGAGCAAAAATATGGCTGCCCCAATTGCAACAATAATAATTATAGTATTTGTCCATTTATCAACATTATCCAAAATGGAAGCACTTTGCGGAGGTATATCTTCGGCGTTTTTAGTTTCAAACGAAATGTTTACAATAGAGAACTGATCGTTACGTGAATCATCAATACCGATTGATTTTTTAACAATCTGCTCAAGTTTCTTCATCTGATCTTCTGGCCTTGGTTCAAATATAGTTTCAGATTTATCCCCTTTTTTAACTTCCTTCGCAATATTGTTAATAACAGCTGAAACACTTAACCGTTTTATATTGCCCGTTCCTGCTATTACCTTTTCGACTGATTTACTTATTTCATAATTAGTTGTTGTGTTCTGACTAACTTGAGCAGATGAGTCACTAAGGTTACGACCATTATTTTCAGTCTTTAGAGTCTGTTCACTTATTGCGACCTGTGATTCCGGATCATAAGTTTGAATCGTTTTTTCGACCTGGTCGAAATTCAGATCTGCGGTTACCTTAACCATAGCATTTCCATTACCCAGAATATTATCCAGTAAATCCTGCGCTTTTCTAGCAAGATAATTTTCAACCTTTTGCTTCATTTCATATTGTTTCGTGTTTGATCCAGACAATTGATCGCCGTCATTTTCATTAGATAATAATCTGCCTTTAGTATCAAGTAGAGTAACTTTGTCAGTTTTAAGTCCTTCTACGCTACTAGCAACCAAATTAATAATGGCATTTGTACTCTCTTTATTAAGTGCGTTTTGGCTTTTCAATTTTAACATCACAGAGGCCGTAGGAAATTTTTCTTCATCCTTAAATACAGATTTTTCGGGAAGAGTAATTAAAACGCGAACCCCCTCGACACCATCTTCCTGCATAATAGTTTTTGCAAGTTCTCCTTCAAGCGCTCGTTTATAATTCAATTTCTGGAGAAATTCTGACATACCCATAGTAGTTTTATCGAAGAGTTCATACCCGACAATTCCAGAATTTAGCACTCCTTTACCGGCCAATGAGAGCCGGGTTTCATATACTTTATCCTGCGGAACCTTTATTGTCTTCCCATTATCTTCAATTTTATAAAGAATTTTTTGTGAAGTAAGGTGTTCTATTACTTTAGAAGCATCTTCTTCAGCCAGATTAGTATAAAGAGGTGCATAAGTCGGTTCATTTAGGAACATGATAAGAACACTTAAAAGCACTAAAGTTAACCCAACGGCTCCCCCAAGTATTAATTTCTGTTGAAGGGATAGTCGATTAAAAATACCTAACACAGCTTCAAAAGGGTTTTTGTTCATTTAGTTAAACCTGCATTCTTGTTAGTTCTTTATACATATCAACAGCCTTGTTCCTTATTTCTACGAGGAGATCCATGCTTGTTTTTGCTTTTTCGCCTGCAATCATCACTTCATGAATTTCAACATCACCGCCGCTAATATATTCATTGGTTAGCTGATTCGAATCCAATTGGGCCTGATTAACATTTCCAATTAAATCTTTCATTACATTTTCAAAACCACTGTTTTTCTTCTCGGCAATTGAATCACTATTTAGATCGTTTAGAAACGCGGAATTAATAGCATTTATTTCCATATTTAACCTCTTCTATCAAACATTGAGCCCAATTTTACTCCGGACATTTTTCCATTTCTTTCATAAAAATGGTAGTCCATAATTTCTTTTACATTTTCAGGATACAGATTAGCAAAATATTTTTTTTCGTCTTGAGACAATTTTGTATCGTCTTTTATTTTTTCGGTAATTTCACCAGTGGGTTTATTTAATAAGGCCTGGTTTTTATTTATTGCGGGGCCATAGTTTCCAACAATATTGTTTTCAATTTTCATATTTATATATCCAATGAGTCCTTGGCCATTTGTTTTGAAGAATTAAATGCTGTAAGATTTGCCTCAAAGCTTCTCGAAGCAGCTATCATATCGACCATTTCATTAATAACATTAACATTAGACATCTTCACATAGCCATTAGAGTCAGCATCCGGATTGTCGGGCATATAAAACACTTCCCCATCTTTCTGATCTGTTTTTTCGTCAGCCTTTATATTGTCAACATGATAATTTTCATTTATTGGGTTTGTACTATTAATATGTCCTTCGTTAGAAGTAATTAATGGAATGCCCTGATTCATGTCCATGTTTTTATTGAAAATTGGTACCTCATTTGCAACAACAGACAGGTATTTTCTCTTAAAGGGTTGTCCGTCTTCAGTCCTAACACTATCTGCATAGGCTATGTTTTCAGCTATCAGATTCATTTTTTTTCTTTGAATAGCCAGCCCCTTGGAACTTATATCAAAACTGCTAAGGTTAGGATTAATTTTCATGAATTGGTTCCTTTAATGACATTCTGAATGTTTTTATAATATTCCCCTATCTTTCTTGCAGCAAATTTAAATTGAATGGAATTCTCAGCCAGTTCTGACATCTCTTTGTCAATATCAACGTTATTAATACCTGATGCAATATTCGGATCGTTATCTTGGTTTACATTATAACAGTTTTCCCCCATACTATTTCCGGCACCAAAATGTTTTTCATCAGATACTTTTAAGAGCCCAGAACAGTTCTCCTGAAATATGTCCTTAAAGTCAACATCTTTTCTTTTATAATTTTCAGTCGCAATGTTGGATATATTCTCGTCAAGGACTTTATTCTTAATCGAGCAATAGGAAAGAAATTGTTCAAGATGTTTAATAGTCGTAACTGGCATTGTATTATTTCCATTTTATAATGGAATTCCAAAAAAAATGCCATGAAATATTTTAGGAATTATGGGGTTAATGAGGAGTTGGACGCGAAAGATTTGGCTAAAGTTAACCAATTGTAATTATTTATTCAGAATAATCGAGAAGAACCGATTTAGATTGTCCACATGAGCAAATAAATTTAATTTCCTTAATATTGTCTTGGGCATCCTTTTTAATAACAACTTTAACGCCGCCATGACTTTCTTCTTCGACGGAAATTTTACAAAAACCGTTAATAGCAGCCATATTGGATTTAATAAGATTAGAATTGCTGCTTCTTCCGCTAAAATCGAATTCTCTAAAGGTATATTCCACAAAATCTTCTTTCATATTACAAATGCCTTATTAATAATCGCTGGTATTTTTTCCGATGGTGATATTATATCTGCTAAGCCCGCATCAACAACAGCTTTGGGCATTCCATAAACCACACAACTCTCCTCATTTTGGGCAATACAATAGCCGCCCCGATTTTTTATTTCCTGGATTCCAAGAAGCCCGTCTTTCCCCATTCCTGTCATTATTATTCCAATAGTGTTTTTTCCATAGTTTTCAGCAACAGAATTTAGCAAAACATCAACCGATGGTTTATGAATTGCATCTGTAGGTTTATCGGAGATGTCAATAATATTAGAGCCATTTGCCGTTTTTTTAACTGTCATATGATAACCACCCGGAGCGATATAAACAGTATTGTTATCAATAGTTTCACGATCTTCAGCTTCTTTAATATTTAATTTACAGATTGAATCAAGCCGATCTGCTAGTGATTTTGTAAATTTGGGTGGCATATGCTGAACAATAAAGACAGGACAATTTATACTGGATGAGATTTCCGGTAAAATTCTCTGGAGGGTCATCGGTCCACCAGTTGATATTCCTAAAGCTATTGCCTTATATTTATTTGCAGGCAAATAATTTTCGGCTGAATATTTGACCTGAGCTTCTGGAATATTACCCTGAATCTTGTTTAATCTTTTGATTCTTTCTTGGAAATATCTCTGTTTTACAATTTCTTTGACTCTCCGAACAAGATCTTCTTTAATTTTGATAATATTCACATTTACATATGAGAGTTCTTTGGGAATAAAATCAACTGCGCCTAATTCCATTGCTTTTAGAGTCGCTTCTGCTCCTTCAGTAGTTAAGGAGCTTATCATAATAACGGAGGTTGGACAATCTTTCATAATTTGCTTTAGGGCTGTCAAACCATCCATCTTTGGCATTTCAATATCCAAAGTAACAATATCGGGATTAAGACTACGAACTAATTTATATCCTTCTTCCCCATCCCAGGCAGTTCCGATTACCTTTATACTTTCATCGCTTTCCAGCATTATAGAAATAGATTTTCTCATAAAAGCAGAATCATCTATAACAACCGCCCTGATTTGCTTCATGCAACTTTATCCAAAACCGAATTGATAATATCACCTATATCTAATATCATAATCACAGTGCCATCTCCTAAAATTGTTGAGCCGGCTATCCCAGGCAAATTACCAAGATAGGATCCTAAGGATTTAACAACTATTTCTTTTTGTCCGATAAGTTCATCCACTTTTATACCGTACTTCTTTTCGCCAATTCCAACAACCACCACATATTTTTTATCATCTTCGTTGTTTATATGTTTATCATATACTATATCATCTATGTCTATAAGCGGAAGAATTTCATTCCTTAACTTAATAACAGGATTTTGATTTATTGAATGAATGTTACCAGATGATATACTTACGACCTCAATGATCGAATTAAGGGGGATTGCAATTTTTTCTTTCCCGCTTCTTATGATCATTCCAGGAATTATTGCCAAGGTTAGAGGGAGTTTAATTTTAACTGTTGTTCCCAAACCAAGTGTTGATTCTAGATTAATTATACCCCTGAGTTTGGTTACATTGGTTTTAACAACATCCATTCCAACACCCCTGCCGGAAATGTTAGTTACTATTTCCTTTGTAGAAAACCCCGGAAGAAATATCAAATTGAGTATATCCTGCCGACTCATTTCTTTAAGTTTTTCTCTTAAAATTAGTCCTTTTTCAACAGCTTTTTCCTTAATAATTTCAGGATCCATTCCTTTTCCATCATCTACAATGGTAATAACAATATTGTTGCCTTCCTGTTCTGCAGAAAGAGTGACCGTACCCATAGACTCCTTTCCAGCCTTTATTCTCTCCTCGGGTGTCTCAATCCCATGGTCCAGAGAATTCCTGACAAGATGAACGAGAGGATCATTAATTTCTTCAATCAATGTTTTGTCGAGTTCTGTTTCTTCACCTTTTAATACAAGGTTTACCTCTTTTCCAGCATCCTTTGAAATATCACGGACCAGCCTAGGAAAACGATTAAATATTTTTCCTATTTTCACCATCCGAGTTTTCATTACAATAAGTTGAAGTTCGTTTATCATATAGTCGACCTGCTTAGTCACATCCAGAAGATTACGTGAAAGCTTTGTTCCTTCATAATCAAGCGAAACTTCGGCATTAACCTGAATAAGACGATTTCTTCCTAATACTAGTTCGGAAGTTATATTTAGCAACTCATCAAGACGTTCAATATCCACCCGGATAGTTTTGTCGATTGTTTTATTGTTTAGGCTTTGAAATTGATTTTGGATTTTATTTTGATCCGGGATTGCATTTTCTGGAGTTGTTGATGAAGTTGAAGCGATAGGCGCCAATACATTTCCAGCCATTACATCCAACACTTTGCTTAGCCCCTGTAAAACAGATTCGGTTTCACAATCCTCATCAAAGTCGGATTCAATTTTGTACAATAATTTTTTGATAACATCATAGGCAGCAAGAATACCGTCCATAATAAACAAGTTAATCTTAGCTTCACCCTTCCGAAGTTTATTAAGAATGTCTTCACATTTGTGAGTTACAGCAGGTAGTTTTTCAAGACCGAAAAATCCCGAGGTTCCTTTAATCGTATGGAAATGCCGGAAAATCTGGTTAAGCAATTCTATATCGTCAGGATTTTTTTCTATTATTGTAAGATCTGAATCCAGTTTTTCAAGAATTTCCTTAGTTTCGGCTAAAAAACTTTCAAGGATCTCTTTCATACTGGGATCGGTTAACAAAGCATAAGTTGATTCTTTACTCATATATTTTTATGAAAATAGTTTATCAATTTCAGCCTGTGATGTTTTCCCATACTGATTGTCTACAAGAGAATCCGCAATATCTTGAGCTTCTTTTTTATTATGATATCGTGCATTTGGATCAAAAGCGGCATTAGCAACATTATCAAGAAATGTAGCGGCCGGCTCTTTAATATCAGCATCTTGAAAATTTGTAATTAATGAACTTAGTTTGTTATTAACCGATTCTATCAAATGATTCACTGCTGCTAATTGTTGAGCTGTAATATCCTGGACTTGCAAAGAAAGCGTAATCCGATATATTTCTTCTTTTATCTTATTGAATATTTCGTTCTGTCCATTACTACTCTGTTCATCAGTTTCAGCATCTTCATAGTCTTTAATCAAAGTCTCATCATTTATCAACGGTTTAATTTTTCCCCAAACTTTAAGTCTTTTAATATTCTGCTCAGAGATATGCTTTGAAATTGACTCAGCTTTAGACAAATTATTTGATATTTCATCTACCAAATCCAGTATCTCAGTAGTAGCAATTTCAGTTGCATTTGTAACGTTAATAATCTGATGCGTCGCTTTAGGAATTTTACTAGTACTTTCTTCTATGGAAGAATTTATGTTTTCGAGGAGTGGTACTGTTTCCCGCATAAATTCTATTATGCTCTGAATAATCGGAATAAGTTTTTCACCGTAACGGAATACAGCCTTAAGATCATTCAGCTTTGCAAAAAGTTCGGTCATATTGTTCGCAATTTTCATTATTTGTACCTTTAAGAATTAGCCAATATTTGATCTATCTTTTCCCTTAACACATTAGGCGTAAAAGGTTTCACTATATAATTATTTACTTTTGCCTGTAAAGCCTCGATAATATCTTCTTTTATGCCTCTGGTTGTAACCATTAAAATTGGAATATTTTTAACATCATTATGACTGCGTATGGCTTTGGTTAATTCCAATCCGGAAAACACAGGCATATTCCAGTCAGTAATCACAAAATTCAAAGAGCTGTCATTTATCAATTTTTCATAGCCCTCTTTACCATCGCATGCTTCAACAAACTGATCATATCCAAGATTTTTTAAAGAATTTATCACAATTCTTCTCATTGTAAGGGAGTCATCCACTATTAAAAATTTTAAAGACATATTATTATTCCATTAATTGAGATATTTAGAAACTTCATACAAAATTCTGTTTGGGTCGAACGGTTTAATAAGGTACGAATTTGCACCACAACACATACCTCTTTTAATATCATCATTACTTGCAAGAGACGAAAGGATAATAATCGGAATCTCGCGATATACTTCATTTTCGCGAATGGTTTTAATTAATTCAAATCCGTCAATATTTGGCATATTAAGATCAGTAATAACCAAACTGATGTTTTGGTTTGGCATTATTTCTAATGCCTGCATACCATCAGAAGCAGGTATTATTTCGTATCCTTTAGATAATAAGGCAAAAGAAATAAATTTCCGAATCGATGGAGAATCATCTGCCACAAGAATTACTTTTTTCATTTTATTCTTTTTTATAACCTATTGTTTTAGGATAACTTATCAATTTGAATGATTTAGAGACATTCTGAAGTGTTTCAGAATAACCAATAAAAAGATACCCTCCCTGGTTTAAAGAATTATATAAATTAGATATTACCTTTATTTTGGAAGCAAGATCAAAATATATAAGAACATTAGCGCAGAAAATAACATCATAGTTTGTCATTGTTCTCATACCGATTTCATCATAAAGGTTCAATAATTTAAAAGACACCATTTTTTTTACTTCAGCATCAATTTCAAAATCAGTACCATTGCTTTTAAAATATTTTTTCAGATAATATTGTGGGGCATTTTTAATAGAATATTCTTTGAAAATCCCCTTTTTAGCTATTTCAATTACAGACTGGCTGATATCTGTGCCAACAATTTCAAATTTTATATCAGGATATTTGTTTCTCATAAGATCTATAATACAGATAGCCACAGAATAAGCTTCTTCACCTGATGATGTAGCCGCACTCCATATTTTTATCTTATTTTTCTTTTGTTTAATTTTTTTTTCAATAATATCCGGTAAAACCGACGAAACCAGCGCATCTAATTGTTGTTGATTCCTAAAAAAATAAGTCTCGTTAATTGTAATTGCTTCATAAAGGAATCTTCTTTCAGTAATTGAATTGGAATTGTTTTTTATATAGTCAAAATATTCCGAATAATTTTTCAGCCCAAGGAAGTTAACCCTTTTTTTCAGTCTGCTTTCCAATAAGTACTTCTTGTTTTTCTTAAAATAAATACCACAAATTTCATAAATATACTTACGCCAGTTTTCAAACATAATTCCTGTCATTTCTGAATCGATTGCAGGTTTTGTTATAGGTGTAAAATTATTTACGACCTGCCTATTAAGTTCAATCATCTAAAAGCTCTGAATTTATTAAATTTTCTGACCCTCTTGAATTGATATATTCTTTAGCTTTTTCGCTTACCATGACCTCTGAATCTCCAACCATCTTCCCAATAATCTCCTCAGCGTTAGGAGATTTATATCCATTCAACAATTCGATTAATTTCATTCTGTTCCAAATGCTATTATCCTCTGAAAGGACATTCGCGAAAAGTGACGCAGTGTCTTTATCCAACACGAACAACAATTCGGCTGATAATATTCTTACTTCTTCATCCGAATGATTTAGAAGTTCTATTAATATTGAAACAAATTCTCTCAGCTCGACATTCTTGAGATTCTTCCCGGTTTCCGGTTTAGACATTAAAATATCTACAACAAGTCTTAAAAGGTAAAATATGTTTGATGGTTGTTCTTTTAAGACTTCCGCAATATGTGTGATTACAAAAGATGGATTTTGTTCAAGTTTTTCCTTCAACAAGTCTAAAAGGTTTTCATTCAGTCCATAGTTACGTAAACAAACCAGAGAACTTTCTTTATCATTAAACTCAACCAACATTAATAATGCAATATCTTTGATCTCTTCGTCTGATTCAGTTATCGCTTCAAGAATCAGATTTTTCATTTTTTCATCAAATGGAATATCAAAATTGTATTTTGTTTTAAGGAGATATATTGATTTTAATATGGTCCATGAAAGCGGGCCCTTGGATTCATTGAGCTCTGATAATAGGAAAAAGAAGGTTTCTTCATCTCCAATCCTACCAAGACTTTCTATAATAATATATTTTTCCAATTCATCGACTTTTTTATCTATTGAATAAAGGAAGGGGAGGATTTCAGAAGATCCTATTTCCCCCAAGGATTCAATGATAGCCGGATCAAACAAATAATTTTTACCATACAAAGAAATTAGTTTATCAATTGCTATTTCACTTTTAATATTTCCCAGTGTTTCTATACAAGATAAGATAACATTTTCGTTAGTCGATTTCGCCATAATGGTGAGAATTTCCCCCTCACATATATTTGAGCCAATTATCCCCAGGATATCTATAATAAATTTCAAATCATCATTATTATCTGTGTTATTCAGAAATTTAATTAAATGATTCAGTGATCTTTCCCCGAATTTCACAAGGAGCTCTCCCGAAAAATTACGGATAGAAATATCTGACGAAGAAATTAATTCTGTGATTTTTTGAAGAACATCGTCATTATCATATTTTAAAAGTATTTCTCCAGCCAGAAATCTTAAATTACGATCACCATCAGATAAAAGTTCCGTTAGCTCAAAGAGTACTTCTTCCTCAAGAATGCAGTCCATCATTTCTTGTAGTATTATATACTTTTCTTCAGAAACAGATGTTTGAAATTTATCTATTAGTTTCAATTTTTCAGGCATAACTTGTTTTTTATATATTATCGGATCATTTTCAAAATAATTAACACTTATTCAAAGAAAATGCCCGTATATAATTTTACTAATCGAGCAATTTTGTAAAAATAATGGTTATATATAGCCAAACGCTGATTATTGCTCATATCCAATGCTATCCAAAAGAAAACAAGTTTTGGAGAGCAGCAAATTTGGAATTAGTTGTTTATAGGTGGTTTTAGTAACAAGTGTGCTTCATTCCTGTATTGTGTGAGTATCAAAAGCTATTGAAAAGCTGTTCAAAAGCTGTTGCAGAGGTGTTCGACTCCAGTTCCTTCGGCTTTGATATAATTAAGAGTTTTCCGGGTTTAAGAACGGAGAGGAGTAAACCCTCGGAGCCCCAATAAAAAAGAACCCTTATACTATTTATACATCTTTATGTCTGTTTTCATGCACTGGAAGGCTTGTGCATGAAAACGGAGACGGGGATGTAGTTACCGGCCTGAATTATCAAGATAAAAAAAGTAGGCCTCTATTAATTAATAGCATGGAAAATGAGATTTTGCCAAAAGATACAGAAAATGGTCCAAAGGACGCAGTGTTGCTATTAGAGGACTGCGTGTGACGAATGGCCACGTTCTGAGACATTTTGCGAATAACCAGATGTCTGGTTTAAGTCTACTTGGGTGACTAATAAAAAAGTAGGCCCCTACTTATTAATAGCAGAAATGGCAATTTTTTGCCATTTTCGGCCTTGGGAGAAGGGGGTGCGACAAAAAAACAGGGGTTTTGTTATTAATATAGAGCAGACCTAGATGTTTATTAAAAAAAAAACAGGTCCCTACATATAATTACCAAAAAGGGAGGTTTTTTACCGTGGAAGACCTTGGGAGGGGGGAGGGGGAGGTAAAAAACGTGAAATATAGTTTGATTTATTTGGGGATTATAATTGAAGCTAGGTCTTTTTAACTTTTAAGAGGAGCCTTTTTATCTATTATTCTTTTGAACCGGCTTGCCATATCCAACAATTTTAGGTTTTCAATTAAAGGATTTATAGATTTTGACGATAGTATGTTAAAGTAAAAGAAGATAAATTTGTGGAAGAAGAAAAATCAATACAGGATATAGACTTAGATGTCCGATACATTCAATCAAATGAATTCTATCGAATAGCGAAGGAATTATTTCAATTCGACCGAAACAAAGAAGAAACTTACAGTCAGCAAAAGAAAAATTGTTTATTGTTTAATTCGTTTAATTTTCCGGATAATTTAAACAGTTATTTTATCCGTTTTGAGGATGCGCATCTATACTTCTCGTTTGAAACTAAACTTCTTATTTATCTTGAAGAATTTATCAGGCTTAATTTTCCCCAGAAGTCTTATGCTGATTATTATCAGCTAATTAAGGATTTTTATAACAAATGGATTCAGGTAAAATTTCCCGAGGAAAAAAAATATTTTGCATCATCTGTTCTAAATTATTATGAAAGGGATCCGAATAAGAATAATATCCTTAATACTATTATTACAGCGATAATGCTTTGTTTTGACCCGAATGTTAGAAATGTTCCAAAGGGGATATATTTATTAGATAAGATCCCACAGCTTATAGAAGGTTTTAAACTGAATGAAACTTACAAAAAAGAACTGCAATGTCTGATTGAGATTTATTCCGGTTTCGGTCAGATGGTACTATTACAATTTGAAGAAGCTAAGGATAGGTTTAGTAAGGCCTTATCGATAAATCCAAATAACATTACAGCCATATTTTATATTGCTTATTGTGAGAACAAATTGATGTGTTATGCTGCGACGGAAAAAATACTTTCCGATATTTTTGAGTACGATATAAATAGAGTAAACTATGCTATTGAAGCCATCAACCCTCAAGTTTACAATTACTTTCTTAATAATTTGCATTTCAAAAATATTTTTTTAGACGATATATTTATAGACAGCGTTCCAGCACTTCTTAAAATAATTCAGATTCAGAATAATGAATTTAAACTGAATCCCAAAGAATTAGTTCAGCTACTTGAGGATTTAAAAAAAACCGAACTAAAAAATCTTGATTCCGATAAGATAAGGAAGGAAATCGGGCAAATAGAAGATATTCTGAAACTAAATATTGATTCAAAAAATATTGTATTTATAAAAACATATCCTACAATTGTGAAAAGAATACAGATGTTGGGAGAGTCAATAATCGAGGCAATAAAAGTATTTTGTCTTAAGGGTCTTAAAGACAACTTATCTCCCTTTGATATAGAAATTCAGGAAAAACTAAACAGCATTAATAACTTTGGAGTAGATCTTGAGGAAGGGAAAAAGCAAGTAAGGATTAAGTTAGAACAATCAGTAAAAGATGAAGAAAGGGAATCTTCATATAATATAAAATTGATCGATGGCAAAATTGAAAATTTATCACTTGAAAGCAAATATGATCCTAAAAGTACCTTTAAGAATACTATGATGTATACAGTTATTGTCTCATTTATCAGTTCATTACTTGGGGGATGTGCCGGATATTCTGATATGTATGTTAAATCCAGCCGGGAGTTGAATTTCATTTTATCGACTATAATAGTAAACGGATTCAAATGGGGAATGATCACCTTTTTTATTGGTTTTTTAATATCCTTATTTTCTGCAAGTGTTTCTATAATAGAGCGAGCCAATAAAAAACAAAAATTATTAGCCCGTGTAAAATATTTAAAGAATAAATCGGAAATAGAAAAACAGCGGCTTAAGGAAAGATTTCAGGCTAAGGAAAAATTGTTAGTGGATTCTAATAGCAACAAAATTAATGACTATAAAAAACGAATCGAAGATCTAAAACAAAACAAAACGATCCTTGAAGCACAATTAAGATCAGAAGCAGAAAATAAAATTGCCGAAGAAACAAAGCCTTTCAAAATAATATTTGAGAAAATTGGCTAGATATAGCCATTTTAATAATATACCACATATTTTCCCTTCCTTTATAGTTTTTTAATTCAAATATCGCTTGGCATTCATTTAGTTTATTCTTTTATCTTATTAAATTCAAAAAGAGAATAATATGCCTGTAAATTCACATAATTTATTAGTCTCAAGTGATCTTGGAATAATTACTCAAGATAAGACTGAAGCGAATAATATTTATATTACGCAACCCACTTTACCTCCCTTAGAAGAATTTATAAAATATCTTGAGGATATTTGGGAGAGCAAAAAATTAACAAATAAAGGGAAGTATCACGAATTATTTGAAAAAGAATTGGCGAATTTTCTTGGTGTAAAGTATGTGTCTTTATTTGCAAATGGAACTTTTGCTCTGGTTACTGCATTGCAAACTTTAAGAATTACAGGAGAAGTAATTACAACTCCTTATAGTTTTGTTGCTACTACTCATGCGCTTCATTGGAATGGTATTACACCGGTTTTTGCGGATATAGAGCCTGAATATTGTAACCTTGATCCCCGGAAAATTGAAGCTGCCATTACTTCAAAAACAACTGCAATTCTCCCGGTGCATGTTTATGGTAATCCGTGCGACAGCCAAAAGATTCAGGATATAGCTGATAATTACGGACTAAAAGTAATTTATGATGCTTGCCATGCCTTTAATGTCAGGTTAAATGGTAATTCTATTTTAAATAATGGCGATCTTTCAATCCTTAGCTTTCATGCAACAAAAGTATTTAATACATTTGAAGGCGGGGCCATTATTTGTCATGATGAAAAAACTAAAAAACGGATAGATTTCCTGAAAAATTTCGGTTTTGCAGACGAGGTCACCGTGGTAGCAGCCGGGATTAATGCAAAAATGAATGAATTTCAAGCTGCTTTAGGGTTACTCCAGTTACAATATATAGATCAGGCACTAGCCAGAAGAAAAGAGATTGCGGAAATTTATAAAAGTGAATTAGCCGGGGTTGCGGGGCTTAGGATGCTCCACAATATTAAGGATGTAACCCACAATTATTCATACTTCCCTATTTTTGTTAATAAAGAAACATTTGGAACCGGACGGGATACAATCTATAATAACCTTAAAAAAGACAATATTTTCTCAAGAAGATATTTCTATCCCTTGATAAGTCAATTTCCAATGTATAAAGACCATGAATCAGCAGTTAAAGGAAATTTGAAGGAAGCCGAGAAAATTTCAGAAGAAGTATTATGCCTACCGATCTATCCCGGATTGGAAACAGCGGATATATTAAGAATTATCAAAATTATTCATAATTCAAAGGAATCTTGTTGAATAATAAAAGACATTCAAAAAGCATATTTAATATTCAGCGGCTATAAAATTTTTATGCGGTAAAAATGATTGGAATAAATAGAATATCTGAATGATGGGGACCATGACTCAAAATGGAAGACGAACTTAAAAAATATATTTTTTCAGTAAATCCTGTATTGCCGAGTAAATTTTACAAAAGACTAATTTTTTTACTTAAAAGGAAAAAACAATAACATGGGTAAAAACAAATTATTAGATAAAGAGAATGATAATAGCTCAATACCTGTTGTCAGCATTTGTTGCATTACCTACAATCAAGATAAGTATATAGTTCAGGCAATTGAAGGATTCCTCTCACAAAAGACTACTTTTCCAGTCGAAATTATTATTTATGACGACGCTTCAACTGATAAAACAGCAGAAATAATCAAAGGTTATTGTAAAAAATATCCCAATACTTTTGTTCCACTTATTCAAACTGAAAACCAATACTCCAAGGGATTGAGCCCCTCAGCCACATTCACCTGGCCCAAAGCAAAGGGGAAATATATTGCGGTCTGTGAAGGAGATGACTACTGGATTGATCAATATAAACTGCAAAAACAAGTTGATTTTTTAGAGAAAAACAACAACTGTTCAGAATGTTTCACCAATGCATTTAATTATTATCCTGGCACAGGGAAAAAACTTGATTATTTACGTGAGCATTTTAACGCTCCAATAAAAAGTTTTTATTCAACGGAAGATCTGATAAAAGATAATTTTATTCCGACTGCTTCATTAATGTTTCGAAACATCCTCCAATTAGAAGATTATAAAATTATAAGCAATGCTCCGATGATGAGAGATTGGGTTTTGCATCTCTTACTTACTCATCTAGGAACCATAGGATATATAGACGAAATTACAAGTGTAAGAAGAGTACATCCGGGGGGAATTATTTCTATGAAACCCAGAAACATTGTTCTTGAATATAGAATTCAGAATTATGAGTTTATTAATAAATTGCTTGATTTTAAGTATGATGGGCAGATTAAAGGATATATTGAATCACACAAAGTCGACATAAATAAATTTTTATCTGATAATAATATAGGGATTAAATTAAACCATTGTATAACCACAAATGATGCTTCTAACAAAGAAGATTTTTGCCTGGCTATTTTCACTCCAGTCGTGGGAGTAGTCTCTGAAACATTTATTTCAAATCATATAAAATACCTTGCCCCTGGAAGGACAATAATTTTTACTTCACAAATCAAGAATACATTTGATACAAGTAACAATGTAATATGTTTACCTGGGGCATTCGATAAGGACAACTTAAGTGAAGAAACCAAGAGGGATATAATTAGACTTCTTATTGAACTTAAAGTCACACATATCCTTATGGAGTATGGATGCGAAGGGAAAGGAATTGTTGAATTAAATTATTTTAAAATGCATTTGCCACTTTATGTTCATTTTCACGGATACGATGCTTCTTCGATGTTAGAGCATTCTGCGATAGTTGAATATTATAAATGGATGAGTGGGTTTGTTACCGGTATTATTACGGTCTCTAATAAAATGAAAACCAGATTAGCGGCGGCCGGAATTACGAAAGAAAAGATGGTTGTGATTCATTATGGAGTAAATATACATCATCAGAGAACATCCGTTCCACCAGAACCTCCTGTCAAATTGATAGCTGTTTCAAGATTGGTTGCAAAAAAAGGAATAATCTTTCTGTTACAGGCTTTTTTAAAAGCAAAACAAGTGGCGCCTAATATCATTCTTAATATAATAGGAGATGGCCCGCTTCGTCCTGAGATTGAAGAATTTTTAAGTACAAACAATCTAGATAATTCTGTTTCCCTGTTAGGAGCCCTGCCACATGAAATTGTAAAAAAGATGATGAATGATTCTCATATATTCATACAACATTCCATAACCGACCCGGTTACCGGAGACGCTGAAGGGTTACCCAACACTATACTGGAGGCTTCTGCTGCAGGCCTACCTATAATTTCAACTTTTCACGAAGGGATTCCAGATGCAGTTGACCATGAAAAGACGGGATTACTGGTACAGGAATTTGATGTTGACAAAATGGCGGAATATATAGCTACTTTATCTCTCAATTCTTCACTCCGTGAAAAAATGGGTGCATTGGGAAGAGATAAGATGACCAATGACTTTCATTTGAAAGGTCAGATTCAGAAGCTACAATCGTTAATGGGTCTTCCCAAAGGAGAATTTAGCGACAAATTTGATGAACCTATACTTGAAAATATTCCGACAGAACCAATAGCTCCATTCATTTCAATTTGTATTCCTACTTATAACAGGACAAATTATCTTGGCGAAACCATTCAGCACGTATTAAACCAAACATACACTAATTACGAGATAGTAGTTGTAGACGACGGATCTACTGAAGATACTGAAGCGATAATAAATAAATTTAACGATGAAAGGATACGATTCATAAGGAAAGCACATACTAATGCTGCTGATACAAGGAACCGTTGCATTGATGAATCAAGAGGAGAATTTATATTATGGCAGGATGACGATGATTATCCCGATCCCGAACTTCTTGCTGAATATGTAAAGACATTAAATCTGTTACCGGATTTGGATATAGTCTATTCATATCATCGGGTTCATGGAGTTGGATTGGACAAAACCTGGTTGCGTAGGTATGACGACTGGTACTTTAACCGTTCTAAACTTGCCGAAAGCCTTTTGTGTGGACCTCAGTTTATGTTTTGCGGTGGCCTCTACAAAAAAAGCATTTATAATCAGATAGGTAAATTTAACATAAAGTTTATCAGAGCTCATGATTATGAATTGGCATTCAGGATAGCATTAAATGAAAATATAAAATTAAAACTAGTGCCAAAAATGCTTTACAACTACCGAGAGTTTGAACATGGCACTTTGTCCGGTTCACTTAAGGACAAGGATTGCCGTTACGAATGGGCTATACTTAACAAGGTTTTATCTTTGGATTATTTTAAAATGCGATACTCAGAAGATAAATTAGGGGTGGTACAAAGCGCTGCATTTTATTTTATTCTTGCTCGCCGATATTCACAACTGAACTGTATACCTAAGACCATTGAATTTCTTGAAAAAAGTATAGCGCTAAAAGATGACGACAAAGCCATCTCTTTTCTAAGTGAAACCAGATCGATGCTAACCAAATTGTTGCAAAAAAGGAAGGAAGTACTTTCTTATTTGAAAAAGGACAAGAACAATAAAGAATTAAATTCCTATCTTGGTATTATTGATAAATTTATCAATCCATTCAACCAAAACAAATTTTTCCCCGAAAATGACGAATCTGTAAAAGGATATTCTTCTTCAACAAACAATAATAATTATTCTAATCAGACAGACCATCGAACACTTAATCAGACATCAGATGTTGAAACAGCAAATAAATTAATTTGCAACATACCTTTAACTTTTAATAAACAAGTAGAACCGAATAAGACTAAGCTAAAAATAATAGCAATCATCTCATCGTATAATGAAGGAGATATTATTCATCATGTTATCGGCAATTTAATAGCCAATGGTATTCTGGTTTATTTAATTGATAATAATTCTACTGACAACACTTATGAACAGGCAAGTTACTGGTTAGGAAAAGGTTTACTGCATATAGAAAAATTTCCTGACGATTGTGGATACCCTATAAGAAGCAAAAATGAATACGTTTGGGGAGATATTCTAAAGAGGAAAGAAGAATTGGCATATCAGCTTAACGCTGACTGGTTTATTCACGCCGATGCAGACGAATTCCGCGAAAGCCCTTTTCCGGGGACAAATCTTGCAGAAGGAATCACAATTGTAGATAATTGGGGTTATAATGCAATTAATTTCGAATTGTTTAATTTCAGGCCCACAGACAATTCATTTAATGAAGGAGATGATGTTAGGAAATATCTAAAGCATTTTGAACATGGTCAATGGTTTGATAGAAACCAGATTAAAGCATGGAAAAAACAACCTCAAAAAATTAACCTGGTTTCATCCGGAGGACATATTGTTCAATTTCCGGAACGCAAAATATTTCCTGTTCCTTTCATTTTAAGACATTACCCTTTCAGAAGTGATATTCAGGGAAAAAGAAAAGTGTTCAAAGATCGACTCCCCCGTTTTTCAAAAGAGGAAAAAGCCATCGGATGGCATGTCCAATATGATACAATAAGTAAAAACGATGAAACATTTTTATACAATGCTGATGAATTAACTGAATATGATGAAATAAAAGTTAAGACTGCTCTGCTTATAAGGGCACTCAGAAGACTTGTGCTATCCCAAATACATTTCTCTGAATCTATTAACCTGGGTGAAAACTGCGATCAACAACGAAAGGACGATCTATCAATAATCAGATATATTATGGATAAGTATCCTGAATATATTAGGGGAGATCACAGTATTGTATTTCTAGATTTACTGAATAAAATAAAGGAAGAAGAAAATATAGTATTAAACACATTATATGATTCGCGGCAGGAAGAAAGAATAGTCAGGAAACAAAAGGATTATTCTATTTCTGTTATTATTCCAGTATTCAACAAAATTCAATTTACGATAAATTGTCTTGAGTCTATTTCAAAAGTATATAACCGGGAAAATAATTTTGAAGTAATTGTTGTAGATAACGCTTCATCTGATGGGACAAAGGAATATCTGCAATTCGCCGAAATAATTTATCCTAACCTTCGGGTTATTTCTAACACTAAAAACATTGGCTTTGCTAAAGCAAATAATCAGGCTGTTAAAGAAGCCGGTGGAGATTATGTGCTTTTTCTTAATAATGACACAGAAGTTCAGAATGGTTGGTTAGATAAATTAATCTTGATTATTGAGAATGATAATTCAGTTGGTGCAGTAGGCTGCAAACTATTATACCCAGATGGAAATATTCAGCATGCCGGTGTGGTAATAATGGAAGACAAAGCAAGTCCCGAAGCCCCTCTTATTGCCTATCACGTCTACTACAAGGATCCAGCTAATTTACCTGAAGCTAATCAATTAAGGACATATCAGTCCCTCACAGCGGCATGTCTTTTGGTTCGAAAATCAGCGTTTGGTAGTGTTGATGGTTTCGATGAAGAGTACTGGAATGGCTATGAAGATGTCGATTTATGTTTTAAACTCGGACAAGATGGGTGGAAACTTGTTTACCAACCCACAAGTGTAGTCTTCCATTACGAGTCAAAGAGCGGACCGGAACGTTTTTCAAAAGTATCACAGAATACAGAAAGACTTAATAAAAAATGGACCCATAAGATTAAACCTGATTTTGAGGTTGGGGAAGATGGGAAAATCACTAATGCAAATACATTTCAGGTTAAAGAATATGTACACCCGGGCATAAAGGAAGTAAGGCCAAAACAGTCCAGGACTTTTGATATATCTATTATTGTTCTCACGTATAACGGATTAAGGTATACTAAAGAATTCTTAAATTCCATTGATGAACACACAAGAGGCAGTTATGAGGTTATAATTGTTGATAATGCAAGTACTGATGGAACAATTGATTTTCTCAAAGAATCACAGAAGAAACATGATAATTATAAGTTAATTCTCAATAACGAAAATCTTGGCTTCCCTAAGGCCGTCAATCAGGCTATTAAAATTTCTACCGGGAAATATTATTTAATAACAAATAACGATATTGTTGTTACTAAAGGATGGCTCGAAAGGATGGTCAGGGTTGCAGAATCAGACCCGCTGGTAGGTATTGTCGGGCCAATAAGTAATTCAGTAAGCGGAGTTCAATTAGATAAAAATGCTTCTTATAAAAATATAAGTGAACTTCCTGTATATGCGGCAAAAATCAGAGAACAGAATGCAAACCAGTCAATGGAGTTCCCGAGAGTAGCCTTTTTATGCACTCTTATAAAAAGAGAGGTTATCGAAAAACTAGGCGGTCTTGATGAAAGATTTTCACCTGGAAACTTTGAGGATGATGATTTTTGTCTGAGGGCTCAACTAGCAGGATATAAGACAATCATAGCAAAAGATGTTTTTATACATCATTATGGCTCTAAAAGTTTTACGGCCAATGGAATTGAAAAATATGCTGAAAGATTAAGAATTAATGAGGGTATTTTCGTCAATAAATGGGGAGCCAATCCTGATGAAATCTGGATCAAGGGAAAAGAATTCAAAAAAAGAAACTACAGATTTCCCTTAAATATAAATCCTGCAAAGGAGAAATATGAACGGGCACTTATCTATATTGAAGAAAAAGAATATGAGGAGGCGCTGGCAAATTTAAATGAGGCAATTGAAAGTTTTTCTGAAATATTGGTGATGAATATCAGATTTGATCAACTGTTAAACCTTAGCGGTAATGTTGCGTTAGTACTTAATAATTCTGAAGCAGCTAAATCATATTTTGAAAAAGAATTAAATTTTAGTCCTAATTCAACCTCGGCATGCAAAGGTCTGGCTGATACTTTTTTCATTAAAGAAGAGTTTGAGGCAGCAAAATCCATGTATGAATGGGCAATTAAGAATGATCCGGACAATTTAAAAGCTGTTAACAGACTAAGAGAGGTTAACCAGTTACTGGGACTCAATGACAGTCACAATTCGTTGGCAACGACCAAAAAGGTTTCCGAATTTGACAATTTATTTCTAGAGGCATACAATCTTTATGAATCGAGTGATTACAAAATGGCCATGGTAAAGGTTACTGAAGCAGTAAAACATTTTATTCCTAATGAAACAATGATTTCAAAAGAAGACCTGTACATATTGATTGGAAATATTTGTTTATCATTAAATGAATTGGAAAGCTCAAAAGCGGCATTTGAAACTGCCCTGGAAAACAATCCACAGTCTTCTGAAGCATGTTTTGGTCTGGGTATGATATTTTACCAATCCAGCCAGCTGAATGAAGCTAAGATTATGTTCGAATGGGCTGTGAACAATAATCCCGACAATCAACCAGCAATTAGTGCTTTAAATGAATTAAATGTCGCAATAAATGGAAATATGGAGATAGCGGTTGAAAATTAAAACTAAAGGGGATTCTCTAAGATGATTACTTTGAGCATGATTGTAAAAAATGAGGAGAGATACCTTAGAGACTGCCTCAGCTCTGTTTCCGGTATTGTTGATGATATTGTTATCGTTGATACAGGATCGACCGATAGCACTATTGATATTGCGAATGAATTCGGGGCCAGAATATTCCATTTCCCCTGGATAAATGATTTTGCGGCTGCAAGAAACTTTGCATTGGACCAGACCGATAAAGGATGGATTCTTTACCTTGATGCAGATGAGAAATTATCTCCTTCGTCTATCAAAGAACTTAAAAAGATAACCTCTTCTTCTCCTTCAAAAGCATATCTTTGTAATGTTATTAGTATTTCAGAAAAAGACACCCCCTCCACGATAATGATGTATCCGCGTCTGTTTCCATCTCGGAAGGCGGTCCGTTTTGCCGGCAAAGTCCATGAGCAAATTGAATACTCTATTCTTAGAAATAAAATACCAATATTAATTGCAAAGATTGATATAATACATATCGGTTATAATCTTCCCCAGGAAGAGCTTAAATTAAAGGCAAAAAGAAATCTTCAATTACTATTGGAAGAATATAAGACTAATTCATCGGCATATATTTCATTTCAGATAGCTCAGACATATGGTGTACTAAATGACCCCTTAGCGGAAAAATATTTCGGTGAAGCAATAGAAAA
>Ga0182027_10002253_pt1 | contig 31503 bp, 23 predicted proteins | sample 712E1DmetaG_FD_121300 | JGI IMG/M metagenome (GOLD analysis project Ga0182027, IMG submission 121300) | Permafrost microbial communities from Stordalen Mire, Sweden - 712E1D metaG (Illumina Assembly) | ecosystem: Environmental > Terrestrial > Soil > Wetlands > Permafrost | place: Sweden...
CCGGACCGCAAAAAATTCCCATGCCTGCAATTGGCGTACGACGCAATGGCCTTGGGCGGAACCGCTCCCGCCATTATGAATGCTGCCAACGAAGTGGCAGTGCAGGCTTTTTTAGAAAAGAAAATTCCATTCCAGAGAATACCCGAATTAATTGAACAAGCCTTGGCCAAACAAAAAAACCACGTTTCGCCCGATCTTGAACACACGTTTCAAAGCGACCATAAAACACGGGAGTATGTCCGAACTTTATTGTAACCTGCAGTGTTGAACATTAACCTTCCATAATAGAACAAAAATGAATTAAACTTATGGCGATAGTAAGTACGTTATTCTATTTTATCATCACCATCGGCATCCTTGTGCTGGTGCATGAGTCAGGACACTTTCTTGCGGCGATCGCTTGCGGAATGCGCGCCGAAGTATTTGCACTGGGAATGGGCAACCGCGTTTTTGGCTGGAACAAGGTCAGCAAATTTACCTTTGGTTCATTGAAAGAAGATTTGGATCTGCAGGGGAATACCGATTACCGCGTTGCTGCTTTTCCCATCGGCGGGTATGTAAAAATTGCAGGGATGATCGACGAAAGCCTCGATACAGAGTTTTTAAATAAAGAACCGCAGCCGTGGGAGTTCCGTTCCAAGCCTATTTGGAAGCGGATGATCGTTATTTCCGCCGGCGTCATGATGAATCTTCTTCTTGCCGTTTTTATTTTTTGGGGGATAATTTTTCACCAGGGTAAGACGATCCGTCCGGTGACGGAAATCGGTTATGTAACATCGAACAGTGTTGCAGCAAAAGCCGGAATGCAGAGCGGCGATAAAATTATTTCCATCAATAATCATCCTGTGAAACAGTGGGATGAAATTGAAAGCACGTTGTATACTGAATCGGTGACAAATGATTTAACGATACAGATACAACGTTCCGGTGCGGTCCATACTCTTTCCATTCGCCGTTCGGAGCTGCCGGATTTTATGAAAGAAGGGTTTGGCATGTTCCCGACCGGTATTGTCCCCGTAGTTGAGCTTGTGGACCGCGGAAAGCCGGCTGAACAAATTGGTTTGCAGTCGGGTGATACATTGCTTGCAGTGAACGAAGTACCGGTAGGCTTTGGTTCGTTGCAGGAAGCAATTCGGATGAATGCCGGGAAAGAAATTTTATTGTCCTGGGCGCGCGGAAATCAGAGAATGAATGCGCATGTAAGACCAACCGCAGAAGGACGCATCGGGATTTCTCTCTCCGGTGCATATCAAGGTCCGGTAATTCATAAACAATATTCCCTGTTCGAAGCCCTTCCGATTGGTGTCGGAGAATTGAAAACGACAAGTGTTCTTATTCTCACCAATCTCTACCAAATTGTAACGGGAAAAGCTTCGCTGAGTAAATCAGTCGGCGGGCCGGTGAAAATTGCCCAAATGGCAAAACGATCTGCCGAAGACGGCGTTTTGGAGTTCTTCGGTTTCATCAGCATATTAAGTATCAGTCTTGCATTACTGAATATACTTCCGTTCCCGGCGCTTGACGGCGGACATCTTGTTTTTCTCGTCTATGAAGCTGTCTTTAGAAGGGAAGTACCTGCCAAAATCAAAATTGCTCTTCAGCAAGCGGGATTTATCTTATTGCTTGTTTTTATGGCGTTCGTTCTTTATAATGATGTCGTGAATTTTTAAACCCTGCCTGCGTGATAGTTGTCAACGTGTTTTATTACTCCATCTGCTATATATAGACATATAAATTAACGAACCAAAGGAGCTTTATGTTATGAAAAGCATCCAAATGAAATTGTTACTGCTTATATTTGCCGTGATCATATTAGAATTGTGCTTCACAACTGCCAAGGCACAGCAAGTCCAAGCAAATCTTAACTTCACTGATTACGATGTCATTTACCTTATAGATTTTATTGATACTAAAACCCAAATGGTAAATTCTTCCATATCAGGAATCTCGCTGGATTTGACAGTAGTAACTCCCCCAGGTGGAAATATTAAAGTTTGTATTTACTTGGAAATTCAAGTTCAACTTCGTGGAGATCCTCGACCTGCAGTATTGGTAAGTGGGATTTCAAAAGATTTCATCATTAATGGCAGCCGAACACTCACTGCGAATGACTTTGCAATAAACGGATCTGGAGTCGCACTGCTTAAACCTTCTACTTATTATATGAATGCAAGTTTGAAAAAGAAAATAACAGATTTCGCGCTGACAACTCCGACGGCTCCGCCTGGAAAATATCAAATCACAGCGAAAGTGCTGCAGGCAAATTCGTGGAGTTCAAATGCAGTCACCTATGGAGGAGTTTCAAAGAGTATTGTCGTTCCATATGCCACAACGGATGAAGCCTTTGTAGAAATCAACGATCCGAAGAATGGAAGTTACTTTATGAATCTTGCACCAACATTTAGTTGGACAACGAATGCGAGCACAGTCAAAGTTTCTGTATATGAAGCCGGGTCGAATCAACGGTCACCGCAGGACGCATTGAAAGGCGGAAATCCGTACCTTGTAAAAGAATTAACTGGTACTACGTCACTCACATATCCGCAAGATGCAAGCCGCCAGCTTCAAGAAAATAAGGCGTACGTTCTTCAAGTCGAAGCAGAAGTGTTAACCAATCGCGGTGAAATAGGAAACGCCAGCCTTCCGGTTGTGTTCCGCATTACCAATGACAATGTTGGGAAAATGCTTGATAATTTCTTGAGTACGTCTGCCGGCAGTGCATCCGGAATTTTTTCATCGCTTCGAGCAGAACCAAGCAATTGGGTTGCTTGGCAGGCATATGGCACGATGACACTTGATGGCAGTATATTAACCGAGACCGACTTGCAAAATCTTATTCGTGATCTCACTGGCAATCCTAATGTAAATCTACAACTAAGTGTTCAAAACCAATAAGCGCTTAAGGAGAAAACCATGATAAAGAAAATTCTCATCGTAGGTGTATTGGTACTCCTTGTTGTGCTTTCGCTGGGACAAAAAGGGAAGCAAGACAAAAAAGATATTTCCGCATACATTGTAAAAGTTATCCGAGACGTCAATATGAAATCACCTGCCACTGGATGGCATAAAGCGATTCCGTTGAGCACTCTAAAATCCGGATATGAAGTGCAAACCGATAAAGGATCCCTTGCAATGATTCTTTTTGCCGATCAATCAAAATTGATTCTTCGTGAAAAATCCATTGTAACCATCAAGGGTGAGGTGCGGGGAAAGGAAATTCTCAGCCGAAGTGTTCATATGGATCGGGGAGACATGATTTTCAATGTTAAAAAAGCTGAGACAGAGCAATTTCGATTCTCATCTCCAATTTCTGTCGCCTCCATTCGTGGAACGCAGGGAGGTTATGTTGCTGGTGGCAAGGCAGATTCTTTAACGATTGCCGAAGGCCTTGCTGACTTCACAAATTCACTATCAGGTAGAACCGCACATGTTGGTACTGGGAATACTGGTGTCGCCGATAGCAGTGGCAAGTTAAATATACACCAAGCTGGCAGGGAAGCTCTTAATAATATAATAAATGGGCAGAATATTGGCGAAGATAATAGCAAGGATTCTACTTTAAACAATTATAATAATCTCGGTGCAGATTTCGGCCATCTCAAATCAAGAATTGCTGGCTTTGTTCGCGTTAATTTGTCATCGTTTCAAGGAGGAGCAGTAGCCGCAACTTTATTCTATCGAAAACAGAATGAACAGGCATTCACCGAACTTCCATTAACCATTATTGGGCAAACTGCTCAAGGCCAGTTGTCCGCAGATAAAGTAAGATATCCACAGCTTGAATATTATCTCTCAATAAAATTGAATGATGGTTCTTTGACGATAGTACCGCCTAACGGATCACTAAAACCTGCCACAGTACCGGTAGAGTCGGTTCAACATGTGCTGATAATCCCCGGTCAAACCGGCACACTGCAGGAAAAAGTACTTATCCTGAAATGGAATGATTAAACTGATCCTGGCATACGTCGTAGTCTTGCTTCATATAAATGCTTTTAATAACTTGAACGGCGGGTATTAGGCAACCCGCCGTTTCCTTCTTTGCCATTGTTATTCATCAGAATTTTAACTTACATTTTTAAAGGAATTGATATGAATCGGATTCGCTACACTGCCGTGCTATCCTTTCTTTTCTTCTTTGTTTTCTTATTCCCTATGATGTATGGGCAAGTCAGTCAATACGTTATTGAGGTAAAAGTGCCGCCTGCCTCCGAACAATCATCACTTTCTGTAAGCGTCAAATTGACTCAAAATACTAAAATTCAAAGAGTTTTGCTTCACTATCGCGAATTTGGAGTAACGGAATATAAAGCAATGGATATGTTGCTTTCCGGCCGCACAGCAGTTGCTACAATCCCGGCAAAATCAATGACGCCGCCTTACATTGAATATTATATTGAAATGCGACTCGGCAATAACGTACAAGCGACATTCCCATCAGAAAATCCAGAAATCAATCCGATAAAGATTTCAGTGAAAGGGGTGGATCCAAAAGATATGGAGGTCCGTTTTCTCAGCCCTGAACAGGGAGAAACTTTGGCAGCAGAAGATTTGGCAGTTGCTGTATCGCTCATGTACGCATCTGATGCTGTCGATAAACGTCGTACACATGTTTATCTTGACGAAGCTGATGTAACAAAGGAAGCTTTGCTTTCAGATGATGTGATTCTATACAGTCCGAAAAATTTTGATAAGCCACTTACACTTGGTGTGCACTCTATTAAAATTGAATTACGTGATACATTAGGAAATCTGTACTTCACAAAACGCACAGATTTCAATCTTTCTACTACCACTGCTATCGAAGAAGAAAAAAGTTTACTTCAATACGAGGGTAACGGTCAATTGGAATTACGGAATGAGAAGATTGACTCCGCAAACACAACATACGTACGCGGAGATCTTCATGTGAACGGAACATACAAATTTTTGATGTTTGGCGGCGATGTCCACTTGACAAATGAAGAAAAACCAGATCGTCAACCACAAGATCGATTTCTTGGAACATTGCAAGCAGGTGAATATGCAAAGGTGCAAATCGGTGATGCATATCCAATTCTACCATCGCTAGTGGTAAGCGGAAAACGTGTACGGGGTATTACAGGTTCACTCACATTTGGTTATTTCAATGTTGATGTCTCATACGGAAAAACAGACCGTGCTATTGAAGGAACAATAATTGGGGATACACTTTTTGCTGATTCTTCTTCGGCATCTGCGCGTTCAAAAGAAACAATATTCGAAAGATTCGGTGGACAAAATCCTGCATATGCCACAACAATGGATACTCTTTTCTATCGAATGTACACTTCCGGCACATTTGCCCGTAATTTTTTTGCCATTCGTCCTAGTTTTGGAAGCGGAGAACATTTCCAATTAGGCATTACCTATATGCAATCAAAAGACGACATTAATTCTATTACATATGGTACTTATCCGCAGGAAAATATTGTTGCCGGTGCAGATCTACTGATTGCATTTGATAATCAGAAAGTCCGGTGGGCAAGCCAAGCGGCAATGAGTATGACAAATAATGATATCACCGGCGGCAGTATGACAGACGATGAATTTAGACAATTTGGAATAGGAAAATCTGATTCTGCCCAAACGGTAAATGACTATATAAATACCGCCAAAATCGGCCGTAACTTTATTACAGTGAACAGCCAACTCTGGCCACTCAATCCTGTAAATTCTTCGTTACCATCGTTAGCATATGAATCAGATCTTTCGCTGAATTATTTCAATAATTATATTCATGCTTTGGTCTTCCGGCGCGGCATTGCTTATAAATCATTCGGTAATGATTTTATTCAAACCGATATTGAAGGCATTAACGTCTCTGACCGCATTCGGCTATTGGATAACAAATTGATGGCAAGCGTGTCCTACGAAACAAAACGTAATAATACACAGAACGATGTAAATACTCCGACAACAACATATAACACACTGAATACAAACATAACGGTGTTTCCGGGTGTAGAACTGCCTTCTTTCACCGTTGGGTACGGCATGAATACACGTAAAAATCCTATAGAACTTCATCTGAATCCTATTGTAACGGCTGCCGCAGACACAATTTTCCCCTCTACGGCATTGGATTCGGTGAATTGTGCAGATGAAATTACAAACCGTTTTTTTCTTTCAACAAATTATAATTTTAATTTTCTTGCGCGCCAAACAGCAACAATGTCTGTCACTATCGCAAACAAAAAAGATGACACATTTTACAAGAACGATCAGAACAATGTCAGTATTTCTGCAGCGTTAACAACACTCTATAAAATTCCACTGCAAACAACTATAGCAATTATTGTCAGTCATAATGCCACATATTCTGCATTGGAAGATACTGCAAAGAAACAATATTCTAGCATCACAAATAAACAGGCGTTTGATTATCAAACTCTTTCAATTACTGCACGTTACCGGATGTATAATGATCGCCTCAATGTGTTCACAACTTTGGCACCTTCTTTCGGCGATTTCAAACGGTTCTTGGTGCAAGCTGGTATCGATTATCAAGTAATAAACAATCAGTTTATTGTTGGCCAGCTTGATTTCATTCAGAACCCGGATATAAGAAACGATGTTATTGCAAGTATCATTTATCGTTTCACATTCTAACAAATTATTTTTTACATATAAATTCCCAATTCTCTTCGTCGCAAAAAGGAAGTGGGATTATTCCTCCGATTGATCGTAAAAGGAATCAGAATTATGCCTTCCTATGAATTCAAAAGAAAAATAATGCCGATGCTTATTAAGCTGTCAATCGGTCTGAGCATAGGCATCTTCGTCATTATCATCGGACAAGGATGGCTCTTCGAACTGAGCTTTCTAAAGAATATCGATTTATTGACGATTGACCTGCGTTACCAAAGTAGATATGAACGAACCGAGCAGACACGAGATCTTAAAAATTGTGATATCGTTATTGTGAGCATATCGGATGAGGAGGATCTAAAGGCGCTCCAAGAACCGTTTCCGTTTCCTAGGTCATATTATGCTCATGTCATCGAGAACTTAAATGAAGCTGGTGCAAAGGCCATAGTGTTTGATATAACATTGCAATCGCCCGGAAAAAATGTTCAAGGAGACAGTACATTACGTGCAACGCTAACTAAATACAACAATGTTATACTTGCAGCAACAGTAGGAACGGGATCGTCGAACGAAAAAGCGGAGATACGTGCGACAGAACCAACCTATGATAATATTTTTTATGACGTCGATAAGAATATTGGCATAACCAACATCCTTAAGGATCGAGATAATGTCTGCCGTTCCTATTTTCCACTGTTAGATGTTAAAGGCTGGGAAACGCCAACACTCGGATTTGCTGCCCTAAACAAGTACTTCAGACTCAGACCAGGGACAACCGTTGACTGGAGAAACGAGCAATTCTTTATCTACAAAGATCGAAAGATTCCGCGAAATGGCAGCACCTTTATGTTGAACTTTTACGGTCCGGACAGAACGTTTCGCTATGTTCCATTTTCTCAAGTTATTGATGATTCGACTTTCCAGACCAAAGACGAATTGGAATTAGGTGAACAGATCAATGCCTTTGATACGACCACAATGAAACTTTTTAAAGACAAAATCGTCATTATCGGTTCCATTATGGCAGAAGAACGCGATTATCACAATGTGCCTCTTTACAAAGAAGAAGGTGGGAAAAGAAACTACGCGATGAATGGCGTAGAAATTCATGCCACAGCCATTCAGAATGTTATCGACAAACACTTTATCACAACAGTGGATCCATTGATCGAAGGAATTGTTATAATTCTTCTCTCGCTCATCTGCTTCCTTGGTCTATTGGCGCTAAAGCAGGTTCACATACGACATATGTGGCTACTGGAGATCGGAGCATTTCTTTTAACCATTATTTTTATTGGCGCTGTATTCGAAGTTTCTATTATTGTGTTTAGCAACAATAATATTTTGATGAATGTTGTTAACCCGTGTCTTGCAATTGTATTGGCTTATTTCGGTACAACTGTTTATCAGTATTTGACCGAGCGACAGCAAAAAGCAATCATAAAAAATATGTTCGGCCATTATATTAATCGTACGGTCGTAAATGAACTGGTTTTGAATCCGGAGAAAGCAAAGCTTGGTGGAGATCGCCGCGAACTGACAGTATTTTTCTCTGATATAGCCAACTTCACTAGTATTTCGGAACAGTACCACAGCAAACCGGAGGTATTGGTTGCGCTGCTCAATGAATACTTAAATGAAATGACACATATTGTACTTAAATGTGAAGGAACATTAGATAAATACGAAGGCGACGCAATTATGGCATTCTGGGGCGCACCGCTTCCGCAAAAGGATCATGCACTACGGACATGTCTTGCAGCGCTGGAGATGCAGAAACGCTTGCGTGTACTCAGGCAAAAATGGGCAAAGGAAAGCAAGCCTGTAATTTCAGTACGAATGGGTATCAATACTGGCATTATGATTGTCGGTAATATAGGAGGAAAAGATAGGTTTGATTACACGGTTATCGGTGATAGTGTAAACCTTGCTTCGCGGCTTGAAGGCGCTAACAAACAATACCAATCAAGTATTATGATCAGTGATTTTACATATACGCATGTGAAAAACAAAGTTATAGTACGGGAACTTGATTTGATTCAAGTGAAAGGCAAGACAGAACCGGTGAAGGTGTACGAATTGCTCGGCACTGCAGAAATGGAAATGACTGAGAATCAGCGACAGGCACTTGAGATGTACCACGAAGGATTGAAATTCTACCGCTCAAGGAAATGGGAAGAAGCGATTGCGTATATGCAGCAAGCACATTCATTGGACGAGTCCTGTTATGTCGCACAGATTTACACAGAACGTGCAAACTTGTATCAAATTACTCCGCCGCCGGTTGAATGGAACGGTGTCTTTGTGATGACGACAAAGTAAGAGAACATTTTATACTGAAAATAAAAAAGCTTGATTCTGAGATAATAGAGTCAAGCTTTTAATTTTTTTAGACAATGATTCTTAATATGCGTATAAGCGATGATATTGTTTTTGTTGTCTTTTACAATTGTCTCATTTCAGTAAAATTAGCTTTTTCGTCTCAACAAAATTTCCTGCATGTAATCTATAGAGATATGTTCCACTGGGTAAATTGTTTGCATCGAAAGTTACTGAGTAAAAACCTGCATCTTGTTCATCGTGTACTAATTTTTTTACTTCTCTTCCCAGCATATCGAACACCTCCAAGTGAACATTGCAGAAACTTTTTATTTGATACTTAATAACCGTAGATGGATTGAATGGATTAGGATAATTTTGAGACAAAGAGAAAACAGCCGGCGCTGCTCCAATCTTCACTTCTACACTTGTTGAATATGTAAACGTCCCATCATTATCAATCTGTTTCAAACGATAGACATATCTGCCTACCGTAAGCTTGAGATCGCTGAAAGAATACTCATGCGTAATATTGCTGGAACCGTTACCGGCAACAAACCCAATTTTCTGCCACGTATTGGTCATCGATGACTGATCACTGACAATTGCTCTTCTCTCCACTTCAAATCCATAGTTATTCTCTTCTGATGCAGTTTTCCATACAAGCAATATTTGAGTTTCTTTAAGCATAACACCAAAAGAAACGAGTTGGACGAGAAGGGAAGAATTATCAATAGAGATTAATTCAATTCCTTGACCAGTTCCGAGATTCCTTGTGTATTGTTTTTCAGTCGCATTATTCCAGTGTTCATGCGTTCCAAGGCTTTTAATATGTACCCCATTACTATCAGGATCATACTTAATACCGCTTGCCCAATTCAATGAATCCGCTGCCTGATGTAAATAATCATCAACTCCATCCATTTGAACAACAGTAGAGCAGTTGCCGCGCGCGGCAGTAAATTCAGAACGGAGAAAATCGTACCCAACAGATTCGATAGCGACAGGATCGAATGATGCGAATACCGAAGACATCCAGTCGTTATTGAACGGAGCCATTTGCCATTTTAAAGGAACGTCCGCTTCGTAGTCGGTCGCCCACAGGGCATCCATCAAGTAAAATAGGTTCTTTTTTCCGGTGAGTGAATGTGTCATGAAATCGACCTGAACGCGATATAAACCGTATCCAGGTCTTGTTATGCCATTCTCCATTTGCATCGGAGCCACAAGACCGTCATGTAGCTGTGACGCATCTGCTCTGGTTTGTGAACCGAAATTATTCTTAGCAAAAGCCGTTATGCCCGCCCGCTGGTGTCCTTTTAACATCGGCAGGTTGATAACATATTCCGTGGTTGATAATATTGTGTAAAGATAATCATTATAGATAGGACTTCCCCCGGGTCTCCCCGGGTCCCAAACGTTCGCGCGCAACACGGCTCCGTGATCGGAATAATATATTTTTGCTGTAGTGCTTGCGGTTGCTTTTTCTCTTCCCAGCGTGGAGTAGCTGTTATCGAGATAGTGGACGTTCGGAAATTCCGCATGCCAGAGGTCGTAGCAGTGTTTGTAGATGTGCTTCATCGGATCGCCGATATAGATATCGGTCTGTGAAACACGCACCTTGTTCACGAGGTGACGCAGTACCGACAGCACAATCGCCGGGGAAGTTTCGGAGATACCGTAATTTGAATTGTATACCTTTGATAGATCCGATGTATTATAGTTTCCACTCCAGCCGCTTGTAGCGTTTATTTTTATGAGGATTTTTTCTCCGGCTGCGTAATTGACAGCCCCCTTGCCGCGTGTCGTATTATGATATTCAAATATCGCCCTCCAAGCAGCACTATCTGTAATCTGTCCTGTCAGTTTTTGAACAGCAGAAGAAACCATCCCGTCTACAACTGTCTGATTATTGTTCTCAGGCAAAAACCATCCATGACCGTAAGAACCGGGGACACAATTTTGATTTGTAGCGGCAGAATCATGCACCCAAACCACTCTTCCCGGGTATATTCCTTTTGCTTCGCCAATAGGTGCGTTAGCTGCACCAAGATTGCTTGTATTAGCATATACTGGAGGTTGATCTGCCTGAAAAGAGAAAAATCCTGTTATTAGTGCAATCACCAAAAAGCCGATCATAGTCCAATAGTGTGAATATTTCCAATGCTCTTTCATTTTGCCAAAAGCAAAAGCAGAAGTAACCAATCCAAGAAAGTAGATTACAAAAGAAGAGGCTATAGGATAGGCAACACGCATGCAGGGATACGTGGCACGACTTGGTTTGGGAACGACACGAAATAAAAACCAGATAAGTGATATCAATCCAATAATTGGGAAAAATATCTTAATAATTATCTTCTTCATATTACACCTCGTCTTATTACTAAGACACTTCGTATTTCAAATACGAATAATTAATCGTATCGTTTTCAGTTTTGTTTCAATGTAGAAAACGATTTTCTATGCATTATTATAGATTTATGTAACTGATTCAATTGCCTTTTTCACTGCTTCTTCGATAAATGCAATATCGGGTTTTTTTATAAAATTTTCTTTCATTAACAAATCTAATATACTGCGAGCCTCTTTTATATCGCGAAGTGTTGTATCGTAAATTTCTTGATGACTGAGTTGAATTCGCGCAACACCTTGCTTAATCGCCTGCGTGCCAACATCAGCGGCTTCTTGAGCAAATAATTCAGTTTCTTCCATTGTGGGCATGATATAATCAGGATTGAGACCTTTTTTCATTGCGAAATTTGCCATGGAATATGCTGCGGTAATTGCCATTTCATCTGTAATTTTTCTTGCACGCACCATAAGAGCACCTTTGAGAATACCGGGGAAGCCCATCGAGTTGTTCACTTGATTAGGGAAATCACCACGTCCGGTCGCAACAATGTAAGCACCGGCTTCTTTAGCGGCATACGGATAAATTTCAGGAACCGGATTTGCACAAGCAAAAACGATAGACTTCTTAGCCATTTTCTGTATCCATGTTCGTTTAATAACATCGGGACCAGGTTTACTTAACGCAATGAGAACATCAGCATCAGTTACTGCAGTTTCAATGTCTTCGATGCATGATGGATTTGTTGTCTGGCAGATTTCCCACTTACGGTAAAATGCTTTATCTACCTCAATATCCTTACGATTTCTGTGAAGTGCACTCTTTGTATCGAACATAATCACTTTATACGGATCGACGCCAGCCTTTAATATCAATCGGGCAATTGTAGTGTTTGATGCTCCTGCGCCAAAGAATACGATCTTCACATTCTTCATGTCTTTACCAACAACACGAAGAGCATTGATCAATCCTGCAAGTGTCACGCTGCCCGTCCCTTGAGCATCGTCATGCCACACAGGAATATTGCATTCCTCACGCAGTGTATCAAGTACTTTAAAACAATTGGGCTGAGAAATGTCTTCGAGATTTACAGCTCCGAAGCTAGGTTCCAGCATTTTAACAAATTCGATAATTTTGTCTGGATCATGTTCTCCTTTTGCATTGATTGAGTTGATGCAAAGCGCAACAGCATCGACACCGCCAAGGTATTTCATGAGAAGTCCTTTTCCCTCCATGACACCTAATCCACCGGGAGGCGTGCAATCACCATCACCGAGAACACGGGTTGAATCAGACACGACGGCAACTAAATTTCCTCGATTTGATAGGTCGAACGAAGTGTCGTTGTTATCGCGAATCGTCGTAGAGATTTTTGAAACACCCGGCGTATACCAGACATTAAACCAGTTGAATCCATAAATTCCCGCCTTTGGTATTGTAGCTATCTTTCCTCTGTAAAATTTATGACATAAAAGCGAAAGTTCTTTTAAAAAAAAGGTTTTCGCTTTTGCTTTTTGCTCTTCGCTAAAATTCTCTGGAAAGAAATTATTCAAATTATTAAGTGTAAAATCGAAATTTTGCATAACATTCTCCTATATTAAGTATTGTTTGAATAATAGAATCACTTTAGTTTTTTTTCCTTCCATAATCAAGCAATGGAAGGATAACAGTATATATACCTTTCAATAGATTTAATAAGGAAATGATTCCATGTACGAGATCGCAATTTCAGAAACATCGCATATTGTAAATGTTATCCCTTTTTATAGGTTTTGGATGCATTGACAAATAGCAAAGTAAAAAACAGTGAGTTGCATTGAGGATGTAACTATATTGCAATAATGCTTCAATTCGTTTATTTTATTACTTATCGCTTTCGGGAAAGCTATTTTGGAATCTTCCTAAAAGTGCCAAGCTCGCTTTATTTCCTTTGAAATATAGCGTTTAAGCTGTTCTCTCAAATAATATGCAATGTGGCACACTACTTGAGCGTTATAGACTAATATGTGATTTCTTCTATAGTTAATCGTTAGCGAAAAACAAATCCGCCGGAGTATTAAATGATTCGAGGTACGATAATCGTTTCAATAGAAATTTGTAAAGCGTGCGAGTTGTGCGTTACAGCTTGTCCGCAGGATTGTTTGGAGTTATCAGCCCAATTGAATTCGAAGGGTTACCGCTACGCACAATTGAAGAATGATTCTTGTACAGGATGCATCAACTGCGCTATCGTTTGTCCTGATAGTGCTATTACAGTGTACCGTCAAAAAAAAGAGATCAAGTCAGCAACGCAAAAAATTTCATAAATAACAACAGGACAAAAAAATCGCAGGAAGCACTCTAAAATAAATTACTAGATTAAGAAATGTGAAAAACATGGCAAGTGGAAACGGAAAATCTAACACTCGATTAATGAAAGGCAACGAAGCTCTTGCAGAGGCCGCTTTGCGTGCGGGTATGCAGGCATACTTTGGATATCCAATTACACCGCAAACAGAAGTAATGGAGTATCTTTCAATTCAGGCACCAAATTATCCGGGTGTTGTGATACTGCAAGCAGAGAGCGAAATTGCGGCTATTAATATGGTGCATGGTGCTTCCGGTGTTGGTGCGCGGGTAATGATTTCATCTTCCAGCCCCGGTATTAGTTTAATGCAGGAGTGTCTTTCGTATATGGCGTCAGCGCAATTGCCGGCAGTAATTGTAAATGTTCAGCGAGGCGGACCCGGTCTTGGCACTATTCAGCCTTCACAAGCAGATTATTTTCAGGCAGTAAAAGGTGGCGGTCATGGTGATTATCATCTTATCGTCCTTGCACCATCGTCTGTGCAGGAAATGGTAGATTTTATATTCGATGCGTTTCGTTTAACGGAGAAGTACCGTAATCCGGCGATGATTCTTGCCGACGGTGCTCTCGGTCAGATGATGGAAAAGGTTACATTACCTGTGGCTGGTTCTTTGCCAAAAACGAATGCCCCTTGGGCGACGATAGGCAAACCGAATTCGCGCGAACGAAATATTATTACTTCTCTTTTCATCCAACCGGAGCGAATGGAGAAATTGAATTTAGTCCTGCAAGAAAAATACAATCAATTGCAGAAGGAAGTTCGCTGGGAAGAATACCAGACCGAAGATGCAGAAATTGTTCTTGTCGCATTCGGATTAACATCCCGCATTTGTGATAAGACAATGAACTTGGCACGCGAAAAAGGATTAAAGGTTGGATTGCTTCGTCCCATCACCCTGTATCCATTTCCAACAAATGCGCTTGCAAAGTTAGCGAAGCATGCAAAAGTATTTCTGACGGTTGAGATGAATGCGGGACAAATGGTGGAAGATGTGCGGCTTGCAATTAATGGCAAATGCCCGGTACATTTTTACGGACGGATGGGCGGAATGATTCCATCACCGGAAGAAGTACTGATAAAAGTGGAATCAATTGCCAAAGAATTTCAAACGGCGCATGCATAGGATGGAAGAAATGGAAACAGCAACGAATATTGACGGATTAGAAGTCGTTTATGCAAAGCCTAAAACGCTTACCGACACGCCGACACACTATTGCCCGGGATGCGGACATGGTGTAGTGCATAAAATTCTGATGGAAGTTATTGAGGAAATGAATATTCAGGAAGAAACTATCGGCGTTGCGCCGGTCGGATGCGCTGTCTTTGCGTACGATTATATGAACATCGACATGCAGGAAGCGGCACACGGACGCGCAAGTGCTGTAGCGACAGGAGTCAAGCGTGTCCTTCCCGATAAATATGTTTTTTCTTATCAAGGCGACGGCGATCTTGCGGCAATTGGTACTGGTGAAACAATTCATACAGTTAACCGCGGTGAAAATATTCTCATGCTCTTCATCAATAACGGTATATACGGAATGACTGGTGGTCAAATGGCTCCGACATCAATATTGGGCATGAAAACAACAACATCACCATTTGGACGCGAAGTAGCGACAATGGGCAATCCATTGAAGATTACAGAAATGCTTGCACAGCTTCCCGGTGCGTACTACGTCTCACGGCACTCGGTACACAATACGGCAGCCGTACGTAAGTTGAAAAAAGCAATTTCTACGTCATTCAAATACCAAAAAGAAAAAAAAGGAACTTGTTTTATTGAGATTGTCTCTAATTGTCCGTCCGGTTGGAAAATGACACCAGTAGAATCCAACGAGTGGCTAGAGAAAAACATGTTTCCAATTTATCCACTTGGTGATATTAAAGTGCCAAAGAGTTAATTTGGAATATCATAGAAATCTGTAAAGATGGTGAAACAATAAATTCTTAGATAATAAAGCGATTATGAATATGAGCATGACTCAAGAAATAATTATTGCCGGCTTTGGCGGTCAGGGCGTTCTTTCAATGGGACAAATCATTGCATACGCTGCAATGGAAGGAAAGAAAGAAGTGAGTTGGATGCCTTCGTACGGCCCTGAGATGCGCGGCGGCACAGCGAATTGCACTGTAATAGTTTCTGATTCACGCATCAGTTCTCCTATTATCACGAAGTTTGATACTGCAATTGTATTAAATCAGCCGTCGATTGAAAAATTTGAAAATGCTGTGAAACCGGGTGGCATTTTGATCTATGAAAAATCCACGATACTTCGTCCGCCGTCGAGAAAAGACATTGAGGTTCTTGCCATTCCCGGATTAGAAGAAGCTCAAAAACTCAAGAGTAAACAAGTGGCAAACATGATTTTACTCGGCGCTTTCCTTGAGATGCGTCCTATTGTAAAGTTGGAACATGTAATAAGTGCTCTACACAGTGTCCTGCCTCCGCATAGACAACATTTGATTCCTCTCAATGAGCAAGCTTTAGCACGAGGTAAAGAATTAGCAATACAAGTGGCAACTGAAATGGTGGTACGATGAAGCAGATAGAAAACACACAATCCGCAATTCAAGCATGGAGTGAACATGCAATTGAGTCTGGTAATGCGAAATGCAACCATGACTGTCGTATCACATGTAAAATGTTGACTGAGGCAATGCGAAAAGAAGCAGAGATGATCCAATTCTATGAGACAATTATGACGGAATGCGATTATCCGGCTGTGAATTCTTTTGTACGTGAACTTTTAGAAGAAAAGAGTCGCATTGTGCTGCACATTAATCAGAAACTGAATGAAATCCGCGCCTGCGGTCAAGTAAGTAATGGCGTCATCTCTGAATGCAATCCTGAATTCTTGTAAGACTGCTTAAACAAAGAGCATATTCTTATTTAGAAATATTATTCCTATGAATTTTGAACGGAGGTTCTGGTATGAAGACCAAAGAACTTCAACGTGTCAACCTTAAATATTATTACCTTTTTTCCTTCACAGTACCATTATAAAATAGAATCATAGCAAACTGAGAATGCATCTTGCACTTCACATAATCATTTTCTAAGGTACGGCAAGAAATATATTATAGGAAGGATTATCGGCATGAACATCGGCATACTGAAAGAAATAGCTCCATCGGAACGACGCGTAGCACTGACGCCAGGTGGCGTGCAAACATTAGTGAGCTTGGGCGCTATTGTGTATGTAGAACGGAATGCTGGAGCACTTAGTTTCTTTACGGACGATGAATACAGCAATGCAGGCGCCGTCATTGTGTACAGTCCGGAAGAAGTTATTAATCGTTCAGATATAGTTTTGAAAATTGCACCGCCAGCTGATTCGGAACTAAAACTTTTGCACGAAGGACAGACCTTTTTTTCAGCATTGCACCTCGCCATTTCCAAACGTAAAACAATAGAAACATTTCTAGAAAAAAAAATCACTGCAATCGGATATGAATTGATAGAAAATGAACATTGTGAACTACCGATAGTTCAGACCATGGCAGAAATTGCCGGGCAAATTTCGATTCAAGTAGCTGCGCACTATTTGCAAGCACGCCAAGGCGGACGCGGTGTACTCTTGGGAAGTGTTCCCGGTGTACCTGCCGCCGATGTGCTCATTCTTGGCGCTGGAACTGTGGGACGCACCGCTGCGCGTGTTGCACTCGGACTTGGGGCGAAAGTGATGATTATTGACAAGAACATCGGCCGCCTGCGCGAAGTGGAGAATTTGTTTCAGTGGAGAATTGCCACTGCCGTTTCTGATCAATATAATATTGAGTGTGCAGTGCGGGAAGCAGATGCGCTTATTGGAGCTGTTCTATTAAAAGGGGAAAAGACGCCACACTTAGTTTCTGAAGATTTAGTGAAACAGATGAAACCCGGTTCTGTTATTGTTGATATTTCCATTGATCAAGGCGGTTGTATTGAAACGAGCCGTCCAACGACAATAACCGATCCTGTTTATATTACTCATGGCATAGTGCATTATTGTGTTCCCAATACACCTGCATTAGTCCCGCGCACTGCAACTGTTGGATGGACAAATGTTCTTCTTCCGTTCTTGAGAGAAGCGACTGAACTTGGAATGGAACAAGTGCTTCGTGCTGATGTCGGACTTTCTAAGGGAGTATGCACATTCCGCGGATGTTGTACGAACAACGCTTCCGCCAAGGCATTCGATTTAAAAGCAGAAGACATTCAAACATTACTCAACTCTCCGCTCAATAAAGCTTGATAGGAATAATTATGAATTGGCTTGATCAATACAAGTCGAAAGTTGTGACAGTTGAGGAAGCGGTCAAGGTTGTCAAATCGAATGACCGGATTTTTCTCAGCGGCAACGCGGCAACGCCTCTTCTATTGACAGAAGCGCTGGCAAAACGTGCGCAGGAACTTTCAAACGTTGAAGTCAATCATATTTTATTATTTGGAGGCGACCCGCTTTCCAAGCCGGACATGAATAACCATTTCCGGCACAACTCGTTTTTTGTTGGTCCCGGTGACCGTCAATCTATTGCTGATGGAATTTCTGATTATGTACCAATTCATCTTTCGCAGGTCCCGTCATTATTTTGTGATGAATACATACCTCTCGATGTTGCGTTCATTCATGTTTCGCCGCCCGATGCACATGGTTTTATGAGTTTTGGTGTTGAATGCGCTGCTTCGAAAGCAGCGGCAGAAAATGCGAAGATTGTTATAGCACAAGTGAATGAGTGCATGCCGCGTACTTTAGGCGATGTATTCATACACGTTTCACGAGTTCATAAAATTGTTGAATGTTCTATTCCCATTATGGAATTAAAACCGACGACAGCTTCAGATATCGAAGCAAAAATTGCAGATTTTATTACTCCAATTATTGAAGATGGAGCAACGCTTCAATTGGGTATCGGCGGCATTCCGGATGCTGTGCTTGCACGTATCGAAGGCAAACAGCATTTGGGTATTCACACAGAAATGATTTCCGACGGCGTAGTAGAAGCAATTGAAAAAGGCATTATCACAAGTCAGAAAAAAACGATTCATTCGGGCAAGGTTGTTGCAACCTTTGTTATGGGCACTAAAAAATTGTACGACTATGTTCACAACAATCCACTGTTCGAAATACATCCTTGCGATTATACAAACAATCCTTTTATTATAGCGCAAAACGATAAAATGGTTGCGATAAATTCCTGTATCGAGGTGGATATTACGGGGCAGGTATGTGCTGATTCTATCGGCACTAAAATTTATAGTGGTTTCGGCGGACAAGTGGATTTTGTGCGCGGAGCTGCTCATTCAAAAGGAGGCAAACCGATCATTGCCTTGTCCTCAACTACGAAGAAGGGAACAGTATCTCGCATCGTACCCCAGCTACAGTCCGGCGCCGGAGTAGTTACTTCACGGGCAGATGTACATTATGTAGTGACGGAATATGGTGTAGCCTCTCTTCATGGAAAAAATCTGCACCAGCGTGCGGAAGCACTCATTGCGATAGCGCACCCTTCGTTTCGTCAGATGCTTGAAGAATATTTACAAAATCCTAAGTGTTAGATATCTATCTGTTTGGCTCAAAGTCACAATCCTCGTAGCTGAAATAGTAGACAAATATTTATCGGAGTTGGAGACAATAAAGTGTAAGAAGCTAAAAGAAAGTAACGTGATGATCAGCGTAGATTCTGAAAAGAATACAAAATGAAATATCACCAACAAGCAATCAGAAAAATATGCTTATCATCGTGCATCGAATAGAGGATGAAATATATGAAGCGCATTTTCCCGCCGGCATTTTATAATTTGCGGACACTGATCGGTGCGGCAATTGCATCGGTGAGTTTCGGACTTGTGCTCTTCTTGACTGTCCTTGATCTGTTTGAAGGAGAGCAGAAACCCTACATAGGCATTCTTACATTTATTATTCTTCCAATATTCGTTCTCTTTGGACTTATACTTGTGTTCTATGGTATTTGGCGTGAGCACAGACGTGAGAAACAAGGACTGCCGCAAGATCTCAAATTACCACGTATTGATTTAAATGATCCAAAGCAACGGAATGCGTTCTTTTGGTTTTCATTTGGTGCATTGCTGCTCTTAATTTTCTCAGCCTTCGGCAGTTTCAAAGCTTACGAGTATACTGATTCCGATGAATTCTGTGGAACTATGTGCCATAAAGTTATGGAGCCGGAATATACAGCTTATAACAGTTCGCCACATGCGCATGTCGGTTGTGCAAAATGCCACATAGGTCCCGGTGCTGGATGGTTTGTACGCTCTAAGCTCTCCGGCGCATATCAGGTGTATTCCACTATCTTCAATAAATATTCACGCCCTATTGCCACACCAATCGAGAATCTTCGACCAGCACAAGAAACATGCGAGCAATGTCATTGGCCGAAGCATTTCTTTAGCGAAATGCGTGTATCGAAATCGTATTTTCTCTCTGATGAAACCAATACACGATGGAATTTGGATTTACTTATCAAAGTTGGCGGGGGAAACGAAGAAACCGGACTTTCGGGAGGTATTCATTGGAACATGAATATTGCAAATGCAATTACGTACGCACCGGCAGATAGGCAGCGTCAAATTATTCCATGGATTAAAGTAAAAAGTAAAAAAGACGGAACTGAACATATCTATCGCAACCTCGAAAATCCTATCACCGAAGATTCGTTAGCATTGTTAGAAAAACGCACGATGGATTGCATCGATTGTCATAATCGTCCCTCGCACATCTATCATCCCCCGGTACCGACGGTAGATCATGTTATATCAGCCGGATTGATAGATTCAAAGTTACCATATGCAAAAAGCATTGCTGTCAAGGCACTTGATCAAACATATTCTTCTTCAAATGTCGCACAGGATAGTATCCGGCTTGCGATTGAAGGATATTACAAAACGAATTATCCTCAGGTTGCTTCAGAAAAAAGCGCAGCAATTAGCCAGATGGTTTCAACAGTCCAAAAGTTTTATGCGCGAAATTACTTTCCAACAATGGCTGTCACATGGCGACATTTTCCAAACAATATTGGTCACCTTTTTTATAAAGGTTGTTTCCGATGCCATGATAATAAACATATTAGAGAAGATGGGAAAATCCTCACGAACGAATGTTCTGTTTGTCATACAATTCTTGCTCAGAGTTTTGGAAAAGGAGAAAACAGTGTTTCGCTGGATGGTGTCCAATACCAACATCCTGTAGACATCGGAGATTCATGGAAAGAAATAAATTGTAGCGACTGCCATAACGCAGAAGAGTAGTTAAATTTGGTTTTATAAACGATAATAATTAGGGAAGATTGTGATCGAAGAGAAACTAATATGTATATTAGGTTATGGCAAATTTACGGATTTTAAGTTGGTGTTTTCTACATTTATTTTTACCATATTTATACGTATATGCACGCCGGCTGAACGTAGAAAAAACAATTCCTGTCATCATTAGCAAATATTATTATTAATTAAGAATTAAATAAAAGGAGAGTCTCATATGCAGAAGGCGATTACATTTCTTCTTGCGACTTTGTTCCTGCTTTCACTTTCCACATTTGCCCAGAACAAGTATATTGGAGCTAAAATGTGTGGTATGTGCCATAAAGGCGAAAAGAAAGGTGCACAATTCGAAATTTGGCAGAAGAGCAAACACGCCGAAGCTTATAAAACTTTAACTGAGACTAAAGCAGCCGAAATTACTAAGGCAAGGGGATTGAAAAAGGCGGCAAATGAATCACCTGAATGCCTCGAGTGCCATGCCATTACAGCTGATACTAAGCTCACTGCCGATGGAGTGCAATGCGAAACTTGCCACGGTGCGGGTTCAGCATACAAGGCTTTTTCAATTATGAAAGATAACGCAAAAGCAATTACTGCGGGCTTAATGGAATTCAAAGATAAGGGAGCGATTGAAAAAAAATGCAAGACATGCCACAACGAGAAAAGTCCATCCTATAAGCCCTTTAAATTTGATGAAATGTGGGCAAAGATTAAGCATCCAATTCCCAAAGGATAATAGCTGGAATAAATATTCCAATTGTTTGGTCGGGCGTCTTGGAAATAATAGACTGAGGCGCTCAATTATTTGCGTTTTGTATATTCACGACCACATATAATAGACGACCAATGAAACATCCAATGCAGCGCAGCATTTTAATGATGTTGGCGATGTTCATTTTTCTTTTCTGTGAAACATCGGCTCAATTTTTTCAATTGCGACTTGTCTCTTCCGCCTCTGCGTGGCAGCAACAAGATACAGTAGGTCAATCATCCAACCACCTGTTCGGATACCAGACAGTACAGCTCGCGTTGGCAGGTGAGCATCTTTCGTTTCATACGTATCTGCAAGGGTTTAACGATTTTGCCGGTCCGTTAAAAAATGAAGGTACAATTCGGTTCTATAATTTTTATTTGAATTACGCAAACTTATTTGAAATGGTCGATATCAGTCTCGGTCGTCAAGCGATCTTTGCAGGCGTTGGTAACGGCACAATCGATGGCGGCATCGCTTCAATCCGATTGCTTGATTCAAGATTGAAGGTGTTCGGTTATTATGGTGCTCTGCCATCTCCCGGACAAAAATTTGAGATGATTAGTGATCAGAAAAATAATAATATGTTCGGCGCACAGTTGATTGGTATGCCGATGGACTTTGCACGTGTATCATTGAGCTATATGCAGAAAAATATTAAACCTGAAACGTACTGGGCGCTCAGAAAAGACTCCCTTTTCAATCCCGTTATAACAGAGATATCTCCAAGTGCGACGGCCGAACAATATATTAGCGGAGACATCAGCATTGACTACGACATGATCTCTGCATATGCTCGAAGCGATTTCGATTTAAATCAGGAAATATTTTCACGAATTCAATTCTTTACACGAGTAAGGGTAACGGAACCGTTTTCGCTTACAGGTGAATATATCCACCGCGAACCGCATCTTTCATATAATTCCATATTCTGGGTATTTGCTTATAACACGATAAGCGAATATGAACTTGGCGCCGAATACGCAATCTGCAAGGACTGGCAAGTATTTGGGAAGTTCGGTGCCGTTTCATACGGTGATGACAATTCCAATCAAGTTACACTTGGCTGCAATATAAAGTACGCCTCGGCAAGTTTTAGCTGGAACACCGGTTATGGCGGAGAATTAGCAGCGTTTTCTATGAATGCGGGTTATCCATTATTTGATAATAAACTTACACCGACTATTGTAGCGGGGTATGCACACTATAAATTAAACAGCAATGCACCAATAACAGATGCTCTAAGCGGTGCTGTCGGAGCGGTGTACCGCCCAATTCCGGCCCTTTCGCTGGATGCGCAGGTACAGTGGATCCAAAATAAAATTTATAACAATGATGTGCGCCTCTTTTTACGAGGCAGTTATTATTTAGGCGAACGTTTGAACATTTTCTGAGATTACCATACCAACAAATCGAAAGAACACGTCAATTATTATGAAGCATGGATTTCTTCTCATCAGCGTAGTGCTGACATTGCTTTTTACCTTCACCGGTGCATTGGTACCACATGAACAAACCGATGGTGATAAACATCAGAAGGGTGTAAAATTTTCGCATCAATTCCATGTGAGCGAAGCCGGCGTCGCCTGTATAGATTGCCATACCGACGCATCAAAGAGCACAAAAGCATCCGATAATCTTCTTGCGAAGATGGAAGCTTGCAAGAGCTGCCATGAAGAACCATTGAAGAATAATTGCACTTATTGTCATCTGAATTCGGATTCTACAATATATACAGCGACACTAAATCCTATACGCGAACTGATGTTCTCACATCAACAGCATGTGGAAGATCAAAAAGTAACATGCGAAACATGTCATACTGTTCTCGATAAAGCCGGTGTTGCAACCGGAGAACTTGTACCTGCAATGGCAACATGCAACTCCTGCCACAACGATACGAAAGCAACAGGTGCATGTGAGAAGTGCCATACCAATTTTGCGTCGCTGCGTCCTGTAGAGCACAATCGTACAAATTTTATCCATGAACATAAACGATTAGCGCGGCTTGGTGATGCCAAGTGCGGCGTTTGCCACTCGCAAGAAACCTGTATCGATTGTCACAACGGATCGGAATTAATAAAAGTAGATGTGCCGGGACGCAATCTTACATCACAACGATCGCCGCGTCTCACAGCAATCGATCGAGGACAAGAAATGCGTTTGACAAAAATACACGATTTGAATTTCCGCTTCACACATGGTATTGCCGCAAAGGGTAAGGCATTGGAATGTCAAACTTGCCACAGCTCAGAAAAATATTGTTCAACATGTCATGAAGCCGGAGGCAATATAAATCAAAGTGCATTCAAGCCGGCATCACATGCAGTAGCTGGATTTACAACGCTAGGAGTTGGAAGCGGCGGCGGTGAACATGCCCGCTTGGCAAGACGTGACATTGAGTCGTGTGCAGCATGTCATGGCTCAGAAGGCACCGATCCGGTATGCATCACGTGTCATAACGATCCTGACGGCATCAAAGGTACAGATCCAAAAACTCATGACCCCGGATTTATGTCCGGTAATCATGGGAGCTGGCATGATGATCCTGGTGCGACATGCTATATGTGCCATACAGATTCCAATGCGCGGCCAAGTGGTGTTAGAGGACAAAAATTTTGCGGTTATTGCCATCAACACCGATAATAGAGCGAATTGAATATGAAGAGACACTATATAATCTCGATTTTTACAACTCTTGTGCTTATTCTTTTCCTTAGCTCATGCAGCGATTTGAAGAAGGATTTGCCGACAGAAGAGAGTGATGAGTTGCAAATTCATGTACAAGGGTGGACGGATACTACTTCTGCCAATTTTCATGGCAAAGCGATCCAAAATAATAATTGGGATATGCACGTCTGCCAATCTTGTCATGGTGCTGACTATACTGGAGGGATATCAGGAAAATCATGCAATATTTGCCATACAGCACCTGGTGGTCCGCAAAATTGTGCAACCTGTCATGGCATGCCCCCCGCACCGGCTCTCGATGGAAGCACTTCATATACAGCCCATGGTGTAGGAGCTCATCAAATCCATTTTATCGGCAACGGGACCTATTCATCCCATAGTATGTTATGCGATGCGTGCCATCACATGCCGACGAGTATTTATGATCCAGCTCATATCAGTGCAGATGGACGTGCAGAAGTTATTCTGAATGATCCCTTGGCTAATCTCACAAGCAGTGGTATAACACCTACCCCGACATATGATCCAAGTTCTATGACATGCACGAATACATTCTGCCATGGAGCGTGGCGTCTTCCAAAAGTAGGTTCGCCTGATACCACGATGTTTACCACTAGTATAATGACCGGTGCTAGTTATGCACCTCGCTGGAATGGTGGTCCAGTAGAAAAAAGTTGCGGCAGTACGACCACTTGTCATACTTTGCCACCGAATGGTCATAAACCTTCCGCTTTGACGATATGTTATACATGTCATGGAGATGTGATGGATGCTTCAGGCAATATTAAAAACAAAGCAAAGCATATAAACGGAAAAATTGATCTTGCCGGTGGAGTAGTGCTTAATTTTCGATAATAAAACTGAAAGAATTCATAAGATATTTAAAACGAAAACCCAAAAATATAAAAATTACTAAAATTAACTATTTACTTTAGCCTAAAGGCGTTTTTATGGTGAAAAAAATATTTTGGGGTATTACTATCTTGGGGATAGGTATCTTTGTAATTGCGGCTATGTCTGGCTGTAAAGAAGGTCCTACTGGTCCTGCTGGTAAAGATGCTTCAGAGAGCACCCTCGAGGGTTTTGCGCCCGGTATTAAATGCGCGACCTGCCACAATCCAGATCTGGATACAACATATCGTGTACTTACTAAAGAAGTTCAATATGAAGCCTCCAGTCATTTTGAGGGCGGTAATTTCGCTCGCAATTCATTTGATTGCGCTGGCTGTCATACGAATGAAGGTTTCTTAGAACGCTATAGCAAAGGTTTTACGAATGAAACATTCAATCCAATTGCTCCATCCGGACCAATTTGTAACCAAGGTTATCCTAATGCTTCGCCTCCCGGTTGTTTTACTTGCCATTCACCACATAGCCGTGCTAATTTTACTGTGCGTGACTCCAGTGTAGTGAATATTTTTACACTTGTTGCAGGACAAACAACGAAACAATGGAATAGTAGTAATGCATCCAATCTATGTGTGAAGTGCCATCAACCACGTATGACTTCCACGTTTATGTGGAAGTCCGGCACGACACCAGCATCGTGGCAGCCCGATCCATCAAAGACGAATACTACTGATACAGCAAAGATCTATACGTCCAGATGGAATAACCACGTATCAGGTGAACCGACACAAACTCTTTTAGGTTTTGGCGGAGTTGAAATTCCAGGTCCTACTCCGTACAACAATTCCTATCATACTACATTGGTCGGCATGCGTACTCTCGGTTGCGAGGATTGCCATATGGCGACCGTTAATAGCAGCAATCAAAACGGCGGACATACATTCTGGGTCAGATATCTTGCTTCTGGATCAACAAGCCCATCGTACAATGTAAACGGCTGCAATGTGACCGGGTGTCATTCTTCTAGTCCTGTTTCAACAAGCAATGCCAGCGATCCACATTGGGCACAGGTTCGCAATGAAATCATTGCAAAGACATCACAATTGGCTAGCATGATGATGGATACAACGATAACGAAGAAGTGGTCGCTTCCACAAAGTGGAAAAGCTGTTCCATGGGTAACGCTGACGGCCAGCGCGGTCACAGGTGATTCCACGTGGTCCGCTAATGCGTCATCCTTACAACCGTTAGTAATTTTTCCGGCTTCCAAGGCTAGTGCATTGTGGAACCTGCAACAGATTCAATATGAAAAGAGTCATGGTATTCATAACTATAAATATGTTAAAGCTCTTTTGGATAATTCTATTGCAGATCTCAACAAGTAAATGCAGGTGTAACAATACCCAAGCGTTATTATCCATTGTCTTAACAAGTGCGGGAGCCAGAACTCCCGCACTGTTGTTTTATTCCGTCTATTCCTTGTGATGAAACCTTTGAGTATTCTCTTTTGTTGTAAACCAACAGTGATTGATAACTCTCTATTGAAGGATTGAAAATGATAGGCTCGGTTATTATTTGGATTACGTTCGCAGCAACGCTTGCATCAACTTACTTCTATTATATATCGACAGCAAAAAAGAAGCTGTTGTTGGTTGCGCGCGGAAGCTTTTTTATTTCCCTCATAGGTGTCTTCGCAGCTTCTGCACTGCTTATGGTATACATTCTTCAGCATCGATTTGAGTACAATTACATTGCAAACTATAGCTCTCGCGATCTTCCCATACAATTATTGATTACGACATTCTGGGCCGGACAAGAAGGCAGTTTTTTGCTCTGGGCGTTTTTTGCCGCAGTTATAGGATTTGTTTTGCAGCGCACTGTCTTGCATGAACGTATAGAAAGTGAGGCGATGGCGGCGTACTCGCTTGTGCTTTCATTTCTTCTTCTGCTCATTGCAATTAAATCACCGTTTCAATTAATCTGGGATGTAGCAGCGAACAATGTTCCAACCGGATTTATTCCTCAGGAAGGCAAAGGACTTAATCCATTATTGCAAAATTTTTGGATGATAATCCATCCCCCAATATTGTTTTTAGGATTTGCTTCACTTGCAGTTCCATTTGTTCTCGCTATTGCCGCTCTCTGGCAGAAAAAGTACGAAAAGTGGCTACATAATGCTTTGCCTTGGGTACTTTTCAGTGCGATGTCGCTTGGTGTCGGTCTTATACTCGGCGGTTATTGGGCGTACGGTGTGCTGGGCTGGGGTGGTTGGTGGGGCTGGGATCCAGTGGAGAATTCATCGCTCATTCCCTGGATGGTTGCTATTATGTTAATTCATACAATGCTCATTCAGATGTTCACCGGCAAGCTTGCACGCACAAACTTTATTCTTGCTGTACTGGCATATCTCCTTGTTATTTATAGTACGTTCTTAACACGCAGTGGAATTCTTGCAAATGCTTCAGTGCACTCATTTGTGGATCCCGGCACGTTTGCATATTCATTGCTTATCGTATGGTTAGGAGTGATTGCCTTCTGTGGATTTGGAATGACTATTCTACGGTGGAAGGAACTGAAAATCGCAACCCCTCATAGTGCATGGTTCAACCGCGAATCTATGCTCACTATTGCCACAATTGTGATGGGAGTCTGCGCAGCAGTTATTCTTTTTGGAACTAGCAAACCGCTCTTTTATTCTTCTATGGTTGAGTCATCGTTCTACGATCGTACCAATCTTCCGCTTGCTGTGTTAATGACGTTACTTCTCGGACTCAGTCTACGTACAAAATGGAACAAAGAAGAACTACCGTTATTTATGAAAAAACTTATTATTCCCGGCATCTTATCCTTTGTCGTTCTCGGTATTTTCATAATAATGGGTTTGCATGATATTCTTGCTGCATTGCTCATACTAACATCGCTCTTCGCATTCTTTGTCAGTGTCAGTCATGGTTACCAAATTGCAAAGGAACAACCACGTTTTATCGGCGGAGCGCTCGCACATGTCGGATTGGCAATTCTATTTTTGGGCATCATCGCATCTGGCAGGTACGGACAAAAACAATCTATCGCGCTTCCACTGAATCAGCCGAAGTCTGCATTTGGTTATCAAATGAATTTTACCGGTGCAAAACCTGCGCAGGATGGGAAGACAAAGTATGCAATCAACGTTGAATACAATGGTAAATTCTCACTCCTCGAGCCAATAATGTTCGAAAGTAATTACAACAATAGTCTGATGCGGATTCCAGACTATGTAAGTTCGTGGGCTGGTGATTTCTATCTTGAGCCGCTTTCCATTGAGCAGGGAGAAACAAATCAACAGAACCTGATTGTTCTGGTTAAAAATGAACCACAGATTTACGGTGCTATTACCCTTACTTTCCAAAGATTTGATATGGGAGCGCATGGCAAAGGCGGCATGATGGGCGGAGAGAATTCTATCACCATTGGCGCAGTGCTTCAAATCAAAACTGAAAAGGATGTTCAGGAAATTGTACCAACAACAACATATACTACACAGGGAAATCTTGAGATGAAGACAGCATATCTCAAGAATGGACATCTTGGATTTCAACTTGTGGCAATGAACGTGGCATCTGGTACAAAGAAGTCACAGGTACAAATTAATGTGGTTGACGTCAAAGGGATGATGCATACGGGAATACAAAAACCTGAAACTCTTATTGCTGAGATTAGTGTGAAGCCGTTTATGAGTCTCGTGTGGATTGCTTCCGTGATGATTATTAGCGGTTTAACAATAGCAATGATGCGTCGAATGAATCAAAATAATATTTAAAAACTTTCCCGTTTTAGATTAGAGAATTTTGCAGATCATCTTTTTGAAAATACAATGGGCGGCTTGAAGCCGCCCATTGTATTCTATTCAATTACTTTCTTCGTCCCTACCTTATTTCTTCTTTCCAATACACATAATTATTGCTTCGATTCATCAATGAAATATCTTTGGGGATTATTTTCAATTGTCCATGATTGGCAGATCTTTCCTGCGTCAAGCCTACGATAAAATGAATTTTAAAAAATATGTTGGCTTCGTTTCCTTTTGCTGATCGCGCTTCACCTCTTCCAACTTTCCACTCAAAATCCGGATTAAACTTCATAAAGATGCTCGATGACCGATAACCGCCTCGAATACTGTCTGCTAAATCAACATACGGATTAGATGGAACAATACAATCCACGCTTGGAATGCTGTAAGGTGCTTCGACAGTCGCCGTACATTTCACAGAATATATTCCCGCGTCCGCGTTGTATGATACGAGTGTTGCTTTAAACCACAAACCAAAAATTCTGTGATCTAACTTTGTCTCTTGGAGGTGCTTATCCAGTTTACTTTGAAGGGAATCACGAGAACGAACCGCACGTGCTTGAAATTCCGGTGTCGTTTCAAATTCGTCTCTTACTTCTGTTTCCTTTTTTAATTGGGCAACGGCGTCACGCAAGTAGGCCCATTCATCTTTCAGAAGGATTGTGAATGATTCAGGTGGAGTATCTTCATCTTGATACACCGGCTGTGGTACCTGCGCCATTAGTGTTGCGGTGGTAATAAAACTAAACAATGAAACGAAAAGTGCGATATTTTTTTTCATATTTAATCCTTTCAAGGATAACATCAAACAAAGTCTAACGTGTTGAGAGTACCTGCGAGGAAACGTCCTCTGCAATCTCAAATGCATTTTTCACACAATCGCCAACCGAAATGCCGCCTCGATAGTTTCCAGCCAGCAAAACACCTTGGTTGGATTCTTCAAATTTAGCGAGCATATCCATTTTCCGCTGGTAACCTATTTCGTATTGTGGAATAGATTTTTGCCAGCGCGTTATATTCAAATATACGGGTTTTCCTGAAAATTGCATAATAGATTTTAGTTCATCAAGCGTTTCTTGAATAATTTGTCCATCGTTCAAACCGGTCAATTCTGGCTGTCGAGCACCACCAACGAAAACATTTAACGCAGCCATTCCAGCAGGCGCACGATTGCCGAATAAACACGAATTCCACAAACAACCAAGGATATTTCGCTTTTCCTTTGATGGGATAAGAAATCCAAAACCATCCAACTTATGTCGAACATCTTCTCGCTTCACACCCAAGAATACAGAGATAACCGGAGAGTAATAAATGGACGACAACACATTCGCTGTTTCCACCGATAATGATTTGATGATAGGTGCAGCATCGTATGCTGGAATGGCAAAGATGACAACGTTTGCTTCTATTTCTTCCTCTTTGCCATTGTAGAGGTACTCAACAAGATAACGCCGCGCATCTGGATCATCAGATGGTTCATTACGTTCAGTAGTCAGGTTACGAATACCGGTTACTTTTGCGTTAAAAAAAATCACCTTGCCAAGTGAATTACCTATAGCTTGCGGTAATGTTTGCATTCCGCTAACGAATGAAAAAATTTCAGCTCGATCTTTTGCTTTCTCTGCCCGTTGTTTTCTTTCCTGCGCGCCTTTGATCATACCCTTTACCAATCCGCCGTACTTTTCTTCCAGCGCATACAGTTTGGGAAAAGCAGATCGTACGCTTAATTGTTCTGTCTTGCCGGCAAAAACACCTGCCACGAACGGATCGATGGCATAGTCGAGAAATTCGCGTCCCAATCTTCGTTCAACAAACTCGGCAATACTTTCTTCGTTCTCTGCGCGGCCAATGAATGGTTCTTTCATCACACGAAATTTTGCGGCAGTGGAAAAAAGTCTGGTAAAGAAAAAAGAACCGGGGCCTAACGGCATCGAGTGTAAAACATTATCACGAAGTATATAACGATTCTTGCCTTCCGGGTTGGCGTAGATAAATTCCGATTCCAACTTCAAGTCGGAAACAAGTTCTTTGAAATGAGACGTTGTTTCCAGCGCGGTGTTTGCCCCAGTTTCATACAGAAAACCCTGCTCCTGCACCGACTTCATTGTTCCACCCACTTCACTATCTTTTGCGAGCACGGTAACATTGATGCCGCGTTTCTTCAACCAGTAAGCAATACAAAGTCCGGTAATGCCTTCGCCGATAACGATCACATCTGTCTTTATTGGTCCCATAATAATTCAAGTATAAGATATTAAGTGAAAAGGAAAAAGCGAAAAATATTTGGAGATAGGCCGGGTGAGCCTCCTAATAACGAATTTCTAACGCCCTCTTGAGAGAGGGCGTTATTGTTTCTCTACGAGATAAATATTTAGGCAATCATATACTTGACTACCCTTAGGATTAGAGCTATATTGTTGCATTATAATATGCTTTTCAATCATTTCTTAGTCGGCTTTGCTTTTACTATTACAGATAATGCCTCTTCAAAGG
>Ga0182027_10002254_pt1 | contig 31490 bp, 23 predicted proteins | sample 712E1DmetaG_FD_121300 | JGI IMG/M metagenome (GOLD analysis project Ga0182027, IMG submission 121300) | Permafrost microbial communities from Stordalen Mire, Sweden - 712E1D metaG (Illumina Assembly) | ecosystem: Environmental > Terrestrial > Soil > Wetlands > Permafrost | place: Sweden...
CGGGTATCACGGCGACACGCTCGGGGCGATGTCGGTGGGAAACATCCCGGCATACCACTCGCTGTTTCACGACACATTCAAGTCGCAATTGTATACCGACGCGCCCTATTGCTATCGCTGTCCCTGCGGCAAGAACAAGGCATCGTGCAACGCCGAATGCATGGAGTCTCTCGAACGCATCCTTGCAGCCAAAGGCGAGACCATCGCGGCATGCGTGTTTGAGCCCATGCTTCAGGGAGCGGCGGGAATGCGCGTGTATCCGGCCAAAGTGCTCACCCGGCTGTTTACCGCTTGCAAAGCGCACGGCGTGCTCACCATCGCCGACGAGGTTGCCACCGGGTTCGGCCGCACCGGGAAGCTTTTCGCGTGCGAACACGCGGGAGTGACTCCCGACATTATGTGCGTGGCCAAAGGCCTCACCGGCGGATACCTGCCCATGGCCGCAACGGTTGCGCGTGAAGAGATCTACGCGGAATTCTGCGGCGATTATTCGTCGGGCCGGGAACTGGCGCACGGGCACACGTTTACCGGCAACCCGCTTGCCGCCGCAGCAGCCTGCGAGACGCTTGCCATCCTGAGAGAAAACGATATTCCCCGGTCGCTTGCAACAAGGTCCGCGCTGTTTGCGTCGAAACTCGAATCGTGCCGGGAAATCGATGAGGTGGGGGACGTTCGCGTTCTCGGCATGATCGGCGCCCTGGAGCTCGTGGCCGACCGCCGCACAAAACGGCCGTTTGCGTCGGAGAAACGCATCGGGTTCAAGATTGCCCGGAAGGCTCTTGACAAAGGGTTGCTGCTGAGGCCGCTGGGGGACGTGGTGTACTTTGTTCCGGCCTACATAATCACCGAGGACGAAATTTGCACGATGATCGACGCCGCCCGCGATTCCATCAAGGACGCGCTGCATGAATGAGTCGCCCATGTATTCGCGCCTGGGCGCGGAGCTCGAGGACAAGAAATCACGCGGCCTTTTCCGCGCAGCGGGACCGTCGCCGCTCGGCGCAGCCATCGACATGTCGACCAACAGCTATCTGTCGCTGCATGCCGATCCCGAGGTGCAATCGGAAGCCGAGTACCTTGCCGACTTTTGCTATTCGGGAAATCTGGCATCGAGAATCATCGAGACGCGGTCTCCTCTTTTCGAGATGCTCGAAGTCGAACTTGCCGAATGGAAGAGGACGCAATGCGCGCTCGTGTTCAACTCGGGGTATGCGGCGAATCTCGGCATGATTGGTGCGCTGTGCACGCGACAAACCGAAGTGTTCTGCGACAGGCTCAATCATGCGTCAATTGTGGACGGGATCAGGCTGGCGGGCGCAACGATGTCGCGCTACCGCCATTGCGACATGCTTGACCTCAAGGAACGGCTTTCGGCTTCCAGGAAGAGGGAACGGCTCATTGTGACCGACTCGGCGTTCAGCATGGACGGCGACATTGCCCCGCTTGCCGATATCTGCGAGCTTGCACGGCGTTTCGGCTGCATGGTGATGGTCGACGAGGCACACGCGACCGGTGTTTTCGGAAAATCCCTGTCCGGTCTGGTCGAGGAATGCGGAGTCGAGTCCGGGGTCGACGTGGTAATGGGAACGCTTTCCAAGGCAGTTGCGGGGATGGGCGGTTTCTTTGCCGGAAGCTCCCTGCTGAGAGACTGTTTTGTCAACAAGGCGCGCAGCCTCATTTATTCTACCGGCCTGCCGCAATCGGTTCTTGCGCATGACCTCGCGGCGATCCGCCATATTCGAAAACATCCCGAAGCGGGAAGGAGACTGTTGGCAAAAGCGCAGAAGATGCGCGAAGCAATCCGCTCACTCGGCTTCGACACGCTCACTACGTCAACGCAAATCATTCCGTGTCTTGTCAAAAGCGACAGCGAGGCTGTCGAGCTTTCCGCCTTCCTGCTGTCGCGCGGAATCAAGGCGCCGGCCATCCGGCCGCCGACGGTTCCCGTCGGGACGTCGCGGATCCGGTTCTCGGTGTGCGCCGCGCACACCGAAGGTGATATTGCGCTTGTCACGGATGCCTTGACCGATTGGAAGAGGTTTCATGGCTGACAAATGGCTCGTGTTCGGCGGATGGGGAATGGACGCGGAACTGCTTCGTCCGGTGTTCGGCGACAACGGCATCTATGTTGACGTGAATCCCTTGATGCCGTCGCTGCTCGACGGCGCAACACTGCGGCCCGACTGGGCATGCATTGTTGAACGCGAATATGCACGGGAGCTCAAGGCAACCAGCCAAATCGCCGGATGGTCGACAGGCGCGATAGTTGCCTGTTCGCTGGCCCGGCGGGGCCGGCCAGGCAAAATGGTCTTGCTGTCTGCAACGCCCTCGTTTTGCAGACGGGAAGGCTTCAAGTTCGGGTGGAAGCCGGGGGTATTGGTTGCTATGCGCGAAAGGCTCGCCGTGCCGCATAATGTGGTGCTGCGCGATTTCCTGGCCGCGGCAGGCCTGCCACCCGACCATGCGGGGCGCGCCGTGTGCAATGCGGATACGCTCATTGCAGGTCTTCTTTTCCTCGAACAGGCAATCCTTCTCGGCATTTCGTCGGAGGTGATCTGCCCGTGCCTTGTGCTTCACGGCAACGTCGACGGCATTGTTCCGCACCAGGCCGGAGCAGCGCTGGCTCACGCGATAGGCGCGCAGTTCCGGCTGGTTGACGGCGGACATGCGTTTTTCGCGGGTTGGGGACAGGGCGAAATCGACCGCTTGCTGGAGGGCTCTCTGCAAAGAAAGTGAGCTGTCATCAAAGGTCGAACAGCGCCTGCGCGCGGGTGCGGCCGGATTCTCCGGGTTTGACAAACCCTTTCCCCCCCAGCTATTTTTTCCGCACTCTATGAATCCTTTTGAAAAAGCGCAACGTCTGTATCGCACCTCGCTGGATAACGCCATAACAGCCGACGACCTCGATGCCATTATCGCGTGGCCCGCGAGCGAAATTTCGCTGCTCTTCGCCTGCGCCGACCTTGTGCGGCGGGCGAATTTCGAGAACGTGGTCGATCCATGCGCTCTCATGAACATCAAGTCGGGAAACTGCAGCGAGGACTGCGCATACTGCAGCCAGTCGTCACGCAACAAGGCGGATGTCGCGGTTCGCGAGCTTGCCGGCACGGCCGAAATAATCGCGAGCAACGCCGCCGCCGCGGAAAAGAACCTTGCTTTTTGCGTTGTGTCAAGCGGAAGGCGGGTTTCGCCGGCAGAGCTGCGGGAAGTTACGGCGGCTCTTGGGCAGTGCAAAGGAGAACTGCACGCATCGCTCGGCATTCTTTCGGAAGAAGAATTCCGTTTGCTCAAGGCGGCGGGAGTATCGTGCTACAACCACAACCTGGAAACGAGCAGGCGGTATTATTCGTCAATCGTGTCGACGCACCGGTACGACGACCGAGTGAACACAGTGCGGGCGGCGAAAAAGGCTGGTTTACGGGTGTGCTGCGGCGGGATATTCGGCATGGGGGAAACCTGGGACGACCGGAAAGCCCTGTGCCTGGAGTTGCGGGAGCTTGACGTCGACACCATACCGATCAACTTCCTTATCCCCATTCCCGGCATTCGCGTCGAACCGCCCAGGGAATCACCCTTGGAATTTCTCAAGATCGTATCGATGTTCCGGCTCGCTCATCCGAAAAAGACCATCAAGGTCTGCGGCGGCAGGGAAAAGAACCTGGGTGCGATGCAGGCGCTCATTTTCTACGCCGGCGCCAATGGGTACATCTCCGGCGATTACCTCACCACAAAAGGCCGCGGCGTTGAAGCGGACGACGAGATGATCGGCCGCCTGGGATTGACAAAGAGACATGGGGCGGAGACCAAGGAAGGCGTCTTCCGGAAAGAGAAGATCGATCAGGGGCGCGCCAACCGGCATTAGAATTCTACGTGATATCCCAACGCGAACTTGAAGGAGTATGATTTTTCGACGGAAACCGCGTAGGGCCCAAATTTGGAATTCAGGTCCTTTTGAAAATTATCATTCGGCAATGCGAAGCCAATTGAAATATCCGGTCCGTTCGTTTTGTCTTTTCCAAATCTTATTTCTGTTCCCGCCCCGGCATAAAATCCATAGTAAGCCCCGTTGAAACTTCCGAATGAGTTGGCATCCGAATACCCGTAGGAAACGCGCAAATAATCGTTCATTCCATAAGCAAAGTATGCATAGGGCCGAAAGATATTTCTCCGAGTTTTTTCCAACAAGAAAGCGTCCAGCCCCACGTTCCATCCTATTTCCGGGAAATAGTTTCCTAGACTCAAAAAGACCGACAAATGTTTCAGAACAACATACGAAACCTTTAGTCCCATATACCCGCCGTATTCATTCCCAAATCCCCCGCCAATATCCAAGGCGGGCTTGATGTCCTCGTCGGCATTTCCGGATTGTTTGCTCTCGTTCTCGGAATTGAGACGGCCGGATGCTTTGCTTCCTCCATGAATCTTCCCAAATTCCAGGCATTGACGCCTGCGGACGACAATATACGACCTTTCTGCGTCCGACAATGCGATTGGTGATTGATATTGCAAGTCACGGGCAATGGAGTCTTCGCAGGGATTGCAGTTGTTGCCGAGGGTGGTGTCAAGAATGCCCGCAGAAACGTGGGGTGATAAAAACAACAATATCAGGTAAACGCATTTCATGGAGACCCTTTTGATGCATGAGCGAGGATAGCGGATGACAGCCCCGAGCTCTTGCCAGTGCGGCCTACAATCCTTCAACCTTGATGTCTCTGGCGTAATCCACCGAAACGCGAACGGTACCGGAACGGGTGAGTTCATTGAATGCCCCCATGGCAGTGGCGCGTGAATCGGGGAACGCTGAGTATAAGGTACGTTGCGGAAGGAGTGCGAAGCAAGGGTAGCACAACGCGGCGGCAGTCGTTGTCAAGGATTCCGATGGTAGTGCCTTCTGTCGATCCACAAACTTTCGGCCCCTTTGGTATTGCCAAAGTGCCCAGCCATGCCAGAAATCTCTGTGATTTCCGAGAGAAATTTCCGTCCTACTTCCGAAATCTCCCCAAGAGGTTGGAATGGAATTCGGGCTACCCCATTGGCATGTTGACTAAACAAAATTTCGGCTGGAGACGGATTCCTTTTGTCGAAATCGGCCTTGCATATGCCGTACTCCCTGAGGAGAATGAGCAGGTTATTGTTGGTGAGCTTCTTTACCATCAGCTCCTTAAACTTTACCGTATGTTCCTTGCCTTCGTTGCGAAGCCTACTCAATTCCTCTGGTATTTCAATCTGACTTGACATTAGGTTATCACACAAGTTTTCAAACCGTGCCAGTTTGTCGACAGCTTCTCCGGAATAGCCGTTTGTATGGTGAACTATCGTATCATCCTCAACAAAATACGATGTTTTACCATTTTTTGGTTTCGTCAAACGCTGCATGGATTATCCCGCGGCCAGGTAGCGTTACATATTCGGTCACTGGAACCCAACTACTTCATTACCCAGTACTTTTTCATTTGCTGTGTCAAGTCTTCACGCTTTTGCGGATCCTGCTCGATCTGCAAGTACGCATGAAAATGCATTTGCGCTTTTTGCTGATCGGGAAATTGAGTTGAATACAAGAGTGCAAGATTCGAATGGGCGAGCGCTTCGGCATAACGTACGTTGCCGGCACTTGTCGGGTACTGTTGCGAACGCTTTGAGTACGATTGGTCAAGTGCAATTTCACGTTCAAAATGCTCGCGGGCGCTCGAATAGGCTTTGACGTCGATTTCGGCAAGCCCCAATGCCAGATTGCATGTGAAGAGCATGCTGTCGATCGCCAGCGCGCGAGACAGGTATTGGCATGCCGCTACCGGTTGTTTGAGTTCGAAGTAGCAGGCCATGCCCAGGTTGTTGAGCGCGAATACGTGCATGGGATCGAGCGCGATGGTTGCTTCATATTCCGCTTTCGCCTTTTCGTGGCTTGCAATGTCGGTGTAGAATCTTCCCAGGTTATAGTGATATCGGGCCACCGTTGGCGCGCCCAGCACCGAAAGTGTGTAGAATTTGTAAACAGAGTCAAACAGAATTCTATTGCCGTTTTCACGTTCCAGGTCGAAATAAGCCGAGCCGATGGCATTGAAGATCTCCATTCGCGCCGATGAATCCTTTTCCGAAACAAGGCTCGTCTTGAGCTTGGCGATGTCCTGTTCCCCCTTCACGTGCTGCCCAAGCGCCGATCCCGGATGACGCTCAAGGTTTGCGCTCGGAAGCGGCTGTCCGTTGAATGGAACAGGTTTGTATCCAACAAGCACCCATCCCATCCAGCACAAGAACAGTGCCGAAAAGAAAAAGTAGTCCTGCTTGAATATTCTTATTGTCATTTCGGCTTGAACTCCATGACATAAGTATCTGGATTCTTAAGCGAATACACAGTCCGAAAGAGTTCCGGATGACTATTGATTACCTGGAAAATGCCGCTGGGTGCGGCCAGGGGACCAGTAATGCCGTCGGCAATCACATAGCGGGTCTTCTTGCTTTCAAGAACATGCAGCACCGTATTGTCATCCGAAAAACGGGGAATCTCAAGACTGTGATGGTTCGAACGAATATAGAACAAATCGGGCTCCCTTGTTGCTACAACGGCCTCCTCGGGAGTATTAGTCTTTATCCAATCGGCACAGGTGTAGAAATTCGCCCAATCCGGCCCGATTTCCCGGCGGCTCTTTGCGTCGACCATCCAGAAACGCACGTTGAGAACCGCGATCAACACCACTATCGTCCAGAGCGCTACACCGCGAAAGCGGGCGATTCCAACGGGACTAATGCTTTCAAGAGAACCGACACGGATGTTCGAGAAAACAAGGTCGAAAACCCAATTGATTCCCATCATCATGAAAAGCAAAAGGAAGGGCACGATGCCCGCAAGTAAACGTTCGTTGGCGGTCTGGTTCTGCCAGAGGAGCGTAATTGCCATAAAGCAAACCGCATATACGCTGAGAAACCTGTAGCCGTGGCGAAGATTGCGTATCCACCCCATGGTCGTAACACCGAGCAATGCTGCCGCGACAGCCCACGCGATCGCCCTCGAATGCTCAAACGGCAATGGAATCATTGAGTGCGGAATGCTCGCCGTCAGGTAATTTATCGCATTAAGGAAAACCCGCATCCTCATTTCAAATGCGGTAGCATACCCGGCATCCGGATTGGAAAGGTCGCGCAGGCCGAGTTGCGCCAGGTAGGGGTTGTGCCACGTTGTCAAAAGCCGAAGCGCAATAACTGCCACGAGTGCCAGTCCGATATGCCAAACCATGTATCGATAGCGTCTCTGCCAGAAACAACTGATGATCCATGCCGCTGAGAATGACAGGCCGAGGGTGCTGCATTGAAGCGGCACTATCGAGGACACTATCGCGAGAAGAAACAGCGCGCGGGAGGACAAATTGGCGATGCTCCGTTCGTACAGGAGCATCGCGACCAATACCGAGGTAATATAGGGAATTGCATTTGAGAATGTTTCGCTGAAGCTTCCAACGACCCAGGAAAATGCGACCAACGCACACAGATGCATCAGCGGTACTGCCGGAAATCTGCGAAGGAGACGGTAGAACAGGAAAGGAATTAACACTCCCAAAAAAGCGGAAGCGGCAAGCGGCAGTTTGGGCGTCGCAGAGAAGACAGAAAAAATGCTCAGAAAAGCGGGGTATGCCGGGGGGAGAAGCAGCTCCGTGGGATTTCCCGGTCTGCCGATGTCGGCGTATCCCGCACCCCTGGCGATCGCCCGTCCCAGCAGGAAGCAGTGGGCATCTTCGTTGTTGGTCGTAAGGCCGGGTGAGAACGAAATCCCCAGGAATACGAGCTGCAGCACCGCAATAATCCTGATGGCCGAGTGCTGAGACAGACCGTATCTTTCGGTCCCGACCGTTTGCGACGACAGTTTTCGTTTCGGCATAGCAACAACCGTATGCTTTGAAATCACGGAAAGTCAATCCTGAGGCTGCACCGCAAACCCGAGCAGCCCCCGTAGCGCCGTCATCGCGTTGGCTATGTCGTGCATTCCCCGAATTCGCATCACCCGGCGCAGGACAAATGACGGATCAAAGTACACACTCCGATAGGCTTGCCGGATCATTTTTTCCGCGCCATCGACAAGGTAGGGAAGCCGGTCCGACCGTGTTCCGAGAATGAATTCGCGCCAGTAATCACCATGGATGATGCCAAGTTCCTGTGCGCGCATATACAGGGGCGTTCCCGGATACGGCGTTGCAACGGTAAACATGACGAGGTCCGGTCTTATCTTTCTCGCAAAACGTATGGTGGATCGCGTGGTGGCTTCGGTCTCGGTAAGGTACCCGATCATGAAATACGCGAAAGTCTCCATTCCCGCTTCACGGGCATCCGCAAACGCCTTTTCAATCTGGTCGAGCGTCGTTTTTTTGTTCATCAGATCGAGAATTCCCTGATCGCCCGATTCCACACCGAAGCGGAGGCGATAGCATCCTGCCCGTTTCATAAGCGCAAGCATTTCGCGGTCTACCCGGTCGACCCGGCTCGGCGCCTCCCAAAACACCCGAAGGCCGGAGGACAGGATCTGTTCGCACAATGCCAATATGAATTCCCTTTTGTGAGTGAACGTGTCATCGTAGAACATGATTTCCCTGACGCCGTAGCGATCCGTTATGTCACGCATCTCTTCGAGGACCGCGGCAGGCGACCGGTAGCGGATTCTTGTATCCGCGTGCTGTTTGAAGCAAAAATGACACTGCCAGGGGCATCCACGGGATGCAATCATGGTGGTGACCGGGTGGCGGCTGATAATCGACGAATACCGCCTGATAGGCAGAAGGTGCCGCGCAGGCGCCGGAATCGTATCGAGGTCGTCAATAATGGCACAGTCACGTACTGTCACTTTGCCCTGGTCTCGGTATACCAGGCCGGGTATGTCGCCGTACCCCGTTCCGTCACGAATGGCTTGTGCCAGCTTCACCATCGCAACCTCGGCTTCGCCGCGTATCCCGAAGTCTATGGACTCATATGTCAATGTCTCCTCGGGAAATATTTCCAATTGCACGCCGCCCATCACCGTGACCGCGCCGCATTCATGGGCGATGCGGCATGCTTCGAGGGCGCCGAAAAATGTGGATGTCATGGCGGGAACGCCCACAAGCTTCGGCGCGAATCGCAAGAGGATATTTCGCACCTCCTCACCGCTGTACCCCATTGCGGGCGCGTCGACGACAATTACTTGGAATCCGGCCTGCAGCAGTGCGGACGCGACGTAGGCAAGCCCGAGCGGCGGCAGGACGCCTCGAACCGCGTTCAGGCTCTCGGGAAGTCGGGTGTTGATGTTGCCGAGATCGTGATATCTGACAAGAGCAATTTTCATAGGCGCACAAACTGGGAAAGGTAAAGTGCGACGATACCAAGATAAAGATACCTAAAGAGTATTGGGAGTGCAAACCAAAGTGATTGTTTCGCGCAGGTGATATTTGATCGGTTATCGACTCACTTCTCAAGGCAACTTTGACAAACTGCCAAGCCTAGCGGCCTAAGAGCGGCATTGCCAGTGTACCCTTTAGTATTTTACAAATGTTGCTTTTTTTCACCCGCATAGATAGGCCCGTTTGATGAAAAGAGAAATAGTCGGCGTAATTGCCGCAGCCGGAAAAGGAATTCGGCTCCGTCCCAGGACCGATTCAACGCAGAAAGCAATGTTCAGAATTGGGGACGCGCCGGTCCTAGAGCGCAACATCATGATCATGCGCGATCAGCTGGGCATCCGACAGGTCTTTATACTCGTTGGGCATCTGAAGGAACAGATCACGGGCCATTTCGGGGACGGAAAAAGGGTTGGTGTTGACATAAAATACGTGGAAGTGAAGGATGTTGAGGCTGGTATCGCGCGCGGCGTTTCCGACCTTGCACCTTTTGTTAGCCGTGAATTTTGCCTTATGCTGGGCGACGAGGTATATCAGAATTCGAACCACAAGGACCTGCTGCAATTCCTTGACGCCGAATTTTCCGCGGTGTGTGCGGTCAAACAGGTTCGAAACCCTCAGCTCATAAAGAAGAACTATTCGATTACCTTAGAAGGTTCCCGCATTTCCACGCTGACGGAGAAACCCGAAGTAATTTCCAACAATTATCTCGGATGCGGGACATTTTTGTTTCGTCCAAGTGTTTTCGAATTCATTGGGAGGACGCCGGCATCCTCGAAAAGCGGAAGGGTGGAAATTGTTGATGTTATAAACCTGATGGCACAGGATACAGGGAAAGTATATCCCTTCTTTCTCGAAGGCGGATACGTTAATGTTAACAGTATCGACGATTACAATTCCGCAAATTATATGGTTCGTGCGGCTGAATTTGACGCAAAGAGCATCAGTCTTGTTGTCCCGGCATATAACGAAGAATATTCAATCGGATTGATAATAGACAGTTTCAAGGACCTTGTGGACGAAATCGTCGTCGTCGACGGGAATTCATCGGATGCCACGGCGGCCGTTGCCGCCAATGCAGGGGCAATTGTTCTTTCGGGCGGCTTCAACGGGTACGGAGGTGCGCTCAAGGCCGGAATGGAAAAGGCGAGGGGTGACATCATCATACTCGTGGAAGCCGACGGATCATTCTTCTCCCGTGATTTGAAAAAGATTCTTGAATACCTCAAAGATGCCGATATGGTGGTCGGTACAAGGACCACCAAACAGATGATCGAACAAGCCGCGAACATGAAATCACTGCTTCGTATCGGAAACATTGTTGTTGCCAAACTTATTGAGGTGCTCTGGCTGCGGGCCAAGGCTCCTCGTCTTACCGATGTCGGATGCACCTATCGCGGGATTTGGAAATCGGCGTTTCAGGAAATCCGGGGGTCTCTGCACGGGGTCGGTCCGGAGTTTTCGCCGGAAATGATTATCGAGGTGATGCGGCACAACATGCGGCTCATAGAAATTCCCATCACGTATTCCGGGAGAGTTGCCGGCAGATCAAAATTCTCCGGCAGCATTTTCGGCGTCATAAAAACGGCAATGAAAATGCTCATCATGATTTTCGGGAAAAGACTAGGCTGGGAGTTCAGCAAATAAATGATTCAAACCCAACTGCGTTCCAGTGACGACAGTGCATCCTCCCGGCTGATTGCCGTTTTCTTCGTGGTCGCTCTTGCCGCAATCGTGCTGCATGTTCTTTTGGTGTTTGTTTTCCCCGGCAGAATTGGCCCAGCCCAGATTTTCGGCCGCACCTGGGGATTTCATTTCCTGAAATACTTTTCGCTTCGGGGAAGAATTTTTTTCTACACAATCGCAGTTGCCGCACTTATTCCTCCTGTCAATAATGCCGTTTTCGGCTTGATGCGCGCGGCCTGCGCTTGGGCGCTGCCAGTTGTCCGTGCCAGGAAGCAAGAACTCTTTGTCTTTGTATCGCTCGCGTCGTTCCCTGTGTTTTGGCTTCTGAGCTGCAAATACGCCTTCCTTGGCGATGCCATCCACCGCGTGGACAACATAATCAACGGCGAGATGCTCCCGGATGAATCGGGAACTATTCTCGCGCTGCATTACCTGTATTTGCTGGCGAACAAGGTATTGAGATTTGACGGCATGACATTCTTGGTAACGGTAACAAATCTGTTGGGAGCGGTTTTCGTATATCTTGCACTGCGTATCGCCGACGGGCTGGGCTCCACCCTGTTCCGCAAAATCGCCCTGTTCGCCGCCACTATCGCATTCGGGACCATACAGCATTTTTTCGGATATGTCGAAATCTATGCCCCGCTCGTTGTCCTGCTTGCCGCAACACTCCTTGCGACACTCAGTTTCATTCAGGGAAAGTCATCTCCGGTTGTGCCGTCGATACTCCTTGCCGTGACAGGGGCAATTCATTTGATCGGCATCATGTTTGTTCCGGCGTTTTTGCTGGTTCTCTACGTCAAGATTTCGAAAAAGAAACCACTGCTAAAGAATCGGTACTTTATCGGCGCACTTGCGGTGACGCTCCTGGCGGTTTCAGTGTATCCATTCCTGCATGTGGTGCTTCCGCGCTGCCTGCCGCTTCATCGCGGCCCCGGCGACATTGCAAGAATGACCATGTTCTCCCCGGCGCATATTTGGGAATTCCTCAACGGCGAAGTGCTGGCGCACGGTATCGGCCTTTTCGCGCTGCCGGCTCTGCTGCTGTATGCTGTTGTCAAGCGCCGAACAATCGACGGCAATGCCGTGTACCTGCTTGCGACATTCGTTATTGTCGGTGGCGCGATCTTTATGTTCGATGAGATGTTTGGAAGCGCCGATTGGGACATTTATTCCGTATTGGCAATAGCGGGTGCGCCGCTGGTCATGTATCTTTTTCTTGTGCTTTTCGACATCCCGGCTTCGCGGCGTGCAGCCCGTTACGGCGCTGTCGTTCTTGTTGCGTTCCTGGTGATTCATACCGCTTCATGGATCATCGTCAACGCCACGAACAAGTCGATAGGACGGTTTGAGGACGTTCTTATGAACGATCCCGCGTCATACTACATGACTCACCCCGCGCCCATGGTTGTCGGCATAGGGCTGGAGTCCAACGGGCTGATTGAGCGCTCTCGCGCATTGGAGCGCAAGGCATACGAGATGTTTCCCAGCGACCCCCGTATTCTCAACAACTATGCCGCCGGCCTGTGCAGCCAGGGGAAAGAGAACGAAGCGATGTCGATCTATTCCCGTCTTTTCAACCAGTATCCCTACTATACCCAGCCTCTCAAGCAGGTTTACCAGTTGCTCCTTCGACAGAAGAATACGGAAATGGCAGGCAAAGTCCTCCAGAGGATTTACGAGGTGTACCGAGAGGCCCCGTCGTTTCTGACCGGGCGTTATTCGACCGGGGAAATTGCCAGTTATGTGAGCGCCTATGCCGATGTCCTTGGCTCAAGAGGTGAATGGAAAAGGGAACTGCCGGTGTGCAGCACGCTTGTGCAGATTGACAATAAGCAACCGCAGTATCCGGCGATGTTGGCCGAATGCCTTCTGGAACTGGGCGACAACGACGGGGCCATCGCGCGATGCCGGGACGTTGTCACGCGGTGGCCGGCGTATCCGTACGGGTACTACGTTGGGGCCGAGGCGTTGAAACGCAAAGGGCTCGCCGATGATGCCGTCGAAATGCTGCGGCAATGCAGCCGCGCTGCGCCTGTACAAGCGCAAATCACCGGCATTTTGCCGTCGACACGTGCAACGCAAAGGTGAACGCGCAGAGCTCTCCGCGCCATTGCCTCCGTTTTCATTTTGTAAAACTACTATCCCGGGCTTATTTTTCCGACTGCATTCTTGAAGACAAGCACATTCAAATCTAAAGGCTGCAATCATGGATATTCAGGAACCGCACCTCGAAACACCCTCGGCAAAGCACAACCGTTCGTTCACTCCTTTCAAGCCGCAGCCATACGAGTCTGCATCCGGGGCCGGCCCCAGGAAGAAACGCGGCGGCATATGGGCCGTGCTTGCCGGAATAGGAGTCGTTCTTTATAAACTCAAGGCGGTTCTCGTCGCGCTCAAGTTCGGCAAGTTTGCGGCCACCATAATCTCGATGTTGGTGATGATATGGGTCTACGCCACGCAGTTCGGGTGGTGGTATGCGGCGGGATTTGTCATTCTCATCGCCGTGCACGAAAGCGGTCACGTGCTTGCGGCGCGCGGCGCCGGCCTCAAGGTGTCCATGCCCATCTTCATTCCCTTTATCGGGGCATTCATTTCCATGAAACAGCAGCCCACCAATGCCCGCACCGAGGCGATCGTTGCCGCAGGAGGGCCGGTGCTGGGGAGCATCGGAGCGTTTGCGTGCCTGGCGCTGGGGATTGCGCTCAAAAGCGAATTGTTTCTGGCGCTTGCCTATACCGGTTGCCTCCTTAACCTCTTTAACCTTGTGCCGGTGCATCCGCTTGACGGAGGGCGAATCGTGACCGCAATATCACCCCTGATGTGGGTAGTGGGAATCCCGGTGCTGGCCTATGTGGCCATCCGGTATCCCAACCCGATTGTGATCCTTTTTGTCATCCTTGGCGCCTTCCAGGCATTCAAGATGTGGCGCTCGCCCAACAAGGAGTACTTCGCCGTCTCCAAGTCGACGCGAATCACTTTTGCTGTGCTGTATTTCGGTTTGATGCTGACACTCGGCGCGGTGATGTCGTGGATTCACAGCCTGCGGACGGCGGCGGCAAGCGGGATCTAGAGTCTGCTTCGCACAAAGTCTATGATACTAAAGTGATGCCCGCAAATCAAACAACGTCTTTTTGAACCCCTTCGTCGGCGGCGAAGCCCCGCACGCGGCGGCGCGCAATTACTTTCGAGAGGCGGGGGAATATAGTATTTTTCGATAGAGTGTCGGATTCGTGCGTCGGGCAAAACATTGACAAGAAGAAAAGAAGGATACTCCGGATGACCATCGTTCTACCAAAGGACTATCATGCGAAGAAGGAGCTTCAGAAGCGCCGCGTACTGGTAATCGACCAGGACAATGCTCTCAAGGAAGACATTCGCGCCTTGCGGATTGGCGTGCTCAACATCATGCCGCATGCGGAACGGTACGAGCTGAGTCTGCTGGCTCCGCTCGGCAGATCGGTGCTGCAGATTGAACCCATCTGGATCCGCCTGGAAACGCACAAGTACACCAGCACCGACCAATCGCATCTCGACAAGCTGTACGTAACGTTCGAGGAGGCCGTATCGCACCGGAAGCTCGACGGGCTCATCGTCACGGGCGCGCCGGTGGAGGAGATTCCTTTTGAGCAAGTTACGTATTGGGAGGAAATCCTTCGCATCCTCAGGTATGCGCAGCGCAACGCGGCCTCGACGCTGGGACTGTGCTGGGGCGCCCTTGCCATCGCAAAATTTCTGGGCATGGAGAAGGAAATATTCCCGAAAAAGCTTTTCGGCGTGTTCGAAACGGTCAACCTTGACCGCAGCCACCGCGTCACGGGCGATATGGACGACGTGTTCTGGTGTCCGCAAAGCCGGCATTCCGGCATTCCCGACGCGGTGCTGGAAGAAAAGCGCGACAAGGGGGAAATCCGCCTTCTCGCGTATTCGAAGGACGCGGGGTACGTTATTTTCGAAAGCGCCGACCAGCGGTTTCTCATGCACCTTGGCCATCTGGAATACGAGCCGTCGCGGCTTGTGGAAGAATACAAACGGGATTTGGCGGCAGCCAAGAAGAACGTCGAGGCGCCCAAAAACGTCAACCTGGAGGCTCCGGTCAACGTCTGGCGCGCCCACGGAAACGAGTTTTTTTCACAATGGATCAAGTTCGTCCACGAATCCACACAGTATTAGCGCGGACGAAATGCGCGCTCGGCGCGAAGACGCGAAGCGGCATGCAAAACAGGAGGAATGCGGACATCAAAATGCGGACTGCCTGAGACGCCCGTGTTGTTCTTCCGAATACCTTCTTTCGCATATTGCCGCAGAAATTCACTTTGCGTCCTTCGCGCCTTTGCGGTGAATCTTTTTTTTCGTCGTAGCGGAAAGTCGGTCATCATGCAAACCGTTGAATGGATCAACAAGAATATACCGCCGATCGTCGACAAGCTGGAACGGGACGTTCTTAACGGCTTCTCCGCCGAAGGCGAAGAAGGGCTCGATTTGTCGGGAAGGAACACCATATATGAGGTGCTTAACGACATCCTCGCCGTGCTGTTTCCGGGATTTTACAGCAAAGACAAGGTGCTCAGGAAGGAGATGAACTTCTATCTGGGCGACATGCTGCGGCATATCAGCCTGCGCCTCGTGAGGGTGATGACGGAGATCCTCAAGTATCATTGCAAGAAGAAGGGCGATTGCGACGACTGCACGTGCGAGGAGCGCGCGCAGAAATCGCTTGAGACGCTCATCGAAGCGCTGCCGTCGATTCGCACGATGCTGTTTGAAGACGTCAAGGCCGCCTACGCAGGCGATCCGGCCGCCACCTGCCTCGAAGAAGTCATTCTGAGTTACCCTTGCATCGAGGCGATCGCCGCCTACCGCATCGCGAATCTGCTGTACAGACTGGATGTGCCGTTCGTGCCGCGAATCATGACCGAACACGCCCATTCGAGGACGGGCATCGATATTCACCCGGGAGCAACCATAGCGCCGGGGTTCTTTATCGATCACGGCACAGGCACGGTGATCGGCGAGACCACGACAATCGGGAAAAACGTGCGGCTGTATCAGGGCGTGACTCTCGGCGCGGTGTCGCCGTTCGACAAGCAGGGAAATCCCAAACGCGGAATCAAACGCCATCCGACCATTGAGGATGAAGTGATCATCTATGCAAACGCGACGATTCTCGGGGGCGAGACGGTTATCGGCAAGGGTGCGATTATCGGCGGCAACACCTGGATCACGAAGTCGGTGCCTCCGGGCGCTGTTGTGTACAAGGGACAGGAGGATGAGCGAGAGTTGAAAAGTTGAAAAGGCGAAGAGAAAATACAGAATACGGAAGACAGAATACAGAATAAAAAGATGAACGCCGGCCCTATTCCTCATTCTCACTTCTATCTTCTCAATTCCTTGTCCTGTTTCCCCAACCGCTAAAGGAATGGTGTGGAAATCTGGAAGCGGAATCTGGCCGTCTGCTGGTTCGGCATGTTTGTCACCTCGGTCGGGATGAGTCAGATTGCCCCGGTACTGCCGCTTTACATTAAAGAGCTCGGTGTCCTCGACACCGCATCGATAGAACGACTTTCCGGAATCGCCTTTGGCGCCACCTTTATCATCTCGGCCATTTTTTCACCCCTGTGGGGGCGGGCGGCGGATACCTTGGGCCGCAAACCCATGCTGCTTCGGGCCAGCCTCGGCATGGCTATCGTTGTATTCGCAATGGGCTTTGCGCAGAATGTGTATCATCTTGTAGGGCTCCGCTTGATTCAGGGCGTGATCACCGGATACAGCACGGCGTGCATTACATTGATCGCGGTTCAAACGCCAAGGGGAAAGGCGGGTTGGGCATTGGGGACTCTTGCCACCGCCTCGGTTGCCGGGTCTTTGTTTGGCCCGATGCTCGGCGGCTATCTGGCGGAATTCGTGGGCTTGCGCAGCGTGTTCTGGGTAACCGGCGGTCTGCTGATGATCGCATTTGTCACCACCTTGTTGCAGGTGCGAGAGAAGTTTGTTCCTTCCGGCGCTAAAGTACCAAGCCTTGACACAATCTGGCGCCAGATTCCTGATCCCGGTTTGCTCATCACCCTGTTCCTGACATCCCTGATGACCACGGTGGCGTTGTATTCGATCCAACCGATTATGACGGTGTACATTGCTCAATTGACAAAAAACGAAACCCATGTCGCGCTCATTTCGGGAATGACCTTTGCAGCCGCCGGGTTGGCCAGCGTCCTGGCTTCTTCACATTTGGGGAAACTGTCCGACAGAATAGGGCCGCAGAAAGTGATGCTTGTCGCGCTGGTTGCCGCCGGGGTTCTTATGGTGCCGCAGGCCCTGGTTACCAATCCCTGGCAATTGATGGTACTGCGATTCCTTCTGGGGCTTGCAACGGCGGGGGTCATGCCGGCGCTCAACACGCTGGTGAAACATGCGGTGCCGGATTCCATTACCGGGAGAGTGTTCGGCATCAACATGTCCGCCCAGTATTTAGGGGTTTTCAGCGGCTCGGTGCTGGGGGGACAGGTGGCGGCGCTCTTTGGAATTCGAACCGTGTTTTTCGTCACCGGCGCATTACTACTAGTCAACGCGGCGTGGGTTTGGAGAACGGGACTACGGATTGCTGAGCGTTTGCGGCGAAAACAAGAAAAAGATCTGGGCGGCCCGGCACTTTGAGGCTCGGTTCCAAGAGTTCGTATGATGGCGCGGTTTCGACTATTCCCAGCCTGGCGCGTATTTCATCACGGTTTGCATACACGACCGTAAACAGAAATTCTTCGGGGACGTTGTTGGCGGGAAAATGATCGAACTCGGGAAGGGGCGCACAAAGAGAAGTTGATGACATCGTTTTGCAGCAGCCTGCAAACTTCTGAAGGGAGTGTTCCATGTCCGACCTAAAAGGTACCTGTTTGTGCGGCTCCATCAAGTATTCCTGTTCCTCAGAGCCGGTATTTGTTCTTGCCTGCCATTGCAATGCTTGCCAAAAGGCTACTGGATCCGCCTTTGCTCTTGTAGTTGGCCTCAAGAAAGAAGACTTCAAGGTTTCCGGAGACACGATAACGACATACAACCATACCGGCGACTCCGGCAACGTCTCCATCCGCCGGTTCTGCTCAAAATGCGGCTCCGGCGTATATGCGGAAAATCCGTTGAGACCAGGCATTGTGACTGCACGCGGCGGGACCCTCGATAAGCCCTTCCACCTGAAACCAGCGGCGAACGTTTATTGGCGGGACCACCAGGAATGGGTCGAACACATTGCCGACATGCCTTTCCATGATACCACGTTGAGAAAATGACATACAATCATTTTGGAATGGAAAGACGCTTCCAGTAAACAACCATCAAGGCCATGGGCCTGATCGTCAATTGTCGTTCGTGATCCCGCATTTTGCGATTCCGTAGGGGCGCGGTCATCGCACCCCGTTTCGTTTCCGGATGGCGTCAATATGGGGCGGGATAACCCCGCCCTTACAAACAAAAACACACGAAAACCGACGTTGGGAAATATCGTGGCGTATTTCAAATACCAATCCACAAAACAAATTAACGCGATTTTGCAACATGGCGTTCAAAGAATATGGCAACGCAATTATTGCGAACATATTGTCCGTGACGGCAAATCGTTGTTTGACATCCGGCAATACATCAAGGACAACCCTTTGAAATGGGATCTGGATTGCGAGAACCACGTTGACGGGGAAATTGATGCCCGGGGATTGAAATAACAGAAAAATGGTTAATCTGAAACACAGAACAATTGCATTGTCCGGTGTTTTGGTTTTTGTCTGCGTTATGCAGAGCTCCACGTTCAAAGGTGATGCAACATACATCCACACCAGGGAATATTTCTCGCAGCTTACGGCCCATATTGACAGCGCGCATTCCGGGGAAGTTCCTGACGGACACCGCGCTTCTGGGCAGAATGGTCACCGACAGGAGCGAGCAGGTGTTCGACGTTTACCTGTTCCTTCTTTGGCAGTCCTATCTGCCCCCGCCTGATTCCGCGGAATCATGAAGAACCCGGGGCCGATCCGGGAGTGAGCGGGCGGCGGCCCGCCATTTCAATAATTGCCAAAATTAGTCTTGAATTGAGCTTCAATTTGAGATAGAATTAAGTTTAATCTGCGGAAACTTAATACGTTAGGATGTATTTATCCGTCCCGGGCAACGGATAAATTCCTGGCGGCAGCAACATTTTATTTGGATGGACGAATTTACGCGATCTGGAAGACGCGGCCCTGTAAAGTTCATCGGCTATAAATGCCCTCGGGTGTGTCCTGCATAGAGAAGGGGCACAGGCCTTTATGATTTGAGAACCGAGCTGCCGGCCGCGCCGGCAACCCACGACCGCACTGGAACACACATGGATTCTATAGAGCAGTCTTATCACAGATATTTAAGGTATTTCCTTGCAAAGGATGATGCCACAGCCACGGTGTACGACAAGTACCTGGCGCTTTCCTATGCGGTGCGAAGCGAGATGGTTGACCGCTGGATCGAGACGCAGGGAATCTACAACGGCAAAGGCGTGCGACGGGTATACTTTTTGTCAATGGAATACATTTTCGGCAAAAGTCTTCAGCAGAACATCCTGAGCCTCGACATGGAAGTTGGCGTACGCGCGCTGGCGTCCCAGCTCGGGTTCAACATCGAAGAGATTTACGCGCAGGAGGATTCCTTTGATCTCGGCAACGGCGGCAAGGCTCGCCTTGCCGCGTGTGTGCAGGACGCTATGGCAACCGCCGGGCTCCCCGCCATGGCCTATGGGCTCAGGTACGATTATGGACAATTTCGCCAGTCCATCGAGGGCGGGGTCCAGATGGAAGAACCGTATGACTGGTTGCACAAGGGGCATCCATGGGAAATAATCCGTCCGGAATATTCTTGTGAAGTCAACTATTACGGGACCGCCGTGCCCGCGACCAATTCCAAGGATCCGCTTGCAGGGGTATGGAAGGACACCGAGCGGGTTATGGCCGTGCCGTACGATTTCCCGGTGGCCGGCTTCAAGAATCGCACCGTCAATACCCTCAGGCTCTGGGTTGCCAGGGCGTCGGAGGAATTTCTTGCCGACTACGCGAACCACGGCGACTATCTGCGCGCCTGTGAAGACAAGTCGCGATCGGGCACCATAACAAAAATCCTGTTCCCGGAAGAAGACGTTCTCAGGGCCACCGAACTGCGGCTCAAGCAGCAATTCTTTCTCGCAAGTGCGTCGCTTCAGGACATCATCCGTCGCTTCAAACGAAACAATGGGAATATTCACACTCTGGCCGACAATGTCGTCATCCAACTGAGCGGGAGCAATTGCGCTTTGGCGGTGGCCGAACTTCTGCGCCTGCTCGTGGACGTCGAAAATGTTCCGTGGAAACAGGCCTGGAGCATTACGTCCCGGGTGTTCGCCTATACCAGCAACGCGGTTTCGCGCGAGCACCTGGAGGCGTGGCCTGTCTATCTGATAACACAGGTTTTTCCGCGCCACATGCAGATTATCTACGAAATCAACCAGGGCCACCTGGATGATGTGCGCGCGAAGCAAGGTGACAACAACGACCTGATCCGCGATCTTTCTCTTATTGGGGAGGGTGAGGTGCGCCGCGTCAAACTGGGTCATCTTGCCATGCTCGGGTCGTGCGTTGTCAACGGCGTTTCCGCCGCGCAAACCGAGATTCTTAAGAAATCGGTTTTTCCGGAATTCATGGTACTAGCTCCGGAAAAGTTTCAGACCAAGACGAACGGGGTTTCTCACCGGCGCTGGCTCTTGTGCGCAAACCGGCCGTTGGGCGATCTCATTACCAGCGCCATCGGCGAGGGGTGGATAAAACAGCCGGAGCAATTGTCCAAGCTCGAACCGTTGGCCGCCGATTCCGCGTTCCTGGAGAAAATGGGAAAGGTGCGCCGTGTATCCAAGCAGTTGCTTGCCGAGTATATCAGGACCGCGACGGGCGTGTCGGTAAATCCGCACGCAATGTTCGATGTTCAATGCAAGAAGATCCATCAATACAAGCGCCAGGTGTTGCACGTGCTTCTTGTGCTGGCGCGGTATCTTCGTATCAAAGGCGGGGAAGCGCCCAAGGCCAGCCGCGTGCATATCTTTGCGGGTAAAGCGGCTCCCTCGGATCAGCTTGCCAAACAGATAATTCGTCTTATCAACGTTGCGGGTGAACTCGTCAATAACGATCCGCAAGTGAAAGACTCCATCAAAGTCGTTTTTCTTCCCGACTACGGGGTGAGCCTTGCGGAAAAGATCGTCCCGGCGGCCGACCTCTCCGAGCAGATTGCCACGCCGGGCCAGGAGGCAAGCGGTACGGGGAATGCGAAGTTCGCCATCAACGGCAGCCTGCTCATGGCAAGCAAGAGCGGGTCGAACATAGAGATAATCGACCGCGTTGGCGCGGAAAACGTTTTTGTGTTCGGCAGAAGCGCGCCGGAGCTTCCTTCCGTCAACCTGTATCAGCCCTACGACGTTTTGTCGGCCAACGCCTCACTCTCCGCGATATTCAAGTTCGTGCAGGGGCAGCTCGAGCGTCTTTCTCCCAACGCGGTATGCATTCGTCCGCTCCTGTCCACGCTCATGGATTCGGACCGCTACTTCGTTCTGCTGGATTTCGACGACTATGTCCGGAAACAGGACGAGGCCGACGCACTGTTCGGCAATTCCAAGGAATGGTCGAAAAGAGCACTTGTGAATATCGCGCGCTGCGGCTATTTTTCAATCGACCGGACCATCAGCCAGTACGCGACCGATATCTGGAAAGTAAAGCACTCATGAAGAAGGAAGAGAAGCTCACGGGCATCACCGTGGTGGGCGGCAAAGGCCTTGGAGCGGCATATTTCGTCGGCCGCGGAATGGAACAGCCGTCCGCTGTTTCCATATCCCGCCAGGACGTTGGCGATCAGATCATGCGGTTCAACGAGATCCGGGAAAAAGCGAAAAAAGACTACGCGCTTCTGGCCAAAAAATCCGATTCAACGGTTACGCCTTCCATCCTTCCCATTTACGAACACATCCTTGATGATCCGTCGTTTATCGGCCAGGTGGTCGAAACGATTTCAACAAAGCTATACGACCTCGAAACCTCCATCAGACTTGTGCTCAATGACCTTGTCAAACGCTTCAACGGAGCGGACACGCCCTATCTCAAGGAACGCAGCGGTGACATCGTGGAAGTGTGCGAGAAGCTCATTTCTTACCTGTACCAGGACGACGGGAGAGCCAAGGGATTCATGGAACCCGTGGTCCTCGTGGTTCTCAGGACATTCACGCCCTCCGATATTCTCTCGTACGACAGGACAATGATCCGGGCCGTCGTGAGCGCGAGCGGCGGCAAAACGTCGCATGCGGCCATTATCGCGCGCGCCTATTCGATTCCGGTGGTGTCGGGAGTAAGAGACATTCAGAAGAGCGTTTGTCCCGGGGATCAGCTGTACGTTGACGCCGACAAGGGAATCGTGCACGTACGGCCGAACCCGTCGGTGGTGAGCAAGATGCCACAGAAACGGGCCTGGCAGGACGAGCTCGACAAGCTGCAGAACAAGTGGCAGCGCCCGGTTTACACACGCGATGGAATTCACATTGAAGTGCTCGCCAATGTCTCGCTTCCCGAAGACGTGGCGGAGGCGAACCGGTTTGGCGCCGACGGCATCGGTCTCGTGCGCACGGAGTACCTGCTGTCAAACAGGAAGAGCTTCCCGGACGAGGATATGCAGCGCGCCTACTACGAGCAGATTTTCGAGAATACCGGGGGCAAGCATTGCGTCATTAGAATTATGGACATCGGCGGGGACAAGGTGCCCGAGTTTTTCGACATGCCGGCCGAGTTCAATCCCTTTATGGGATGGCGCGGAATAAGGATCCTGCTCGAACGGAAAGATCTTTTCGAATCGCAGCTTTCCGCCATCATGAAGGCAGGGAAGAAGCACGACTATTCCCTTATGGTACCGATGGTGACAACGCTCCAGGAATGGCTGGATGCGAAAAAGGTCATCGCGGCCGCTGCGGCGCGCTGCGGCGTGAAGATGCCGCAATGCGGAGTCCTGTTCGAGGTGCCGCTGGCGATTCTCGAAATGAATACGTTTATGAAAGAGATCGATTTCGCCGCGATAGGCACCAACGATCTCATTCAGTACTTGAGCGCCGCCGATCGAAATAATTCAAAAGTGAATTACCTTTACAATCCGATAGAGCCGGCGTTTCTCAGGATAATCAAGAACGCGATGAATGTTTCAAAAGACAACGGCAAGCCGCTTTCCATTTGCGGCGAAATGGCCGGCAACGCATTTCATTCCATTCTGCTTCTCGGTCTTGGCCTCAAACGGTTCAGCGTCATTCCGAGGGCTATTCCGATTATCAAGGAAATCGTTTCACGCGTGAGCTTCGCGGAGGCGGCCGAGAGTGTTTCTCACATAGATTCTCTTGAATCCACGGAAGAAGTGTCGAAGTGGCTCAAGAGTCTGCACAAACGACTCCTGGGAGAACTGCTGGAAAAGCTGCCTCTTGTTGCGGATGTGTAACCCCGGGGATCCTGTTTTACGCTAGTTCCGGAGAGCGGCGCTTCGGTCTACAATCCAAGCAGGAGCGCCGCCACCAATCGCTGTTTCGTGGCATCCTCATACGCAAATGCCCGCTCGAAGTCCGCTGTCAATCCCATGCTGTAGCACTGTTTCTTGATGTAAAAAGGCTGGCGAATCGAAATCCCCAACATATAATGAAAGTAATATTCCACGTACCCGCCGCGGATATTGCCTCCTGCATTGGTGTAACCTATCACCGCATTATTGAGGCCGATGCCGGCCATCGGCGAATATTCGAATGGAATATTCTGAATCGTAAATGGCACGCCGAGGCGGATCTCATTGGTTGCGGTGATCAAGGTATTTAAGATTGCCGCGGTGTCGGGTACGGCCCAGTGGAATGTGGCTTTTGCATGATAATAGAGCATGGCAAAAGGAATCTTGAGGGGAAACAGAAAGCCGACGGCGACGCCGGAACCTCCCACGTCGTAATGCTGCATTTTTGTTTTTGACGAAAGATATTCGTTGAGCGCCACCTCAATCACCACCATGCTTTCGTAGGAAAGTTGTCGGGGAGTTCGTATTACCGACGGGGCCTGGGAGGTGTCGCGGTCCGTTCCCGGGCCAAGCAAAGAAAGAATCGAGTCCTTCCGCGCCGAGTCGGAAGGAGACAGGGCTGCGGCTGCCGAATCGGGATTCTGGCCCGTGGTCGTCATCAGCCCGTGCAGAGAGTCGTCGAGCGTTTGTTGCCTGCTCGTGTTGCGTGCGCCGGGCTCCCGTGTGTTTTCGGCCGGCAGTTCGAGCCGCGGTTCGGTGCTGTCGCTTTCCTGCTGGGCGTGCGCGCACGTAACGAAGGAAAACGTCAGCATCGCTGAAATAAGGAGAAATTCCCCGCAGCTTGTTCTGGGGTCTTTCAATTCTCTCTTGAAAAGGTGCCGAACCGCAGTGGGCACGCGCATCATCTACCTCGCTATATTCCCAGCAGAAGGCTTATGACCAAATGCTGCTTCGTATCTTCGTCCGCGATAAACGCGCGTTCGAAGTCGGCGTTCAAACCTATCGAATAGAGACGTTCCTGATACACGAAAAACTGGCGGACGCAGAGGCCTGCCTCCCAATGAAAGTAGTAGTGGGTTTCCTTACCAATAATGCTTCCGTTCTGCATGCCAGTAATGATCATCCCGTTGTTGTAGCCGATACCAGCTGCGGGAAGAAACTGACACGGAAATCCGCCAAGATAGAACGATTTCCCCACGCGCAGTTCGTTCGTAGCCGTAAAGTAGGTCACCGCCTGCTTCACATCGGAGACCGCTCCGCTGAATGACCCCCGTGCGTGATAGTACATCGACACGTACGAGAACCGCAGCGGGATAAGCACGCCCAGGGCAAAACCGGCCGGGTCTACTATGTACTTCGTGAATTTCGCCTTGGGTTTGGTATAGATGTTGGATCCGATCTCGATGACCCCAATGCCTTCATAGGGTTCTTTCAAACTGTATGCAGCGCCGGAGCTGTCCTTCACATAGTATTGACTGAAGAAGGTCTTCCAGAAACCCTGCTGGACGGCCGATGCATTTGTACTGTCCGCAGGTTGCTTTGCGGTCTTGACTTCGCCGGCTTGCGGAGCGGGAGTACCCGTCTTCAACGTGTCTTTCCGGCGGTTCAGCAGCGAATCCATGTTGATCTCAGCGGCATGGGAAGCCGGAGCAATGGCTTTTGCGGTATCGTCTTGCCGGTTCTTCACCGAATCAATGGTGATCTTCTGGCCTGTTGCCTCGGTGTCGGGCAGGGGAGCCAAAGATTCCTGGCAGGGGGCACTGCCTGCAAGGATCGCTATTGTCAGGCAGGAGCACAGGACGCTCGATGTCGTTGCAGTCATTCGTGGCTGTTCTTCCTGGTGAAGGTCCCTCAACGATATCACTATTATCCATATCCGGGTGGAACTTTGTCAATTATTTCGGCACAATGGGGCGCAGAGTGGTGAGGGGCGGCAAGAACAGCAAACTGCGCGGCCCGGCTAATTGCCGGGCTTTTGGAGAATCCTGCTGAAATACAGGATGTGGAATTCGACGTTCTGCCCGGCGTATTCGAGCGAATGAGCACCTGGTCTTTCAAAGTATTGGTGTGGAATGCCAAACGCGAGCAGTTTTTCGTGGGTGCGCCGGTTGCCCGGAAGCGCAAAATCCGACTCGCCGCAGTCCAGTATCAGGGCCTTGCTTTGGCCAACAAGTTTTTCGCACAACATCAAAAATGAGCGCGATTTCCACAGGCCGGCGCTTGTGCGGAAATCGCCCAGGACCACGTGCAAATCCCATTGCGATGGGAATTCGGTGAGGTCCATTATTCCGCTGATGCTGCCGGCGCCGCAGAAAAGGCTGCAATGCTTTGCAAGAATTGTTGCGGCCCCATGGCCGCCCATGCTCGATCCTATGATGGCGCGACCCCGGGCTTGCGCCCACGTGCGATAGTTTTTGTCGACAAAGGGGACTACATCATTAATGAGATATGATTCAAACTTGGAATCCGCTCGAACCGGGGAGTCCATGTACCATGAATTGAAGTTGCCGTCCGGGCACACAAAGACAACGTGGTACCGATCCGCGTATTCATCAAGGGGCGCCACTCTGCTCCATGTCAAGTAGTCTCCGCTGTATCCATGCAACAGGTATACAACTGAAAAACGATTGCTGCTATTCTTGTATTCTTCAGGAGTTATGACGGCTGCGTTAAAGCTTTTGTTCATGTCCGCGCTTGGTATGGACACGATGCTCGTCTGGCTCGCTTGGGTTGCGGCAAACAGCAGCAGCAAGCCTGCTGCGCATTGATACAATGCTTTGGTGAGGCATGGACCAATGGTTGGAAAACAGCGTTGTGCAAGGGAGAAACTTCGGGCAATAGTGGCATTGGTCATGCTGGCGGGCTTCTTGCAAAGATCAATCGGTGTGTCGGAAAATATTGCTTTATAGGAACTAGCTTCTTGCCATGCCGATCAGGTTGAGAAATTCATCTCTGGTAGCGTGCTCGGAACGAAAACTTCCGAGCATCGCCGACGTTATCATTTTGGAATTTTGTTTTGTGACCCCGCGCATCATCATGCACAAATGCTGCGCCTCGATTACAACGCCGACACCCTCGGCTTTGATCGGCTTCATGAGGCACGAAGCGATTTGCTGGGTGAGCCGTTCCTGCACCTGGAGACGCCTTGCGAAACAATCCACGAGCCTTGCCAGCTTACTCACCCCGTACACCTTGTCTTTGGAGATGTAGCCGATGTGGCATTTACCAAAAAAGGGAAGCATGTGATGTTCGCACAGACTGTAAAGTTCGATGTCCCTCACGATTATCATGTGGTCGCAGTGCTCGTGGAATATGGCTTTTTTCAATATGCTGCCCGGATCTTCTTTGTATCCCTGCGTGAGGTATTCCATCGATAGTTTTACGCGCAGCGGCGTATTTTTGAGTCCTTCGCGATCAGGATCTTCTCCGATTTCCTTGAGAATCTTGCGTATGGCGTCTTCCATGAATCTTTCCTCGGGTTATCACCGGCAAACAAAACGGGCGTCCAATTTAACATAATATATATTTTGAATGAACCTGACCAATACAATCCTTTCTACCCAAGGATCGCGCATTTAGCCATGTTTTCCGGTGAATCAAAAAGCTCGTTCTCCAAGGCATTGCTCCTGCTTTTGTTGCTGGTTGCCGTGTTGTTCGTGGGAACCTGTCTGCTGAGAATCGTTTCGTCGCCTGCCCGTCCCATCCATGCAATTCTTAGTTCGGAAACTCCAGGTGGAATTCCTTTCAGTGACAACCAGAAGGATTCGGTGCAAAAAGGAATCGCGGGGCTCTGGTATAGCGCCGCAGACACCGATGCGGGCGCGCCTTATGTTCGTACAACCGACAGGGTCGAACTGAAACCGAACGGCATTTACTGGAGAGTGAGAACCACGTCTGCTCTCTTGCCTTCGGGCGATTCCGCAACGTACGCCGTTGCATCGACCGGCTACCTGAGCCCGTACAGTCACGCGGCTTCGTCGTTGGATAGTATCTCATGTCAAGTACACTACATCGGCATGAGCGTTGCTTCCGGTAACGATACATGCTATGTAGAAGTACAACGGCCGGATCCATCAGCCTCGATTTTTCCTCAGCTGCAAGTGCAACCCAAACCGGGAGAGGGCGCTGTGGACACCGTGTGGAGCATTTTCTCCGGCGGCCGGCACCTCTGGCTGGGCAATCACCGGTATTCGCGCATCGACACCTTGGGCGCAAGAATGGAAGGCTTCTTTGCAAAGGGGAGCACGGAAATCATCAACAAGTTTTCTCTTGGCAAATGCAACGGCGAGCTGTCTTTGGAATTGTTCATCAAACGTATGCTTACCCGGGATTTCGGGAAACTCTCCGTGCCTGCACGAACGGGCGACGGTATCAGGACAACGGTGGAAAAGTACTACAAAGAACTCTTTGCCCAAAATCTTGCCCAGCGCGTTACCGTATACAGGAAGGGGCGAGCTGTAATTGCCTTGTCTGTAAACGCGGCCGGCACAGTGACAGGGACCGTGCAGGTGGCAAGCCGGCCCTGGAACATGAAACTCGACAAGGAACTGGCCCAAGAGGTGCAATCGTGGGTGTTTCCTCGCTGTTCGTCGCAGAGTGAGCCGGTGCAGGCAAGATTTGAAGTGTCGTATTGACGGGAATGTGCGAATGCATTTCGCCGAAAGAAAGAGGATGACAGGTTGATGGACAAACTCGAAGACCTCAAAAGAATCATCGGACGACACAAGTCGGCGGTTGTGGCTTTTTCGGGCGGCGTCGACAGCACGTTTTTGGCCTGGGCATGCGCATCGGTTTTGGGAGACAAGGTACTGCTCGTAACTGCTCAATCCTCCACGTATCCGGCATCGGAGCTCGACGGCGCAAAGCAATCGGCACAAGCCCTGGGATGCAAACACCGCATCATCGTTTCCGAGGAAACCGATATTCCCGGCTTCTCCGATAATCCGCCGAACCGCTGTTACTATTGCAAGAGCGAGCTTTTTTCCAAGATACGCGATATTGCGCGCTCCGAAGGGTACGACGTGGTTTTCGACGGCAGCAACGTTGATGACACAAGGGACTACCGGCCGGGAAGGCAGGCGCTTGCCGAGCTCGGGATCAGCTCACCCATGATCGAAGCCAAGTTGACAAAAGACGAAATACGCGCTTATTCGAAACTGGCCGGCCTGCCCACGGCGACCAAGCCGTCGTTTGCCTGCCTCGCCTCGCGTTTTCCCTACGGCGAGCGGATCACCAAGGTCAAGCTCGGAAGGGTGGGAAAAGCGGAGGAATCGCTGCGCACTATGGGTTTTACGCAGTTCCGGGTCCGCAGTCATGGCGATCTGGCCAGACTGGAATTCATCGAACAGGAGATTGACAAAGCGTGGGCCGGCCGCAGAGTAATCGAGGATGCGCTCAAACAGGCGGGCTTTACGTTCGTGGCAATCGATACAAAGGGATACCGCACCGGCGCCATGAATGAAGCCCTTGATTTCGGCAAGAAGTAACCGCCGCGCACCGGGAACAGGAGAAATTTATGAACGATTTTACCATGTATCTGGACGAACAATATCCGCCGGGCACGTCTGGAGATTCGTATCGAGATTCTCTCTCAGGGGAAACCAATCGGGCGACTTGAAGATTGACCTGAACTCCGGAAGCGGTTCCATGACTGATTCTCGTTCCAGCAAAGACATCGACGTCCAGGATTATCTCGAGAAAATGCTCGATGTGTTTGCGCATATTTCCGTTGGTGATTTCTCCAAGCGGATCGATGTATCCCGGTTGCCCCCGGATAACAACCTCACCAAGATCCTCTGCGGTCTCCAAATGATGATGGACGACCTTGAGGAAGCCCATCGAGATCTTGCTGCCATAAAGGACCGCCTGCAGCAGGAGGTAAACGAGAGAACGGGTCAACTCGAAACCGCCAATCTGCGGCTCAATGCGGAAATTAAGGAACGAAAGAAAATTGAAGAGGACCTTCGCGTGAGTGAAGGCCTTTACCGGCTGCTGGCCGAATCTGCGCACGACTTCATTTACATTCTGGACAAAGAGATGAGGATCACGTATGCCAACAGCGCATCACTCCGGTTTCTCGGGTTAACCAGAGAGGAACTGTTCGGCAGACCGATAAAAAATCTGCTTCCGCTTTCCAACATCGGGCTCGCAAATGTAAACCTGTTCGAGGCGATTGAAGCTGGTATTCCCCTTTCGTATCGAAAGGAAGTCTCATTTCCCAAAGGATCACTATGGCTCGACACGGTGCTTGTTCCTTTGCGTGATCCAAACGGCCGTATTGCTTCACTCATGGGAATCTCCCGCGATATAACCGAGCAGATGAAATCGGCCGAAGCCCTCGCCGAACGGGAAAGGTTCCTTTCGGATGTTTTTGCGAGCATCCAGGACGGGATCAGCGTCCTGGACAAGGACCTCGCCATTGTTCGCGTAAACTCCAGGATGGAGCACTGGTATGCGCACGCGCTTCCCCTCGTGGGCAAAAAATGCTACGAAGTGTATCACGGAAGATCTGAGCCGTGTCATGTTTGTCCGAGTATTGTGGCGATGCGCACCGGCGCCACGGCCCGCGACATAGTGCCTTTGCATGGAGCAGGCGGCGCTGTGGAAGGGTGGCTGGATTTGCATGCGTTTCCTGTGCTCGAAACGGCAACCGGTAAGGTGAAAGGCGTTATAGAACACGTTCGCGACATCACGGAGCGCAAGACTGCTGAAGAAAAGATGCGGCAGAGTGAGGAACGTTTCAGAAAACTTGCCGAAACCGCGGGGGCGGGCATTTTCATCGTCAAGAATTCCAAATTCAGTTACGTGAATGCCTATATGCAGCGTTCCACCGGCTACTCGCACGACGAGCTGTTCGGCATGAACTTTTGGGACCTGGTCCACCCCGAATTCCAGAAGAATCTGCAAGAACGGTACATGGCGCGGATGCGAGGGCAGGAGGTCCCGAGCGAGTATGAATTCAAGTACGTCAAGAAAGACGGAAGTGTCGGATGGGTGTGTCACAACGTTGGACTCATGGAATTTGATGGAGGGCCAGCCCTCATCGGGACCCTGCATGAGATATCCGAGAGCAAGAAAGTCGAGGAGGCGCTTGCAGCCGAAAAAGAACTCCTGTCCGTTACCATGGAGAGCATCGATGACGGCGTGATCTCGGTTGATGCCGCGGGCACTATCCTCGCAATCAACCACAACGCCCTGGCTCTGGCCTGCAACGGCACGCAGGATACTCTGGGAAAGCATGTGGACGATGTCATGTGTTTTGTCGATGATACGACAAAAGAGCCGCAAAGCGGCGTCATTCGCGACATGATGCAGCGACACGGCATGCAGCACTCTGAGCGCCGGGTCACGATACGAACCTCCCGATCCGGCGTCAGGCTTGCGGACCTCTCGGTTTCGCCAATAGCGGCAAAAGACGGCTCAAAGATCGGCATGGTGCTCGTGTTCCGGGACATCACCGAGAAACAGAAAATGGAGGCTGAACTTTTCAAAGCCAGAAAGCTGGAGTCGCTGGGCGTTCTGGCGGGCGGCATTGCTCACGACTTCAACAACATTCTCACCGGCGTGATCACCAATCTTTTTATGGCAAAGGTAAAGGTGAAGGCCGACGCCGACACGTATGAACTCCTTGCTGAGGCGGAGAAAGCGTCATTCAGAGCGAGTAAGCTGGTGAAACAATTGCTCACGTTCTCAAAGGGAGGCGCACCCGTAAAGGAAGCCGTTTCGCTGAAGAACGTCATAGAAGATGCAGTAGGCTTCTGTCTTTCAGGATCGAATGTCAATTACAGGCTTGATATACCGGCCGACCTCCGGCTTGTGGAAGCCGACAAAGGTCAAATAGACCAGGTGCTCAACAATCTCGTTATTAATGCCGACCAGTCAATGCCGGGCGGCGGC